>Ga0180085_1000099_pt1 | contig 26976 bp, 21 predicted proteins | sample EasRiv730_16_10D_FD_123013 | JGI IMG/M metagenome (GOLD analysis project Ga0180085, IMG submission 123013) | Soil microbial communities from meander-bound floodplain in the East River, Colorado, USA - East River metaG ERMLT730_16_10D | ecosystem: Environmental > Terrestrial > Soil > Floodplain ... | reverse complement strand
CGCGATCCGCGCCGGGGCGGTGTTCGTCAACGGCCTGGTCAAGTCCGATCCGCGCCTGCCGTTCGGCGGGGTCCGGGACTCCGGGCTGGGTCGCGAGCTCGGTCGCGAGGGTCTGCTCGAGTTCGTCAACCGCAAGACGGTCTGGATCGCCGGGTCCGACCGCGGTTGACGGCCGCCCGGGCGCGGCCGATGTTCCCCCGCGGGGCGGAGGTGGTCCATGGGTCGCATCGCGCTCGCGCTCGTCGTGCTCCTGGTCCTGCCCGCGTCCGTGGCAGCCAAGGAGCTACAGTCCGACGTCCAGAGCCGATGGCTCGGTGCGTGGGCCGTCGTGGAGCTCGACACGTACTCCGACTGCTCGGGGATGTACACCAACAACCGGGTCAACGGGATGCTCGTACGCAGCGGCGGCGCGTCGAAGTTCGAAGCAGGGGAGCTCGTACGGGTCGACAAGGTCGACTTGAAGCGATCCCGGCTCGATGTCCTGCTGAGCCTCGTCGAGCCGGTGCTCGTCCCGTACCAGGACGGACCGTTCACGCTCTATCGCGAGGCAGCCTGCCGCGTCGAACTCGAGGTCGAGCTGCCGCGGTCGGACGTCAAGGGCAAGCAGGGGCAGGCGATCGACGCCCGGCTGCTCGAGCTGCTCGAGCGCCACCCGAACGAGGCCGCCGCGCGCGGCTCGGACCGCTACAACGGTCGCGAGCGGGATCCGTATCCCGAGGATTACGTGCGCACGGTGCGCCGGCACGCGGTCTGGCGTGCCGAGCAGGACAACGCGGACGTCCAGGCGCGGATCGACTCGGCGGTCGAAGAGACCTCGCACGCGGTGCAGCGCGTCCAGGGCCACCCGGCCTATCTCGCCGGGTTCGGCGAAGGGGTCGAGGCCGCGCGGCACGCGCGTCTCGATTCGTGTGCCGCGATGCTGGCGCTCGATCTCGCCGCGATCCGGGCCGGCGCGGCCCAGGCCAAGCCGGGGGTCGAGGCCGAGCTGGCCAACGGCTTCGGCGACGGGCAGCTCGTGGCCTTCGGCGTCGAGCTGGTGCGGCGCCTGCCCGCGTGCTTCGTTCCGGTGCCGCCCGAAGACGAGGGAACGAGCCGCTCCGCAGCGCGCTGACCCGCGCGTATTGCGAGATCGTCGTCTCCGGTTACAGCGCGCGTCATTCGGATCTCCTCTTGGAGCGAGGCGCGGGCCGTTCCGTCTCGATTCCGGCGTGGCAGAGCGCTTGCAGTAGTCCCGAGGCGGCTTCAGGTGTTGGGGCGGCGGGGCATGGGAGCGAGGAATGCGCGACGGGCGCGCGTTCGTGCTCCCGACGTGGGACCAGGCACCTGGAGGACGTTCATGTCGCTCGCCGTTTCGGCCCGCTTCGCTCGATCGTTCGCTCTCGCCTTCGCGGTCTGCGCGGCCTCGGCGCCCGCGCTCGCCGGATCGCAGGACACGCATCGCGTCTCGCTGCGCTTCCGCGACGGCCAGTTCCTCGTGCTCGGACTGACCCAGGTGCGCTCGGTCCTCCCGCCGTCCGATGAGCTGCCCGCCGTCGCGGGCGGTCTGTCCGGGTTCTGGTACGAGCTGCGCACGGCGTCGGGCGATCTGCGCTACCGCCGGATCGTGGAGGACCCGATTCGTCTGTACTACGAGAGACAGAGCGCCGGAGCGCTGGGCGCGCCTCCGGTTCTCGATCGGGACGAGCAGATCCCGCAGTCGCGACTCTTCACGCTGACGATCCCGCGCGCGGTCGACGGCGACGAGCTGCTGCTCTTCGGCAGCCCGCTCGTCGCTGGCTTCGGCGAGCAGCCGGCGACGGTGCTGGCACGCTTGCCCCTCGTCGTTCCGGCGGGGGTGGCGCCATGACGCGCCGCACGGGTCTCCTCGTGGCTTGCTTCGCGGTCGCGGCCGCGGGCGTAGGGCCCATGGCCCTCGGCGGAACGGCCGACGGGACGGTCGTCGGCGCAACCAAGCTCCTCGACCACGGCTCGGACGCCGAGCGCTTCGACCTGGTCCTCGTCGCCGAGGGCTACCGCGCGTCGGAGCAGGCGCTCTTCGCCGCACACGCGCAGGCGTTCGAGGACGAGCTGCTCGCTACCTCGCCTTTCGACCGGCTGGCCCGCGCACTGAACGTCTGGCGCATCGACGTCGTGTCGCTCCAGTCGAGCGCCGACGATCCCGTGGCCTGCGGCGGCTCGGGTCTGCGCCCGCGCACCTACTTCGATGCGTCGTTCTGCACCGGCGGGGTCGAGCGGTCGCTCTTGACCGTGAGCCACGCGCCGCTCCTCGACACGGTCGACGACTACGTTCCGGCATGGGACCAGATCGTCGTCCTGGTCAACAGCCCCGTCGCGGGAGGCCTCGGCGGCAGCGTGGCGATCACCTCGGTCGCCGCGGGCTGGCGTGCGCGCCTGCTGCATGCGATCGGCCACTCGGCGTTCGGGCTGGCCGACGAGTACGACCACTTCGATGGCTGCGCCTCAGACGTCGATCGTGAGACGCTTCCCGCGGTCGAGCCGGTCGCGCCGAACGTGACCGTCGAGACCTCGCTCGCGTCGTTGAAGTGGGCCGAGCTGGTCGAACCGACGACTCCCGTGCCGACGACGGAGAACCCGGATTCGACCTGCACCTCGTGCGACGGCCGCCCGGATCCGTACTCGGGAGCGACCGTGGTCGGACTCTACGAGGGTGGCTACCACTTCCCGTGCGGCGCGTATCGCCCCGCGTTCGGCTGCGCGATGCGCGATCTCGGGCCGTTCTGTCCGGTTTGCGCACAGCGCATCGCGACGGCGCTCGAAGCGTTCCTGACCGACTCGACGAACGCTCCCCCGACGTGCGACGCGGGCGGGCCCTACTGGGCCGAGTGCGCGCGCCCGAGCACCACGGTGGCGCTCGATGGCTCGGCCTCGAGCGATCCCGACGGCGACAGCCTGGCCTTTCGCTGGAGCGGACCGTTCGACGGTGGCGCGGCCCAGGGCTCGCCGGCCGAGGTCCGGTTCGCCGGTCCGGGACGGTACGCCGTGACGCTCGATGTCGACGACGGCATCGAGCTCGCCACCTGCTCGACCGAGGTCGTCGTCGAGGACACGACCGCCCCCACCCTCGTCGCGCCGCCCGATGTGCGCGTCGAGTGCGACGGTGCGGACGGCACGAGCGTCGAGCTCGGCACCCCGAGCGTCGCGGACGCGTGCGACGGCGCCCTCGTCGCGACGAACGACGCACCGTCCACGTTCCCCGCGGGCGCGACGACGGTGACCTGGACGGCGACCGACGACAGCGGCAACACCGCGCTCGCGATGCAGCAAGTCACGGTCACAGACGGCGTCGCGCCGAGCTTCGCGATCCACGTTTCGCCGAGCGTGCTCTGGCCGCCGAACCACCAGCTCGTTCCCGTCGCGGTCACGATCGACGTGGCGGACGATTGCGACGCGGCACCGATCGTGCGGCTCGTCTCGATCACGAGCAGCGAGGCAGCGCTCGCAGCCGGGAGCGGCTCGAGCGAGGGCGACGTCGTCGGGGCCGAGCAGGGCACCGACGACAGAGAGCTCCTGCTCCGCGCCGAGCGCGCGGGGGGGGAGGGCGGCCGCGTGTACACGATCGTGTACGAAGCGCTCGACGCCGCGGGAAACCGCAGCGAAGCCGTGGCCCGCGTGCTCGTGCCGCCCGATCGCGGCACGCCGTCGCCCAGCAGCTCTCGCCGCCGCCGCTGAAGCCGCTCTCACGGCAGGGCGGCGTCGCGCGAGGCCTGGCCCCAGGTGCGCAACGGGTCGTTGCACAGGCCGCTGCCGCTGCCCAGGCTGCCCGGCGGGCGGAACAGGTACCAGTAGCCGGTGCCGCCCGCCGGCAGGTCGGCGGCGATCGAGTAGGACACAGCGGCCGGGCGATTCGCCAGGTACAGGTTCTCGGCGTAGGTTGCGAGCTCGACGCGGTCGGCGTCGAGGACACCACGCGCGACGTCGAAGGGGCGCGGCTCGCCCCAGGACAGCATGAGCCGATCCGGGGCGCGGACGGTCGGGATCGCCTGCACGGTGCCCGGGCACAGCACCTGCACGGTCAACCCTGTGCTGGCCTGACAGCTCGGGTCCGACGAGCAGCGGACGTCGACCGCGTAGTGGGTCGTGGCGCTCGGCGCGTCGATGACGATCGGGTTGTCGGTGAAGGCGCGCAGGATCGTGTCTTGTGGGTCCGCGCAGTCGTCGTCGGCCGACACGCAGAAGCGAAACAGCAGCGCGCCGTCGAGGCAACGATCGGCGCTCGAGTCCGTAGCCGCGACCGTGAACACCTGACCGGGGGCGGGGACCTCGGGCGGGATCGACTCGAGGACCGCCGTGACCGTGTTGCACGTCGCGCCGCAGCCTGGGAGCGCGAGCTGCTTGTCGTCGTTCGACACCACGGCGGGCGTCGTGAGGGCGTTCGTCACCATGACGTCGTCGATCCACCAGCCGTCGTCGTCCGGGTCGGGGTTGAACGAGAAAATCTGCTCCCAGGTCTCGACGCCCGGGATCGACAGGCCCGAGGTCAGGAAGCGCAGCCGCACCCTCCGACCGCGGAACCGGAACAGGCTGATGCGCGACTCGACCCAGGTGCCGGGTCCCGTCGACCCCTCGAGCCCCGGGCCCTGGGCGTTGCCGATGCGGCTCGGGCTGAACGGCGCGAACGTGTCGCCGAGATAGGAGAACACGAACTCCGGGTAGCAGGTCGACGATGGTCCGTAGGGTCGAATCGACTGCGGCGGCTCTGAGGTCACGTCGTACTCGTCGTTGCCGTCGTCGATCGGGTCGAAGCTGCAATTGAAGAAGTTGTCCTCGCCCTGCAGGTCGTACACGTTGACGTACGGTTGGATCTTGATCCAGTCGCCGATCGGCGCCCCGGACAGGTCGGCCAGCTGCAGCTGCACCACGCCCTTGTCGGCGGTCCGTCCGCCCCGTGCGCTCACGCCACGGTGGTTCATCAGGCTGATCTGATGCTTGAACGACAGGCCCGGCGCGTTTCCGGCGAAGCCCAAGTTGATCGGCGCCGCGGTGCCGGCCGCCTCGAGCGTGCCGGTCGGCGTCGTGTGCGTGTTGATCGTCGGGCCGAAGACCCCCATGTACAGAGAGTTCGTGCCCGTGAATGCGCGCCCTCCGTCGATGTCGGCCGGGTCGTTGATCTGCCAGTGGTACCGGTCCGCATCGGCCGTCGTTCCGCCGAGGATGCATTCGAAGCATTCGAAGTCGCACGTGCTGTACTGACAATGGAAGCCGTCGGACCCGGACTGGTGATGCCGGCCGGCGTCGAGGTTCATCGTCGTGAACGACGAGAGACCCTGCGGCACCTCGAAGCTCTCGAAGTAGGTCGTCGGTCCCGAGCCGCCGGCGAAGTCCAGGTCGAGATCGAGCTCGATCGGTTGCGGGCTCGTGGCCACGTCGAACTCGTCGGCGGTCAGCGTGACGGAGACCGATGCTACGAGGGAGTCGAGGGTGTCGAGACCGAGCGCCGTGCGGTCGACCGCCGCGATCTTGAACACGAACGGGTCGACCGCGGAGCGGGTCGCGCCGGCCGGCAGGTCGCCCACGAACGAGTCGCCGTCGAGGATGCAGTCGATGTACGGGCTCGAGCTGACGAGCCGCGCGCTCACCCCGTGCAGGTCGGTCGTGCCGAGATTGCGCACGGACAGAGTCAGGCTGACGGTCTCGTTCGTGTCCGGGTAACCGTCGCCGTCGCCGTTGTCGGTCAAGACCGCACCGAAGGCATCGGCGACGGTGACGCTGCCGGCGGTCAGAAAGACCTCGGAGGCCGACGTGATCTCGCCCCAATGGTCCGAGTCCACGTCGTTGCGGCAGGGCTGGCCGGTGCCGTCGTCGTGGTCGATGTAGGTCACGACGACCGTCGTGCTGGGCTCGCCCAGTGCCGTGACGAACAGGATACCCTGCACGTCCAAGCGGCTCGAGATCGGCACCTCGCCGCGGTACTCGCTCGACGTTCCGACCCGCTCGAGCAGCACGATCTCGCCGCTCGGTTCGGCCAGGGACGTCGCGCGCACGACCAGGTCGAGCGTCCCGTCGTCGTCGCAGTCCCTGTCTTCGTTCGGCTCGATCGCCGCGTCGAGATCGCAGTCGTTCGCCACGTCCGGGGACAGCTCGAGCAGGCTGATCTGCACGGACGCGCGGCCCTCGTAGAAGTTCGCGCTCTGCACGTCGAGGACCGCGCACGATCCGGTGCTCGGACAATCCCAGGGATCGGCGATCAGCGCGAACTCGCGCCACATCAGCAGGACGTCGTCGATGGCCAGCCCGAAGGAGGTCGCCGGGTCGGGCTCGTCGGGCGAGTCCTTCTCGTCGCTGCGAAGGGCGATCGCGGCCTTGAAGAACTGGCCGCTATCGCCGTAGACGTCCTCGATGGTCCCGGGTGGGTGACCCGACCCGGCACTCGTGACGAGCGCGAGCGCCGCGAGCCCGGCGATCTGGAACCGTGCTGCCCCACCCATGCGCGCCCCAACCGGATCGATCGGGAGTATAGGGTGCTGCCGTGCGCGATGCGGGCTCGCGCCGCGACGATCTCACCGCAAAAGGGGTCAGGTCTCGAATCATTGGGTCTCGACCCGCCGCAGCGCGGACGCCGCACTACGCTTTCACCGTAGGCGCGTCCCCTGGCGCGGCAGAACAAGAAGACTGCCGCCGTTCGCGGTATGCTCCGCGCGTGTTCCCGCTGCGCGACGAGAACCCGACCGAGAGCATTCCCGTCGTGACGATCGCGCTGATCGCCGCGAACGCCGCGGTCTGGCTGTTCGTGCAAAGCGCGGGAACGGGCGTGCGCTTCCTCGAGTCGCTGTGCGTCTACGGCGCGATCCCGGGCGAGATCACGGGGGCCCTCGTGCTCGGCGATCGCGTGCCCCTCGGCCCGGGCACCTGTGGGATCGGCGGCCTGGCGGGCGCGGCGCTCGTGACCTCGATGTTCCTGCACGGCGGCTGGTTCCACCTGCTCGGCAACATGTGGTTCCTGTGGGTCTTCGGCAACAACATCGAGGACTCGATGGGTCACGTGCGGTTCGTCGTGTTCTACCTGGTCACGGGGCTCGCGGCTTCCCTGGCCCACGTCCTGACCGCTTCCACGAGCGGCGTGCCGGTCGTCGGCGCGTCGGGTGCGATCAGCGGCGTGATGGGCGCGTACCTCGTGCTCTATCCGCGGGTTCGCGTCGACACGCTGATCGTGCTGATCGTCTTCGTGCAAGTCGTGCGCCTGCCCGCGGCCGTGGTGCTGATCCTGTGGTTCGCGCTGCAGCTCCTGCAAGGCGCTCTCACCTCGAGCGTCGCCGGGGGAGTGGCCTTCTGGGCCCACGTGGGAGGCTTCGCCGCCGGAGCCGCGTTGATCCGTTGGTTCGCGCGGTCGAAGCTCGTCGAGGCCAAGCGCGCGCACCGCCGCTTGACCCGGGACGAGCTCGGACCGTGGGAGCGCTGGTAAGGAGGGCCCGTGGAGTCGTTCGAGCAGCTCGGCGCGTTCTACCTCGGCCGCGTGTGGGATCCGGCGAGTCGCCGGGTGAGCGACGATCTGCTGCTCTACGACTCGCGCCACCTCACGACGCACGCCGTGTGCGTGGGCATGACGGGGAGCGGCAAGACCGGGCTCGGTCTGGCGCTGCTCGAGGAGGCGGCGCTCGACGGCATTCCCGCGATCGCGATCGATCCGAAGGGCGATCTGGGCAACTTGCTGTTGACCTTCCCGGAGCTGCGGGCCGAGGACTTCAGGCCCTGGATCGATCCGGCCGACGCGACCCGCGCCGGCGTCAGCGTTGACGAGCAGGCCGGCAAGGTCGCCGCGCTGTGGCGCGAGGGGCTCGCCGACTGGGGCCAGGACGGCGCTCGCATCGCGCGCCTGTGCGAGGCGGCCGATTTCGCGATCTACACGCCTGGCAGCACGGCGGGTCGTGGCCTCCAGGTCCTGCGCTCGTTCGCAGCCCCTCCCCCTGCGCTCCTCGCCGACGGCGACGCGCTGCGCGACCGCATCCAGTCCGCGGTGGCCGGTCTCTTGGCGCTCGCGGGGATCTCGTCCGATCCGGTGCGCGGACGCGAGCACGTTCTTCTGGCCACGCTGCTCGATCGCGCCTGGCGCGCCGGCCGCGACATGGACCTCACGACCTGGATCCGCGAGGTGCAGGCACCGCCGGTCGAGCGCGTCGGCGTGCTCGACATCGAGTCGTTCTACCCGGCCCGGGAGCGCTTCGAGCTGGCGCTGGCGCTGAACAACCTCGTCGCCTCGCCGGCCTTCGCCGCGTGGTCCGAGGGCGAGCCGCTCGATGTCGGGCGCCTGCTCCGGACCCAGGAGGGCCGACCGCGGATCTCGATCGTGTCGATCGCGCACCTCGGGGACGCCGAGCGAGCCTTCTTCGTCACGCTGCTCCTGAACGAGATCGTGGCCTGGACGCGCACGCAGTCCGGGACGTCGAGCCTCCGCGCGATCCTGTACATGGACGAGGTGATGGGCTACCTCCCGCCGACGGCGAACCCGCCGACGAAGCTGCCCCTATTGACGTTGCTCAAGCAGGCGCGGGCCTTCGGCGTCGGCGTCGTGCTGGCGACCCAGAATCCTGTGGACCTCGACTACAAGGCGCTGTCGAACGCGGGCACCTGGCTGCTGGGTCGCTTGCAGACCGAGCGGGACAAGACGCGCGTCCTGGACGGCCTCGAGGGCGCCGCGAGCACGGCAGGCTCGGGCTTCGATCGAGAGCGCCTCGACGCCACGCTCTCGGCGCTCGAGACGCGCGTGTTCCTGCTGCACGACGTGCACGAGGCGGGCCCGGTGCTGTTCCAATCGCGCTGGGCGCTGTCGTACCTGCGCGGCCCACTCACGCGTGCCGAGATCCAGCGCCTGACCGGTCGACCCGAAGCAGTGGCGCCCACGCCCGCCGCGGCGGCGCCCGTCGCACCCGCTGTGCCCGCCCGTCCCGTCCTGCCGCCCGGAATCCCGGAGACGTTCCTCGCCGGGCCCGCAGGCGTGCTCGAGCCCTGGCTGCTCGGCGAAGCCCGTTTGCACTACGCCGACTCCAAGCTCGATGTCGACCACTGGGAGCGCGTCCTGCTGCTCGCGCCGCTCGCGGGGGAGGGCGCGGAAACCTGGGAGCACTCGCAGGGGCTCGATGCACCGCTCGACGAGACAGGAGCGCCCGCGGAAGCGCGCTTCGCGGCGTTGCCGTCCCGCGCGGCGCGGCCGAAGAGCTACGAGACCTGGGCCCGCGAGCTCGCGGGGCACCTCGCGCGCACGCGCACGCTCGCGCTCTACCGGGCGCCCGGCTCGCGCCTGGCCTCGCGGCCGGGCGAGAGCGAGGGCGAGTTCCGGGGACGCCTGGCGCATGGCGCGCGAGAGGCCAAGGACGCGGAGCTCGCGCAGCTCGAGAAGCGTTACGCGCCGAAGCTCGCGCAGATCCGCGAGCGGCTCCGCCGGGCCGAGGAGCGCGTGGGGCGGGAACAGTCCCAGCTCGGCCAGCAGCAGGTGCAGACCGCGATCTCGGTCGGCGCGACGGTGCTCGGGGCGCTCTTCGGGCGCAAGGCGCTCGGCACGGGCACGGTCGGTCGTGCCACGACGGCGGCGCGCGGGATCGGTCGTGCAGCGCGAGAGCAGCAAGACGTCGAATCGGCGCGCCGCGAGCTCGAGGAGCGGCGAAGCGAGCTCGCCGCGCTCGAGCGAGCGTTCGCCGACGAGACCGCCGCGCTGCGCGTCTCGCTCGATCCGGCGAGCTTGCCGGTCGAGCGGGTCGATCTCCGCCCCCGGCGCTCGGGCGTCGAGGTGGTCCGTGTCGCTCTGGCCTGGCGCGCCCGCTAGCTCCAAGGACCTAAGCGGCTCGAACCTCGGACGTGCAGTGGCCGCAGCGCTTGGCCTGGAGCGGGATGTCCATCAGGCATTGCGGGCAGGCCTTGGTCGTCGGGGCGGCCGGTGGGGCCTCGTCCTTCTTCTTCAGCCGGTTCATGGCACGGATGAGCAGGAAGATCACGAACGCCACGATCACGAAGTCGATCACCGCGTTGATGAACACGCCGTAGTTGATGGTTGCGGCGCCGGCGGCCTTGGCCGCCTCGAGGCTCGCGTGACCGCCTCCCGAGAGGTCGAGGAACAGGCTGCTGAAGTCGACGTTCCCCATCAGCTTGCCGATCGGCGGCATCAACACGTCGCCGACCATCGAGGACACGATCTTGCCGAACGCGCCGCCGATGATCACGCCGACCGCCATGTCGACGACGTTGCCGCGCATCGCGAACTCGCGGAACTCCTTCATCATGCCCATGTTCGTGCTCCTGGGTTCAGAAATTGACCACGAGTGAGACGGTGAAGATCGAGTCGAGCTCGTCGAGCTGGACCAGCTCGGTCACGGCCGGCACGACCGGGTCGCCGTTCGTGTCGACCGAGGCCGAGAGCAGCTCGTACGACGGCTCGTTGTCGTAGAGCCAGCGCAGGCTGACCTTCAGCGCCAGGCGCTCGCTCATCGCCACCGCGACCGCCTGGAGCATGTCGGCCCGCCAGTCCGACGTCTCGTCCAGGTTCTCGTTCACGATCAGGTCGTTCGTGTACGTCGTGTTCTTGCCGAACTTGTTCAGGTAGGCCCAGGAGAAGCGCAGCCCGGCGAACGAATCCTCGACGTCCGGGTTCTCGACCACGTCGTCCTGCTGGGTGAACGTGGCGCTGTAGTCGGTATAGAACTTGAGGTCGTCCCGGTCCCACCAACGGTTGCCCACGCCGCCGAACCCGGTGTAGCGGTTCTCGATCCCGGCGAACTCGTTGCGGTCCCAGCCGGCGCCTGTGAACCAGAAGAACTGCTTCGAGATGTCCCGATCGTACCGGCCGTTCAGGTAGTAGGCCTCGGCCGTGACGTCGGTGCTCTCGAACACCAGGATGTCGGTCGGGTTCGCCGCGTCGACGACGGAGGTCTCGCTCGTCGACTCCACCTTGACCCCGCCGAGCTGCACCTCGAAGCGGGCCGCGGTCCACCTGCGGGTGAGCGTGTTCTTCAGGCCGAACGTGCTCGACTCGGAGTTGCCCGACGTGGAGACGAAGGCGAGCTCCGCCTTGTCGGCCCAGCCGAGCTTGGGCGGGTCCTCGGCCCGGGCGCCGAGACCTGCCGCGACGAGCAAGCAACCGAGGCTGACGCAGAGCAAGGCGAGCCGGTGCGACGGGACGAGCATGAACGGGTCCTCCTGGCCTGATGGGTCGGGGTGAGAGACGCGCCACACTCTATGTCAACGCCCGCGACGAATCCAGACCCGCGCGGCCGTACGAGCGCGTGGCGTATCATGCCTGCCCCGTGCTCGAGATGTCGCACCCGCTCCCCGAGACGATCGCGGCCGTCGACCTCGGATCGAGCAGCTTTCACCTCGTCGTCGCCCGGACGACCGACGGCCAGCTCACGATCGTCGACCGGCTGCGCGAGACGCTGCACTTCGCCGCGGGGCTCGACGACGGCAAGCGCATCTCGGTCGCGATGCGCGAGCGGGCCCTCGCTTGCTTGGGGCGCTTCGGGCAGCGCCTGGCGCACATGCCCGCGGGGAGCGTGCGTGCCGTGGGCACCAACACGCTGCGCGGCGCGCGGAACGCGGCGTCGTTCCTGCGCGCGGCTCAGCGGGTGCTCGGGCATCCGATCGAGACGATCTCGGGCGTCGAGGAGGCGCGGCTGATCTACCTCGGCGTCGCGCACACGGTCGGAGACCGGCCCGGCTCGCGCCTCGTCGTCGACATCGGCGGCGGCAGCACGGAGCTGATCGTCGGGCGAGGCTTCGAGCCGCAGCACATGGAGAGCCTCTACATGGGCTGCGTGACCTCGAGCCGCCGGCACTTCCCCGACGGCCGGATCACCGAGAGCGCGCTGCGCCGTGCCGAGCTGGCGGCGCTCCAGGAGCTCGAGCCCGTCGAGGTCGCCCTGCGCGAGCGCGGGTGGGACGAGGTGGTCGGCTCGTCGGGGACGATCCGCAGCGTCGGGGCAGTGGCCCGCGAGGGCGGGTTCGACGAGGACGGGATCACGCCACGGGCGCTCGACTGGCTGCGCCGGGCGCTGCTCGAGGCGGGTCACACCAAGCGGCTCGACCTGCCGGGCTTGAGCCCCGAGCGGCGCGAGGTGTTCGCCGGAGGGGTAGCGATCCTGCGCGGCGTGTTCGCGGCGCTGCGCATCGGACGCATGGCCGTGTCCGACGGCGCGATGCGCGAGGGCGTGCTCTACGACCTGGTCGGTCGAATCCGTCACGAGGACGTGCGCGGGCGCAGCGTGAGCGGGCTGGCCGACCGTTGCCACGTGGACTGGCGCCAGGCCAGCCGCGTCGAGCACACGGCGCTGCGCTTCCTGGGACAGGTGGCGCGTGGCTGGGACCTTGCGGCCCCGGATCTGCAGCAGCTCCTGTCCTGGGCCGCGCAGCTCCACGAGATCGGTCTCGACGTGGCCCACGCGCACTACCACAAGCACGGGGAGTACATCGTCACGATGGCCGACCTGCTCGGCTTCTCCCGGCAGGAGCAGCTGCTGCTGGCCGCGCTCGTCCGGGCCCATCGGCGCAAGTTCCCGGTCGAGGTGCTCGACCTCCTGCCCGAAACCTGGCGCAAGCCGATCGCGCGCCTTGCGGTTGTGCTGCGTCTGGCCTGCGTCCTGCACCGCAGTCGCAGCCCCGAGCCGCTGCCCGAGATCGGGGTCCGCGCCTCCAAGCGCTCGATCGCGCTGCGCTTCCCGGCGCGCTGGCTCGACGACCACCCGCTGACGCGGACCGACCTCGAGCAAGAGGCGTCCTTTCTCGCGGCCGCCGGCTACACGATGCGGTTCTGAGGTTGCCGTGATCCACGTTCCGTTGCTCGCCGCGCTCCTCGTCGCGCCCGCCGCACAGCCGACCACGGCGAGCGCCGACCGGTTCGAGTTCGCCCTGCTCGGCGACCTGCCGTACAACGCGATCGAGGTCGCGTTGTTCCGCGACCTGCTGGCGACGCTCGACGGGATGGACCTGGCGTTCGTCGTGCATGACGGGGACCTCAAGTCGAGCTCGGCATCCTGCGGCGACGAGCTGCTCGAGGGACGGCGCGCGCTGCTCGACCGGTCGGCGCACCCGCTGGTTTTCCTGTTCGGCGACAACGAGTGGACCGATTGTCACAGGCCGAGCGCGGGAGCGTTCGATCCGCTCGACCGCCTGGCGCGGCTGCGCGCGCGCTTCGCCGCGGGTTCCGAGAGCCTCGGCCGGCGGCGCATGCCGCTCGAGCGGCAGAGCGTCGCCTACCCCGAGAACGTGCGCTGGCGGCACGGCACGGTGCGCTTCGTCGGCCTGCACGTCGTGGGCAGCGGGAACAACCGTGGGCGCGGCGCCGAGATGGACCGCGAGTACGAGGCGCGGAATGCCGCGAACCTGGCGTGGCTCGCGCAGTCGTTCGCGCTGGCGCGGGAGGAAGGCGCGGCGGGTGTGGTGGTGCTGTTCCAGGCCGATCCGCGGTTCGAGGTCGCAGCGGGGAGTCCCGCCCGGCGCGGCTTCGAGGACACGATCGCCGCGCTCGAGAGCGCGGTGCGGGGCTACGAACGCCCCGTGGCCCTGGTCCACGGCGACACGCACCGCTTCCGGATCGACCACCCGCTGAAGGATCCGGCGACGGGCCGCGCGCTCGAGCGATTCACGCGCGTCGTGACCTTCGGCTCGCCCCACGTGCGCTGGGTTCTGGGGACCGTCGATCCCGCGGATCCGGCCGTGTTCCGCTTCGAGCCGGGCCCCGATCGTCCGTGGCGTCCCCCGCAAGATGCGGCAGGATCGCCCGCAGGTCGTCCGAGTGCACGACCGCGGAGGCGACGGACTCGAGCTCGGGCGAGCGTGGGTTGAAGGCCACGCTGAAGCCCGCTTCGCGCGCGACCCACACGTCGTTCGAGCTGTCCCCGACGAAGGCGCAGCGCGCGAGCGGCAGACCGGCTCGCTCCGCCATCTCGCGCAGCGCGCGCGCCTTGCCTTCCATGTCGTAGCGCGTCGCCTGCCAGCCGGCGATGCGCCCGCTCGGGTCGAACTCGATCCGGTTCGTCCGCACCTCGTCGAACGAATGGTCCGGCCACAGCGTATCGAGCAGCAGGTCGAGCGTGCCCGAGATCACGGCCAGCCGACAGCCCCGCCCGCGGAGCTCGGCGATCGTCTCCCGCGCGCCGTCCACCAGACGCAGCGGGGCGATCTCGCGCACCATCTCGGCCCGCGTCGCCCCGGCCGCGCGCCAGCCCTCGATGTCGAGCGCGACCCACTCCTCGTAGCTCAGCTCGCCCCGCAGGTAGAGCGCGTAGCGCTCGCGATTGACGTCGGACGTGCCGAGGTAGCGGCGGTTCAGCACCTCCCAGACCGTCAGCCCGTCGGGGCCGCAGACGAGCGTCCCGTCGACGTCGAAGGCGACCAGCTCGAGGCGGCTCACGGCGCGATGCGCGCGGAGATCGATTTGAACGCCGGTGTGCCCGAGGCCGGATCGACGCGCCGTGGCACGAGCACGTTGGCCTCGGGGTAGTACATCGCGACGTTGCCCGGACGGATGTCGGTGTGGGCCACGACGACGCGCATCCGGCCGGCGTCGGTCTCGACCGTGACGGCGTCGCCCTCCCGGACGCCGAGCCGGCCCGCGTCGTCGGGGTGCATCAGCACGACGTCCCGCCGGGTGGTCCCGCGATACAGGTCCTCGTCCTCGTAGACCACGGTGTTGAACTGTCCTTCCGAGCGCAGGGTCGTGAGACGGAACGCCCCGTCCTGCGGTGTCCAGGTCGCGCCGCGCGGGACGAAGACCCGGACCTTGCCCGAGCTCGTGGGGAAGCGCGGCTCGTGAAAGGTCCGGCCCTCGATCGCGAACTCGCGGCGTGTCTCGTCGATCGCGCCGATCGCCGCGAGCCCCGGGGCGACGCGTGCGATCTCCTCGCGGATCGCCCGGTGATCGCGCATGCGCTCGAACGGGAAGGGCCCCCGGGGCAAGAGCCGCGCGGCGAGCGAACAGACGATCTCGACCTCGCTGCGCGGCTCGCCCGGCGGCCCGGGTGCGCCGCCCTCGGACAGCCGCACGAAGCTGAACATGCTCTCCTGTGTCGTGGCCTGCGCTTCTTCGTCCCGCGCCAGCACGGGCAGGATCAGGTGCTGTCGGCCCCGGCCGTGCAGGTGCCCGGTGTTGAGCTTCGTCGAGAGATACGCGGTCGTCCCGATGCGACCGAGGGAATCCGCGGCCCACGCGGCGTCGGGGTTCGAGCCGTAGAGGTTGCCGCCGAGCAGCACGGCGCAGCGGATCTCGCCGCGCGCGGCGGCGAGCATCGACCCGTAGGTGTCGAGCCCGGGCTCGCCGCCCGCCGGGATGCCATAGGCGCGCTCCATCTCGCGGGCGAACGCCGCCTTGAGCGCCGGCGTGAAGCCCACCGAGCCGACGCCCTGCACGTTGCTGTGGCCGCGGATCGGCATCAACCCCGCGCCGGGCCGGCCGACCCAGCCGCGGGCGATCGTGAGGTTCGCCAGCGCGAGCACGTTGTCGACCCCGTGCTCGTGGTGCGTCAAGCCCATCGCCCACAGCGCCATCCCGCGCGGCGCGGCGACGATGCGCTCGGCGGCCGCGTCGATCTCGCGGCGCGCCAGGCCGCAGGCGGACAGCAGGGCATCCCACGAGGCCGCGACCGCGTCGGACTCGACTGCGCTCCAGCCCTCGACGTGCTGCTCGAGAAACGCCCGGTCGCCGCCGCCGCGCTCGAGCACGCCCTTGAGCAGCGCGCGAAACACCGCGACGTCGGCTCCGACGTGCGGCTGCAGGTACAGATCGCACACGTCCGAGCCGAAGAGCATGCTCCGCGTGTCGGACGGAACGCGGAAGCGCACGAGCCCCAGCTCGCGCAGCGGGTTCACCACGATCACCGTGCCGCCGCGCCGGCGCAGCTCGACCAGCTTGACGATCAAGCGCGGGTGGTTCGACGCCGGATTCGCGCCGGCGAGGAGCACCAGATCGGTCCGGTCGAGGTCCTCCAGTTCGACGGTCGCCGTGCCGCTGCCGACCATGCGCGACAGGGCCACGCCCGATGCCTGGTGGCAGTAGCTCGAGCAGTTGTGGATGTGGCGCGTCCCGTAGGCCCGGGCGAGCGTCTGCAGCAGGAACGCGGCCTCGTTCGACGAGCGGCCGGAAGCATAGAAGAAGGTGCCCGCAGGCGGCCCCGCGGAGAGCGCGCCGGCGAGCCGGTCGAGCGCGTCGTCCCAGCCGACGCGCCGGAAATGCGACTCGCCCTCCGCAGCGAGAACCGGAAACGCGAGGCGCCCCGCGGCCTCGAGCGCGAGCGGGCTCCACGTGGCAAGCTCGGCGATCGAGTGCTCGCGGAAGAACGACTCGGGGATCGGACGCTGCATGTCCGCGGCCTGGGCCTGGATCGACTTCTTGCACACCTCGGGGAAGTGGCCCTGCTCGTTGACCATCCCGCCTTGCTGGCCGCCCATGCCGAACGCGCAGGTCTTGCACGCGTTGCGCGCGCGCAGGCGCCGGTACAGGCGCACGACGCCGCCGGCCTCACGGCCCTTCTTCAGTGTGTAGGCCAGAGCGGCGAGACCACCGCCTGCCGAGACGCGGGGCTTGGGCATCGCTGGATGATATCGGATTCGGTACCGCTTCCCTAACCCGGGTTGCGGTGCGTGCTTTCCCCGTCGCCCGATCGACGCGAGCCTCGGCTCTGGCGCTGAGCCAGCTCCCGTCGCGACGCAGCGCGCCGTCGCTCTACGCGCGGGCGTCCCGCGCCGCGTAGACCTTCGCGTGCAGCCACAGCCCCACCGCGGCGACGAGGCCCACGACGCCGAACCCCCAGAACATCTTCTCGGGCGCGTGGAGCGACGTGCGGGCCCATGTGGCGATCGGCCCGCCGATCCACCCCGACAGCAGGCTGCCCAGGGCGATCGGGAAGAACGCGAAGCCGAGGTACATCGCTTCCTGACCCGAGGGGGCCAGGCTGCCCAGGTACTTGTAGAAGTGCGCAGAGTAGATCATCTCCCCGATCGCGAACACCACGACGCCGGCCGCGGCGACCCACGGCGACATCCACGCGCCGATGACGGCATAGCCGGCCGTGCCGACGAACGCGGCGATCCAGACGGCGCGGGCCGTGGTCCAGTTGCGCGTGAGATAGCCGACGACGACCTGACAGACGACGATCAGCGCCGCGTCGAGCGAGATGATGAAGTTCGCGCGCTGCTGCGACACGCCGACGTCCTGCGTCAGGTAGATCGTGAAGGCGCCGAAGAACTGGAAGAACAAGCTCCAGAAGCCGGCGACCAGGATGAACAGGGTCATCAGGCGCGGCGTCGTCAGGATCCCGACGAAATCGCGCGCGAGCTCGCCCAGTCTGCGCTTGGGCGGCTCGACCGCGCTGCTTCCGCCGCGATACAGCAGCAGCACGAGCGCGAGCGCGAGCAAGATGACTCCTGCGCAGGTGGGGAACACGAGCGAGAGGCCGGCCGCGGCCGCCACAGCGCCCGAGACGTTGGGGCCGAGAAAGCCGCCGATGTTGACCAGCGTGTAGTAGATCGAGAAGCCGACCGGGCGCCGATCCTCCGAGCACGTCCGCTGGACGGTCCCCGTGATCGCGGGCTTGATGATCGACGCACCGAGCGCGACCAGCGTGAGCGCTCCCACGACGGCCGGGAAGCTCGGAGCCTGCCACACGCCGGCATAGCCCAGCGCGAGCAGCCCGTAGGCCAGCATCATCGCCCTTCGGTAGCCGAGCCAGTCGGCGAGCATACCCGACAGGATCGTCAGCCCGTAGACGATGAACCCGAGATTTCCGCTGACGCGGATCGCCGCGCTCTCGTCGAAGTGCCGGACCTGGACGAGGTAGGGGACGAGCACGGGCGCCATCCCGTAGAAGGCGACGCGCTCGAACAGCTCGGAGATGTTGGCGGCCCAGAACGGCTGGCTGAAGCCGCGGACGTAGTCCCGGATGCTCGTGGATTGGCTGGTCATGGCCGTGCATCCTAACCCGGAATCGGTACCGCTTCCCCAACCCGGGTTACGGTGCGTACTTTCAGGGGGGCCTTGCGCAGGCTGGTCCGACGATTCCCAGCACCGCAACCCGGGTTGGGGAAGCGGTACCTTGCGTCCGGTACCTTGCGTCCGGCCCGACCGGGGCCGAAGTTATCCAACCGACCGTCCGCTCGACAGACAAGGAGTCGACATGGCCATCTCGCGCGTACTGCCACGGAGTTTCCGACCCACCTTGGCTGCCGTTCTGGCGGCGGGCGTGATGGTCGCCACACCCTGCGGCGCTACCTCCCTGCCGGCGTGGCTCGACGACGGCATCTCGACGTGGAACACAGCCCATCCCGACACGCGGATCCGCTTCGTGGCCATCAAGGACTCGTTCGTGTGGTACGACATGTCCAAGGCTGCGGACCTCGGGCACCAGCAGATTCGCGAGCGCCTCAACACCATCGTGCTCGGGCACGGATACAAGCCGATGGACGACGAGGAGCGCGTTACGACGGGCAAGCCGCCCGTCGAGAGCGGAGCGAGCACGCCGAAGAAGTGCTGGAGCCGCTCGTTCGTGCTGGACATCGAGGCCCAGAGCAACACGAAGGCCGTCGGGGGAGAGTCGCCCGGTCAGCGGCAGCGCATGCTCACGAGCCTCGTGTGCGAGGACACCGCGACCTGGTGGGCTGCGTTCCGTACCCTCGACTAGGACAGGTACCGCTTCCCTGACCCGGGTTGCGGTGCCTGCTTTCAGGGGAGGCGCGGGGTGAACGGCAGCAGGTCGTCCTGCCCCTCCTGGATCACACAGCAGCTCGACTCCGGAACCTCGTTCCACGCGCCGGCGAGCTCGCCCAGCGGTTCCGAGACGACCAGCCTCGTCTCCTCGGACAGCCGGTGCAAGATCGGGTTGTCGGGGAATCTCGCGCGCAGCGTGTGCACGCTCGTCGAGTAGAAAAGAGACCGCGACCTGCCTTCGCTCGAGTAGCGGAACACCCAGACTCGCCGGCCGTCGGTGGTCGCCACGGTCATCTGGATCGGGTGCTCGATACCATGACTTCGACCGGCGTGCTCGATGAACCCGACGGCGCGCTCGACCGCGGCCGGCGGGTCGTCCTCCAGTCCGAGCGTCAGGGCGAGGTAGAAGAACGCCTCCGAATCGGTCGAGCCTTCGACGGCGGGATAGAGCGACGGGTCGATTGCGAGCATCAGCTCCCGTTTCAGCTCTTCGAACCGAGCGATCGCCCCGTTGTGCATCCAAAGCCAGCCGCGGTAGCGGAACGGGTGACAGTTGGTCCGCTGCACCGGCGTGCCGGTCGAGGCCCGGATGTGGGCGAAGACGCAGCCGGAGCGCACGTGCCCGGCGATCTCGCGCAGGTTTCGCTCGTTCCAGACCGGCTCGGTGGTCTTGAACAGCGCAGGCGTGTCCCGCTCGCCGTACCACCCCACGCCGAAGCCGTCCCCGTTCGTCGTCTCCACGCCGAGCCGGGAGTGGAGACTCTGGTGGATGAGCGAATGAGCGGGCTTGTACAGGAGGTCCTCGAGGAGGACGGGTGTTCCGGAGTACGCAAGCCAGCGACACATGGTCTCGCCTCCGCTCAGCTGCCGGGCCGCCAGCCCGCGGGCCGGATCACGAGGCAGTTCGCGTCATCCGTCGCCGCTCCCAGGAAGATGGCGCCGATCAGTCGATGCACGCTCGCCCGATAGTACTTCGTGCCGTACAAGGGATTGTCGAGGAGCGGATCCGCGATGCTGACCGACTCGTCCGCGGATCGGTAGCCGCGGACCACGAGGAAGTGGCCGAAGGGCTCCCCGGCGACGTCGTCGGCTCCTTCCTTCGTTTCCCGAGAGCACTGGTAGAGATACGTGCCATTGGCCCCGGTGAGAATCGGCAGGCCGCGTCCCAGCACGTCGCCGATGCGCGCGGGCGACAAATCGCCCCAGCGTACATGGCCGCCCTTGGCGAGGAACTCCTCCATGGCGGCGAGCGCACGAGCGCCACGCTCGCTACCCAGGAGCCCCTTGGCTTCGAATCGTGCTCGCAGCTTGGACGCGAGATCGGTCTCCGTGGTGAACCAGGTCGGGTCCCAGTAGTTCACGTTGCACACCCAGACGTCGGCCTCGTAGCCGCGGCGCAGCGCGTGCAGGGCCAGGTGCACGCTGACGGTCCCGCCGGTCTCGTGCTGGTGGACTTCCGAGATCACCTGGTCGAGGGGGATCCCGTCGCCGAAGTAGGAGTACACGGCATGCAAGCTCGTGGGACCGCACGTGGTGTAGTTCGGCTGGCGCTCGATGAGGACGGGGAGCTCGATCTCGATCATGCGTTGGCCCCTCCCGAGAGACAGGGTAAGCGATCCGTGCGACCGTAGAATACCCTTCGCCTAAGGGGAGCCTGACGATGGTCCATGGATTGGCGTGCGTGCTCGCTTCCGTCGTCTTCGCCTCGCCCCTCCTTGCGGCGAGCGATCCCGCCCTCGAGATCACGCCGGTCCTCGGATTCCGCGGAGGGGCATCGCTCGACCCGGAGCCCGCGGGTCCGGGGCAGGCGGAGGCCGACCCGTCCCTGTCCCTCGGCGTCGTCGTGGACTTCCCCGTGCGGCCCGATGCCCGGATGGAGATCTTCTTCGACCGGCAGGAGCTCGCGTTCGTGGGCGAGCCGACGCCGTCCGGAACGGAGCGGTTCGATCTGACGATCGACTACCTGCAGGCCGGGGGCGTGTACGAGCCCCGGGCGGACGGGACCCGACCCTTCGTTGCGGTCGATCTGGGCCTGACCCGCGTCGAGGCGGACGGCGCGACGGTGGGCGATTCCGTGGGCCTGTCCGCCTCGATCGGCGGCGGCGCGAAGCTCGCGATCGGCCGCCGGCTCGCCCTGCGACTCGAGCTGAGAGGCTACGCGACTTTCTCGGACTGGGCCGTCCAAGCCGCTTGCGGTCCCGGCTGCAGCGTCAACCTGCAGACCGACGGCTGGTTCCAGCTCGCCGCCCGAATCGGCCTGGTCGTGCGCGTCGACGGCAAGTGAGGGAGCGTTCGTTCCCGCTCAAGATACCCGCGGCGGCAGCATGTAGAGGGTCATGGCGAAGATCGCGTAGACGGTGAGCACGAGCACCCCGACGAACCAGGCCGACCGGCCGCTGGTCGTCACCAGCGCGGCCGTCATCGTCGCGATCAGCATCATCACCACGGCACCCGGCCAGAACTGCAGGTCCATCGGCGATGGACCGACCACGTAGCTGAGCAGGACCAGCACGGGCGCGACGAAGAGCGCGATCTGCGACGCGCTGCCGAGGGCGATGCCCACGCTCAGGTCGAGGCGATTCTTCCGCGCGCCGGAGAACGCGGAGGCCATCTCCGCTGCGCCGCCCACGAGCGCCACGACGATGAAACCGACGAACGCGGGGGTCATGCCGAACGCCTCGGCGGCCTTCTGCACCGACTCGACGAAGATCTCGCTCACCAGCGCGACGAGCACCGTCACGCCGGCCAGGACGGCCAGGGCCAACCCGAGCGGCCACGGCGTCTCGCGCTCCTCCCCGGACTCGCTGCTGGCGAACTGCTCGTGGTGTGTCTTGAGCGAGAACAGCATGCCGAGCCCGTACACCACGATGAGCAGCACGGCCAGTCCCAGGCTGAGCCTCTGCGTGAACGCCGCTCCCGTCGCGGAGTCGGCGACGGAGACCGCCGAAGGAACGAGCAGGGCGACCGTGGCCAGGAACAGCAGGCCGGCCTGGAATCGGGCGCTGACCCGGTTGAACTCCTGCGTGTGGTGCTTCAGTCCGCCGAGGAGGAACGACGCGCCCAGCATGAACACGGTATTGGTGACGATCGCGCCGGCGATCGATGCCTTCACGAGCATGTACTGGCCCGCGCGCAGGGCGGCGAAGGCGATGACCAGCTCGGTGAGGTTCCCCAGTGTCGCGTTGAGCAGGCCACCGACCGTATCGCCGGTCTTGGCGCCCACGGATTCGGTGGCATGGCTCAGGAGCGTCGCCAGGGGCACGATGGCCAGGACGGAGAGCACGAACAGCCGCGTGTGGGCCTCGGGCCCGAGCTGCTGGGCCGCGAACACGACGGGTACGAAAACCAGGAGCCAGAGCAGCGGATTGTGGCGGATCTCGCGCAACAGGGGATTCATGATCGCCCCACGATAATCCCAGAAGGTGCCCGAAGGAAATAGACTCGGCTCGCTCCTCGACGACCCGACCCACGGTATCATCCGGGCTCGTCGGTGAGGAATCCCCGTGAGAGTCCTGGCCTGGAGCCTGTCTGTCCTCGCGGTCGCGCTGGCTGCAGGCGGGACGTCCGTCGCCGCGGACGATCCGGCCGCCGACCCGGCCCCCCGCGACTGGGCCTATTCGCTGCTTGCCAACGCCTACATCTTCCCGGGAGACGCAGAAGATGAGGAGGACTTTCTCCTCGGCGTCGCCGCCGCAGACCGCGGGGCGCTGCATCTCGAGGCGCGCTGGAACTACGAGGCGCTCGACACGGGCTCGCTGTGGGCCGGGTGGAACTGGTCGACCGGTGAGACGGTCGAGCTCGAGCTGACACCGATGCTGGGCGCCGTGCTGGGCGAGACCGACGGGGTCGCGCCCGGTCTCGAGCTGAGCCTGGCCTGGCGTCGGCTCGACTACTACCTGGAGAGCGAAGCCGTCTTCGATCTCGACGATCGCGACGAGAGCTTTGTCTACGGCTGGAGCGAGCTGGCGGTGAGCCCTGTCGACTGGCTGCGCGTCGGGATCGTCGCCCAGAGGACGCGGGTCTACCAGACCGAGCGCGACGTCCAGCGTGGCGTGCTGGCGCAGTTCGTCCTCGGTGTCACGACCGTCGGCGCGTACTGGTTCAATCCAGGCGAAGACGACTCGTTCACGGTCGCCGTCGTCCAGCTGGACTTCTGAGGGACGCATGGCCGGACCGCGCGACTTCATCCATCGCCATCTCGACCCGGTCGACCGCCTGGGTGAGGTCCTGTTCGGCCTGATCATGGCGCTCGGCTTCACCGGCGCCGTGCGGCTGGGCTACGAAGAGGCCGACAGCCGCGAGCTGTTCGTCGGCATCCTGGGCTGCAACGTGGCCTGGGGCATCGTCGACGGCGTGATGTACGTGCTCACGTCGCTCTTCGAGCGCGGCCGTCGCGCGCGGGTGATCCGCGATGTCCTGGCCGCGCCGACCGAGGAGGCCGCACTGGCCCGTATCGGGGCGCAGCTCGACGACCGCCTCGGGCCGTTCACGACGACCGACGAGCGTGCGCAGCTCTACGGCGGGATCCTCCGATCCGTGCGAAGCCAGCCGCGGCAAGTGGTGCACGTGACGTCAGGAGACGTGCTCGGCGGCGTCGCCGTCGGGCTCATCGTGCTCCTGGCCACGTTGCCGATGCTCGTGCCGTATTGGATCGTGCGGGACCCCACCGTGGCCGTGCGGCTCTCGCACGGGATCGGCGTCGCGCTGGTGTTCCTGGTAGGCGTGCGCTGGGGCAAGGCGGCAGGCGCCTCCCCGTGGCGGATCGGGCTCGGCTTGGCGGTCCTGGGGTTGGTGCTCGTCGGCGTCACGGTCGTGCTGGGGGGATAGCCTGTGCGACGTCTCCTGGCGGGTGCCTTCGCGCTCTCGATCTTGGCCAGCGCCGGAACCGTGGACGCGGCTCCGGCCGCAGACCCGCCGCACGAGGCGGGGATATTCCGAGAGCCGGACCTGGTCGAGCTGACGACGCTCGATCCGACCCTGCGCCTCGACGTCCGCTACGCGCGCACGGACAACTTCACTGGCCGCGCGGTCTACAGCGAGGCGCGCGCGTTCCTGCAGCGGCCGGCGGCCGAGGCGCTCGTGCGGGTCCACCGCGCGTTGCGCGACAAGGGCTACGGCCTGATGGTGTTCGACGGCTACCGACCGTGGTCGGTGACCAAGCTGTTCTGGGACATCACGCCGGCCGACCAGAAGGTCTACGTTGCCGACCCGGCGAAGGGGTCGCGGCACAATCGCGGCTGCGCCGTCGACCTGACGCTGTTCGATCTGGCGACCGGTCGCGAGGTCCCGATGCCGAGCGCCTACGACGCGACCAACCGAACCGCCCACGTGACCTACGCCGGTGGCCGCGCCGCGGCGCGCGCGGCGCGCGATCTGCTGATCGAGGCAATGACCCAGGGCGGCTTCTTCGTCTATCCGTACGAATGGTGGCATTACGACTGGAAGGACTGGCGCGAGTACCCGATCCTCGACCTGTCGTTCTCGGCCGCCGCCGCGCGTGCCGGCGCGGACGGGCGGACTGCATGGCCCTCGTTCGACCTCGCCGCGGCCCGCGTGGTCGACCTGACCTGGGCCTTCGACGACACGACGCTCTACTGGCCTTCGTCCCCGACCGGCTTCGAGCGGACGACCCTGCACCACGGGCCGACCCCGGGTGGGTACTTCTATTCGGCCAGCTCGTTCTGCGCTCCGGAGCACGGTGGGACGCACCTCGACGCGCCGATCCACTTCGCCGAGGGCAGACGCACGGCGGACCAGGTTCCACTCGCGCAGCTGATCGCGCCCGGTGTCGTCGTGGATGTCCGTCGGCAAGCCGCCGCCGACCGCGATTACCGCCTCACGGTGGAGGATCTGACCGCCTGGGAGCAGGTCCACGGCCGGATCCCGCAGGGCGCGATCGTGCTCCTGCGCACCGGGTGGAGCGAGCGCTGGCCCGACCGGCTGGGTTACTTCGGCAGCGACACGCCCGGCGACGCCTCGAGCCTCCATTTTCCGTCCTACGGCGTCGAGGCGGCGGAGTGGCTCGTGCGTCAGCGCGCGATCGCCGCCCTCGGCGTCGACACCGCCAGCATCGACCACGGCCCCTCGAACGCGTTCGAGGTCCATCGGGTGACCCTGGAGGCCGACGTTCCGGCATTCGAGAACGTGGCGCACCTGGAGCAGGTGCCGGAGACGGGCGCCTTCATCGCCGCGCTGCCGATGAAGATCGCCGGCGGCTCCGGCGGACCCCTCCGGATCGTGGCCTTCCTGCGCCCCGGCGGCGCGCTCCCCTGATCCGCGTGGATGCGAACCTCTTGACAAATCCTCCTGGAACGTGGCCAGATTCCGGCAGGACGACGTAAGTCATCGGAGGAGCCCCAATGAGCAGGAGTCCTGTATTCCTCGTGATCCTGCTGGCCATCGGCCTGGCGGCGGCCGGCGGGATGGCCGTGCCCAGAATCGCCTCGCAGGAGCCCGCGAAGGCCGAGGCTGCCAGTCCGCAGCAGACCGCCACGTGCGGCGATTTCGCATTTGCAACGGACGAGAGCCTGACAGCGGCTCCGCCTGGCTGCTGCGCGACGCAATGCAACGTGGACAAGGATTGCAACAAGATCTGTGGCAGGGGCAACTGTGCCTGCATCCAGCAAAACCCGTGCTGCCGAAGGTGCGTGTACTGAACGCTGGGTCGTTCCCTGGGCTGCCCTAGTTGTAGCTGAACAGTGTCTGGACCTCCGTTACCGACAGGGCCCGGTTGTAGATCCGCACCTCGTCGATCGCGCCCCGGAACGGATCGCCGTCGCCGTTCGCGCCCTCTCCATTGTTTCCGATCACGGTGTTGGCGGCCGTGTCGCTGCCCAGCGTGATGGCTCCCAGCGACTGGAACAGCGTGCCGTTGACATACAACGAAGTGCTCGTTGACGTCAGAACGACCGTCAGATGGGTCCACGTGTTGGTCGGCGGCGAATACGAGAAGGTCTGTCGGCTCGATGCCTGGCCGATGACGACCCTGCCGGTCCCGGAGTTCAGCTCCAGGCCGAAGCGCATCGCGGTCGAAGACCAATCATCGCGCTTGCCGAAGATCGCGCGGTAGTCCGCGTAGTTCTCGGGCTTGACCCATGCCGCGATCGTGAACGGCAGCGACACGTTGACGGCGGTGCCCACGCTCACGCGCGGATCGTCGTTGTCGTTGCCGTTGTCCGTGGCACTGAGCTGCAGCGCGCCGCGAACCCGACCGGAGATCCAGGCGGCGCCATTCGTCAGCGTACCGGGGTAGGCGCCCACGGAGTCCGCGGCTTGCGTGCCGGCGCCTTCGTCGAACTTCCAGTAGCTCACCAGGCCGCTCGTGATGTCGCCACCCGGAGCGGCGCTCGCGGTCTGGAACGTCGCGTTCGGCGAAATCGCCAGGTTCCCCGCAGGGTCGCGCGAGAGCACGCGGTAGTGGTAGGTCGTGGCGGCGGACAGCCCCGAGAGCGTCCGGGCGTGGGAGGTCACGAGCGCGCTGTCGAGCGCGCTCAGCGAGCCGTAGCTCGTCGTCGGACCGTACTGCACCTGGGAGTCCGACGCCTCGTTCGTCGTCCAGGTGATCGTGGCGCCGGAAGTCGTGGTGCTCGAGGCGCTGACGGAGCCGATCACGGGCGGAGCGGTGTCGGACGCGAGCGTCGTGGCGGACACGGCCGAGGATTGCGCGCTCTGGTTGCCCGCGGCGTCGTAGGCGCTCACCCGGTAGGAGTATGTCGTGCTCGGGGCGAGGTTGGTATCGGAGTACGAGGTCGTCGCGACCGTGCCGATCTGCGTGCTGCCACGGAACACCCGGTAGCCCGCGACCGCCACGTTGTCCGACGACGCGGCCCAGGTCAGGTTGACTTGCGAGGGCGACACGGCGCTGGCGACGAGCCCTGCAGGGACCGAGGGTGGCGTCGTATCGGTACTCGGAGCGGACCATTGCAGGGCCGGCGTCCCGTCCCAGGACGGGTTGTGCGGTGTCCCTGTGCCTTTCTTGTCCAGCACGTCGCTCGGACGCGGATCGAGGTTCATGTACCAGATCCGATTCTGTCCCGTGCTCGTCGACTTGGGGCTCGCGATCTCGGCCTGGATCTCGGCGACGGAGAGCAGACCCGAGTAGATCTGAATGCCCCGGATGATCCCGTTGAACTCCTCCCACCCGGGATACCCGCCCCACGACGCGCCGTTGAGGTTCGGCGCTTGCCCGATCACGATCGCAGGCGCCGGCGGATTCCGGTCGGCCCAGCCGGGATCGTTGACCGTCCGCGTGATCACCTTCGAGGTGTCGGGGAGGTCGTAGTAGAACTCGTGGTGCGTCACCGAAGCGGACTCGCGCCAGGCGCGGAAGGCCTGGGTGT
>Ga0180085_1000098_pt1 | contig 27039 bp, 24 predicted proteins | sample EasRiv730_16_10D_FD_123013 | JGI IMG/M metagenome (GOLD analysis project Ga0180085, IMG submission 123013) | Soil microbial communities from meander-bound floodplain in the East River, Colorado, USA - East River metaG ERMLT730_16_10D | ecosystem: Environmental > Terrestrial > Soil > Floodplain ... | reverse complement strand
CCTGGCGGATCCCGTCGCGGTCCGCGGCCCAGGCCGCGTCGTTCGGGTACAGCTCGGACAGGTCCCAGCGGTACCCGCTCGGGCTCGTGGCGGGCGAGGGCGCGGGCGCAGGCGCAGGCGACGTGCCGAGAACGAGAGGCAGAACGATGGCTAGGGCGTGGAGCATGGCGGAGAGCTTAGCAGGATCCACGGGCCGGCCGTGTAGACTCCGTCGTCGTGAGGGCGAGCGAACCCGCATTTCGGCGCGAGCTCGGGCTCGTCGACGCGGCCGTGGTCGTGGCCGGCGCGATCGTCGGCGTCGGCATCTTCGCCAACCCGTCGAACGTCGCGCGGATCCTCGGCTCGTCGTGGCTGATCCTGCTGGCGTGGGGCACGGGCGGCGCGCTCGCGCTCGTCGGGGGCTTCGCCTACGCCGAGCTGGGCTCGCGCATGCCCGCGGTCGGGGGCCAGTACGTCTGGCTCGTCCGCTCCTACCACCCGCTCGCCGGCTTCCTCTACGGCGTGGCGCTGCTGTTCATCATCAACGGCGGCTCGATCGCCGCGGTGTCGATCCTGTTCGCCAGCTACTTCGAGCGCGCGGTCGCGCCGGTGGGCTCGCTCGGGGTGCGCCTCCTCGCCGGCGCTGTGCTCGTCGGCTTGACCGCGATCCACACGCTGGGCGTGCGTGCCGGCAAATGGACCAATAACGTCGTCATGGCGGCGAAAGTGACCGGCATCCTCGTGCTCGTCGCGCTGGCCCTGACGTACACCCCGAGCGCCGAAGCGGTGCGCTCGACCGAGGCGCCGAGGGGGTCGATCCTCGGCGCGCTCCTGACCGCGCTGGTGCCGATCGTGTTCGCCTACGGCGGCTGGCAGAACTGCGCCTCGATCGCCGGCGAGATCAAGGACCCTCGCCGCAACCTGGCGCGCGCCACCGTCCTCGGCGTCGCGGTCGTGGTCGTCCTGTACCTCGGCCTGAACGTGGCCTACCTGCACGTCCTCGGGCCGCACGGCGTCGCCGCATCGAGCGCGCTGGCAGCCGATGTGGCCCGCACGGTCGCGGGCGACGCCGGCGCGCGCTTCGTGGCCAGCCTGATCGTGGTCTCGAGCCTGGGCTTCCTGTCCGTGATCCTGATGACGGGCTCGCGGCTCTACTGGGCCATGGCCGCGGACGGGCTCCTGTTCCACGGCGCGGCGCGGATCCACCCGCGGTTCCACACGCCGGTCGTCGCGCTGTGGCTCCAGACGCTGGTCTCGGTCGCGCTGCTCGCGACGAATACCTACGACCAGCTGCTGTCCTACGTCGTGTTCGCCGACTGGCTGTTCATGACGCTGACGGTCGCCGCGCTGTTCCGCCTCAGGCGAGCGGGCACAGGCGGGTCCGACGCGTACCGTGCGCCCGGCCATCCGGTCACGACGCTCGTGTTCGTGGTCGTCGGGATCGGGGTCGTGGCCAATAGCTTCCTCGCGTACCCTGCTCAGTCGTGGATCGGCACGGCGATCCTCGCCGGCGCGGCCGCGTTCTACGGCCTGGTGCTGCGCGGAAAGGAGAGGGGATGAAGCCGATGTTCCTGTCCGAGGTCGAGCACGCCGAGCCCGCGGGGCTGCGTGCCGGGGCGATCCACGGCCTGCGCGCCGAGGGGCTCCCCGTGCCGCAGATCCTGCACCTGCTGTCCTACAAGCCCGATCGCACCGACCACCTGTCGCGCTTCACGCACGCCGTGCTGCGCGGCCCCTCGCCGCTCGCGCCCGGAATGCGCGAGCTGATCGCCGCTTTCACGTCTCGGCGCAACGACTGCCCGTTCTGAATCGGCAGCCACGCCGCGGTCGCGGCGGAGCTGCTCGGAGATCGGGACCTCGTGCTCGCTGTGCTCGAGGACTACAAGACCGCGCCGATCGGCGAAGCCGAGAAGGCGCTGTTCCGCTTCCTCGACCTGGTCAACCGCGCCTCGGCCACGATCCGCGCCGAGGACGTCGACACCGTGCTCGCGGCCGGCTGGTCGCAGGAGGCGGTGTACGACGCGATCACCGTCTGCGCGCTGTTCAACTTCTACAACCGCTGGATCGACGCCACGGGCGTGCAGGACATGCCCGCCGCCGCCTATGTGCAGGCCGGGAAGCGCATGGCCGAGCACGGATATGCGCCGGAGCCTTGAGGGAGGTCCGCCATGCTGCTCACCGCGTTCCTGCTTTCGATCGCCGCCGCCACGACGACATCGACTCCCCCGGCCTCAACGCTGGGTGCGCACGCGGTCGAGTGGGCCCAAGCGCAAGGCGCGGGCTGCGTCGTCACCGCCGAGCGTGTCGACGGCGCGTGGCGCTTCGCGTTCGGCGGCGAAGCGTTCCCCGAGGGACACGCGGCCGTCGCGCCGGAGCGCATCGAGTTCGAGATCGGCTCCATCAGCAAGGTCTTCACGGGTCTGCTGCTCGCTCATGCCGTCCAGGACGGGAAGTTGGCTTTCGCCGACACGCTGGCCGAGCGGCTTCCCGTGAAGTTCGAATCCGCGGACACCGGACGCATCACGCTGCGACAGCTCGCCACGCACACCTCGTGTCTGCCGCGCTTGCCCGACAATCTGGGTGCAGCCGACGCCACCGATCCGTACGCCAGGTACGACGACGCGGCTCTGTTCGCCTATCTCGCGAAGGCCAAGCTGGCGAAAGCGCCTCCGTGCGAGCCGGATTACTCCAATCTCGGCTTCGGCGTGCTGGGCGTCGTCCTCGAGCGTGCGTACCAGGCGCCGTGGGATGCGCTGGTGCGAGAGAGAATCACCGGTCCGCTCGGGATGCCGGACACCGGGCAGGACCTTTCCCCGGAGCAGCGCTCGCGCTTCACGCAGGGCTGGAGCGGTGCCAAGCGCGCGGAGCCCTGGACCTTCCAGGCCATCGCCGGCGCGGGTGCGTTGCGCTCCACGGCCGCCGATCTCGCCAGGTTCGCCGACGCCCTCGCCGCCGGAGTGAGCGGCCCACTTGCGAAGGTGTGGCCCAGTGTGACCGAGACGGTCGATGCGGCCGGGTTGGGCGGTCGGGTGGGTCTGGCGCTCATCCAGGAGAAGATCGACGGCGAGGACAGCTACGGTCATGAAGGAGGCACCGGCGGCTACCGCAGCGCGCTGCGCGTGTTTCCCAAGAGCGGTCGCGCGCAGATCGTACTTGCCTCCAACGCCGAAGCGCAGCCATCCGCCTGGCTCGCCGCCCTTCGCACCGAAGGCCACCCCCCCGTCGAGCGGAGGGAGGTCGCGCAGAGCCGTGCCGAGCTGGATGAGTACGTGGCGGTTTACACGTTGTCGCCCCAGGCGGAATTCACGGTGGTGAGACTCGGCGCTGGGCTGCGCGTGCGTCTGACCGGTCAGCCGTTCCTGCCGGTTTTCTGCAGCGGCAAGGACGAGTTCTTCTACAAGGCGGTGGACGCCCAGCTCTCCTTCCGCCGCGACGCGGACGGCAAGGTGGTCGGCGTAACGCTGCATCAAAACGGCCGCGACCTGCCGGCCTCGCGTAGCGCCGACCCGGTTCCCCATGTGGAGTTTCCACCCGCCGAATCCCTCACCGAGCTTGCGGGGGAATACGACTTCGGCAGCTATCAGCCCGGCTCGACGATCAAGGTGCAGGCGCGAGGCGACGTCCTCACCGCGCAGCTCACGGGGCAACCGGCGTTCCCGGTATTCGCCAGCGCCAAGGACCGGTTCGCCTTCGACGTCGTGGAAGCAACGCTGACCTTCGAGCGCAACGCCGAAGGCAAGATCGCGGCGGTGGTGCTGCACCAAAACGGCGCGGACATGCGTGCGCCGCGGAAGTAACCCGGCCGGCGCCGGTTGACCGGCCCACCCCGCGCGGCGTAGGCTGGGGCGCCATGAAACGGCGAATCCTGATGCTGCTCGGCGTCGCGATCGCGCTGGTCGGCTGCGCGCCGAGCGGGCCTGCGACGACGGTCGCGAAGTCGGCGCTCACGTTCATCGAGGACGATTGGCCGCGGGCCCTGGCCGAGGCCCGGCAGAGGGACGTTCCGCTGCTGGTCGAAGCCTGGGCCCCGTGGTGACACACCTGTCGCTTCGTGCGCGCCACGGTCTGGCCCGACCCCGCGCTCGCGAAGCACGCCGGACGGTTCGTCTGGCTCTCGATCAACACCGAGGAAGAGAAGAACGCGGCCTTCGTCGAGCGTAGCAACATCCTGGGCTACCCGACGTTCCTGGTCATCGACTCGGCGACGGAGGCGATCGCGATGCGCTGGTTCGGCAGCCTGACCGTGCGGCAGGTCGAGCGGCTGCTCGACGACGGCGAGCGCGCGGTCGCCGCGATCGAGCGCCCCGAGGCGAGCGGCGCGATCGTTCGGGCCGATCGGCTCGGTGCCGACGGTCAGTGGGCCGAAGCAGCGGCGCTGTATGCCGAAGCGCTCGCAGCGGCGCCCGCGAGCGGGCCCGAGCGCGCGCGGCTCGTCGAGTCGCTCGTGGCCGCGCTGAGCAACACCGACGATTCCGAGCGCTGTGCCGCACTCGCCGTGGCCGAGGCCCCTGCGATCGAGCGCGGCCCGAGCTTCGCGTCGGTCGTGGTCACGGGCCTGGGCTGCGCGAACGGTGCGCCCGACGAGGCAACGTGGAAAGCACCGGCCGTGGCCAAGCTCCTGCCGCTCGTCGAGGAAGCGCTGGCGATCGAGAGCGTGCTCGCGGACGACCGCTCGTCGATCTACGGCGAGCTGGTCTCCCATCGCAAGGACACAGGCGACGCGGCCGGGGCCAAGGCACTGGCCGAGCGCTGGCTCGCCTTCCTCGAGGCTCAAGCGGCGAAGGCCACAGGCGTCGAGGCGCGCGCCGCGTTCGATTCGCACCGCGTGGCCGCGGCTCTCGAGCTCGACGATCCCGGGCGCGCGATCCCGGCGCTCGAGACCTCCGAGCGCGATCTGCCCGACGACTACAATCCGCCGGCGCGCCTGGCGGTCCTGTATCGGGCGGCGGGCCGGCTGCCCGACGCACTGGCGGCATCCGATCGAGCACTGGCTCGGGCCTACGGGCCGCGCAAGCTGCGGATCTACCTGACTCGTGCCGACGTGCTGTCCGACATGGGCGATGCCGCGGCCGCGAAGCAAGCGCTCGAGGCTGCGCTCGCATTTGCCGGTACGTTGCCCGAGGCCCAGCGTCCCACGCGGCTCGTCGAGCAGCTCGAGACCAGGCTCGCGTCGAGCGGATGATGGGCTCTGCGCGCGAGGCGCGGCGTCTCGAGGAGAACCGATGAGCACCCTGCGACGTGGAAGTATCCGGATGGCGCTCCTGCTCGGGGTTTGCGTGGTGGCACCGGGAGCGAGCGTCGAAGCGGCCGAATGGGACTGGATGCTCGCGCCGTACCTGTGGGGCGCCGGCGTCGGTCTCGACGTCGAGGTGAATAACGACGCCGTGTTCGGCGGCGACGTCAGCTTCTCCGATCTGCTCGACAAGACCGAGATCGCCGGAATGATCCATTTCGAGGGCCGGACCGGCAAAGCAGGCTTCTTCGTGGACGCGGTGTATCTGTCGCTCGCGGACTCGGGGACGACTCCGGCCGCCCCGCCGCTCCTGCCTGACGGCGCGACGTTCGACTCCGAGATCAAGATGGGCAAGTACGAGGCGGTCGGCTTCTATCGACCGAAGGGGGGCGAGTACGGCTTCGACGTGCTCCTCGGCGTCCGAGCGATCGACTTCGACCAGCAGGTGGAGATCACGCGCACGACCCCCACGCCCGCGACGCGAACGCTCGATTCTTCCGAGATGCTCCTCGACGGGTTCGTCGGTGCGCGGTTCGCCCGACCGTTCGCGGATCGGTGGTGGTTCCAAGTGCGCGGGGACGCCGGGACCGGCGACACCGAGCTGAGCTGGAGCGCCGTCGCCGGGGTCGGCGTGTGGTTCGGGGAGAGCCGGAAGTACGGCCTGGACCTGGCCTACGAGCACTTCGCGTTCGAAGTCGAGGAGCAGAACGGCGTGGTGACCGTCGAGACCGAGAGCCAGTTCTCGGGACCGATCGTCGGTTTCATCTTCCGCTTTTGAGGCGAGGCTAGTCGAGACCCTCGAGCAGCCAGACGTCGCCGCCCAGCGGGGCGACGCGATCGAAGAGCAGCCAGCGGCCGTCCGGGGACCAAACCGGGTAATCGATGCGCACGTCCGGGTCGCCGAACTCGAACACTTTCTGTGCCGGCGTTCCGTCGAGCGGGTAGACCCAGATCGCCTTGTGTCCCGTCACGTCGATCAGCCGCGAGTGGTCGGGCGAAAACGAGATGTGCGCGCCGCCGAGCGCGCCGAGGTCGTCCGCCGTCCCGCCTGCGACCGGCGCGCGGTACAGACGCCGATCGCTGCCGAGGAAGTACACCTGCGCCGAATCGGCCGACCAGCGCAGGAAGTGCCCACCTGCACCGACTTCGGCCAGCCGGCGCTGTCCCGATCCGTCGGCGGCCATGAGCCAGATCTCGAGCCGTCCTTCGCGATCCGACTGGAACGCGATGCTCCGGCCGTCCGGCGACCAGAACGGGTTGATGTCGAGCGCGGGATCCTCGGTCAGGCGTGAGAGTGCGCCATCCGAGAGCGCGACGGTCCAGATGTCGGCATTCCCGCCGCGGCTCGAGAAGAACACGATCCGTGTGCCGTCGGGCGACCAGACCGGCTGGTAGTCGCCCCCCGCGCCGCTGGTGAGTCGGTGCTCGGTCGCGTCGTCCAGGTTGCGCAGCCACAGATTCATCGCGCCGTCGCGGTCGGAGTTGAAGGCGATCGCGCGCCCGTCGGGCGACCAGGCGCCACGGCTCTCCTCGCGCGTCGAGGCCACGAGCCGCTCCGGATCTCCCGTCGGACCGCCGGTCCGTGGATCGAGCGGGAGCCGCCACAGGTCGGCGTTCTGCTGCAGCACGCCGAAGGCCAGCCGCTTGCCGTCCGGGGCCGGCGCGACCTGCACGTCTTGACCGGCGCCCGTCGTCAGCTGCTCCGGCGCCCCGATCGGTTTTCCCTCCGAGGACACCGGCGTGCGCCAGACGTTGAGCCCGCCCCCCCGATGCGAGGAGAAGTAGATCCACGCGCCGTCCGCGGACCAGGCCGGGGAGAGGTCCTGGAACGCGTCGTCGGTAACCGAAGTCACCGACTGCGTGGCCAGATCGACGACGCGCACGTCGAGCTTCGTCTTCTCCGCGCTCTGGAACACGATGCGTGTGCCGTCGACCGACCACTGGGGCTGCGTGTGGGAGACGGCTTCGGACTGGTCGGTGGTCATCTGCTTCGGATTGGTACCATTCGCATCGCTGGTCCAGATTCGGCGCGGGCCGGCCCACGAGGCATCGAACGCCAGGCGCAGGCCGTCCGGCGAGAAGCTCGGGTTGTACGCGTTCTCGACCAGCTGGCGTGCCTCGCCGCTCGCCAGATCGAGAGTCCAGATGTCGCCGCCCGAATACTCGCCCGAGAGCACGTCTCCCGGCTCGAGCTGGCCGCCGGCCTGGCTCGCCCGCACGAACGCGAGCTGCTTGCCGTCGGCCGACCAGGCGGGCTGGATGTCGTCGTTCGGGCCGGATGTGACCCTCGTCTCGGTCCCGCTCGCGATCTCCTTGACGAACAGCTTCTTGAACCCGTCGCTCTCGGTGGTGTACGCGAGCCGCGTGCCGTCGGGAGACCAGGCCGGCCACTCTTCGAGCGCGGCACCCGAGGTCAGCTGCGACAGGCTGCGCACGGGGGCCCGCCCCACGGCGACCGCGCGCTCCCGCGCCGGCTGCGCGGGCCGATCGCGCAAGAGCACGAGCACCAGACCCACGAGCGCCAGCGCGGAAATCACGATCGTCGTCACGAGGCGCGATGGGCCGGTGGTCCTGCCGGCCACGGGCGGACGATCGCGGAGCGCCTCGAGCGCGCGCAGCACGTCGAGCGCGCTTCCAGGGCGTGAGCCGGGCTCCTTCTCGAGACAGCGGGCGACGATCTGACCCAGGCGGTCGGGGAGCCCCGCGTTCGCCTGCGCCACGGGCGGCGGAGTATCGTTCAGGATCGCGGACATGGTGCGGGCCGCGCTCGCGCCCGTGAACGGGTGCCGGCCCGTCGCCATCTGGTACAGCACGACCCCGAGCGAGAACAGATCCGAGCGCGGGTCGGTCGGTTTGCCGTCGAGCTGCTCGGGAGACATGTAGGCCAGGGTGCCGACGATCTGGCCCTCGCGGGTCAGGGACGCCCCGCGCGTCACGTCGTCCGATCCGGCCGGCCCGGACTCGAGCGCGGCCGCGAGGCCGAAATCGAGCACCTTGAGCCGTCCGTCCGCGCCGACCATCACGTTGTCCGGCTTGAGGTCGCGGTGCGCGATTCCCTGGGCGTGGGCCGCGGCGAGGGCGGCGACCAGCGGCAGCGCGTAGTCGAGGAAGCGCTCGAGCGGCAGCCCGCCCGCTGGGATCCGTTCTCCCAACGTCTGGCCCTCGATCAGCTCCATCGTCAGGAACGGGACCCCGTCCGCTTCTTCGACCGAGTGGACGGTCACGATGTGCGGGTGGTTCAAGGCGGCGAGCGCCTGCGCTTCGCGCTCGAAGCGGGCCCGCCGCTCGGGGCTCAGCGCCATGTCCTGCGGGAGCACCTTCAGCGCGACCTTGCGCTTGAGGCGAAGGTCCTCGGCCGCGTACACCTCGCCCATCCCGCCGGCGCCGAGCCGATCGACAATCCGGTAATGACCGATCGTCCTGCCGATCATGCCGCTCCTTCGCGGCCCAGGATAGAGCACCGGTCGTCCGGGCGGTCCTCGGGTATCCTGCCCGAGGCGGACAGGAGGGACGATCCATGAGCGGGAAGGGGTTCCGTCACAATTCGAAGGTGATCTGGCCCGGCTTCACCGACATCAGCCCGCGTCACGTCGCGAAGGTCGGACGCAACGAGGCCTGTCCGTGCGGGAGCGGGAAGAAGTACAAGGAGTGCCACGAGGCGGCGGGCACGCCGTTCCTCGAGAAGCTGGCCCGCGATCACGACCGCACGCGGATGAAGGAGATGCGCGAGCGCCTCAAGGCGCAGGGCGTTCCCTGGTACAAGCGCCTCTTCGTCCGCCCGTAGTCGGGGTCAGGTCTCGAATCTTGGGGTGCGGGTTACGACGGCCAGTGAATTGCCCGGTCGTGCGGTTGCGGATCGACACCGTCTGCCTCTGTGAAACAGAGTTGCCGAGTTGACAGCGACCCCGAGATTCGAGACCTGACCCCGGACAAAAAAAGGGCGCCTCGTGCGAGGCGCCCTTCGGATTTGCGTAAGAACGCGCCGACTAGAACCGGCGGAACCGCCCGCCACCACCGCCGCCGCCGCCACCACCGCGGCGATCACCGCCACCTTCGCTGCGCTCACGCGCCTCGTTGACGGTCAGCGGTCGGCCACCCATGTTGAAGCCGTTCAGCTCGCGGATCGCGCCCTCGGCGTCTTCCTGGCTCGCCATCTCGATGAAGCCGAATCCGCGCGGCCGCCCGGTGTCGCGATCCGTGATGAGCTTGACCTCCATCACGGTGCGGTTGTTCCGGGAGAACAACTCGCGAACCTGCTCCTCGTCCGCACTGAACGGCAGGTTGCCGACATAGAGCCTGCTACCCATCTCTCCGAACTCCTTACGGCTCCCTTACCGGGAGCAAGACAAAACCGGTCCCGATCGCGCACCCGAACCTACGAGTGACACACGTACCAACGCCGAATCTGGCCTCGGCAGTCCAAACTCCGTTTCCATACGAGAGAATGGGCACAGGACCTTCGTCGGATATGTATACGAGCCCCGGAGTCCTGTCAAGACACGGGGGTTACGGGTCGGGAACCCCCGTGGGCGCTGGGTCTACGGGCGTTCTTCCCGGACGAACCGCCCACCCTTCAACTCGTCGATTCGGACCGCCGCGACCCGGTTGCGCTCGGAGATGCTGGCCCCGGCAACGGGAGATGCAAGAAACGTAGGTTCTGGCCGTTGTAGGATGCCGCCTCGCATGGTCGACTTGCGGGCGCGACTCGCCGAACGGGCGTTCGAGACGATCGCCGGGTCGAGCTACAACCGGTTCCGCCAGGCGGCCGAGGAGCGCGCCGAGCAAGCCATGTTCTACGAGGTTGCGCTACCCGATGGCGCGACGTGGAGCCACGTGGCGGAGAGCGTGTGGCCGGCTCTCGCGCGCTATCTCGAGCTCAAGCGGATCGATCCCGAGGAGCCGCGGTCGCTGGTGCTCGCCGTGTTCCTCGGACCGACGTGCTACCTGGTGCGCGGCGAAGCGTTCCGCGACCTGTACTGCGAGATCGAGGGGCTCGGCCGGTCCGCGTTCCACTTCCGCGTGCGGCGCTGGCTCGCCGACTGACGCGAGGCGACGGTCTCAGTTCGGGGCGTGCGGCGGCGCCAGGTACGGGAACTCCGCCAGGAACGGCACGTCGTTCTCGGACGGGAACGGCGCATCGGTCGCCAGCACCCCCGGCACGCCGACCAGGTCGACCACGTCGTCGGTGAGCAGGCGGCCGTTGGGGAATCCCGCCGGGCGCGAGGTGTCGAAGATCATCACGTCCGGCGTCAGGCCGAGCTTCGTCCAGTGCTCGCGCGGTCGCAGCGTGTTCATCAGGTCGTTCACCGGGAGCTGCGAGCGGAGCGAGCGGCCCGCGAGATCCTGGAACGGACCCTCGACCACTTCGACCTTCGACGCGGCCCACAGGAGCAGCGTCGACTGCGCGCCCAGCACGTCGCCCAGCGGGAGCTGCAGCACGAGCGCGGCGACGTTCTTGCCGATCTGGGGCCCGCGGATGAACGGATCGTCGCGCAGGCCGGAGTAGAGCGACCACCCCGCCATGCTCGAGCGCTTGAGTCCCGACGCCTGGAGGATCGGCTGGCCGGCCGCGTCGAACCGGAAGCGCAGCACGATGTCTTCCTTGATCTCCCCCGGCACGACGATCGTCCCGCCGTACTTGGCCAGATCCTGCGCGTTGTCGAAGGCGACCGCGCTGTCGTTGTCGATGTGGATCGCGAGCATCAGGTCGGTGGGGAACCGGTAGTCCGTGGCGGACGCCGGAATCGCCGGGTTGCTGTCGAGGATCAGGACCAGATCGCTCCCCTGCTGGAACGCGAACAGGTCCGTGATCCGTGCGTCATGGCGCGCGATCGACACCAGGAGCGGTGTGTCGCCGTGGTCCGAGGCCAGCGCGCCGCTCGTCGCTACGAGTCCCAGCAACACCAAGAGCCCGAGCCGCCTCGTTCCGGCCATGCGCCTCCCGGAGACCCGTAATAGGTACGCCGAAAGCCCGCGTCCGGCTATCACCGCGCGGGTGCGGGTGTGATCTCGCCGGCGAGCGGCACGGTCAGGGCCGTCCGCACGGCAGCGGGATCTCCGAGGGTCCCGAGCAGGTACATCAGCTTGACGGCCGCGGCCTCGACCGTCATGTCGCCGATTCCCACGGCGCCCAGCTCCTGCGCCAGGCGCCCGCCGGCGTACCGGTCGAGGTCGACGCGGCCGTTCTCGGACTGCGAGGCGATGGCCACGACCCGACCCGAGCCGTGAAGCGCCCGTATGCCGTCCGACACGTCGTGCTCGACGACGGGCAGGTTGCCGACCCCGGGCGCGACGAGCAGCACGGCGCGCGCGTCCGAGTCGAGCGCGGCGCGCACGATCCCAGCGGTCTGGCCCGGCACGAGCCACAGCACCGCGACGCGGGCGTCGAAGCGGCCCTCGAGTCGCAGGGGTCCGGTGGGACGGAGCGGAGCGAGGCCCGGCTTCAGCTCGAGCCCCAGCTCGGCCAGCGCCGGGCAGTTCGGCGAGGTGAAGGCACCGAAGGCGAACGTGCTCGATTTGCGCGCCCGATTCCCGCGCAGCAGCAGGCCGTCGAAGTAGATCGCGACCTCCGGAATGTCGCGCAACGCCAGGTCGACCGCACCGACCAGGTTGGCGCGACCGTCGCTACGCACGTCGGCCAGCGGGCGCTGCGACCCGGTCAGAACCACGGGACGCGGCAGGTCGTGCAGCACGAACGACAGGGCCGACGCGGTATAGGCCATCGCGTCCGTGCCGTGGGTGATCACGACGCCGTCGCACGAGGCGAGCGAGCGCTCGACCTCGCGGGCCAGGGTCATCCACAGGGTCGGCGACATGTCGCTCGAGTCGACGTTGCACAGGACCTGCGCGTCGATCTCGGCCAGCTCGCCGAGCTCGGGCACGTGCTCGAGCACGGTCGAGCCGAACTCGTCGGGGGCGAGCGCGCGGTCGGGCTGGCGCGGGCGCATGCCGAGCGTGCCGCCCGTGTGGAGGATCCGAACCCGGCGTGGCATCGGAGCATTCTAGTGCGGAAGCCGGCGGGAACTGCGGCCTCGCCGATGTACCATCCCGCCCAACCAGGAGGGGCGGATGGAACGGAAGCGATGGCTCGCGCTCGCCGTTGCCGTCGTGGCCGGCACGGCGGCGGTGGCCCAGGACGCGCCCACGAAGGATCTGGCCGGGCTGCTCGAGAGCTACCGAGCCCTCGCGCCCGCGCCCGCGGGGTTCGACGCCGCGGGCAAGACGCTCGAGATCGGCCGCCTCTCGCTCGAGCTGCAGGAGGGAGCACTCTATCCCGTGCGCGGCAAGCGCGACGAGCTGCTCGGCGTGTACTTCGAGGGTCGCGGCCGCTACGCGTATCGCTCGGACGACGCGCGCGACAGGACGGTGCTGGCCGACAACCTCGCACGCAACGCGCCGCAGCTCACGCTCAACCCACTCGACTCGACCGTTCGTGACTCGTTCGAGCGCTTGGTCGTGTTCTTCGCCCGGCCGCTGTTCGAGGCGCAGCTTGTGGGCGAGTCGCGGCCGCTGCCGGGAGACGCGCCGGGCACGTTCGACAAGATCTGGAAACGCATCGGGCTGACGCACCTCGAGTACGACCACCTCGCGGCCGAGGCCCGGCTGAACCCGGGCGATCTGCAGTACGTGTACGCCGAGATCGAGGGCGCGGGCGCGACCGTCGGCTACACCTATGATCGGGTGCGCTACTTCGTCGAGCGACTGGTCGCGTTCGACAGGTACCCCGGCGTCGACTATCGGTTCCAGATCCAGCTGAGCGAGCAGGACCTCAAGGCGCCGCTCGATGGCTTGGCGTTGGCCAAGCTGCGACACGCACGGGTCGCTGTCCGGACCGAGGACAATCGAACCGGGACGATCGACAGCGATCTGACGATCGAGCCGGCCAAGGATGGCCTCCGCGTGGTTACATTCCTGCTCACGAACAACCGCGCTCCCGTCTCATGGGACTGGGCCGCGGAGAACAAGCGCCTGAACGTGAAGCGTGTCAGCGACGCGGACGGTCGCGAGCTGGCCTTCTCCCACCGGTACCACGAACTGCTGGTGCAGCTCCCGGCGCCGTCGACGCGCGGCGAGAGGACGGCACTGCACGTCGAGACCGAGGGTGAGATCTTCACGAGCATGGGGGACGAGCGTGGCGCGGAATACTTCGAGTTGTTCTCGGTGGCCTGGTTCCCGCAGTCGTTCCGCTGGGACGCGGGGCAGTTCACGTTCGACTTGACCGCGCGAACGCGCAAGCCGTACTACCCCGTAGCGACGGGAACCACCACGGTGCGGGAGGACGGCAACTTCTATTCCCTGGAGTCGAAGAGCGAGCGCCCCGTGCACATCGTCGCGCTGTTCGCCGGAAAGTACAAGACGGTTGAGCAGATGGCCGGCGCCGTGCGAATTCGCGCTCACATGTACCTGAGCGCGACCAAACAAATGACGGAGACGCTGCCGGGACTGGTCGCGGAGCTCCTTCGCTTCTACCAGGACCAGCTCGGTCCCTATCCATTCGAGGAACTCGACCTGGTCGGCATACCGACCTTCTGGGTCGGTATCGCACCGTCCGGGATGGCCCTGCTGCCCGCCCAGACGTACAAGCCGAATCAGGGCTTTGTACAGGGATACCTGGCCCTTGGGGCACCGCCGCTGATCGCCCACGAGGTGGCGCACCAGTGGTTTGGTCACAAGGTGGCGCCCAGCGCGCCGCAAGAGGCCTGGCTGTCCGAGTCGTTCGCCGAGTACATGGCCGGGCTGGCCATGGGTGCCGGGGAGACGAGCGTGAATCGCGTCGTCGGGTTCAAAGACATGCTCGCGCGCTGGCGTGCCACTGCGCGCGAGTGCGCCGACGTCGGCTCGCTCCGTACGTCGAGCGACCTCGGTGGAGAGAAGGGCTGGGAGGATCGACTCTGCCTGCTCTACAACCGCGGGCCGCTCGTCCTGCACATGTTCCGCACCACGGTCGGCGACAAGAACTTCTTCCTCATTCTGCGCAAGTTCCTGGACAAGGCGAACTACGGACCCGCGACGACGCAGATCTCAAGCAGGTGGTCCAGGACACGCTGCGCATGGACATGGGCTGGTTCTTCGACCAGTGGTTCACCCAGTCCGGGATCCCGACGATCGACGTCGACGAGCGCGTCGCGGCGACGTCCACCGGAGGCTACGGCCTCACGGGCAAGGTCACGCAGCCGGTGGACGGCTTCAAGAAGATGATCATCCCGCTCGTCGTCGACTACCCGGGCGGGAACCGCGAGGCCAAGCTCGTGTTCCAGGAGAAGCCGGTGCAGGAGTTCGGCTTCGCGCTCAGCGGGAAGCCGTCGAGCGTGAAGGTCGATCCCGCGGGCAACAACCTGGCGAACTACAAGTAGCGGCTAGGCCGCGGGTGCGGGCTCGCGGCGCCGCGCCACGCGCACGCTGCGGATGCGCGTCGTGACCACCTGGTTCGCGAACTCGAGGAACAGGCCGCGGGCGGCGACGACGTCGGGACGGATCGCGCTTCCGCCGTAGGTGCAGCCGTTGACTCGCAGCGTCGCAGGGGACTCGCCGTTCTTGTCGAACCACCCGCCCTCGACGATGAACTCGCCGTCGCCGAGCGCGAGCAGCGAATACACCGAGTTGCGCGTGGTCACCAATAGCCGATCGCCCGGCGCGAGATCGTCCCGTCGGACCGCCGGGGCGTGCCGGGCGTGGTCAGCGATGGCGTTCAGAGTGCGTACGCCGGACTCCATGGCCGGCAGGGAGCATAACCGAACTCGGGCCCCGGCTCAACGCCCCGCTCCGGCCGGGCCGTCGGCTACCCTTGTCTACGGCCCCGTGGGCGGGGCCACGGAGGTTCCCATGCGTTCGTTCCGTCCCGTTGTGGTTTCGTGGCTCCTCGCCGCCGTGGCGGCGCCCGGCGCGGTCCGGGCCGCCGATCTCCCGGACAGTACGGCGGCCGAGCGCAAGTCGGTCTCGGTGACGGTCTACAACGTCAACCTGGCGCTCGTGCGCGAGACCCGCGCGCTCTCGATCGACCGGGTGGGGACCCGCGCGCTGCGCTTCATGGACGTGCCGTCGTCGATCGACCCGCGGACCGTGCACCTCGAGTCGCTGACCGCGCCGGGCGACCTCGGCGTGCTCGAGCAGAACTACGAGTACGACCTGATCTCGCCCGAGAAGCTGCTCGAGAAATACGTCGGGCGCGAGGTCGAGATCGTGGAGCAGGCCGAGGACCTCTCGACGCGCACCGTGCGCGCGCAGCTGCTCTCGGTCAACGGCGGCGCGGTCTACCGCGTCGACGACCGGATCGTGCTGGGCCAGACGGGCAAGGTCACGCTGCCCTCGATCCCGCCCGAGCTGGTCGCGCGGCCGACCCTCGTCTGGACGCTCGACGCGCGCAAGGCCGGGAAGCACGAGGTCGAGGCGTCCTACCTGACCGACAACATGAACTGGTCCGCCGACTACGTGGCGGTCGTGGACGCCGAAGATCGCACGGCGGGGCTGACCGGCTGGGTCACGATCGACAACCGCTCGGGGGCGACCTTCGAGAACGCCACGCTCAAGCTCGTCGCGGGCGACGTGCGGCGCGTCCGCCCGACGCCGGCGATGGAGGCGATGGCCGGGCGCATGGACATGGCGGTCAAGGCCGCCGCACCGCAGTTCGCCGAGGAGTCGTTCTTCGAGTACCACCTGTACACGCTCGAGCGCCCGACGACGATCAAGGACAACCAGACCAAGCAGCTCTCGCTGTTCCAGGCCGCGGGGATCCCCGTGCGCAAGAAGCTGCTGCTCGTCGGCCAGCCCTGGTTCTACCGCGGCCAGTTCGGCACGATCGCCCAGGACGAGAAGGTCGCGGTCGTGCTCGAGCTGGTGAACGCGCAGCAGGACGGGCTGGGGATCCCGCTGCCCAAGGGCGTGGTGCGCGTGTACAAGAAGGACCGCTCGGGCGCCGAGCAGTTCGTCGGCGAGGACTCGATCGACCACACGCCGAAAGACGAGACCGTGCGGCTCAAGGTCGGCGAGGCGTTCGACGTCGTTGCCGACCGGACCCAGACCGACTACCGCGCGATCAGCCCGCGCGAGAGCGAGTCGGCCTACGAGATCTCGATCCGCAATCGCAAGGACGAGCCGGTCACCGTGACCGTGCGCGAGCCGGTCGGCGGCGACTGGCGCATCGTCACGTCGAGCCTGCCGGGCAAGAAGCTCGACGCGGCGACGATCGAGTTCGAGGTTCCGATCCCCGCGGGCCAGGAGGTCAAGCTGACCTACCGCCTGCGCGTGCGCTGGTAGCTAGCGAAACTGCTCGACGTTCCGGCTCTTGCGCAGGCCGTAGGCGAAGTACACGACGAGGCCGACGGCGAGCCAGACGACGAAGCGGACCTTGGCCGTCGTCGGCAGGTGCCAGATCAGGTACAGGCACGACACGATGCCGCCGAGCGGGACCCAGGGCACGAGCGGCGTGCGGAACGGCCGCTTGCGCTCGGGCTCGCGGTAGCGCAGCACGATCACGGCGATGCAGACCAGGATGAACGCGAACAGCGTCCCGATGTTCGTCAAGTCCGCGGCCTCGGCCAGTCCCTCGAACGCGGCGACGCTCCCGGTGGCGATGCCGACGATCGCCGTCGAGACGTGCGGCGTGCGGAAGCGCGGGTGGACGCGCGCGAACACGCCCGGCAGCAGACCGTCGCGGGCCATGGAGAAGAAGATCCGCGGCTGGCCCATCTGGAACACGAGCAGCACGGCGGTCGTCGCGATCACCGCGCCGACCGACACGAGGCCCGCGGCCCAGGTCATGCCGAGCCGATCGAAGGCCAGGGCCAGCGGGTCGGGCACGCCGAGCTCCGTCGACGGGACCATGCCGGTCAGCACCGCGGCGGTCACGATGTACAGCACGGTGCACACGACCAGCGAGCCCAGGATGCCGATCGGCAGGTCGCGCTGGGGGTTGCGTGATTCTTCCGCGGCCGTCGAAACGGCGTCGAAGCCGATGTAGGCGAAGAAGATGATCGCGGCCCCGGTCGAGATCCCGGACCAGCCGTTCGGCGCGAAGGGCGTCCAGTTCTCCGGCCGCACATACAGCGATCCCACTCCGATGAAGAAGGCCAGGATCAGCAGCTTCAGCACGACCATTCCGGTGTTGAAGCGGGAGCTCTCCTTGATCCCGATGATCAACAGCACGGTCACGGCGAAGCAGATCAGCGCCGCCGGCACGTTGATCAGGATCGGGACGCCGAAGACGCGCGGCGCCGCCGCGAGGATCTCCGGCGTGTGCAGCGCCGTGCGCACGTCGGTCGTCAGCCAGGCCGGGATGGAGAGCCCCAGCCCCTCGATCAGGTTGACGAAGTAGCCGGACCAGGAGACGGCGACGCCGATGTTCCCCACGGCGTACTCGAGGATCAGGTCCCAGCCGATGATCCAGGCCACGAGCTCGCCGAGCGTCGCGTAGGAGTACGTGTAGGCGCTGCCGGCGATCGGCACGAGCGAGGCGAACTCGGCGTAGCACAGGGCGCACAGCGCGCAGGCCGCGGCCGTGATCAGGAACGACACGGTCAGCGCCGGGCCGGCGCCGGGCCGGTGCATCGATCCCGCCGCCGCGGTGCCGACGAGCGCGAAGATCCCGGCGCCGACGATCGCGCCGATGCCCAGCATCGTCAGGTCGACGGCCGAGAGCGCGCGCTTCAGCGCCTGGCCGGGACGCTCGGACTCCTGCAGGATCCTGTCGAGCGACTTGCGCCGGAACAGCGGGCTCGCCACGGGGGCCTCCGTTCGCGCCAGGCGCGGGCGCGCCAGTATAGACGGGTCCAAGCCGCATACACGCCGGGCCCGGGGCTCCGTGCAGGCCGGCCTACAGCACCTCGCACAGGCGACGGAACGTGGCGGCGCCCGGAGGGGTGCCGAGCCGCGTCGCGAGCTGCGGGTCGTCCCAGCGGAAGAACGGGCTCGTGGCCCGCTCCTCGTCGAGCGTGAACGGCACGGTCGGCTCCCCGCGCCGGACTTGCGCCTCGACGCGGGCCAAGCGCTCGGCCAGCCGCGCGTTCGACGGGTCGAAGCCCGCTGCCTGGCCCACGTAGGTCAACGTGTATTCGTGGCCGCACCAGATGCGCGTGCCGCCGGGCAGGGCGCGGATCTTGGCCAGCGACCCGAGCATGTCGTCGGGCGTGCCCTCGAACAGGTTGCCGATCGTGGCGCCGAAGATCGTGTCGCCGGAGAAGAGCTCGCCGCCCCCCGCCTCGTCGAGCAGCGCGTAGCCCACGTGGCCGCGAGTGTGACCGGGGATCTCGAGCACGCGGGCTACCCGCCCCAGGACGTCGACGCGGTCGCCCTCGCGCACGAGCTCGGTCAGGTCGCGGATCCGGGCCCGCTCGCTGGCCGGGCCGACGACGCGCAACCCGGGGCAGCGGCGGGCCAGGGGCGCGATCCCGTCCGTGTGGTCGTGGTGGTGATGGGTCACGAGCACCGCCGCGAGGGCGAGCCGCTCGCGGTCGAGGAACGCGACGACCGGCTCCGCGTCGCCCGGATCGACGACCGCCGCGGAGCGGCTCGCGCGGTCGACCAGCGCGTAGACGTAGTTGTCCTCGAGCGCGCGCAGTGGGATCACTTCGAGCGGCGGCCGGCTCATGCCGCAACAGCATAGACGAGAGCGGGGTCAGACCCCACGTGACGCTGTACCCTTGCGCCGTGAAGCCCCACGCGCGTCGATCGCAGGTCGTGCCGCTGCTGCTGTTCGTGGTCTCGGGCTTCGCGGCGCTCGTACTCGAGACGGTATTCCTGCGCCAGCTGACCGGGGTGCTCGGGAGCAGCGCCCGTGCGCTCGCGCTCGTGCTCGCCGCGTTCCTGGGCGGGCTCGCGCTCGGCGCGGGGCTGTTCGGCCGCGTGGCCGATCGCACGGCACGGCCGCTGCGCCTCTTCGGCCTGCTCGAGGCGGGCACGGCCGTCTCGGCGCTCGGCCTGGTCTGGCTGCTCGGCGAGGGTCGCGGCCTGCTCCTCGCGCCGCTCCGCGCGATCGAGCCCGGGGCGGCGCGCTCCGTCGTGGAGCTGGCGCTCGCCCTCGCGCTGCTGCTCGTTCCGACGACGCTGATGGGCGGCACGCTGCCCGCCCTGGGCCGGCACCGCATCCAGAGCATCGACGGGTTCGTCGTCTCGATCGGTCTGCTCTACGGGCTGAACACGCTCGGCGCGGCGGCCGGGACGTTCGCCGCGGGCTTCCTGCTGTTCGAGGCGATCGGGGTCGCGGGGACCGCGCACGTGGCGATCCTGGCGCAGCTCGGCATCGCCGTCGTGGCCGTGCTGCTCGGCCGGCGGCAGGCGCCACGCCCGCGGCCCCCGGCCCTTGGCGCCGAGCGCGCCCACGGCGCGCGCTGGCTCGGCCTCCTCGCGGCCGCGACGGGCGGCTTCGCCGCGCTCGGATATGAGGTCGTCTGGACCCGTCTGCTGAGCCTGCCGCTACGCTCCTTCGCGTACTCCTTCAGCCTGATGCTGTCGCTGTTCCTGCTCGGACTGTGCATCGGCGCGATCGCGCTCGCCGCGCTGGCGCGGCGCGTCGAGCGCCCGCTGCGCTGGGCCGGATGGCTCCAGATCGGCATGGGCGGCTACGTGGCGGCGAGCCTGCTGTGGCTCCCCGGGCTCCTCGCGCCGCTCGCGACTGCGGGTTGGGGCGACTTCGTCATGCGCGGCGCGGCGCGGGCCGCGCTCGTCGTCCTGCCGCCGACGATCCTCTCCGGCATGCTGCTGCCGCTCGCCGCGCGCGCCTGGGCCGCGAGCGCGGCCGCGGTCGGTCGAGAGGTCGGCGTGGCGTACGCGGCGAACACGCTGGGCTCGATCGCGGGGGCGCTCGCGGGCGGTCTATGGCTCCTCCCGGCGCTCGGTGCGCCACGGACGCTCGGCGTGCTAGCGCTGGGCCAGGCCGCCGCCGGCGCCCTCGTGCTCGGACTGCCGGCGCGACGCCTCGGGGAGCGAGCCACGGCGCTGCTCGCCACGCTGGCCTGTGCCGTGCCGGTCGTCACGCTCGATCCGGCGCGGTTCGTCCAGTCGTTCCTCAGCGCGAGCCGTGGCTCCGAGGCGATCGGCGAGCTGCTGTTCTTCCGCGAGAGCGCGACCGACACGATCGCCGTCGTACGCAAGGAGTACGGGTTCCACGACCCCGACGCGAAGAGCCTGCTGACGAACGGCGTGGCGATGACGGCGACGGTCAAGCCCGTGTGGCGATACATGGCGGCCGAGGGACACCTGCCCGTGCTCTTGGCACGGGATCCGCGGCGGGCCCTGGCCGTCGGCGTGGGGACCGGGATCACGCTCGGCGCCGTGGCGTCGCACGACGTCGTCGAGTCGATCGTCGCCGTCGAGCTGAGCGAAGGCGTGATCGAGGCGCTGCCGCTCTTCGCGCGCGAGAACGACCGCGCCTACGGCGACCCGCGGGTGCGACTCGTGCGCCAGGACGGCCGTCACTGGCTCGAGATGACGGGCGAGCGGTTCGGCGTCGTGACGGTCGAGCCGCCGCCGCCGATCGTGGCCGGCGCGGTGCATCTGTATTCGCGCGAGTTCTATCAGGCGATTCTCGCCCGCCTCGAGCCGGGCGGGGTCGTGGCCCAATGGCTCCCGCTCCACGCGCAGAGCCTCGCTTCGGCGCGCATGACGGCCCGCACGTTCCTCGACGCCTTTCCCCACGTCCAGCTGTGGCTACCCTCCGTGCGCGACGCGGTGCTGCTGGGCACGCGGGATGCCCCGCGGCTCGATCGAGCGCGCCTGGAGGCGGCCTGGTCGAGCGCGCGAACGCGCTCCAGTCTCTCGCGCGCGTTTCTCGAAACGCCGGAGGCGTTGCTCGGGACGCTGCTGCTCGACCGCGCGGAGATCGGCACCTGGGTCGGCGACGCGCCCCCGATCACCGACGACCGCCCGCGCATGGAGTTCTTCCGGAGCCAGGGCGGCAACATGGGGGATCGCGACATCGCCACGCTGCTCGAGCCGGCGCAGGCCGCCTGGTCCTTCGTGGCCGAGCTCGAGGGCCGGCCCGACTTCGCGACCGCGATCGCGCGCGAGAACGCCGCGCTGCGCTCCTACGTCCGCGCCGCGACCGCGGGCGACCCACGGCTCCACGTCGCGGCGGCGCGCGAGTCGCGCGGCACCGAGTTCTTCCTCTACTCCTTCGGCTGCACGACCGAGCAGCTCGCGCGCCACCCCTCCCCGCGCTGCGTGGAATTGAATTCGGTACCGCTTCCCTAACCCGGGTTTCGGTACCGCCTCCCGAATCCCGGGTTAGGGAAGCGGTACCGATTAGCGCCAGCCCAGGCGCGCGAGGGCGCCGAGGACGAGCAGCATCCCGCCCAGCGACGCCGCGTCGGGCACGCTGCCGAAGATCGCGAGGTCGAACAGTACGCCGAACACGGGCCCGGCCAGCGTGACCGCGGTGGCCCGCGCTGCGCCCGCACGCGTGAGACCGAGCGTCAGCGCCACCTGGCCGACGAGCGCGGTCAGCGCGACGAGCAGGTGTCCCACGATCGAGCGTAGATCGAGCGGCACCGCGGACGGCCCGGCGACGAGCGTGGCGACGAGGGACGGCAGGAGCGTGGCCAGCGGAAACCAGAACAGGATCGTCAGCGGGTGCTCGGTCCGCGACAGGTCGCGCACGGTCAGGTAGGCGAGCCCGGAGAGCAAGGAGCCGCAGATCCCGACGATCGCCGCGGGACGAAAGCCGCCCGTGGGGTGCACGATCAGCGTGACGCCGACGAGCGCGACGGCGACGATCCAGCCGTGCCCGGCGCCCGCGCGCTCGCCGAGCAGGCGCGGCGCGATCAGCGCGACGAACACCGGATGGCTGTACTGGAGCAGCACCGCATCGCCGAGCGGCAAGTGGTGCACCGACCAGAAGTAGCAGGACAGCGCGGCGTAGCCGAGGAGCCCGCGCGCGAGCAGCATCCCCGGGCGCGTGCCGAGCAGCGAGACGCCCTGCAGCCGCGCCAGCGCGGCGAACGCGGCGACCATCATGGTCCCGCGCGACAGGACCACGGCCTGGGTCGGCGTGTCCCCGAGCAGCGCCTTGACCACCGCGGCCATGGCGGCGAAGGACAAGGCCGAGGCGACCATCAGGACGAGCCCGGAGCGCGGCGAGCCGCCGCGCCGGCCCTCGGCGAGGGCCGACCACACGTCCGCGATCCCTGTCAGGAGCAGGGAGCTCGACGACCGCTCGCCCAACCGCGCATCCTCGCTTTCGCCGCACACTCTCGCATGGAGCGTTCGAATCGGGCCAGGTTGCAGTTGCGGTCGCGGACGAACAGATTCTCCCCCTGGCGATGGAAATCGACGGCGAGCGCCGGAAGCTGGCCCCACGGGAGACCCTGAGTCGACGTGACGTCGGCTGCGGTGCGTTCTTCGGACTCCCCGCGGTCGTGCTCGGCGGGCTGCTGCTCGCTCTTGCGTTCGGGCCATCCGAGCTGCGCCACGAGGCCGGGGACCCACCCGTGTGGCTGCTGGCGGCGCCGGGAAGTGTGACCACGGGTCTGGGTGTCCTGTTCCTCGGCTCGGGGAGCCGCGAGCGAGCGCGGCGCAAGCGGCTGTTGCGCGCGCAGGAGACACAGCCCGCGACTCCGTGGATGTGGGATCACCCGTGGAAGACGGAAGGCGTGCGAAGCGCGGCCGGGCGCTGGGCGGGAAAGGCGCTGGCCCTGGTCGTGGTCGGCGCTCTGCTGCTGACGCCGTTCAATGCGTGGGCCTTCTTCGCGGAAGCGCCGTGGCTGGTCAAGATCGTGACCGTGGTGTTCGATCTCCTGCTCGCCCTCGCACTCCTGGCGCTCGGTCTCTCCGTGGTGCGACACCTGAAGTACGGGGACCCTGCGCTGCATTTCGCGCACTTTCCGTTCCGACTCGGCGAGGAGATGAACGTGCGGCTCGACCGTCCACGTGGGCTGCCTGCCGGGGCGGACTTGCGCTGCACCCTGCGCTGCATCCAGGAGAGAATCGAGCTCACGATCGAGCGGGTTCGCGAGAACGGCGAATGGAAGAACCGGCAGGTCAGCCGGACCGACTGCGATCAGCTGTGGTCGGTCAGCGAAGCCCAGCTAGCCAGCGCCCACGCACCCTACCTCGAGATTCGATTCCCACTGCCCGCGGGCGAGGGCTTGAGCACGCGGCTGAGCGAGAGCCCGGCCCGCTACTGGGAGCTGGAGATTCGAGGCGACGCACCCGGGCTCGACTATTTCGCCACCTTCCTGCTTCCGATCTACACCTGACGAAGCGACGGTCCGTCGCGTCTCCTCGCAACCGGCGCTGTGAGCGAACCGCGCGCTTTCGCGCGGAGCGTTGGGCTCGGGGTACATCCGCCCGGTGACCGCGGCGCGTCCGCAGCGCGAGCGTCGCGCTTCTCGTCGCGCCGGCCCACCCGCGAGCAAGCTCTCCCTACACGGGCTCACGGAGCATCGAGGGAGGCACACCATGCGCAAGGGAAGCGGCCGGGCCGCTGTGATCGCCTGCTGGATCGCGATTGGGGCGCAAGCGTCGACGGCGAGTCAACCCGGCACGGACTTGGTCGAGGACGTCGAGGAGGACGAGTGGGCGACCGACGAAGTGTGGGCCGAGCTGTTACGGGTGCTCGACGTACTCGATACGGGGACCCGCGAGGAGAAGCTCTCGTTGCTCACGACGGACGACCATGGGTTCGGGCCGTTCTGGCCGATCGACATCCCGCCGCGGGAGGAGGAGAGTGCCACACGCGAGGTCGTCGAGCGGCTGCGCGATTACGTGCTGGACGAGCGGGATACCTGGGTCCTCGATCGTGTCGTGGCCAGCCTGGCCGACGAGATGATGGTGCCGACGACGCCCGTGTTCCTCGATCTTCTAGACCACAAAGCGCCTTCCGTTCGCCACCGCGCGCTGCAGTTCATCAACAGCGGCCGCTCTTCACTCGACGACGACCAAGTCCGCCCACTTCTGGAGGAGTTGTGGCGGACCGAGCGCACGCCCTGGCTGCGGACCAGTTTGATCGCCGCACTCGAGCGGGCAGAGTCGCAGGCTCACGTGTCAGACTGCCTCGACCTGATCTGGCAAGACGATATCGACCTGGCCCGGGCGGCGATCCGTTGCGTCAAAAGCCACCCGAACGATGAAGCCGTAGCGAGCCTGGTCCGCCGCTCGAAGGTCGGTGCGCCGCTGCTGCGAGTCGCCGCCCTGCAAGCACTGCGCTGGCAGTCGCGCGAGCATCTCGGCCCGTTCGTGTCCGGTCTCGAACTCATGGCCGCCGTGCGACAGGCGCCCTGGCTCGAGGTGCCGCTCCTCGACGTCCTCGATGCAGCGGGGTCCGAGCGGGTGGTGAGCCTCGCCCGCGCGCGCCTGTGGGACGAAGACGAGCGAATGGCGAACACGGCGATTCGGATCCTGGGCCACCGCTTCGCTCCGGATCACGTCCCTGTGCTCGTGCAGCGTGCGCGCGAAGGACCGGAGGATCTGCGCGCCGCAGCGATCCGGAGCCTCGACCAACCCGTGCTCGCTGCGGAAGTCGCGGATCTGCTGTTCGACACGCTGGCGCCCGAGCAACCGCGCGCGCTACGCATCGCCGCTCTCCAGGTGTTCAGTGGTGACGGTACATCGTTTGAACGCGGCCCCTCTCGGACGGAGACCAAGGCAAGTCGCAAGCAGTACCTGGGTCGTTTGCGCGCGATCGCGGTCACAGACCCCGACGAGGTCGTTCGTGCCATCGCCGAGCAGACCGTGAAGACGGTGGAGGAGGATGAGGTCGTTTCGTTCAGCACGCACTGCGGAGGCGTCGTCTCGCGGCGCGAATCCTTGCGCGTCGTTGCCGGCACGGACGCTGCGAGCGTGCGCTGCCACGACGGACCGTGGATCGAGCGGGCCGTCGAGCGGGCGCAACGGCCACCGGCCGGAGCCTTGGTCTTCGAGGACGACCGATTCGATGACGGCGATTCGCTGTGGCTCTCGATCTGGGCCGGCGAGGAGGGCGCGTGCTGGCTTCCCGCGACCCAACTCCGCCTCGCGCAACCCGACGACGCGGAGGACGCACCGTCATCGACCTCCGACTTCGACATGCCCCTCGAGGCGACGCTCACCGAGTCGTTCGTTGCGCTCGAAGAGCACGGGATCGTCGAGACGTTCGACCGCGGCTCGACGCTCGTCGGCGTGCGACTGACCGTCGATGCAGCCGACGACGAGGCGCTCGCTGTGCTGCGAGGAGCCGACGAATGGGCCGACACGCCGCTCGGGGCGGCCGTACGCGCGTTCCTGCCCGCGGTGGTCGAGCGCAACGGCTCGCGAGACGGGTGGGATGCCTGGTGGCGCTAGGACTCTCGGCCCCGCCGGGACCGTGTTAGGATCCGCGGCGGGTGAGTCGCGGACAGTGGATCGAGCGGTTCGTCGGCGGACTGAACCTCCGCTTCCCGACGGTGTTCGTCCTGCTCGCCGGCGTGACGCTGCTCGACGTCGTGTTCCCCGACCTGGTGCCGTTCGTCGACGAGATCGGTCTGGCGTTGCTCACCATCCTGTTCGGACTGTGGCGCAAGCGGCGCGAGGCGGCCGCCGCGCCCGGCGCACCGAAGCAGCCCGGAGGCCCGCACGGCGACTGAGCGGCGCCGAGCGCGCAGGCGCGCGAAGGCCCCGCGTGGGCGCGTGCGGCGACTGCTGACCCGCATCGCGCTCGCGGTCCTCGTCGTCGTGGGCAGCTACGTGCTGGCCTGCGTCGGGTGCCTCGTGGCGCTGCGCTGGGTCGACCCGCCGACGACGGCGCTGCAATCGCAGCGCCGTGTCGAGGCCTGGATCGCGCGCCGCCCGTACGCCAAGCGCTACCGACCGGTGCCGCTGGCGCGGATCTCGGACCACCTGGAGCATGCGGCGATCGCCGCCGAAGACTCGCGCTTCCTGCTGCACGACGGGGTCGACTGGGATGCGGTGCGGGACGCGGTCGAGGACAACCGGCGTCGAGGCCGCGTCTGGCGCGGTGGCTCGACGATCACGCAGCAATTGGTCAAGAACCTGTTCCTGACCTCCCGTGGCTCGTTCGCCCGCAAGGCCCTCGAGGTGCCGCTGGCCTACGCCGCCGAGGCCGTCGTGCCCAAGGACCGGATCCTCGAACTGTACCTCAACGTGGTCGAGTGGGGAGACGGCGTCTACGGGGCCGAGGCCGCGGCCCGCTATCACTACGGGCGCTCGGCCGTGGCGCTCGACCGGCGGGAAGCCGCCCGCCTCGCCGCGTGCCTGCCCAGCCCCCTCCGTCGCACGCCCCAGCGGATGGAGCGCTACGGCGAGCTGATCCTCGAGCGCATGGACCGCATGGGCTGGTGAGGCGGTCTTCTAGCGGAACTTGATGTTCTTCGACGCCCCCGGGTCGACCGAGAAGGTCAGGATCGGGCGGCGCACCTCGGGCTCTGGCGCCGTCCCCGGCGCGGGCTCGCGCCCCGGGACGCCGCGGAGGGTCAGGTCACGCGGCAGGCGCACGTCCAGGCCGCCCATGCTCGAGTCGAGCTCGATCGTCGCGTCCTGGACCCACGCGCCGCGCAGGTCGAGCGCCATCCCACCCATCGAGCACTCGGCGACGAAGTGGGCCGGGCTCGCGTTCCCGACCGAGCGCACGCTCATTCCGCCCATCTGATTGCTGAGCTCGAAGCGCTCCATCGGCGCGTGCAGCGGCTCGGAGACGGAGATCTCCCCGCCGCCCTGGTGGGTCGAGATACGCGCCGTGGTCAGCCACAGCCCCCCGAGCTCGATCTGCGCGCCGCCCTGTCGCACGTCGAGCTCGAGCTCGAGCGGGACGTCCGGCGGCAGGTAGATCGATACGCTCGTCTTCGGAGCGAAGAGGCCGCGCAGCCAGCCGCCACCGCCGATCTGTCGAAACCGGATGCGGTAGACCCAGGGCCCTTGAGGCGGCT
>Ga0180085_1000097_pt1 | contig 27078 bp, 17 predicted proteins | sample EasRiv730_16_10D_FD_123013 | JGI IMG/M metagenome (GOLD analysis project Ga0180085, IMG submission 123013) | Soil microbial communities from meander-bound floodplain in the East River, Colorado, USA - East River metaG ERMLT730_16_10D | ecosystem: Environmental > Terrestrial > Soil > Floodplain ... | reverse complement strand
TAGGGCTAACCGGCCAACCTGTCCCATTCAAGGCGCAGACTCGCTGGGTCATGGCTGCTCGAATGCATTGGTCGGCGTAGGCCTTGAATTCCAGCTCGCCACCTTGCTCGTAGCTCGTGGCGGACTCAATCAGTCCCATCACGCCTGCATCGATAAGCTGATCGGCCCCTTTGGGCGAAAATAATTGAGTGGCCAAGCGACTGGCATGGAACTTAATAAGGGGAAGATGCTCTGAAATTAATCTTCCCCTTTCGGAAGCTGGCAATACAAACCCATTTTCAGTGCTGTGCTCTTTGGTCTGAAGCATTTGGTTTTTCCTCGTTAGAGATTTGCTCAATACGGGAAGAGAGGAAGTAGGAGTTGCTACATCGAAAACGGAACTGGTGTTGGAGCTTGAGGAGGTGAGGTCAGGACAGCAACTACGAAGTGAGCTGAGATCGAAAACGAAGCGGTAGTCTGAAAGAACGTGTCTACTGCATATGTTGGCTACACAACTGCAACTCTTTTGATGTTAAGTTTCCTTCCTCCTAACTGACATCAGGATCAATAATCAATCTGTATCACGCACGCTATGTTACGCACGGAGTGTGCCAAAACTAGGAGAGTTCCTGGGGCGGATCACTCATTGGGAATCTTGTATCTAATTTTACTTTTCGATCACTTGGAGTCATATTCTTGATTCTTTCTTAAATCAAATGGCGGACCGAAATGGGTCCAAGCAAACTAGACTTAGCGTCAACGTGCCGACAGTTACGCCAAATCGTTGACAGATTGAGGCACAACAAGGCAGAGCGTCTATCGAGTCGAATTCTCGGCCCGATCCCACGGCGTTAGTGATGGCTGCTTACTGGTACTGAAGATTTCGTTCAAAATCGGCTGGACTGGTTGCAGCGGCTTTGGCAGTTTCCAACGAGATCAGTTCCTTCTGATAGAGTTCGGTGAGATGCTGGTCGAATGTTTGCATCCCGTATTGATCCCGTCCTCTTTCCATATGATCCTTAATGCCAGCGGTTTTCTCGGGGTTTTCGATGCAGTCTTGGATCGTCTGGGTTTGACGCATAATCTCCACGGCAACCACCCGGCCTTGGCCGTCCTTTCTGGCCAGCAGTCTCTGCGAGATGGCAGCCTTCAGCGTTTCTGCCAAACGCATTCGCGTTGAATACTGTTCGGAAGCTTCAAACACGCTCACAAGACGGGAAATAGTTTTTGGGGCGTCCGTCGTATGCACGGTGCTAAAGACAAGGTGTCCTGTCTCGGCAGCCTTCAACGCGATATCAATTGTTTCTTCGTCTCTCATCTCGCCGACCAAGATGATGTCCGGGTCTTGTCGCAGGGCCGCCCGTAGTGCTTTAGCAAAACTCTCCGTGTCTGCTCCCAGTTCCCTCTGGATCACAATGGATTTGATATCGCGATGCAGGAATTCAATGGGGTCCTCAATGGTCACAATTTTCCCGGCCCTGTGTTGGTTAATGTAGGAAATCATTGCTGCCAGCGTCGAAGATTTCCCACTTCCGGTGATTCCTGTCAGAAGCACCGGCCCTCGATGCTCCAGGGCAATTTCTTTTAGCACGGGTGGCAAGCCAAGACTTTCGAAGTCCGGCAGGGTAAATGGAACGGTGCGCAATACCAATGCCAATGAACCGCGCTGGCTGCAGATGTTCACGCGAAAGCGGCTGACCTGCGCCAATGCATAAGAGCAGTCAAAATCGGTGAGAGACTCTATATGCTTCTGCACATTTTCCCGGTCGAACTTCTTGGCGGCGATTAGGATTTCTGCCGTAATGCTTGCCGTGTCCTGCGGCTTCAAAATCTCGGCCTCCGGGACTGGCACCATATCGCCTTTGATCCGCAGGCGAAAGGGTCCGCCCGCACTGATGTGGATATCTGAAGCGTTCACTTCGACGGCTTTTTTCAATACCGCATTGAACGTATCGAATATGGCCATGATTCAGGCGATGAGGTTTTGTTTGGTCTTAAACCAAATCTGCTCGGGAATACTGAGAAAGCACTCCACCAATTGAGGGTCAAACTGAGTGCCTGAGCAACGAATAATTTCTTCCCGAGTCGTTTGGTAGCCGAGGGCCTTGCGATAGGGCCGGTCCGAAGTCATGGCGTCGAATGTATCGACAACAGCGAAAATTCGGGCTCCCAACAAGATTTCGTTTCCTGCCAGCCGTTGTGGGTATCCTGTGCCATCAAATCTCTCCTGGTGCTGCAGAACCATTCGAGCGGCCTCTTCGAGAAAGTCAATTCCTTTGAGAATCTGATAGCCAATCTCCGGATGCCTGCGGATTTCCACCCACTCGTCTTCCGTCAGTTTTGCCGGTTTCAAGAGAATGTTATCGGAAATCCCGATTTTACCGATGTCATAGCGCGCCCCGCTCGATATCGACCAATTCCGCCGAAGGAATGTTCATTTGTCGAGCCATGAGCAAGGTGAATTCACTGACGCGCTTGGAATGCCGCTGAGTCTCACGCTCACGGGCGTCCAGGGCATTGATGAGGGCCTCCAAGGTATGGGAGTAGGCATTTCTGATCCCGACCAGGGCATTCCGGAGCTCGGCGGTCTGCTCCTCCACTCTTTGTTCCAAGTGAAGTTGATACTGCCGGTTCTCGAAAACGAGCCGGCGGCGCTCCAGAGCCTTATGGATCTTGCTTGTCAACTCGAGCACATTAAACGGTTTGGTCACATAGTCATAGGCCCCGCTCGAGAGCGCAACAATCGCCGATTTGAGATCAGTCACCCCGGTGATCATGATCACTGCGATTTCGGTGTACTGGGTCGCGACATGCTGAAGCAACTGTAATCCATCGAGGCCAGGCATTGTGATGTCGGTTAACACCATCTCATATTCACTCTCGGCTAGCTTCTGGATTGCTTCTTGGGCATTCTGTGCCGTGTCGCTCATAAATCCGGCGCCCGAGACCACCTTTCTCAAGACATCACGAATGAAGGGCTCATCATCGACAATCAAGATTCGCTCAGTCCTTTCCTGAAGGAATGGATTTGCACCTGCGGGCAGATGCGTTTCCAAGCTTTGCGAACGTGTGTCTAACATGGCTATCTCCCTCTTGGCTGGCCTCGAAGGTTTCCTGAACCTTGGTTTTTGAAGGTACCCAACCAAGTGATCGACATGAGCCTTAAACAGGGTTAGCGAAACGCCCAGAGTCCGCACACTCCCGGGGAACAACGAGGGCTGAAAGAATCTCCACAACGTCGCGGTGCAGCGCGATTCGGTTCGGGGAAGCGGGTTGTTTGTATCCTGGGCTGTTCCGCAGCCTTATTCTCAGGAAAACTGCAAAGACCCGACACTGTACATGAAGTTCCGCTTGGTTTGTAATCGATGGTTCGCTGAAAAATCTCTGGCTAGGTTGATAGGACTGCAGTAAGAATTAGGGCCACTCTGTCATTCCGAGCTTGAAGGACAAACTTTTGGAATTTTGGGAAGGATTTGAATCCGCGACCTTGGTTATGAACCAACTCAAACATTGAAGAGGCAAAGCCGTAGATCGAAGCTTCGGAGTTGCGACGAAAGGCCCTGAGCTCAAACATGAACTCAACCCTCCTCTCGAAGCTGTGAGGCTGCCTTGAAAGTGCTCGGGCTATCAATCATCCGATTCCCAATTAAGCGGCGCAAACCAGGTGGAGCGCTATTTGGATCAAATGGCTTGTTCAGGCACAGGACAGCCCAAGCCCGTAACATCGGCGGTGCGGCTTCGTGAATTGAACCTGACCGTTCCCGCCACAAGCCGGACAATCACCCTCTTCCAAGTATTCCCCATACAAAATTCGCACAGTTTTTGAGAGCACTCGGCCAAATTGATTATCCTCCTCCTCTTAGGAGGGCTCATTTAAACGAAGGCTGTGTCCAGGAGCTGGGGAGACTCATTCAGCATCCTCACTGCCGACAAACTTGCGACCGTTGTAATACAGCTGGTTACGAAGCTTCCAGAGCGGCCGTTCACGGCCAGGGGGCTGTCTGATTGGCTGTAGCACTTCTCTAGGTTTAAGCCAGAGTTCAAAGACTCTGCCTGACCTACCGTCACTTTCAAGTACTACGCGCCCATCCTCACAACTTTTAACCTCCCAAGTCTCCAACAGACGTCCAGAAGCAATTGGTACGGGCACTAGGTCCACAGCACAATTCAGGTAGGACTCGAGTTCTGACATTTCCTGTGTCACTATTTACCTCCCATCATCAGGCGGATCTTAGCCGAAACTCCTTCCTCGCTTGTACTTATCTTTTGATCTTCCTTCCATGCCAGGCTATGCGCGGGGCTTCCACGTAAAGGCTCCTTGCATCCTTGGTCACGATCCCATCCAGGCAGAGGGCCAGCGCGAAGCTACGGCCATGCAACAGCCGCGGATGGTTCTTCACCAGAAGTTCTAGAGGCTGTTTGCGTTTCACAAGCGGCAACTGCACAGGTCCTTACCATGCAGGTTCAGATCGAAAAAATTATATATCAGCGTGCCTCCTTGCTGGACGCGATTCACTGACCAATCAGAGCGGGGCTTGCCTTCCTCGTCCTGTGTCACAATCTTGCCGTCGAGCACGGCTTTGCCCCCGGCTATGATGGCGAATAAAAGGCGAAATAAGGAGGCCGATTATGGTGGGAAGCATCGTTCGTCGCGAGGTGGCGGAACCTATCCTTCGACAAACGCTGCAGGACCTGGATGATGGGCAGCTGGAATCCGCAGCAAAAAACTGGATCTGGCAACGCGAGACGACGCTGCACGGACCCTATGAGAAAGACGAATGGCATTGCGACTGTATCAAGCAGGAATGCCAGCGGCGCGAGAGACCAGAAATCTTCTTACATGCTGAGAACAATATTCTGGCTCAGCTCCGGAAGAGCGCGGAATTGTAGGCGTTCACGCTCAAGATGCTAGTGCGTGCGACTTCGACTAAACTCCCTGGCGTGAGAACAAGAATAGCAGTCGGGATTTGTGCACAGCAAGATATCCTCTTTCTCGTGGAGGAGTTCAACCGTACGGTCGATGATGCTCTGTGTCTTCATAAGCTGGCACGCCGCCAGACCAATCTTGAGGTCCGTGATACTCCCCGTTTTCCTGAGCGGCATCTCAATAATCCCAAACGCAACGCTGCAATGGGGCTGCCCGGTCAGGGCCACCGTGATGAGACTCCCATCTGAAAGCATCGCTCGAGCTTCTTTCGGAGGATTAGGCCGAGTAGGGGCTCCCCAATATGCCGTACCTGCCCAGCACTCTCCCACGTGCACGGCTGAACTGGTGTCGTGTTTTACGCCCAACAACAGTGTGTGTCCTCCGGCCTTGGCGAGCTTATCAATGGGCGAATTAATCCCAAACGCACCAACTTCTTCGTGCCCCTCGGTATATTGCGCGGCCTTCGCACCGATGGTGGCCACTGAGTGTGTCGGGTGCAAGCTTCGAACGGCTTGTTTGCGGTTCCGCAAACACTCCGTTATAGCCCCTGTGCGCGACGGCGTTTCCCGAGGGTCGAAATAATCATCCACGCTGTAGTTGAACGTTGGCACCATTAGCGTGCCGTCTGTTCCCAGCGTCTCCAGGAATGCGTCAATCAATGCATCTGCCCCTCCGTTCACGGTTCCCATGCTCCTGAGGGAGCTATGCAATAACAGGCTTTCCCCTCCTCTTAGGCCTACTCGTTTAAGGGCCTCGATAATGTCCGATTTCCTTAAGTTGTTTTCCACCGCTGATTCCCCAAATGGAGCCATACAGAAAACAATCATTACCTTTCTAAGGTTACCTCAAAGGCAGCGGCGGGATAAATGATCTTGGCGAGGTTTTTACAATGGCAGCCGCCGTCGTCAAGCGGGACATTCGGCTTCAAAACATTGGGTCTAAGCGCTCCGACCTGTCAATCCGGATCCTCCCCAATATTCAGGCTAAGCATTTCTCTCTGATATTCTGATGTAGAAAAAACTGTGGTGGATTTTGTGGGGACTCGTCATTCATTTTGGTACATCTTCCAGCATGTCAACACAAAGTGCGACAAGCTCTGAATCTCACTCCCAATCGGGGTTTGCAGGGTTTTCTGTCTCCATTGTTGAAGTTACGAAAACGCCCCGAATGGGATTATGAGACCTTCGCTCTAACCACCTGAGCTACCCCGCCACGTTTTTGGCCGAGGGAGTATAACATAGACCGCCGAACAGCCAGTGCTGCCTTTCATCTCGACGCCGAAGGTAAGAGTCGGCGCCGCAGAGATTCCCCTTAACAAACGGGGGACGGGCTTTTCGCAGGGTTTGCCAGGATTCGGGATCTCTCAGACAACCCCGTGAAACATTCTCAAGGTTTCACACTGCGGCCTTTGCCCCGTTTGTTAAGGGGGAATTGGCGTGTCTGACTTTTCATTTGCTAATTCCGCACACCGTACTAAGATCGACAACCATCCGACTGGAGGTTGTTATGGCTTACATCCTGGCGCTCGATCAGGGAACGACGAGTTCGCGTGCGATCCTATTCAATCATGATGGTGCTGTTGTTGAAGTGGCTCAGCGCGAGTTCGAGCAGATCTTTCCCAAGACTGGCTGGGTGGAGCATCGGCCGGAGGAAATCTGGAGTTCGCAGATGAGTGTGGCCGTGGAGGCGCTCGGTAAGGCAAGTCTGCGTCCAAGAGACATTGCTGCTGTGGGCATCACGAACCAGCGCGAAACCACCATCGTCTGGGACCGTGAAACGGGCCACCCTGTCTACAATGCCATCGTCTGGCAGGATCGGCGCACGGCAGGCTTCTGCGATCAACTCAAGGCGGACGGCTGCGAACCGATGATCCAGCAGCGTACAGGGCTGCTCATTGACGCCTATTTTTCGGGGAGCAAGATTGCCTGGATTCTGGACAACGTGGCGGGCGCGCGGGAGCGGGCCAACGCTGGGAAGCTGGCTTTTGGCACCGTGGATAGCTGGCTGGTCTGGAATTTGACCAGCGGAAAGAGACACCTCACCGACGCCAGCAACGCCTCGCGAACCATGCTGTACAACATTCACACCGGGAAATGGGACGAGGAGATTCTGCGGCTGTTTAATATTCCCGCGAGCCTGCTCCCGGAAGTTCGCTCCTCCAGTGAGCTTTACGGTGACATCAGCACCTCTTTGGGTCTGGAGCAGGTTCGGTTGGGTGGCATTGCCGGCGATCAGCAGGCAGCTCTGTTTGGTCAAACCTGCGTCGCTCCCGGCTTGACCAAGAACACTTATGGCACTGGCTGCTTCATGCTGCAGAACACGGGTGAGAAGGCTGTGGCTTCGCGCAACCGGCTGTTGACGACGGTTGCCTGGAAGATTGGTGAGCGCACCGAATACGCCCTGGAAGGCAGCGTCTTTATTGGAGGCGCTGTAGTCCAGTGGCTGCGCGACGGGCTCCGCATCATCCGGTCGGCTGCCGAGATCGAAGCCCTCGCAGCCTCGGTGCCCGACAACGGCGGGGTTTATCTCGTGCCGGCGTTTGCGGGTCTGGGAGCGCCGCACTGGGATCCCTATGCCCGTGGCGTGCTGGCCGGGATCTCACGTGGCACAACGGCAGCTCACCTGGCGCGGGCCGCACTGGAAGGAATTGCGTATCAGGTCGCCGATTTGTTGGATGCCATGCACGCCGACGCCGGCATTCAGCTCGCCGAATTGCGTGTGGATGGCGGCGCCGCCATGAACAATTTGCTGATGCAGTTTCAGGCCGACTTGCTAGGCGTTCCTGTCGTCCGGCCCGCCGTCACCGAGACGACCGCACTGGGCGCTGCCTATCTGGCAGGTCTGGCGGTTGGTTTCTGGAAGAGCCCTCAGGAAGTAGCCGCACAGTGGGAGGTGGAGCGGCGGTTCGAGCCGCAGATGTCCTCCTCTCAAGTGCGCCAGTTGCGCGAACAGTGGAATCGCGCACTGGGTCGCGCAAGAAATTGGGAGGGCCGGCACGACGCATGAACCGCCCGGAAATGCTCAGCCGCGTCTCCGCCCAAAGCGAGCCGTGGGACATGGTCATCATCGGCGGCGGCGCCACCGGCGTTGGAATCGCCGTGGATGCCGCTTCGCGAGGCTACGATGTTCTGCTCCTCGAACAGAGCGATTTCGGAAAAGGCACTTCCAGCCGCAGCACTAAACTAGTGCATGGAGGCGTACGCTACCTGGAGCAAGGCAACATCTCTCTGGTGATGGAAGCGCTCAAAGAGCGCGGCTTGCTGCGGCAGAATGCGCCGCACCTCGTGCGCGACCTGGGATTTGTGGTTCCTAACTACGACTGGTGGGAGGCGCCGTTTTACGGCCTGGGCCTGAAGGTCTACAACTTACTGGCGGGCAAGTATGGATTCGGCCCCTCGCAGATCCTTTCCAGAGAGGAAACGCTCGAACGGTTGCCGACCATCAAGACGGAAGGTCTGCACGGTGGAGTGGTTTACTACGATGGCCAGTTCGACGACACACGGCTGCTCATCAATCTGGTGGCCACGGCGGCCGAGCAAGGGGGTACGCTTCTCAACTATGCACAGGTGACCGGGCTGACACGTAGCGATGACCGATTTCTTGATGGGGTCGAAGCAACCGACTTGGAAAGCAGTGACACATTTCGAGCTCCCGCCAAGGTTGTCATCAATGCCACGGGCGCTTTCTGCGATAGTGTGAGGCGACTGGCAAGCCCTGACGCGGAGCCGCTGATTGCCCCCAGCCAGGGCATTCATCTGGTGTTCGATCGGTCTTTCCTTCCTGGCAACAACGCCATCATGGTGCCGCACACCAGCGATGGCCGCGTGCTTTTTGCGATTCCGTGGCATGGTCACACGCTCGTGGGGACGACGGACACGCCTGTTTCGAGCCCCACACTGGAGCCGGTGCCATTCGAAGCCGAGGTTGAATTCATTTTGACCACAGCAGCGGACTACCTGCACAAAGCCCCGCAGCGTAGCGACGTGCTGAGCGCGTTTGCGGGCATCCGCCCACTGGTTCGCTCCGGTGACTCGAGAAATACCGCCTCACTCTCGCGTGATCACACCATCCATATCGATTCCAGTGGGTTGCTGACCATCACGGGTGGCAAATGGACCACGTACCGTCACATGGCTGAAGATTGTGTGAACCAGGCGGCCACGCTGGCGAGACTGCCCGAGAAACCATGTGTCACCGCACATCTCAACATCCACGGCTTCCACAAACATGCCGACAAATTTGGCCATCTGGCTGTTTATGGCGTCGATGCAACGGCTATCCAAGACTTGATAAGGTCGGACGAGAGGTTGGGCGAAAGGCTACACCCTGCTCTTCCCTACTGCGGCGCTGAAGTCCTTTGGGCGGCACGGTTCGAAATGGCTCGGACAGTCGAAGACTTCCTCGCACGCCGCACTCGGGCGCTTTTCCTCAATGCTCGCGCGGCCGTCGCGATGGCGCCAACCGTGGCCGCGATGATGGCTGCAGAGCTGAGGCTCGATCGAGGTTGGCAGGACGGACAGGTGCGGGCCTTTCAGGAGTTGGCGAAGGGGTATCTGGTTTGAAACAACTTGGGGCTTGTCGAACACCCTGTCGCGATCTGAGGAGATGACCCCCTCTTAATCTCCCCCTTATGCGCTTCGCAAGGGGGAGAATTGGACTCAAAGGCTGCCCACTTTATTCATTTCTCTACTCTACAGGTGCATCTATGAAACAGTTTTGCGCCCTCCTGCTGTTTGCCGCGATGGTTCTGGCTTCGGCCTCGGTTGTTTCCACTGACGACGCTCCGCGCCGGCCGATGTTCCGGAAACATCTGATCGACGCCGGCGCTAATGAGTCCGCAACGGTGGCCGACATCAACAAAGATGGCCGCCTGGACATTGTCAGCGGGGAGAATTGGTTCGAGGCTCCAGAATGGAAGAAGCACCGTATGCGGGAAATCCGATTCGCCAACGGCTACATCGACGATTTCAGCAACCATCCACTGGATGTCAACGGAGACGGCTATATAGACATCGTCGCCTGCGCCTGGTTCAGCAAGAGAATGACCTGGTATGAGAATCCGCGACGCTACGATGGGGAGCTAGCGAACGCGCTCTGGAAGGAGCACGTAATTGAGAGCAGTTTCAACTACGAACTCATGCTCATGGTCGATATCGATGGCGACGGCAAGGCGCAAGAATTCTTGCCCAACTACGGCAGCAGCCCTGAAATAGCTTGGTGGGAGCGGAGTGAGCTGTCTGCCAAGGGAGAATGGGTTCGTCATGCGGTCGCCCGAATGCCTGAAGCAAAAGGTTTGCATGGCGTTGGAGCCGGCGACCTAAACGGCGATCGCCGTCCCGATATTCTCACAGCCAGAGGCTGGTTCGAATCACCTGCAAACCCGCGGACCGGAACCTGGACGTTTCATCCAGACTTTCAATTGCTTCCCCCACGGGGCCAGTGCAGCCCGATCTACGCTCAAGACGTGAATGGCGATGGGAAAACGGATGTCGTGTATGGCTCAGGCCACCAATACGGAGTGTTCTGGCAGGAAAATCTCGGGGGGAAGTGGAAGACGCATGGAATCGACGACAGCTGGTGGCAGGCACAGGCCGTGACAATCGCCGACCTCGATCATGATGGAAAACTTGATATCATCACAGGTAAACGCTACTTGGCACATGATATCGATCCCGGAGCTTATGAACCCCTTGGGCTCTATTGGTATCGCTCGGCCGGCGACGGCAGTTTTGTGAAGCATGTGATCGATTTCGGGTCGAAAGTCGGTGGAGGTATGCAAATCCCTGCGCTGGATATCGACGGCGACAGCGATTTGGATCTGGTGGCGCCAGGCAAGTCGGGACTATTTCTCTTTGAGCAGGTAGACCCCCAACGTCAAAAAGGCACGTGAAGGTTAGAACTCGCCATTCTCGGCCATTAAGGAATATGGAACGAAAAGACGAGATTGCTGTCTTTATCACCTCGCGAGAATCGGTTTGCGACGAGTGCCATGAGACCCTGGGACACAAGGCCTGGATACAGCTAAGCACGGACAAGAAGGCCTTCTGCCTTTCTTGCGCTGACCTGGATCACTTGATCTTTCTGCCGCGCGGGGATACCGCACTGACACGAAGAGCGCGTTCATATTCAAAGCTATCTGCGGTCGTGCTGAAGTGGAGTCAATCACGAAAGCAATACGAGCGACAGGGTCTTCTGATCGAAGAGCCTGCGTTGCGGCAAGCAGAGCAGGAATGTTTGGCTGATAGCGACCTGCGGAAGCGCCGCCGATTGCGCGAAGCAGAGCGCCGGCTGGAAATCGACCAGGAGTATCTCGTGCGCTTTGCAGCGCGGCTCCGTGAAATGTTCCCTCACTGCCCAAGAGGACGGGAGCTTGAGATTGCCGAACATTCCTGCAGGAAGTACAGCGGTAGGGTTGGCCGGTCTGCATCAGCTAAGGCGTTCGACGAAAAAGCCGTTCGGCTGGCCGTCATCGCCCACATTCGCCACCGGGAGACAGACTATGATTCGCTGCTGAAGCGAGGGTTTGATCGCGCCGACGCACGCGACCTGTTTAGGGGCGAGATTGACGAGGTTCTCAAGAAATGGGGAACGCCTTGAATCCTCAAATTGCAGATAGTCACCCGGCTTGAACCGCCAAGAACGCAAAAATTGCCAAGCAGCATTCCACCCAATCGGTGGGCTTATGCCCAGGTAGAGCGCATTACTGAGAACCCGGTATCAACCAAATGATCCCTTCGCGTCCTTGGGTCTTGGCGGTTCATCCTTTCTTACCTGCCTTTCTTACCTGCCTTGGTAATCTCCCGGTTGTGGTAGTTCGGATACGGCGGGCGCTGGGGCTTCTTCACGGGTTTCTTCTTCAGCTCCTGCTGCAGCCAGTCTACAGCTTTGTCGAGCTGGAGATCACGGCCTTCACGCCAGGCTTTGGGGTCAAACTCGATCTCGATGTCTGGATCGACGCCGTGATTCTCGACTTCCCACTGTCCCTCAGGGTTATAGAAGGCGAAATTGGGCGCGGTCACCGAGCCACCATCAATCAAGAGCGGATATCCGCCGATGCCCACCAATCCCCCCCAAGTGCGTTTTCCGATCAAAGGTCCCACACCCGCACGGCGGAACATCCACGGCATCAAGTCCCCGCCTGATCCGGAGTATTGGTTTACCAGCATCGCTTTCGGACCTGGAATGGTTCCAAACGGCGCGCGGAAATCCTCGCCGTCGCGAACTGCCCAGTAACTCATCAGGGGCTTGCGCAAGTAGTCGATGATGTAGTCAGCCGAGTGTCCCCCGCTGTTAAAGCGCTCATCGACAACCACGCCTTCTTTGTCTGTTTGAGAGAAAAAGTAGCGATTGAAGAAGGTGTAGCCTCCCTGCGCTGTGTCCGGCAAATAGACATAGGCCAGCTTGCCTCCGCTCACCTGGTCTACCTTGCGGCGGTTCTCTTCCACCCAGGCCAGGTTGCGCAGAGGGATGTCGTTGGCGACCGGCACCACCGTCACTTCACGGCTTCCGGTTCCATCTGGGTTCGATCCCACGCGCAACACCACTTGCTTATTGGCTGTAGCCTCAAAGAATTGATAGACGTTATCCGTAGCCGCCAAATTGCGGCCGTTCACGGCCAGGAGATATTCGCCTGCCACCACGTTCACGCCCGGCTGCGTGAGCGGGGCACGCAGCTGCGGATTCCAGTTTTCGCCGTTGTAGACCTTCGCAACACGGTAGCGGTCATTCTCGATCTTATAGTCGGCGCCCAGCAATCCGCCCGCAACACGCCGGGGATCGGGAACATCGCCGCCTCCAACATAAAGATGACCAACGGACAGCTCACCCAACATCTCTTGAAAGAGATAATTTAGATCCGCCCGATGCATGAGCGCGTCGACGTATGGCTCGTACTTCTTCGCTGTAGCTCCCAGGTCGAGACCATGGTGATTCGGGTCATAAAAGAAGTCGCGCTCAATCCGCCAAGTCTCGCGGTACATTTGCTTCCACTCTTCGCGCGGATCGACAAAAACTTCCATTTCCTCCGTCTTCAGCTTGCCCTCGCCTGCTTTCACCGGTTGCGACGCCGAGGCGATGAACCAATTCTGCTCCTGTCGATAGAGCATCTTTTCGCCGTTGGCGGAAATCTCGAAGCCATTGATCTTGTCCAGCACCTTGTCGAGCTTCCTTTTCTCCAGATCGAATTTGTGGAGGATGGCGCCACCTGGACTTGCGCCGGCATCTGTCGGCCGCTCAGCTACGAAGAGCACGTTGGCTTTCCCGACAGCCAGCGCAACATAGTCGCGGGCGGGAATTGGCAATGCCAGGATGCGCTGACTGATACTCTCGAAATCCACGTCGACCTTGGGCGGCGTCTTCTTGTCGCCCGGCTTGCCGGCAGCGTCTGCTTTCTTCTCACCGGCCGAATCAGCTTTTTCTTCATCCTTCTTCGCTTCTTTTCCATCAGCCGCTGTGTCGCCGTTCTTGTCGTCCTTCTTTTCATCCTTCTTTTCGTCGGCCGACTTCTCCTCGTCGCTCTCCGGAGCCAAAGGAGAAGGAAGGTCCCTTTTCAAAACACAAACGTAAATGTTGCGAGTGGGTCGATGCGGATAGCTCGACATGTCGAAGCCAAAAACGCGGGGGCCAACGTCGGTGCTGGCGGTGAAATAGAGGTACTTGCCGCCGGCATCGAAGACAGCGTTGCTCGCATCGCTCAGGCCGTCAGTGATCTGGCTGACCTTGCCGTCTTCCACGGAGTAGATGAACACAGCGCCATACCACGACTTCAAAGGTTTGGTGTAGGCGATCCAGCGGCTGTCCGGCGACCAGGACGGATTCAACTGAGCCCCCCGGGTCAGGGTGTCTACTCTGACCGGCGCGGCCTTCTCGATGTCGACATACCAGAGATTGAGCCGTTTGTCGGAATAGGCAATCTTCTTGCTGTCCGGCGACCACGCGGGTGAATAGAAAAACGAGGCCGGATTCCCCAACGCGATCTTCTTCACTTCGCCCAGACCCTTTTGGTCCCTGAGGTGCAGCGCATACTCGCCGGACTCGTCAGAGAAATAGGCGATCCACTTTCCATCCGGCGACCACGACGGGTCACGTTCCGCAACGCCGGGGGTACGCGTCAGGTTGCGAACATCTCCCTTCTCAGCAGGCACAGTAAGAATCTCGCCGCGGGCCTCGAAAACAGCTCGGGCGCCCGTAGGAGAAATGGTGGCGTTCGTGATACGGCTGGAGACCTTCTCGAATTTGGAACGCACACCGAGCATGTCGGCATGGATGCGGACAGGCAGCGTCTTGGACTTGCCGGATTTCCAGTCGAAAAGGTACAACGATCCGAACTGCTCGTAAACAATCGCGTCTGGGCCAGCAGCGGCTGATTTGATGTCGAGGCCGTTGTGGGCAAAGGCCGGAGCCACCTTGCGGCTCTTGGTGTCGTAGGCATAGAGCATCACTGGGCCGTTCCGATCCGAAAGGAAATAAACCTTGTCGCCCACCCACATCGGGTTGAAGTCGTTCGAATTGTCACGCGGAATAGGCTGGACGCTAGAATCGGAAAGGTCTGCAATCCAGATGGGTGACGTCATGCCGCCGCGATAACGCTTCCAGGCATTGAAGGCACGCGGAATGGGTGTATATGCCAAGCGTTTTCCGTCGGGCGAATAGGCACCTTCGTAGCCCATCGGCAGCGGAACTTCGGATGGGAAGACGCCATCGAGCGCCTGCGTAAACAGACGTGCAAAGCGACCTGAATGGCTGTTGCGCTGTGAAACGAAGAGGACTTGTTTGCCGTCGGGTGTCCAACCTGCCAAGCTATCTGTGCCAGGGTGATAGGTAAGCCGCTTCGGAATGCCGCCGGTCGCAGGGACGGTGTAGACATCGACATTGCCGTCATACTCGCCTGTGAAAGCCACGAGCATGCCATCTGGCGAAAAGAACGGACTGCTCTCGTTACCTACTCCTGTCGTGAGACGGGTCGCATCGCCCCCGTCCCGACTCGCAATCCACAAATCTCCGGCATAAGCAAACACGACTCGCGTCTTGCTGAGTGTCGGATGACGCATCAGCCACAACTCGCTTCCCTCTCCAAAACATAGGCTGGTCAGGGACAGTAGAGCGACTGCAAGCGAAGCCATTCGTCTCATAACGATTCTTCTCCGGTGATAGAACGTGGTCTTTAGAATTCGACTCAAAAGGGTGAGCCAATCTTGCAGCAGTCTGTCGATCAAGTCCAGCGTTTGATATGGCCAACGGGCCCGTGTGACGACCCGGAATGTTGCGAGGCACTCCGCTCCAGGAGAGGGTCGCAGAAGGCCATGTAGCAAGGTCACTAAAGTACGCTTGGGTGGCGTCTGGTTCAAGCGCAGTCTCCTGGTGCGGTCGATGTCTGACCACTATCGCGCGGGAGGCATACGGAAAAGCGTTTGTACATACGGAAATTCGCACTACAATAGGCTACGTCACCGAATAACACGCAGAGCACGTTTTTTCTCGGTTAGGTCGTCAAATCTAGCCACTCGTTTGCAAACGACCAGACCGAGGATTCGGGCGGACGCTTGCGAATGCCAGATGAAGAGTATCAAACCTCATCCCAGCGGGACTCGATCCCGGAGGACCATTATGAAGAGAGAAATCAGGTTTCTAGTTCAGGCTGTCGCACTTTGGGCGGCTTTGGCTCAGCCGTCTGTCCTGTGGTGCCAATTGACGCGCGGCTCCATGTCGGGGACCGTCACCGACCCCTCTGGTGCTGTCATCGCGGGCGCGCGGGTCACGATCACCAATAGGGCTACAAGCATCCAGCATGAAACCACCACGAACGAGCTAGGCCTATTTCGCTTTGTGGCGCTTGAACGAGGCACCTATGCGGTGGCATTTTCAGCGCAAGGGTTTGAAACCCGCAAGGTGGAAAACATTCAGGTAGGCACCCACCAAGGTGTAGTGATCAACCAAGTGCTCAAGGTCGGGACCGAGGCTACGATTGTCGAAGTTACCGACCGGCCGCCTGGCGTGGAGCTGGCCAAGACCACCGCCTCAATTGACCGCAAGCTCGATGGAAACCTGGTCGGCATCATTCCGACCACAGGGGGAATTCGCGACATCACCCGCCTGGCGCTGCTTGCTCCAACGGTGAACCGCGCTCCGGGTTCGAACGAGTTTGCAGCCAATGGGCAGCGTGCCCGGAACAACAACTTTCTTCTCGACGGCACCGACAACAATGACCTCAGTGTAACCTTGAGCAATGCTCGAACCATTCCCGAGGCGGTCGCGGAGTTCCACGTTCAGACCACAGCCTACTCGGCCGAGTATGGTCGTAACAGCGGCGCCCAAGTCTCCGTCATCACGAAGAGCGGAAGCAATGTGTTCCACGGCGAGGGGTGGAATTACTACCGCGCCAATTGGATGGAACCCGTAAGCTTGCTCAACAAACGAGCCGGCCTTAGCGAGACGCCGCGCTTTGTCCACAACCAGGGGGGAGGCAGCGTCGGAGGGCCCATCCGGGAGAACCGTACCTTCTTCTTTGGGTTGTTCGAGGTCAATCGCCGCCGCGAGGCGCCCGACGCTCGAAACGCCACCAGCGCTAACATCCCGACTCCTACTGGCTATGCCGCTCTGGCCACGGTACCGCTGGACTCAGGACAGTCGACGCAAAGCCGCCAAGCAGTTCTGGATGCATTGAAGTTCTTGCCCGAGGTTCACAGCCAAGTCACTCGTTACGACAACATGAGAGACGTGACTATCAATGGCGTTCCGATTCAGATAGGCTCGATGCGTATTCCTCTAGCCAATCCCTACAACTTTTCCTATACCTTGGGGCGGGTGGATCATCGTCTGACGGAAAAGGACAGCCTGAGCTACCGCCTGCAGCTGGACAAGCGCGACGAGCCCAACGTTACCAGCAACCTCCGTTTTGGGCCTAAGTGGGCAGCAGGCCAGGCAATCTTTTCGCAGAATCATGCCTTGAGTCACATCCGGACGTTCAATCCGAATTTCATCAACGAATTCCGTGGCGCCTACATCCGGCGCAATCTGGATTTCCCGGAAAATGACCCCGTGAGCCCTACGGTAGCGATTGCCAGCGACTTCACAATTGGAGGACTGGCGAATTTTCCCCAAGGCCGCATCGCCAACACCTACCAGTTCCAGAACGTGGCCACGGCTTTCAAAGGCCGCCATTCGTTCAAGATGGGCTTGGATCTGCGCCGCAACCAGTTGTACAACCGTTCGGCTTTCGATTCCAAGGGAACGTGGACGTTCAACAGCCTAGCTGATTTCATCAACAACCGGGCTTTCTCTTTGGCCCAGGCCGTCAATGAATCTACCTTTGACGCGCGGCAAACCAATCAGTTTTACTTTTTTCAGGATGACTTCAAGGCGACTAAAGACCTGACTTTCAACCTTGGTTTGCGCTACGAGTACTCGGGGGCGCCGTTTGGCTTTTTCGGCGCCGATCGCCCGGAAGTGTTGGCGGTTGGCGTGCCAGGGCCTGTTAAGGCTGACACGAGCAACTGGGCGCCCCGATTCGGCTTCGCCTACAGCCCGAGCGGCTCAAGCGGCTTCCTGGGAAAGCTTTTTGGGGAGGGTCAGACGGTGTTCCGGGGCGGATTCGGAGTCGGTTACGATGTGCTCTTTTACAACATCCTGGTGGTGAACGCGAGCAACTATCCCCGCGTTGTTACGAGCAATACCAACCAACCTGACACGATCAATCTGTTTCCAGCGCTTGCTCCGAAGCGAACCACTGTGCCTCCTCTGGATCCCCTGGCCACTTTCGTGAACTCGCCCTCGGACACACAAAATCCGGCCACGCATTTCTGGAGTTTCTCCATCCAGCGCCAGTTCAAGTCCAATTACATTTTCGAGGTCGCCTACACCGGTAACCGCTCCTACCACCAGATCCGGCAGGGTCAACTAAACCCAGGCCTCCTCACTCAGGCGCAGGCGCAGACGGTCATTGCCGGCGGCACGATTCCTGGACTCCAGGCCCGCCGAGTGAATCCCGCTTGGGGCCAGCGGGTCAGCATCGAAGCCACGTCTCTGGGTGAATACCACGGCACCTTCGTGCGGCTTGACAAGCGAATGTCCAATGGGCTGGTGTTTGGCGCCAACTATACCTGGAGTGGAAACTGGAGCGACAACGACGAGTCGTTAGGCGTGGCTGACATCACTAATTCCAGTCCGCAGGTTCCACAAGACTACTTTAACTATCGCAATGAATGGAGCCGTTCCGTCTTCGACCGGCCCCACCGCCTCGCTGTCCATTACAGCTATGAGATTCCGTGGACCACTGCCGGCGGGGCAGCGCTGCGGCACATCTTCGGCGGCTGGCAGATGTCGGGATTCACTGAGTATCAATCCGGGCAGCCTTTCACCATCCGCACCGGAGTCGACAGCGGCGGCTCCGGCACGACTGCGCCCTTCAGGCCAAACTACAACGCCGCAGGAACGTTCTCGAAAGACGTGGTGGAAGGAAACTTGCGAACCTTCTCGACGCCCATCAATGGCAGCGGAGTCGTGGTCACGCCGCTGACGGCCGGTGGTGTGCCTCTGTCCAACTCCATGGCTGGTGGAGGCAACCTGGGTCGTAACACTTTCCGAGGCCCCGGTTTGGCCAACTGGAATTTCAGCGCTGCCAAGAACATCTCTCTCTCCGAACGCTTGAAGCTGCAGTTCAGCCTCGGCTTGATCGATATGTGGAACCAGCGTAATTTCCAGAACCCTGAAGCCCGCATGAACAACACCGCCTTCGGCGCCAACACGGCCAATCTGGTTCCAGGCGTGGGTGGTCGCACGATGTTGCTCGGCGCCAAGATCAAGTTCTGAGGCTTTTACCTGAAGGACAGAGTGAAGCTGCCTCTCTTCATCTCTGATTCAAACCGATATAGGGGTGTCCGGCTCTCTCCGTCCCCGCGCTCCGGCTTTCGCATCTTGCCCTAGTCTCTTCTCTCTCTCTTGCACAAGAGAAGTCCTGACAAATTAAGCAAAAAGTTAATCTGAGGAGATAGAAACTTACCTCGGCTGGCACAATAAATGCTGGTCGATGTTCGCCATCTCTCTTGTGTGCTTAGGGTTACTCCTAGTGGAACACTGGGATCGGGATGATCTTTCGCCGCTGTTTAACGAGCAAATCTTGGCCAGTCCTCAACTTACCTTTTGGGGGTTCGAGAGCAGGGAGATTGGAACAAGAACGGGAGGGCGTGTTTCAAAAGAGAAAAACTTTGTCGCTTTTGTGGCTGTCCATATCCACCGCTTGCCACCCTCCGCTCTCATAGAAACGCCTGGCGGCTTACTACTCAGGAAAGTCAAAGGAGCCTCGATGAGTTTGAATCTTCGTGCAGCCAAAGTATGCATTATCTTGTTGCTCTTGTTGCCTAATTCCGCTGTTGCCCAGGAATGGGACAAGTGGAGACCCATTGAAGCCGAGATCTTGGCTTTGAAGACACCCACCGTTGAGAAAGATGCGGACGCGGAAGCAATCTTTTGGGAGGTGCGGGTGCACGACCAGTGGGACGGCTATACGCTCAATAACATTCTCCTGCATTACATTCGAATCAAGATCTTTAACGAGCGCGGACGAGATGCCCAAACCAAGATTGATCTCGCCTACAACAACAAATCTCGAGTCTCAGACATCGCCGGCCGCACCCTGAAAGCGAACGGCAGCATTGTGGAACTTAAGAAGGACGGAATCTTTGAGCGCACTATTGCAAAAGCCAGCGGCGTGAAAGTGAAAGCCAAGTCGTTCGTACTGCCCAGCGTCGAACCGGGCGATGTCATCGAGTATCGATGGCGGGAGATACGTTCCGAAAATTCTGCGAACTATATGCGGCTGCATTTCCAAAGAGACATTCCCATCCAGTTGGTGAAGTACTACATCAAGCCGCTTTCCAGCGAACTGATTCCTTACCAGATGCGCACAGCGACATTTCATGGCAAGAACACACCCTTCAAACAGGAGATCAACGGCTTCTGGAGCACCACCATGAGCAATATGCCGGCGTTTCGGGAGGAAGCCTATATGCCGCCGGAAGCCGAAGTCCGCGCGTGGATGCTGATCTACTATACCGAAGACAAGAAGCTCGACGCTGAGAAGTACTGGAAGGAACACGGTAAAGACGTCTATAAGAAGACGCGCTCTCAAATGAAGGCCAATGACGACGTCCAGAAGAAGGCGGCCAGTCTTATCGGCTCCGCTTCTGAGCCTGAAGCCAAGCTGGCCTTGCTTTTCGATTTTTGCCGCACCCAAATCAAGAACATCTATGACGATGCATCTGGAATCACCGCAGACGATCGCGTCAAACTGAAAGAGAACAAGTCAGCCTCTGACACACTCAAGAGCGGCAAGGGAGATGGTGGCGACATCAACTATCTGTTTGGGGCACTGGCAACAGCAGCCGGATTCGAAGCCCGTATCGCTCTGTTACCCGACCGCGGGGATACGTTCTTTGATCCCCGATTCGCTGATTCGTATTTTCTCCGTTCGCGCTCTGTGGCTGTCAAGGTCGGCGAGAAATGGCAGTTCTTCGATCCGGCAAGCCGATTCGTTCCCATGGGAATGCTGCGCTGGCAAGAGGAGGGTGTTGCCGCGCTGGTCTCCGATGCCAAAGACCCCATCTTCGTTACAACGGAGCTCTCAGAACCCTCGAAGTCAGCCCGGAAGCGTACGGCTTCATTTCGGCTGACAGAAGACGGAACTCTAGAAGGGGATGTTCAAGTTGAATCGACGGGACATTTTGCCGCCTCCTTCAAGGAAGTCAATGACGCGAAGTCAACCAGTCAGCGCGAAGAGGAGTTGCGGGAAAACATCAAGGAGCGGCTGAGCACGGCCGAACTTTCCAACATCGTCATGGAAGATGCCACTGACCCCCTCAAGCCCTACACGATCTCGTATCACATTCGAGTTTCAGGGTATGCGGTGCGGACAGGTAAACGTTTGTTTTTACAACCAGCATACTTCCAGCGCGGATTCGCTCCGTATTTCTCGACGGCCTCTCGCAAGCACGATATCTACTTTGACTATCCCTGGTCTGAGAAGGACTCCATTCGTTTTGAGCTGCCTGAGGGCTTCGTTCTCGATAACGGCGATGCGCCAGGAGGTATTCCGGGTGACATCGGGAGGTACGAGGTGAAGATGTCTTTGGTCAACGGCCAACGCATTCTCACCTTCGACCGAACCTTTCATTTTGGCGGCAAAGGCACCATCTTTCTACCGGTCAGCAGCTATTCTCAGCTGAAATCGTTCTTCGACGGTGTCCACCAAGGGGACAGCCACACGATCACTTTGAAGATGAATGACGGAATTCAAACGTCAAAGGTGACGAAGTAGACGAGGCAAAAGCGACATCGCAGTTTCTGAATATCGAGAGGAACACCTGTCGCCAAAGGAAGCAGAATATTTTCTGCAGTGCCGCATCTCTTGTGCGGAACATCAAATTTAAAGGAACAACACGCTAGTGACCGAGAAGAAGCGATTGTCGCAAATTCCATGCTGGACATGCGCCCTGGTATTGGTCGCTCTGAACTTGTTCGGCCACCCAGATCGAACTTTGGCCGCCGAGCAACTGCCGGTTTGGTTGAAGGACCTGCCTCAGATTCAACTGCCCCCGCAGCCGAAGAAAGCCCACGCCGTTGTCCTTTGGGATGAATCCACCGTTACGGTTGACGCCGAAGGAAAAATCACCACCAGCATCACCTGGGCTGTGCGGGTCCTGTCCCGAGAGGGACGGGGGCACGCCCGAGCCAGCGTCGCCTATTCGACAGATACGGACAAGGTGAAAGACCTGAAGGCCTGGCTGATCCGGCCTTCCGGAGAAATCAAGCGCTACGGCAAAGAACAGACGATCGACATTGCTGCCGTGGCCAACGACGTATATAACGAGTCTCGCTCGCGAATCATAGATGCCGGTGACGACGTGGAACCCGGCGCCACGTTCGGCTATCAGGCCCTGCTGGAGGACCAGGGAGCCTTCAGCCAATTTCCCTGGTTCTTTCAGGGCGCGATCCCAACAAGGATCTCCCAATTCAACCTGCGACTTCCAGCCGGGTGGAAAGCAGAGAGTGTCACTTTCAACCACGCGAATGTCGAACCCAAAGTGTCCGGGAATCAGTACAGTTGGGAACTTCGTGACTTGCCCTTCATCGAGGATGAACCGAGTCGGCCGAGTCTGTTGAGCCTCGTGCCGCGGTTGGCCGTGAGCATCTTCCCTCCCTCCGGAGCCAAAGCCGGAACACTCCGGAGCTTTCCTGGCTGGTCCGACGTGTCGCAGTGGCTCACGGAGCTTGGCCACGGCCAGGACGCCTCGAATTCAGCGATCACCGCCAAAGTGAAGGAACTCACCTCATGAAGCAGATCGGAACTGGACCGCATTCGGGCGATCGCCCAGTTCGTCCAGGACATCAGCTACATCTCAATTCAGATGGGCACCGGACGCGGAGGAGGGTATCGCCCTCACACCGCGGCTGATGTCTTTGCTAAGGCGTATGGTGACTGCAAAGACAAGGCTAACCTGATGCGGACCATGCTTCGTGAGGCAGGTCTGACTGCCTACTCGCTCGCCATCTACTCCGGCGACCGCAACCACGTCCGCGAAGTGTGGCCATCGCCCCGTCAATTCAATCACGCTATCGTCGGAATCAAGGTTGCCGAAGGCACGAAAGTCCCCACGATCGTAGATCATCCTGTTCTGGGACCTCTTTTGATCTTTGATCCGACTGATCCGCATACGCCGGTGGGCGATCTTCCCGAAGAGGAGCAGGGCAGTTTCGCGCTAATCATTGCCGGTGATGCAGGCACTCTGCTTCGCATGCCGCAAGTCCCACCGTCCAGTAACCACGTGGAGCGGCGCATTCAGGCTGCAATCTCCGAGGATGGATCCTTGAAGGCGGCGGTTCTTGAGACCTCGGTCGGCCAGCCTGCCGTGGCCGAACGACGCTGGTTTCGCAGCCGATCGTTGCAGGCCTACACCAAAAGCATGGAAGCTTGGATCACGCGAGGCTCTCGAGCATCGACACTATCAAAGGTGAACCCAAAAGACAGTTTTCAGGAGGGGCGGTTTGATCTGGACCTGGAGTTTGACGCCCCAGCCTACGGGCAATTGATGCAGGGCCGGCTTTTGATCTTCAAGCCCGCCCCGGTTTCGCGCCGGGAAGGGAATGCTTTTGTCGAAGCCACGCGCAAATACCCGATTAGCCTCGACACACACTCGTTTGCCGAAACCGTGAATATCACTCTGCCCTCGGGGTTCCGCGTGGATGAGATGCCCGAGCCTGTAAGCTTGGAAGTTCCCTTCGGGACCTATGCCTCGTCATGCAAGGTTGAAAACGGACAGTTGGTCTTTACTCGATCTCTCGTACAACGGTCAGCGGTAGTCCCGGCCTCTGAGTACGATCAGGTGCGCCGCTTCTTTGACCGGATGAGCGCTTCCGACCAGACGCCGGTTGTATTAGTCAAGCAGTGAGAGGAACGACGGGGAGCGCGTTACCAGATCAATTTCAACCCCATCCTCATCTCGCGTCCTGTTCCATCTACAAGCGTGTGGTTCAGGAAGGCGCCAGGCACGGCAGTAATGAGCGTCGCAGCAGGAACTTCGAAGAACTGTTGGTGATTGAAGAGATTGAATGTTTCCAGGCGGCATTCCAATCTCAGCCCTTCCCGGATTAAGAAGTTCTTGAATAGATTCCAATCGAAGTTGTTGGTTCGTTTAGAGCGCTCGGTGTTCTTACCGATGGTGCCCGGCCCAGGCGCTCCAGCGCCTTGTACGACGTAAACATCGGAGCGAGTGACCGGCTGGTTCGTATCCGGATTGAGATAGCCGGTCGGACTCGCAGCACTGATGATGGCCCGCGTATTCCGAGGTGCACTCGGATTTCCAACGTCGGGTCTATCGCCGCCTGCAACGCCGTCTCCATTTCGGTCTCCACCTTGGGTGATCGTGAATGGATTACCCGACTGCAGTGTCGTAATGCCGGACATCTGCCATCCGCCCAGAACGTTCCCCAAAACTCCATCCTTCGGTCCAGGAACATCCCAAATGTAAGTGAACACCAGGCGATGCGTGCGATCAAACATCGATACCGCACGGTCTAGCTGAAGGCCACCTTGGGCGAGCGAAGCGGAAAGGTTGCTGCTCGTCCCGTCGCGAGTGAATACTTCGCTGGCAGCGTCGATAAACTTCGACCAAGTGTACGATCCAGTCAGTTGCACACCCTTCGAAAAGCGCCGGTCCAGGCGCGCTTGCAATGCATGATAATTGGAGTTGCCACTATTGCCGCGAATCTGGCGCCGCCCAAAACTAGGATACAGCCTTGAGCCACCTGCAAGAAATGGGTTGAGTTCTTCATTCACGAACAGCTTATGTGCCGCTGAACCGACATACGAAAGATCCATCACCAGGCTTTGCGGCAGCTCACGTTGGAATCCAAGGGACCATCGCTCTGTATAGGGTGCCACCAGTCCCTGTAGAAACACCGAGGCTTGCTGATCGGCAATCGTGGGGGTTCTCGCAGTCGTTGGAATGGAACTCGGGTAGAAGCTAACCGTCCCGCGGCTGGTTGTGGCCGATGGATCCGTAAAGTTCGTCGAGATAACGTTGGGGGTATCGCTGGCAATATTCGACAGGAGATTGTTGAACCCGGTGTCGTAGCTGACTTGAAAGCCACCACGCCAGACGGTCTTGCCATCTCCAAACAGTCGGCCCAAGACTCCGGACTTGTAATTCGGAGACCAGGCAAACCCGAAGACGGGACCAAAGTTATTGTCATCGCGATTGACTTTGTTCGGGACGAGGAATTGAGCAGGATCAAATCCGGCGAAGGCGGGAAAGCGGAACGCGCCGTTGGCGGGTTGTCCAAAGTTCTCGTATCGCAGACCCATGGTCAGCGTCAGGCTTTGGGCCACCTTCCAGTTATCCTGCAAAAAGTAAGTCTGCCGGAAGAGGTTCGGGAAATAGATCGGGCTTCCGAAGTCAATGGTCGCCACACCGCGGGGGCCACTGTAGTTGTCAACGAAATTCCCCAATGATGTGTAGCCACCGCCCGCCAGAAAGGCAAAAGAGCCTCGCGAAATGAATGGCGCTGATTGTTTGGCAAGTTGGCGAAGAATCTCTCCGCCAAAACGAAGTGTGTGGTTTCCCTTCGTCTTCGACATAGTGTCCTGATACAGCCAATTGTTAGCTACCCGCCCCTGAGGATACGCAGGATCCATGCCGAACAATGCGAGTCCGCGAATATCGATTCGCTGCAAGGTATTGGCCAGCTCCTTGTTGCTAGCCGAAAACGGGAACCAGGAGCGAGGTCGGGCATAAGAAAACCGGAACTCGTTGGTAAGAGTCGGGCCAAGCACCCAAGTGTGGGTTATCAGAAAGTTCTGCTTACGGCCAACGGAGTCGGCTGTGAAACCCGGGCCATTCAGGCCGAACGTATATGGTGAAGCTGAGGTGTCGTCAAACGCATAGCGAAAGGCGAGCATCTGGTTGTCGTTGAGGCGATGGTCAACACGAAAAATGTACTGATCGGTGTCCTCGGCGTTGGAAAAGGTGATGCCAGCCCTCCCAAATTCAATCAATCCTCGATCGGCACCGGTTACCGGATCCAAGCCAAGCGCGACGTTGGTCGGATTGGTTAACCCATTCAAGCCTTCCCAGGCTGTAAGATACAAATCGACCCTCGGATTGCTGCCAGCCGGAAAAAGCTCGCGAAGACGTGCTTTGCCATTGGTCGTTGGAATGAGAAACGCCGAGGAGTTGTTGGTCGCTCGAAAACGGTCGTAAAGCACACTGGCAAAGAAGAAGGTCCTGTCTCTTCGAATCGGTCCCCCAACCGTGCCGCCGAGAATATTGTTCGTGAAAACAGCAGGTTTCTTGAGTCCCGCCACGCGTTCGTCGTTGGTCAATGCATTCAGGGCGTTCGATCTGAGCAGCCAGCGTCCAGTGCCATGAAACTGGTTAGTACCCGATTTTGTGATGAGGTTTAGCACCCCGCCTCCGGCGCGGCCAAATTCAGCGCTGAACAATCCCGTTTGAACTGACAACTCCGCATATGCATCCGGATCTTTGAACGTAACGGCCGGACCCGCAATTGAGATGTCGTTGTTTTCTGTGCCATCCAAAAGGAAGTTGTTTGCCCTTGTCCTCTGACCATTGATCGCGAACTGTGCTGCGGGCCCTGCATTGGTCAAATTACTCGGGCTGCCGCTGGTTGTGACGCCACTCGCAAACGTCACACCAGGTAGTGTCTTGGCCAGAGACCACGGGTCGTTGCTGGCCAACGGGAGCATTACGATCTCGCGCTTCGTGAAGTTTCCGCCGCGCACTGGATCGCTCTTCTGCAAAATCTCGCCGACACTAGCGCTCACCTCGATCACCGACTGTTGTTCCCCCAATTCCAAGGCCGCATCCACGTTGGTAGTCCGATTTGCAACGATCGGGATCTCACGTTTGATGTAAGCCTTAAAGCCGTTGGCTCTGACGGTCACATCATAAGTGCCCAGGTCCACAGCATCGAAACGGTACAGACCTGCCTCATTGGTGAAGGTCGATCGCATCTGATTGGTTTCGCGATGGTGAAGTTCGGCAGTCGCACCGCCAATCGAAGCTCCCTGCGGGTCAGTCACCGAGCCGGTCACCGTGCCCCGACTGGTCTGAGCCAGCACAGGAGCGCCTGCGGTCAACAGCGCCAACAGCAAGGGGACAAAAAGAGACAGGGCGGTGCACAGTCTCTTGCTCATGGTTTTCTCCTCACGTTGCATCAAATGGACGGCTGCACCAAGGCAGCAATCCTTAGCCTCGTAAATGCGGTTAAGAGTCAGTTGCTCGAAGGCAAGCGGGGGATGTTGCTAAGTTGAAAGCGCGGAGAACAATCGTGCTGCTAGTTTTCGAATCGGCCTAAGCGCGACAGGCTTTAGAACTTATTGCAACAGATGGCGCGGATGCAACGTAAAGATGCGAGAAAACAGATACCGGCTGCGAGGAAACGACGATCAAAATGTGCTGATTCTAGTGTATTAGACCAGTACGGACATCTTTCTTGCGTGCCATTCCCGCGAAAGCCGGGATCCAGACTGCCTTTGCAGGTGGTGCAACATGTTGTCGGCAGAGCGGCCTGGATTGCGGCTCGCGCTGCGCTTGGCTGGAATGACGAGATGCTTCTTTTCTTCCGGTATTGAGCCTCACCGAAACTTTTCGCTGATCGCG
>Ga0180085_1000096_pt1 | contig 27137 bp, 16 predicted proteins | sample EasRiv730_16_10D_FD_123013 | JGI IMG/M metagenome (GOLD analysis project Ga0180085, IMG submission 123013) | Soil microbial communities from meander-bound floodplain in the East River, Colorado, USA - East River metaG ERMLT730_16_10D | ecosystem: Environmental > Terrestrial > Soil > Floodplain ... | reverse complement strand
GTACCCCCGTTCCATCGCAGCGGCGCACAACTGCGTATTCTTTCTGGGCCGGCAGAATGGCAGCAAGTTTCTGGGCGTTCTGGCCGCTTCGACCGCCAGCCACAAGGTGACTGGCGAGAACCGGCCTGTCCGTCTGGGCGCCACCGAGGCGTTATTGACCATCGGTCAAACATCTCCTTCCAATGCTGCTGCATTGAGGCAGGCTTTGCCCTTCCTGGTCCCGATTCCGCTTGGCTTGCGCAAGTCTGCAGGCTGCGGCGATCGCCTGGGACTGGCGACACCAGGCCATATTCGAGCTATCCGCAATTCCGACATGGCGCCCATCCTCGCCCAGCAATCCATACGTGAGAATGCCCGGACTGGCCGCACGCCGCAGGAAGTGATGGACGATGCCCTCTGGGGTGTGTTTCAGGAAGGGTGGCGCGAAGGATTCGGCGCTGACGCAGATCATCTAAAGACAACCGCTGACGTGGACGTTTGCGCGGCTGCTGGGTATACCTTCTACACGATTGACCCCGGAGAATATGTCGACAACGCCGCTGACACAGCACCTGTGGAGGTTTTGAAGCAGAAAGTCGAAGCACTTTCCTGGAATGAGCTCGAAAGCGACTGGACGGCTTTGGAAGATAGACTCGGCCGAAAGCCAGTCGACCTTGGAAAATTCAACCTGACCATCAGCCGCGAGGAACTCCTGCGCGCCGCCGCAAAATATGGCCGTGTCGTTGTGCATACGGTAAAGATGTATCGTCACCTGGCCAAGGCGATGGCTTCCCGTCCGTTTGAACTGGAGATGAGTGTGGACGAAACGGATACCATCACTTCACTGCCCGAGCACGTTTACATCGCGCACGAATTGCGCCGCCTGGGAGTGCGGTGGGTAAGCCTTGCGCCACGTTACGTGGGAACTTTCGAGAAAGGTGTGGACTACATCGGCAGCCTCGACGAGTTCGAGCAGTCGTTCGCGCGACACCTCGCCGTTTCACAAACCTATGGTCCGTACAAGCTCAGCCTGCACTCGGGTTCCGACAAATTCAGTGTTTATCCGATCGCTGCACGCGTGGCAGGAGAACTCGTTCACCTAAAGACGGCGGGGACGAGCTATCTAGAAGCGCTGCGTGCCATAGCAAAATTAAACCCGGGGTTGTTCCGCGAGATTGCCTCCTTTGCAGCCGCGCGTTATCCGACAGACCGCGCCAGCTATCATGTTTCAGCCGAGGTTTCTAGAATGCCCGATCCGGCTTCGGTTTCAGACGACCAGTTGACAACGCTGCTCGATAGTTTCGACAGCCGCGAGATTCTGCATGTAACCTTCGGCTCGGTCTTGAACCACACCCCGTTTCGTGCACCTTTCTTCGCGGCCTTGCGCAGCAACGAAGAGGTTTACTCCGAAATGTTGGAAAAGCACTTTAATCGACATCTCAGCCCTTTTCGCGCAGCGGGAGCAGGCGCAGGAACACGGTAGGGCTCTTGCCTCGCTAGGCAAGGAATGACGAATGACTAAGCACCAATGACGAAAGAATGTCGAATGACGAAACCAGAAATGTTCGTCATTTGGGCTTCGGGCTTCTTTAGTTATTCGAGCTTCGTTATTCGTCATTCGAGTTCAGTCATTGTTGCTGCTTGCCTAAGCTATCCTCCAACCAAGGACTTTCATGAATCTCTCCGAACTAACAAAGCTCTATGACTTCACCGGGCGAACTGTGGCCATCACAGGCGCGACAGGCGTCCTATGCAGCAGCATGGCCGAAACCTTGACTGCTTGCGGCGCCACTGTGGCTCTGGTAGTTCGAAATCGGGACAAGGGAGAGCAATTGGCGGCTCGCCTGCCCGGCCCGGGCCGCGGGTTCGTCGTTGTCAGCGACGCGCTTGACCGCAAGAGCTTGGATCAGTCCGCCGAAACGATTGTTAGCCGGTTTGGTCAGATTGATGGCCTCATCAACGGAGCGGGTGGTAATCATCCGCAGGCAACTGCGCGCCCAGACCAGTCATTCTTCGATCTCACTCCCGAAGGATTACGCAGCGTGCTTGACCTAAACTGGATGGGAACCGTGTTGCCCTGTCAGTCTTTTGGAAAGGCCATGGCCGAACGTGGCGAAGGAGTGATCTTGAATGTGTCCTCGATGGCGGCGTTGCGGCCTCTGACAAGGGTTGTGGGTTACTCTGCGGCCAAGGCCGGCGTCAGCAATTTCACCACCTGGCTCGCTGTGCACATGGCGCAGGAATACTCGCCACGCATTCGCGTAAATGCGATCGCTCCTGGCTTTTTCCTAACTGAGCAGAACCGCGCCATGCTGACAGATGTGTCAACAGGCCAGCTCACTGCCCGAGGTCAAAGCATTGTCAGCCACACACCCATGAAGCGGTTTGGCGAGCCTGAAGAACTGCTGGGAGCGGTCTTGTGGCTACTCTCCCCGGCTTCCGCTTTTGTTACCGGAATCGTGGTTCCAGTGGATGGTGGCTTTTCAGCCTTCGCAGGAGTGTGAGAGCGTCGAAGTGCGAAGGTCGAAGTGCGAAGTCCGAAGCAAAACAGACAAGAACATCTGACCCTCACAAACCGAGCTCAGGCATTTTTCGTCACGCTGAATTCACATTTCGCACTTCGCAACTTCGACATGCGCCCTTCGATTTCTCCGTGCCTCCGCGTCTCTGCGGTGAGTTTTTTGCGCCGCTCTTTCGTACAGTGATGGAGCAATCTCATGTTTGGCAAGGGATACGAAGACCGCTTCCTGAGTGAGCACGAAATCCGCGAGATTCTGGATTCCGCCTTGGCCAGCGCCCGGCTGAACGGCAAACGAGTGCTGATCATCATTCCCGACAGCACTCGCACGGCTCCAATACCGCAGATGTTTCGCCTGTTCTACGAAACACTCTGGAAGGAGGTTGCAGCTCTTGACTACCTGATCGCACTCGGAACCCACAAGCAGATGGACCAGGAGGCAATCGATCGCCTGGTCGGAATTACGCCGGCGGAACGGCAAGGAAAGTACGCGGGCGTCAAGGTGCTCAATCATCGCTGGGATCTGCCGGAGACCTTCGTTACTGTCGGCCAGATTACTCCGAATGAGATCGAGGAGTTGACCGGTGGCCTCATGCGCCAAGCGGTGGATGTGAGACTCAACCGGATGGTCTTCGACTATGACCAGATCATCATCTGCGGCCCCACCTTCCCTCACGAGGTCGTCGGTTTTTCGGGAGGCAACAAGTATTTCTTTCCGGGGATCGGCGGCGATACGGTCATCAACTTCTCGCATTGGCTTGGTGCCGTCATCACGAGCTACTCGGTGATTGGAACCAAACACACACCCGTGCGTCGCATCATCGACCGGGCTGCGTCCATGATTGACCGCCCGAAACTGTGCTTCAGCATGGTGGTGAAGGGCGAGTCGCTGGCTGGGTTATATGTTGGGTCACCGGAGGAGGCGTACGATGCTGCAGCCGAGTTGTCTTCGAAACTCCACATCGTGTGGGTGAACAAGCCCTATCGCCAGGTGCTGTCCGTGATGCCCAGGATGTACGACGACATTTGGACCGCAGCCAAGGGCATGTACAAGATGGAGCCCGCCATTGCTGACGGAGGCGAGGTTATCATCTACGCCCCACACATCGACGAGGTGAGCTACACGCACGGCCACTTGTTGGATGAGGTCGGCTATCACGTTCGCGACTATTTTCTTAAGCAGTGGGATCGCTTTCAGCACTATCCGGGTGGCGTGTTGGCACACAGCACCCATCTCCGCGGGATGGGCGAATACGATCTGCCCACGAAAACAGAATCGCCGCGCATCAAAGTGACACTGGCGACCCGCATTCCCAAGGAGCGTTGTGAGCGTTTGAGCTTGGGCTATCTGAACCCGGATGAGATCGACCTTGAGTCGTGGAAGGAGGAAACAGACGAGGAAACGCTACTGGTTCCAAAAGCAGGCGAAATGCTCTACCGCGTGCGATCGGGCTAAGGCGGAAGCCATCACTCGACCAACCCCGACCGAGCCTACGGCGCGATCAGGCTACTCACATCGCGTTTGGCGCCGGGCTGGAACTCTTTCGAAAGAATCCAGGGGATATATTGGCCTGCAGTGAAGACCGAGCCGAATAGTCCTGGAACCTCGATCGGCAAAGGTGTTTCGAGCGCTTTCATGAAGACTGCTCTCGCCTGTTCAAGGAACTGCTCATTGCCCGTTTCCTCAAATAGGGCTGCCAATCCTGGTGCCAAAACCAGTGCAGCGTGCGGAGATCCAGTGAATTCCTTTCTCTCTGAGTTCCACAGGCTCGGATTCTGATAAAGCCACTGGGCTGAGCGTTGCATCCGCGCCAGAACGGAGCGATCGCCGCTCAGCCTTTGGTAGTACTGCAACGCGTTCCAGGCCGCACCACACTCCCAAGGGGTCTTGCCCAATCCTTCCTTGAAATTCTCCTGCCACTGCCCGGCCAGTGGTGGAGCCAACCGACGGAGCTTTTCGATATTCCCGTCCTGCCAGGCATACAGTGTTTCAAGGAGTCCCTTGGACGTCTCAAGCCAGCGCCGGTCGCCAGTCACCTCGTATCCCTTCATCAGAGCAAGTGACCTGTTGGCCACGTTCGCCAAGTTCTGGACTCCGACACTTCCCTCTTTGCCGACACGGACGGCGAGAGAACGTCCGGCATTCAAGAAACGCCGGCTCCCTGTGAAGAAATAAGCGTCCATCAATCCTTCAACGCCGTAAGGCTCGGTGGGCCGTAACTTTGAACCCAAGAGTGGCGATGGCATTGACGCGACTTGCAGTGGTTCCTCGGCAATCAAGCCAGCGTCAGCCACAGCCGCCAGCGTCTCCTCCGCAGCCTCCAAGGACTCCAGGTCACCTGTCCTGAAAAAGTACAGATACAACGCACGCGCGAAATCGCCCGATGCGGACACGTCATCGGCGTGCTTCGCATCAATGGTCGTTCCAGTAACCAGAGGATTGGCAAAGCGAAAAACACCATATCCGACGGGCTCTTTCTTCCCTGCCTCTTCCGGCCTCTCGCGAGCCGCCAGCACCGCCTGGCGGCTGCCCGTCAGCCATCCATCCAGTTTAGCCGTCAGGCTCTCAAACTCCGGTTTCAGCAACCCGGCTGAGGATTCCAGCAACCGACCGAACGCCTGTGTGCGACTGCAGTACCAGGCAGGTGGCGCCACGGCATAGACGGGCTTCTGAAACCCCAACATCACATTCCGCACCTGACCGGAAGCCAACTGCCGTTTGCCGTGAAAGTGAAGCATCATCTCGTGCGTCTTGGCGGTTTGCGCAGGCAGCGCTTGCGCAGACTCGCTTGAGGAGAAGAGTTTCACTACCAACGTCGCGTCGTTGCGAACCTGCAGCGCCTTCGGATAGAGCTGTCCAAACCATTTCACCGCTATAGACAGTCCGTGCTCGCCATCCGACAAGTCCACCCAGCCCACGCGCGCGCTACGGCCTGGGCCACTTCCTTGCGCTGCCCCGGAAACCGAATACAAGCCGGCCGCACCTTGCGACAAGGAAGCCTGGGGCGCGCTCTCGAAATTCCCCGCGTAATCCTCCGGCTCACCTCCTAAAACAAACTTCTGCTCTGTCAAGTCCAGGTTCAATTTAAAACTCAAACTCAAGTCGTCGATCGGGAACTCAGCGTCACGCCGATTCAGGAGCGTCAGCTCGAGCTTGAAGTAGGTCTTTCCGCCATAGGTCGTCAGGCGGGCGATGTAGTCCAGTCGTCTTTCCTTCGAATCCGCCAGCGCGAAACTACCGGTGATCTTCACTACCGCACGTAGCGCATTGTGTTCTTCGACCTCGATCCGGTTCTGTGTCCAATGGCTCGTGCGGAAGGCACGACCACCACTGGTCAGCAGCAGGTCAAAGTTACCGCTGTCGAGAATCTTGGTTTGTTCGTTGAAGTTGTATCCCCAGCCTTCGTCAACCCAGACCTCATCGAGCAATTGATTGGACTCTCCACCGATGACGAACCGAAGAGGACCGGTAATCACTTCGAAAGCCTTGCCGCGTGGGATAAATCCCATGGGAGACGGGAATTCCGGCAATGCCACGACTTCACGAAGCACGTAGGCAGTCTGACTGTTGGCAGAAACCGTGGCCGCGAAATCACAGTGCACCCATTGGATGCTGCCGTCTTCCCACCAGCGGTTTGCCACCGCAAAAAGGGCCGGCACAAACCGGCCTTGGGCATCCAAGATCTGCAGCTTCTGAACGCTCTTCAAGGCACCTTTTGGCATCGGTACGCCCGCGCGCACCGGCCATTGATGACGGTCTATGCCAGCCGTCTCACGCACGGTTAACGGAACTTCAACACCCGCGGCGTGGAACGGCAACGACAGCAACAGAAAGACTAACAGGAAGCGAACCAGGAACATTCCATCTACCTCAAATAGATCAGGCTAACAGCACTCCGTCGTTGTTGAGTAACCCATCGAGGAAAACCCGCTACGGCATTAGACCCAAGTGTGCTGGTCGCGCCAGATATCTTCCAACTAAGGCAGGCTACCGATCTCTTCAAATCAGGGCAACACAAAATGTTTCTGGCAGTCCGCGCTCAGTGAACCGTGCCGGGGTCAGCAAGCGCTATTTTCTCGTATTTTTACCTATATTTAGACCATTACACATACTTATGTTCAATGAAGTTAGTGCCGATTAAGTCCATGGACACCATCCGGGATTCGACTTGAACCACCTGGAGTTGATGGACCTCGTATTCAGGAAACCGCAATGACCGTCTTTCTGACCACTCTTGTCTTACTCGTGAGCATCGGTTTCTCCGCTCAGGCGCAAGAAAAACACGCTCCTTGGCGCGCGGTGGATACTTGGAAGCAAACACAGGGCTTGCCTCAGAACAGCGTCTATCGAATTCTGCAGACAAGGGACGGATACATCTGGATTGGCACGAAGGGCGGCTTGGCTCGTTTTGATGGTGTGCGCTTCACGGTCTTCGACGACCGCAATCGAAATCAGCTCCGGGACAACGAGATTTATGCGTTAGCGGAGGGAGACGACGGAAGTCTGTGGATCGGAACGTTTGGCGGTGGTGTCAGCCGACTCAAGGATGGAAAGTTCACTGTCCTCACAATGCATGATGGCTTGATTAGCGATTTTGTCACGAATCTGTGCAAGGACATGGAAGGCGCGATCTGGATTGCTACCGATTTCGGCGTCAGCCGTTACCACAACGGACACTTTACAAATTACTCCAAGAAAGATGGCCTGGCCAGCAACGCAGTCCGAGCCCTCCTGTGCGACGGCAATGGAACAATATGGATCGGAACGACCAAGGGTGAACTCCATACCTTCAAAGATGGCAAGGTATCCCGCCCGACATTTTCGGGACCGAGCCCAAGCCTGGGCATTTCTTCGCTCAGCTTCGACCGGGAGCAAGCCCTCTGGATAGCTACAGGCGACGGGCTGTTCCGGCTGAAAGACGGAGCGATGGCCTGTTACACAACTCAGAATGGTCTCTCGTCCAACCGCGCTCTGCTGGTGCACGAGGGCCCGGATGGTCATTTGTGGGCAGTAACCCACACGGGACTGGACCTGTACGAAAGAGAGACGTCTACCTTCCGGAGTGTTGAGCGGGTCGTCGGCATCAATGCAATCTCCAGCGACCGGGAAGGAAATCTGTGGATTGGGTACTACAGTGATGGAGTGGCCCGTTTCCGACAGGCGTCCTTTGTCACTTACACGGCGAGGGATGGACTGAGCGACGATCAGGTCACCTCGGTCGTTCAGGATGGAGCTGGCAACGTCTGGATCGGCACCAACAAAGGGTTAGATCACCTCAAGGATGGAAAGTTCACAACCCACACCATTCCCAACCTGAAGACCAACCCTCGAATCAACACCCTGGCGCTGGATCGGGATGGCACCTTGTGGGCCGGCACCAACGACGCAGTGTTTCAGGTAAAGTACGACTCCCACTGCCCTGCCGGAGCCTGCCGGGTTCAGTTCGTCCCCATGACGACTGATTCATTCTCAAAACAGCGCGCTCGCGTCATCCTTGGAGATCGGCAAGGAGCCGTTTGGATTGGCACCGACTTGGATGGACTGGTCAAATATCAGAACGGTCAGTTCACCGCCTTCACGCAAAAGGATGGGCTCGCTCATGATGCAGTCCGCGGACTCTGTCAGGACAAGGACGGCAGCCTCTGGATTGGAACGCGAGGCGGCGGCCTGAATCGATTCCAGAATGGCCGCTTCAGCGTGCACACCGACAAGGACGGCCTTGTCAGCAACAGCATTCAGGCGCTTTACCTCGATCGAGAGAACACTCTGTGGATTGGAACGCGTCAAGGGGTGAACCGCCTGAAGGATGGCAGATTCTCGACCTACACCGTGAACGATGGACTCTTCTCAAACTACGTTTACGGCTTTGTGGAGGACGACACGGGCAACCTGTGGATGAGCTGCAGCAAGGGCATTTTCCGCGTCAACAAACAACAGCTCAACGATTTCTCTGACGGGAAAATCCCGGCCATTCACTCAATAGCGTATGGGTTGGAGCACGGGCTCAACAGCACCGTGGGCGTCGTCGGTTTCTCTCCAGTTGCTTCCTACATAACACTCGATCGGCGCATCTGGTTCTGTACGGCAAGAGGGCTAAGCGTCATTGATCCTTCGCAGGTCACTTCGAACACGCTACCGCCGTCAGTCCACATCGAAGAGGTCCGCATCGACGAGCAAGGCTTTGAGCTGAATCAAACCGCCGAAGCCCCTCCCGGAAGAGGCGACCTCGAAATTCGTTACACGGGATTGAGCTTCTTTGCGCCGGACAAGATCCGGTTCAAATACAAACTGGAAGGCTACGATCTTGATTGGGTGGACGCAGGAGACCGACGGGCGGCGTATTACAGCAATATTCCACCGGGTGAATACGTCTTTCGCGCCCTCGCAGCCAACAACGACGGTGTTTGGAGCGAGAAAGGGGAGAGCGTCACGCTTCGATTGGCTCCTCACGTGTATCAGACCTACTGGTTCTTCGGGCTGGCGTCCTGCGTGGCCGGGCTGCTGGTGCTGGGGGTACACAGGTTTAGAATCAGGCACCTCCAGCGACGTGAACAGAGACTGGAACAGTTAGTGGAGAGTCGGACCGCGGAGGTGCATAAACAGAAGGCATTCCTGAGAAGCATCATCGACTTGAATCCCAGCTTCATTTTTGCCAAAGACAGGGAGGGCCGCTTCACGCTTGCAAACCGGGCATTGGCGGACGTCTATGGTGTGAGTCCGAAAGAACTGGTCGGGAAGTCGGAAGCTGACTTCCACCACAATCGCGAAGAGGCAGAACAATTCCACCAAGATGATCTCCAGGTGATGGACTCTCAAAAAGAGAGGTTCATGCCAGAACAGGAGTTCACCAACAATCACGGGAAAACAACGTGGCTGCAGGTGGCGAAGATACCAATCCTTTCCGCAGAGGGTCAGGCAGATCAAGTGCTCGGAGTTGCCACAGACATCACTCCGCAGAAGAAGGCTGCCATTGAAATGAAGAAGGCCAAAGAAGCTGCTGAAAGCGCAACCCGTGCCAAGAGTGCGTTTCTTGCCAACATGAGCCACGAGATCCGGACGCCGATGAACGCCGTGATTGGAATGACTGAGTTGCTGCTCGACACTGAGCTGACGCCCGAACAGCGCGAGTATGCGGAAACGATTCGGACTGGCGGAGACGCACTACTCGCCGTCATCAATGACATTCTGGATTTTTCGAAGATCGAGTCAGGCAAACTCGACCTTGAGAAGCAGCCCTTCGTCCTGGAACAGTGCATCGAAGAGGCCTTGGACTTGTTGACTGGAAAAGCTGCTGAGAAGCGACTTGACTTGGCCTATATCATCCACGAGCCTGCGCCGCACCGCCTCATGGGTGACGTGGCGAGATTGCGCCAGATCGTGGTTAACCTTGTCGGCAATGCAGTGAAGTTTACTCCGCACGGCGAGGTTGTGGTCAGCGTCTCTTCGAACTCGATTTCAGAAGATCGCTTCGAACTGCATTTTGCCGTGCGAGATACAGGCATTGGCATTCCTCCCGACAAACTAGACCTACTCTTTCGCTCGTTCAGCCAGGTCGATTCATCCACAGCCAGAAACTACGGTGGGACAGGACTGGGGCTGGCCATCAGCAGACGCCTTAGCGAGATGATGGGAGGCCGGATGTGGGTGGAGAGCGAGCCAGGCAAGGGTTCGACTTTCCACTTTTCCATCCAAGCGGAACGAGCTCAAGCCAGCTCTGACAGCCCTGCGCGCGGGGAGCATCCGCGGCTCGCCGGCCGCCGCGTCTTGATCGTGGACGACAATGAAACCAACCGGCAGATACTGTCTCTGCAGACACGCTCATGGGGAATGAGTCCCCAGGCGGTAGCGTCAGGGACCGAGGCTCTCGCACTCCTTCAACGCGGAGACTTGTTTGATCTGGCGCTGCTGGATATGCACATGCCTGGCATGGACGGACTGACCTTGGCTCATGAGATTCGCCGCAGCGCTGAAGCGTTGCCACTCATGATGCTGTCGTCCGGCTCCAGCCGGCGCGAGCTGACAAACTCAACCGAGCAGGACCTGTTTGCGGCCTACCTGTCCAAGCCGGTGAAGCCCTCGCAACTCTATGACACGGTGGTTACAGTTCTAGACAAAAAAGGGACTGAGGAGAGACCGGCACTGCCGGAATCTGAACTACACAAATCTCCGGAAGCCTGCAGCTTACTCAAGGTCTTGCTGGCTGAAGACAACATCGTCAATCAGCGGGTCGCTCTGCGGCTCTTGGAACGACTGGGCTACCGGGTCGACGTGGCAGGAAACGGGCTTGAGGTACTTCAAGCACTCGAACGCCAGTCGTATGACGTGGTACTGATGGATGTGCAGATGCCAGAGATGGATGGGTTGGAGGCGAGCCGGCAAATATCCAAGACCTTTCGTCCTGGGAAGAAACCCTGGATCATCGCGATGACGGCTAACGCAATGGAAGGCGACCGCGAGGCCTGCCTTGCGGCCGGCATGAACGATTACCTCTGCAAGCCGGTTCAAATGACGGCCCTGCGGAACGTGCTGGAACGGGCCTGCCTGGAGAGACTACAGGTGATCGGGGACAGGTCATAGGGCGTCCTTTCTCCTCTGCAAACTGTCCCCTGCCACTATCTCGGCAAGTTCGGTCTCACACTCTCGGCTAGCAGCTTGTATCCTTCAGGGCTGAAATGAAGTTTGTCGGCCACGAACAGCTCCGGCCTCGGCTTTCCGTCTGGCGCCAGAGAAATCGACTCTGCAGCGATGTATTTCAACCCGGCAATCTCGCGAGCGTATTCCCGAATCATTCTATTCAGCACCTCACCTTTTTCCTTCTCATCCCACCGGGCAATGCTCGGGCTCAGCGCGATGTAAGCGATCTCCGCGTCAGGCAGCTTCTCGCGAACTTTCATCACGAAGGCTCTGAAGTCAGAAAAAACTAGTTCGGGGGATTTCCCAGCATGAATATCGTTCCCACCGGCTCGAAGCAGAATCATGCGGGGTGCGTAGGGAAAAACGATTCGTTCGGCGAAGTGCGTCGAGTCAGCAATCTGGGAACCTCCAAAGCCACGGTTAATCACCTTGTGCTGAGGAAAATCACTTGCCAGAGTCTTCCACAGCCGGATGGTTGAGGAACCAATAAATAGCAAGCCTCCCTTCGGAGGTGGACTGGTACGATCGGCTTGTTCATAGGCGGCAATGTCTTTCTCCCACTTCTCGAAACCTTCGGCTTCGACCCCTCGGGCGGGCAACAAAGAAACTAAGGAAAGAATCACTCCGATGGGAGGCTTCAAGCGGGAACGTCGCAGCACCATAACGCTAAGTCTCCTTTTCACAATTAGACCGTGACGGGTTATCTGATCGAATCAGAGGTTCTAAGTCTATCATCGGTCCCAACCAAGAGAAGAAAAAGTCAGCCGGGCGAGTTGATTAGATGACTGGCGGAGTCGGTAGACGCCTCGCAAATCATATGAGGGAGCGCTATAGGCATGATGCTGCCTGTGATCCGCAATTGTCGTGCACAACCCGTTGACGTATCATGATGTTGTGAGGTAGACGAGTGGGTGGCAAGAAGAAAACGTTCGATGTCGTCAAGCACGTGAAGAGCCTGAGTCGAGTGGCTGTGAAGGCACCCAAAGCCCGTGTGGTTCGTTCCAAGAAGAAGGAACTTCTCGACAAGATCGCTGAAAAGGAAGTCCAGGAGCGCGAGTGAGCAGTGAGCCCCATCGAACCTATCGGATTGCAGTCATCGACGACGAAAGCGAGAGTCTCGCGTCGATCTGCCGGGCCTTGAAGAAGGTAGGGTACGAAGTTTCCAGCTTTGAAGATGGGTTGGCGGCAGTACAAAACCTTGATTCGTTCCGGGACATCGACCTGGTGGTCACCGATCTGAAGATGCCCCGCGTGGATGGCATCGACTTGCTAAGAAAGGTGCGTGAGGTGAACCGGGAAGCAGGCTTCTTGATTGTGACAGGTCACGGCACAGTGGAAACTGCCGTGGACGCTTTGAAGGCTGGAGCCGACGATTACATTCTGAAACCGCTTGATCTTTTCGAACTGAGGAACCGTGTCCATCAGATCCTCGAAAAGCGCCGTCCAGGCATTGAACTGCGTTTTCTGAGGCGTCAAATAGTCACTGACAGCAGCGCCAGCCCCATCATCGGCAAGTCGGCTGCGATTCAGCGCTTGTTGGAACAGATCGCCACCGTCGCTCCCACGCGTTCGACGGTGCTGTTACTCGGCGAAAGCGGCACAGGAAAGGACTTGGCTGCCCAAACCATCCACGCTCGAAGTCTGCGTAGCCGGGAAAATTTTCTTCCGCTCAATTGTGCGGCGCTCAGCCCGACCCTGCTTGAAAGCGAGCTGTTTGGGCACGAGAAAGGGGCCTTCACCGGCGCCCTGGAGCGGCGCCTTGGCAAGTTAGAGCTTGCCGATCGCGGAACCTTGTTTTTGGATGAGATCGGCGAGATGCCTCTGGAAATGCAGGTAAAGTTGCTGCGGTTTCTGGAAACCCGTGAGATCATGCGAGTTGGTGGCGCGTCGCAGCTGGCCCTGGATGTTCGCCTCATTGCCGCGACCAATCGCGAGTTGAACCAGGCCGTGGAACAACAGAAGTTTCGGACGGATCTGTATTACCGTCTTAAGGTAGTCACACTGGTTATGCCGCCGCTGCGCGAACGGGCGGAAGACATTCCGCTGCTGGTGTGGCATTTCCTCGAGTGTTTTGCTGAAGAGCACCAGCGCCCGGCTCTTCAGGTTTCTCCGGAAGCAATGCAAGCGCTGGTTCGTTATTCCTGGCCTGGAAATGTGCGCGAGCTCAAAAATTTGCTGGAGAATCTGGTCATCTTCTCCAAGGCACCCGCACTGCACCTGCTGGATTTGCCTCCCGAAGTTCGACAGCAGCGGGCTGCAGACGCGCAGGCGCCAGTGCGTTTCGAAGAGCTGAACATGAGCTCTATTGAAAAGCAGGCGATTCTTCAAGCCCTGGAAAAAACCAGCGGCAACCGCTTGAAGGCGGCGCAACTGCTGGGAATCGGCTTGCGAACTCTTCAAACGAAGCTGAAAGAATATGGCATGACGGAGCGGTAGATTGACGATGGAATGGTCAAGCTGTCAAGAACCGGGTGCAGCATTCCTCGAGCCAGTCTGCCTATCTGACGATACTGGGAGATCTTGTCACAATGTTTGTTGAAAATCGCGCGATCAAATGGGTGCTGGTGGTGGCGGTTTCCGCTCTGGCTGGGTTCTTCCTGGGCAATCTTTCACCTTTCTCGGTAAGGAGCTTGAGCCCCTTCGCACCATCCACAATGAACTCCGTGGATCAGGTTTCTTTTGCCGACGTCGTCCAACGGGTGAATCCGTCAGTGGTTAGCGTGGTCTCCACAAAGATCGTCGACCTCAATCAAGTCGACGAAGACATGGAGTCGTGGTATCCGTTGCGACCGGAAGACGAGAGCGGCAAACGGAAGAGCCTCGGCTATGGCTCGGGATTCATTCTTGAGAGTCGAGGCCTGATTGTCACCAACCAACACGTTATCGATGACTCCCGTCAGATCTTGGTTCGGCTTTCGGATGGCTCAGAGTACCCAGCCGATCTCATCGGTGCCGACACTGAGACAGACCTGGCCTTGATGAAGATCCGGCCCAAACGACGTCTGGAAGCGGCACGGCTCGGTAACTCCGATGAATTGCGAGTCGGGGATTGGGTGATGGCCGTGGGTAATCCTTACAATTACGAGCACTCTGTGACAGTCGGCGTCGTCAGTGCCAAGGATCGCAAGATTGACGAGAATCCATTCGAGCGCTACATCCAAACCGACGCAGCCATCAACTTTGGCAACAGTGGCGGCCCGCTGTTTAACGCCCGAGGGGAAGTGGTGGCCATTACTACCGCCATCAGCACCAAGGGACGCAGCATTGGTTTTGCCATTCCCATGAACTTTGCCAAAGAGATCGTCGGTCAACTGGCAGGCCACGGCCGGGTCGTTCGCGGGTTTCTGGGTTTGACGCCCGAACAAATAACAGAAAACCACGCCAAAGTGCTGCAACTGGCTTCAACCAAGGGCGTTCTAGTCGCGGAAGTCAGCATGCAGTCAGCCGCACAACAGGCCGGCATCCAGCGTTACGACGTAATCACAGAAATCGCGGGCCGGCCCGTCCTGGACAAGGATGATTTTCGCCGCAAAGTTGCACAAGCCAAGCCAGGCGAGGAAATCAGCCTCAAAGGAATTCGCAACGGACAACCGGTGGAGTTTCGAGCCGAGATTCGAGAACGGCCATTGGCGGCCCAAACAGAAGTGCGTCCAGAGCCAGAAGTACCCAAAGGGCCGTCCGAGTCTCGAATGGGTCGGGCGGGAATCTCGGTGCAGGAACTGACCGACCAGCACCGGCGCATGTACCGTGCGCAAGGGTCAGGCGTCATTATTGTGGAGGTAGATCCGATCAGCCCGGCGGCGGACGCGGGCTTGTCGGTCGGGGATGTAATCCTTGAAATCAACCGGCACCCGATTAGATCGCTACTCGAATACCAAAAGCTGATTGCCGGCTTTCGCGCCAACGACGCGCTGATGCTGCTGGTGGGTAATTCTCGAAGCCCCCGAAGTCGCACGCGAATCGTAACTTTGAAACTGGAAGAAGCTCGTCTGCCGTAACGCCTCAATGCCACTCCGGTTATCTCACCGAAGGGTTGACCGCTGCGACGGGCGTTGCTACGCGGCAACTCTGGGCTGAAAATGGCAGCCCCACTGGGGCTGCATACTCAACTGAAGTAACAATGTCAGCTCAAGCAGTACTTCCCTTCTTGGCTGAGTTTTCGAGCGATGTCCTGCCGCAAGCTGATCAAATTCACCGGCATTGATTTGGCGAAGCGCCGCAACGCAGCAAGATGCGTGCGTAGCTCGTCTCCTTCCGATGCTGCAGCCAGAATTTGTTTCGCTTTGTCTTCGAGCGTCGCAAGCTGGCTGTGAACGAAAACCTGGGTTGCCTTAACCTGCAGCTCCCACCGGCCGACGCCGTCACGCGCAGCTCCTTTGAGTACCCGCAACAACAGACTCTCCATGGCGTAGACACCGATCACCAAATCGCTGAGCAAGCCAAGCACCTCTTGCTGGTCCACCATCTTGTCGCGATACTTCTGAACGGCAACTCCAGAGGCGAGTAGAAACATTTTCTTGGCATTCGAAACGAGCTTCCGTTCGGCCGCCAACAGCCCATCATCCTCCGCCTCCATTGAAGGGAAGGAAAGGAGCTCCCCCAACAGTTTCTGGGCAGCGGTAATCAAGCCTAGCTGGCCCTTCATCGCGCGCTTGAGCAACTGCCCGGTAATCAGCAGGCGGTTAATTTCGTTGGTTCCTTCGAAGATACGGTTGATGCGGGCGTCCCGGTAGGAACGCTCGACCGGATAGTCTTGGCTATAGCCGTATCCGCCATAGATCTGTACCGCTTCGTCAACAACGAAGTCGAGGATCTCGCTGTTTGCAACCTTGATGATTGAACACTCCACCACGTAATCTTCGAGAGCCTTCAATGTCTCGGCGGCCGCGGTGCGACTGGTTTTGTCGATACTTCGCATGGCTGTGTCAATCATGCCCACGGTTCGGTAGACCATGCTCTCCGCACAAAGAATCTGTATCGCCATCTCCGCGAGTTTGTGTTGGATGGCTCCAAATTCGATAATCGGCTTGCCAAACTGTTGCCGGCCTTTCGCATAGTGGATCGCCTCGTTCGTTACATACCGCACGCCGGCAACCACACTGGCACCCAGCTTAAAGCGTCCGAAGTTGAGAACGTTGAACGCAATCTTGTGACCGCTGCCCACCTCGCCCAGCACGTTGTCCACCGGCACCGTCGCATTCTCCAGAATCAACGTGCGCGTCGAGGAACCGCGAATACCCATCTTGTGCTCTTCCGGACCCGTTGACACTCCCTCAAAGTCTCGCTCGACGATAAAGCCGGTGAATTTCTCACCATCCACTTTGGCAAAGGTAATAAACACGTGCGCGAAGGCCGCATTCGTGATGAACATCTTGGTCCCATTCAGGATGTAGTGCTTGCCGTCAGGGCTAAGCACGGCCTTCGTCTTGGCGTTGAGCGCATCCGAGCCCGATTCCGCTTCGGTCAAAGCGTACGCTGCAATCCACTCGGCACTGGCAAGCTTTGGCAGATATTTCGCCTTCTGCTGTTCGTTGCCGAAGTAAACGATGGGTAGTGTTCCGATACCCGTATGTGCGCCGAACGTCGTGGCAAAAGAACCGTAGCGGCCACTTTTCTCCGCCAGGATGGTGCTGCTGATCTGGTCGAGTCCTTCGCCGCCATAAGCTTCGGGAATGCTGGCACCCAACAGTCCGATCTCGGCTGCTTTCTTGAGCAATTCTTCGTTCACGCCCTCTTTCTTTGCTTCGAGTTCATCAATTCGTGGCACGACTTCGTTTTCGATGAATTGCTCGGCGGTCTCCGCGATCATGCGATGCTCTTCGGTAAAATCTTCGGGCGTAAAAATATCTTCGGGAGAGACAGTTTCAATCAGGAAGCTGCCACCTTGGATGAGTGTCAGTGTTTGTTCTGCCATTTGCGCACCTCGGTGGAGAGATAGATGAAGCCTGGATTGCTCGCCAAGTTCAGTCTTTGAATCTCCTGCGATGTCTCTTACGAGACCAACTCAAAAATCCCAGCCGCTCCCATGCCACCGCCGACGCACATCGTCACCATGCCAAACTGCACTTGGCGGCGTTTCATTTCGTTCAACAAGGCTGCCGTGAGCTTCGCCCCGGTGCAACCGAGCGGATGTCCAAGCGCGATTGCTCCACCATTCACGTTCACCCTGCTCGGATCCAGTGCGGTTTCCCGGACCACTGCCAGCGCCTGAGCGGCGAAGGCTTCGTTAAGTTCGATCAGACCAATGTCTTCAAGTTTCAGTCCGGCCAACTTCAACGCCTTGGGAATGGCCATTGCTGGTCCAATCCCCATTTCTTCGGGCTTCACCCCGGCGGTCGCATACGCAACAAATCGACCCAACACCTTCCACCCGCGCTCGGAAGCTTTACCCTTTGAGGTCACAATCGCTGCGGCAGCCCCATCGCTCATCTGCGAGGAGTTCCCGGCCGTCACAGTTCCCTGGGCATGGAAAGCCGCTTTCAGCTTCGACAGCGCATCCAGCGAGGTATCCGCACGTGGCCCTTCATCCTGTTCGAATCGAACGGAGCGAGTCTCCTTCCTCCCTTTGGAACTCAGACATTCAATCGGTACATCGAGTGGGAGCGTCTCCTCCTTGAAATATCCCTTTGCAAGGGCCGCCACAGCCTTCTGGTGGCTGGCCAACGAAAAGCCATCCTGTTCCTCACGGCTGATCTGGTACTTTCGCGCCAGGTTCTCAGCCGTTAAACCCATCCCGAGATAGACGTCTGGATACGATTCCGTGAGGTAAGGGTTGGGCGAGAATTTGTGCCCGGCCATGGGCACCAGACTCATGCTTTCGGTTCCCCCAGCAGCAACAATCTCTGCCGAGCCGCACTGAATCCGCTCGGCCGCGAATGCGATCGATTGTAAACCGGAGGAGCAAAAGCGATTGATCGTGATGGCCGAGACTTCTGGCGGCAATCCCGCCCGCAAGCTGGCGATGCGAGCTACGTTCATTCCCTGCTCCGCTTCCGGCATCGCACAACCGAGAATGACATCGTCAATTTCTTCGGGCCGCAGACCGGGCGTGCGTTTTACCGCTTCACTGATGACAACAGCTGCCATGTCGTCTGGGCGCATATCCTTCAGAGTTCCCTTTTTCGCCTTGCCCACGGGTGTCCGCACGGCACTAACAATAACCGCTTCTCGCATATAGACCTCCGGTCCAGCGAAACGTGATGCCTGAAACGTGAAGACTAAAGAGAACCTTCCCGAATCACGTTTCAGTCATCACGTTTCAATTCCTTAGCGGCTTTCCCTTCTGCAGCATGTGCTGAATGCGCTCCAAAGTCTTGCGCTCTCCGCATAAGCTCAAGAAAGCTTCTCGCTCCAAGTCAAGAATGTACTCTTCGCCAACCTCCTGAACGCTATTGCAATCGCCCCCGCACAAGACGAACGCGAGCTTGGATCCAATGGCGAAGTCATGATCGCTGATAAAGCCCCCTCGCTTCATCTGATGCATGCCAATCTTGAGCGTTGCCAAGCCTCGGTTGCCGAGAGCAAACACCTTCGCCGGTGCCGGCTTCTGGTAACCTGCGGCAGCCATTCGCAAAACTCGGGCCTTGGCATCAGCAATCAATCGGTCGCGGTTCATGCTAATCCCGTCGCCACTTCGCAGCAGCCCGAGCGCTTGCGCCTCATGCGCGCTGCCAGAGACCCTTCCTAAAGCGATGGTTTCAAAAGCTTGGCTAAGATGAGGAAATAACTCGTTTTCTGGGTCCTTTCCAGCTCGCTCCAGAGATCGAACCAACATTTCCTTTGTTCCGCCGCCCGCCGGAATCAATCCCACACCCAATTCGACTAACCCAATGTACGTCTCAGCCGAGGCTTGCAGCCCGCCGCCGTGCAAGGAAATCTCGCATCCACCACCGAGGGTCATCCCGAACGGAGCGACGACAACTGGCAGCGGAGAATATTTGATCGCCATCGTGCCACGTTGGAAGGCCCGGATCATGCCATCGATCTCTTCCCAGTTTTGCTCCTGTGCCTCTAGCAGGATGAGCATCAGATTAGCGCCAACCGAAAAATTTTGTCCCTGGTTGCCAATCACCAATCCACAAAAGCCCTCGCGGACGGTCTTCAAACCCTCGTGGATCATCTGAATCGTGTCCCCACCGATGGTGTTCATTTTCGAGTGAAACTCAACGCACGCGACGCCATCACCCAAGTCGATCAGACTGGCGCCGGCGTTCTTCTTGATCACCTTGCCTTGCTCTTTGAGCTGCGAGAGAAAGAGAATCCCTTCTGGATAGGAAATCCCCTCTTGCTGTTTTGATGAGACGTCAAAGTACGTAGCCTTCCCTGCCGTCCGCCCGTAGAAGGTTTTGGTCGCGCTCGAAAGAACCTCTCGGACCAGCGCCGGCACCGGTTGGCGATCCTTCTCCAACCGTCTCACCACCGATTCCACGCCCAGCGCATCCCAAGTTTCAAAAGGTCCCAGTTCCCAGTTGAAACCCCACTTCATGGCGTTGTCGACGCTCACGATGTCGTCTGAAATCTCCGGAACGCGGTTCGCCGAATAGACCAGTGTTGCGCTCAGCGTCTTCCACAAGAAACTTCCGGCACGATCCGTCGCGCTTGTCAGGGCTCGTAACCGTTCGCTCAAGTCGGTGATGCTCTTCCCCATATCCAGCGACGCGAATTTGCCTTTCGTGCGCGGACCATACTCCATGTTAGACAGATTCAACGCCTGGATCTCGCCCTTGCCTACTTTCTTGTAGAATCCCTGCCCGCTCTTATCACCCAAGAGATTCTTAGCCAACATTACTTCAATGAACCCCGGCACCTTGAAAAGCTCGCGCTGCTCGTCGTCGGGAGCGTTTTGATAGATGTTCCGCGTCACGTGCGCAAAGGTATCGAGACCCACGATGTCCAACGTCCGAAACGTGGCACTCTTTGGCCGGCCGATGGCGGGCCCTGTCAATTGATCCACTTCATCAATGGTGTAGCTGTCTTCCTGCATGATGAGCAAGACATGCTGCAGCCCGAAGGTGCCAATGCGGTTCGCGATGAAATTTGGTGTGTCCTTGCAAACCACGATCCCCTTCCCCAGCTGTAGGTCGCCAATAGCCGAGACCGTTTCAAGAACCCAGGGTTCGGTCTCCGCACCAGGAATCACCTCAAGCAGCTTCATGTAGCGGGGTGGATTGAAAAAGTGTGTCCCTAACCAGTGGCGACGGAAGTCTGGACTCAAACCAGAGGCAAGACTGTTTATGGGAATACCAGACGTGTTGGTGGAGACAATCGTTCCTGGCGTCCGGACCGCCTCAATCCGCTTTAGCAGGCTGGTTTTGATTTCGAGATTCTCGGTGACAGCTTCGATAATCCAATCGGCTTCCGCTAGCCGCGCGAAATCATCCTCCAGGTTTCCCTGCCGGACTCGATTCAGCCAATCAGGCAAAAAGAAAGCCGTTGGCTTGTTGCGCCTGGCTGCTTCCAATCCACGAGCAACGATTCGATTCCGCACCACTGGATGCGCCAGCGTTAAGCCCTTCGCTTTCTCGTCCGGTGTGAGCTCTCTCGGAACAATGTCCAGCAGATCCACAGAAAACTGCGCATTCGCAAAGTGCGCCGCAATGGCCGCGCCCATGACGCCGGCTCCAACTACTGCAATTCTTTCAATCCGTTTCGTCACGCTTCACTCCCGAGAATTGTCCGTAGCGATGTGCAAACCCCAGAGGCGCAGAGACGCTGAGAAAAACCTGCTCCTCGTCCTGACCGCTACCCGGCTTGCTACCTCTGAACTAGTCGTCCAAACCGCAAAACTGTGAGGCACCCAGCACCGAATGCTTCAGCTTCGGGCAGCTTTCTGCGTTCATCTACGCAATCTGCGTCCAAGCCTCTCGGTCTCCGAGTTTCTCTGCGCCTCAGCGTCTCTGCGGTTGCTTCTCTTCTGAGACTCAGCTCGCGTACATCTGATCGATGACATCTTTATACTTCGCCTCAACGAAGCGGCGGCGAACACTCATCTTAGGGGTCAGCTCACCAGAGGCAATGGTGAAGTCATTCTCCAACAACTGGATTCGCTTGATCTGCTCGAACGGCGCCAAGTCGCGCGTGGCTGCCTCGATCTGCGCCAACAGAAACTCCTTGATCGCAGGCGAGCCTAGCACGTCCGAATAGCTTCGGGAATTCAGCCCCATGAACTCCGCCTGGGACTTCAACTTGTCGGCATTGGGTACGACCAGGGCCGAGATAAACGGTCGCTTGTCGCCCACCGCAACCACCGTCGCAAAGTAGGGGTTCATCTTCAACAGTCCTTCAATCTTCTGTGGCGCCACATTCTTGCCGCTGGCTGTCACAATCAGGTCTTTCTTACGGTCGGTAATCTTAAGAAAGCCTTCCGAATCGAGACTGCCGATGTCACCCGTATGAAACCAGCCACCAGCCATGGCTTCGCGGGTTTCTGCTTCGCGTTTGTAGTATCCCAGCATGACCGCCGGTCCTCGGGTGAGGATTTCGCCATCTTCCGCAATCTTCACCTCAACATGCCGCAGCACTTGACCCACCGTGCCAAGCTTCAAGCTGTCCCGCCGGTTCACCGCAATCACCGGGGACGTTTCCGTCAACCCATAGCCCTCCAGGATCATCACGCCGACGCCAAAGAAAAACTCCGCCAACTCCTTGTCAAGCGGCGCACCTCCTGAAATGAAGAAACGTATCCGTCCGCCCAGCTTTGCTCGAAGCTTGGTGAAGACCAACCGGTCTGCCAGGGCGTGCTTGAATTTGAGGACGGCTGAAACCGGCTGCTTGTGGAGCACTCTTTGGCTGTAGTCTTTGCCCACTCCGAGCGCCCACGCCATCAGCTTCTGTTTTTGGGGAGGGCTCGAACGTATGGCCTCGTTGATGCGCAGGTACATCTTCTCGAAAAACCGCGGCACGCTGCTCACGGCCGTCGGATGCACTTCCTGCAGGTTCTGCGGCACCGTCTCGAAGCTCTCAGCGTAAGCGATACTCACACCGCTGTGCAGCATCAAGTAGTCCACGGTGCGTTGAAAAATGTGGCAGAGCGGCAGGAACGAAAGCGTTACGTCGGACTCTGAGAGATCGAACGCCTCGGCCGAGTCGAGAACGTTGGTTAAGATGTTGCGATGCGTCAGCATCACCCCCTTGGAAACGCCTGTCGTGCCGGAGGTGTAAATGATGCTGGCGACGTCACCGGCATTCACTTCCCGCCGCATCGACTGAAATGCGGCCCGGTCCTCGGCCAGCGCGCACCTCCCAATTTCCTGCAGGGTCGCAAACCGCATAACCTGCGGTGGTGCGCCACTCACAGCGTCCATCACCACAATCTCTCGGAGGCTGGGAATGTCTGAGGCGATGCTCAAGACTTTTTCCAACTGAATCTGCGTGGAAACAATGATTGCACTTGCTTCAGCATCGTGAAGCAGCTCGGCAATCTGCGCCGCGGGCAAGGTAACGTAGAAGGGAACGTTGATCGCTCCAATCGAGAGAATCCCCTGATCGGCAATCGCCCACTCCGGGCGATTCTCCGAAAGCAAAGCAATGCGGTCACCCTTCCGTACGCCGAGTTTCGCAAGACCCGCACCAATCTGCTGGACGCTCTTGCAGAGGTCGTCCGAACTGATCGGCTCGTACACACCATTGCGCTTCACTTGCAGAGCATCGGGCTTCCGATAAGTCTCGCAGGCGTGTTCAAGAAGATCCACCAATGTCTCAAGCGATCCTACGGGCGCTTTCTGCGCAGAACTCAGGTTAGTCAAGGGCCTCCCCCTCGGTTCTCGATCTGCCAGACTCTTTAGATGTCGCAAAGCTTACCTTGAGTTGCTGGAAATGGCCACAGGAACGGAGGTCCGAGCAGTCGGGAGGATTTTCTGCAGCCAACAAGATAAACGCGGGAGGGGGAGCTCTTGAGAACCAGCGCACCCTACGTTTGTTCTTGCTCTGGGCAGTCCATGGGCCTGGATTGCCCAAATAATCGAGCTCAGGGCTGTCTTATCATGCCCTTTCAGGGCGGAACCGACAGGTGCTCGGCCTTTCTAGAGCACGACTTCTCGGAAGACAATAATCGCCATCCGGAGGGCCATTCCGACGTTCCTAACTGGTGCTACGCCCGACCCACTTACTCTTCCGAACGAAAGTCACAGGCATCACGGCAGTCTTTGCAATAGTAGTAGCCATCTTCGCAAAGACGCACCTGGTAGTCCAACTGGCACAGCATACAAATGCGGTCGCACTTGCATTGTCGCTCGAGCTTGCTGCAGGTACCACAGACGAACATAGTCCCTCCTGGAAAGGAACCGAAGCCGGCCTCACGACCGGGGGTGCCCAAGTAGGCTGATCAGGAGCTTCATTCTCAACCTGCTTGCAGCAACGTGCAAGACCCAAAAGCTCCTGGTTGGTTGCCTTTGTCCCTTTCCATCGGCGGCCTTCGCCAGTCTCTTTCGAGAATGTTTTCATCGCCAGAAACCCGCATCCAGACTTGAATAAGAAGAAGTCGCCCTCGCTGCGCATCTCCGGTTTGACACCCCTGGGTGCCTATGCTAGTTTTGCGCTGCTTTTTGTCGGATCGATCTTCCTTGGTCCTCCAGGCGTGATGAATTCTCCCACCGTCGTCTTAAGAAAAACTGCTCTTCATCCCTTGCACAAGAAACTGGGTGCCCGGATGGCCGAGTTCGGCGGGTGGGACATGCCCATCGAGTACTCGGGCATCATCCAGGAGCATCTCGCCGTTCGGACCGCTGCTGGCCTGTTCGATATCAGCCACATGGGCGAAATCATCATCGAAGGTCCAGAAAGTCTTCGCCTCATTCAGCATGTCACCTGTAACGATGCCTCGCGACTCAAAGACGAGCAGATCCAATACTCCGCCCTGCTGACTCCTGAAGGGACCTTCGTTGACGACATTCTGGTGCATCGGTTTAGCGCCGACCGCTACTTTCTGTGCGTCAACGCGTCCAATGCCGAGAAAGACTTCGACTGGATCTGCGACCAGAATTCGTTCGAGGCCGAGATTGTTTATGTCAGCGACCAGTACAGTCAGTTGGCGCTGCAAGGTCCGAAGGCACTGAAAATCCTCCAGCCGCTGGTCAACACCGATTTGACGGCCATCAAATATTATTGGCTGAAGAGAGGGAAGGTTGACGATCTCGATTGTCTCATCACGCGCACCGGCTATACCGGGGAAGACGGCTTCGAACTCTATTTCGATCCAAGCGCCTCCGAAAAGGTTTGGAACCTATTGATGGACGCCGGTTCCGGCGATGGGTTGATCCCGACGGGCTTGGGGGCACGCAACACGCTTCGGCTGGAAGCCAAGATGGCTCTCTACGGCCATGAGATTACCGATCAAACGACGCCTTGGGAAGCCGATCTCGCCTGGGTCGTCAAGTTGGATAAGGGTGATTTTGTCGGCAAGGAAGCGCTGGTGAAGCAGAAGGGCGAGGGCATCCAGAAAAAACTTGTTGGGTTCGAAATGGTCGGCAAGGGCATTGGCCGCGATGGCTACCCGGTTCTCATCAATGGCCAGCAGGCAGGGGTCGTCACCAGCGGAGGTCCGTCGCCGTATTTGAAGAAGAACATCGGCCTGGCCTACGTCCCTGTGACGCACAGCGACTTGGGCAAGGAGATTGAGATCCAGGTAAGGACGCAAGCTGTACCGGCCAGGATCGTAAAAACTCCTTTCTACACAAGACCGAAGGGGTAGCGCTTGAGACGTCGTTTTGCGGCACGGACGGATGAGAATATTCCCCCTTAACAAAGGGGGCGGCGGCGCAGCGACAGCGGTCGCGCAGCCGCTTGGGGGTTGTCTGGAAAATTGCGGAAGGCCTCACCTCAGCGCTTCGTAGTTCGAATGGGCACAGTCATCTCCTTTGGTCTTCCGGAGTCGCAAGACAACCCACGCGCCTTTGCGACCGCTGTCGCTTCGGCGCTGCCCCTTTTCTAAGGAGGAATTGCTCGCGACTCCAGGGTTTGCAGGAAGGGGAAGTCATCTTTCGGAGGAACTCATGAAGTTTCCGGCAGACTGTGTATACACGAAAGAGCACGAGTGGGTGCGAGTTCAAGAGGGCGCAGCCATCGTCGGCATCACAGAGCATGCTCAGAAAGAACTCGGCGATGTCGTCTTTGTCGAACTGCCTAAGGTTGGCGACACGTTCGACACCAACGAGACGTTCGCCAACGTCGAATCCGTGAAGGCTGTTTCGGAAGTCTTCTGTCCCGTCGCTGGGGAAATCCTCGAAGTCAACGACGCTCTCTCGGAATCACCTCAACTGGTGAACGACGATTGCTACGGCGATGGCTGGTTCATCAAACTCAAAATAGCGGATGCCGCAGAATTGAAAGACCTGCTCAACCATGAGGAATATGCTGAATTTGTGGCAGAGGAGTCGGCCGAGTAGATGCGATACATCCCTAACTCCGCCGAAGACCAGCAAGAGATGTTGCGGGAAATCGGCCTCAAGTCTCTAGAAGACCTCTTTGTTGGCATCCCGCAAGAACTTCGCCTCAAGACGCTGTTGAACCTCCCGCCCGCTCTGTCCGAGCCGGAGCTGATTGAAAAGTTCAAGAGCTACGCTGACAAGAACGCTTCCGGCTTTGTCTCCTTTCTCGGCGCCGGCGTCAACGATCACTACATCCCCACGGTCATCGACAGCCTCATCAGCCGCGGAGAGTTTCTCACCTCCTACACGCCGTACCAGGCGGAGATCACGCAAGGAACCTTGCAGGCGATTTTCGAGTTCCAAACTCTCATGTGCCAGCTCACCGGCATGGAAGTTTCGAACGCATCGATGTACGACGGCAGCACCGCCTTGACGGAAGCCATCCTGATGGCTGCCCGCGTTAGCCAGCGGCACCGGTTTCTCTTCGCTTCTTCGGTACACCCGGAATATCGAGCAGTGGTGGACACCTATGCTCGCCATCAAGACCTGAAGCTTACTGACATTGAAGCCATCGAAGACGGCACCGTCAGTATTGCGAGCCTGGAGCAGAAGATGGGTGCCGACGTTGCGGCCATCGTGGTCCAATCGCCCAACTTCTTCGGGAATCTGGAACCTCTAGCGCAACTGGCCGACCTGGCGCATCACCACGGAGCGTTGCTGGTGGTTGCCGTGGCGGAAGCATTGTCTTTTGGGATTGTGGCCCCGCACGGATCCGCTGGCGCAGACATTGTGTGCGGTGAAGCCCAGTCGTTGGGAGTTCCGACGAGCTTTGGCGGGCCGCATGTCGGGTTTCTCACCTGTCGCGAAAAGTTCCTGCGCAACCTTCCCGGGCGACTCATTGGCCAGACCGTGGATTCCGAAGGCAAGCGCGGCTTCGTCCTCACGCTTTCAACACGCGAGCAGCATATCCGCCGCGAGAAGGCCACGTCCAACATCTGCACCAACCAAAGCCTGTTTGCGCTGATGGCCACGATTTATTGCACCCTCCTGGGTAAAAAGGGAATCCGGGAAGTGGCCGTGCAGAACGTCGCCAAAACCCAGTATGCCCTGTCCGAGCTCAAGAAAGTCCATTCCCTGAAAATGCTCTATCCCGGGCCTCGCTTCAACGAGCTGGTCATTCAGCTTCCCGTTCCGTACGAAAATGTGGCCGCAAAGTTTACCAGTGCCAAGATCATTCCGGGATTGCCACTGGAGAAGTACTACCCTGCTCTTAAGAATTGCCTGCTACTCTCCTTCACCGAAACCAAAAGCAAGACAGACATCGATCGACTCATCCAATTGCTGGGCTCGGTCGCTTAACTGGCTCCGGCAGGCACCGCTGCGCGGGAGCTTGCAAGTTCATTCCACAGTTGGATTCCACATCTTGACCTTGGGCACATCACAAAAATCCCCGTATAATTCGATTCGTTCTGGAAATTGGGGACAAAGTTCGCATGGATACCCACTGCGCTGCGGCACCTACGCCTGAGGGGAACAGGTACCTCACGCCGGTGGCGAAATGATAGACGACCTGCTCGGCGAACTCTTCGGCGAGGTCGTTCTCGGTCGGTTGGGCCGCTCGCGACGAGCGCAGCTCCTGGCG
>Ga0180085_1000095_pt1 | contig 27189 bp, 21 predicted proteins | sample EasRiv730_16_10D_FD_123013 | JGI IMG/M metagenome (GOLD analysis project Ga0180085, IMG submission 123013) | Soil microbial communities from meander-bound floodplain in the East River, Colorado, USA - East River metaG ERMLT730_16_10D | ecosystem: Environmental > Terrestrial > Soil > Floodplain ... | reverse complement strand
TCACCGCGAGCATCCTGATCTGGGGCGATGTGCCCGTGGGGTGGCGCTTCGCGAGCGCGCTGTTCGGAGCGGCGGGGATCGCGCTGGTCTACGTCCTGGGCGCACGGATGCTCGGCGATCGAGCCGCGGCTGCGATCGGTGCGAGCCTGTTGCTCCTCGACGGTCTGTACTTCGTCCAGTCGCGGATCGGGATGCTCGACATCTTCGGCACGGTGTTCTCCTTCGTGGCGCTGGGCTGCCTGTACGGCTACTGGACCGCTCCGCCCGACCGCGCCGCGCGCTGGCTCGCTTCGACCGGGATCGCCCTCGGGCTCGCTCTGGCGACGAAGTGGAATGCTGCCTACGTCGCGCTGCTGTGCGGGCTCGTCGCCGTCGGCCGTGCTGCGGGGCTGGCTCGGCGTGCGCTCAGCGCTCCTGACGACGGGCTCGCCCGCGCCGGCCTACGCTCCCATCTCGTGTGGGTCCCGATCGGCCTGGGGCTGCTGCCGCTCCTGGTCTACGTGGCGGCCTACGCGCCGTTCTTCGCCGTGGGTCACGGAGCCGACGAGTGGATCGAGCTGCAGAAGCAGATCTACTACTACCACACGCACCTCGAGGCCACGCACACGTATCAGTCGAGGTGGTGGCAGTGGCCGCTGGCCTTGCGTCCCGTCTGGTACTGGCTCGGGAAGGGCGGGGACCACGTGGCGCGAATCTACGGCGCCCACAATCCGTTCCTGGCCTGGCTCTACGTTCCCGCGGTGCTCTGGCTCCTGGCACGGGCCTGGCGCACGAGAAGGGCGCTGGCCGGTGTGCTCGCGCTCGGGTTCTTCGGGCAGTGGCTGCCCTGGGCGCTCGTGCCGCGGATCGCGTTCGCGTATCACTTCCTGCCCGCCGTGCCGTGGGGAGCGCTGTCCGTGGGCGCGCTGGTCGCCTGGGCCTGGCGGCGCGGCGGCGCTTGCCGGGCCATCGCGGCGCTGTACGTCGCGATCGTGGTCGGCGCGTTCGTGTTCTTCTACCCCATCTGGACGGGCGTCCCGCTCACGGAGCGGGCGTTCGAGTGGCGGATGTGGTTCCCGAGCTGGCGCTGATCGCGCGAACGTCGAATACCTCGTAGCGCGCGGTGCGGATCGGGCTGGGGAAGCGCGCGCGGAACGCCTCCGGATCCGCGCCGAGGTGCTCGTGCTCCCACGGGCCGACCACGACGTAGGAGACGCCGTATCGCTCGAGCAGCGCGTCGGCGTCGGGCCCGAGAGCGAAGATCGCGCGCACGTGCTGCTCGCGCTCGCCGATCTCGAGCCCCTGGCTCCAGTGCCAGCCCGGATAGCTCAGCAGCACCCGCCGACCCCCGAGGACCGGCACGGGGTGGTTGTGCTGAAGGCCGCACACGAAGAGCGCGCGCGGCTCGGTCTCCTCCCGCACGCGGCGCGCGAGCTCTACTTCCTCCGCGTCGAGGAGCCGGTGCCGATCGCGACCGAGACCCTGGTGCACGTTCTCGAGCCCACCCGATCCGACGAGCGTGCACAGGCCGAGCACCACGGGCACGCGCCACGCGACGTGGGCGCGCCAAGCGTGCACGAGCGCCGCCGCACCGAGAACGCAGCCCGCGAGGTAGGCGTACACGAGGACCTTCGAGTTGTCCCAGTCCCAGGGCTGGAACACGACGAGATTGGCTGCGAAGAACGGCACGAGCAGCGCGGTGAGCCAGCGCCGAGATCGGTCGGGGACGAGCCCGGGCACGACGAGCGCGGCGATCGCGAGGGGGAACAGGAGTCCGACGTTCTTCAGCCAGAACAGGATCCACGGGTCGGGCGCGGCGACCCAACCGGGGGCCCAGCGGAACGCAGCCAGCGCACCGGGTCCCGGCCCTTGCTGCACCCAGAGCTGGGGTGCGGCGATGAGGACCCACGAGCCGAAGAACACGGCCCAGCGCCGGTCGGGCTGCGCCAGGAAGAGGATCGGCGTCGCCAGGGCGAGGGCCAGCAGCGTCCCGAGGTGCGCGAACGGGAGCAGTCCAGCGACGAGACCGGCCACGAGGTACTGCACCGTCCCGCGCTCGGCGACCGCGCGTTGGAGCAGACGCAGCACCAGCAGGCCGATCGGCAGACCGTAGAGGTAGCCGCGCTGCGGAGCCACGAGGGCGAAGAACACGTTCAACCAGCGGAAGTTCCCCGCCTGCTGCGTCCCGTGGTCCCATAGCGGCCCAGCGAGCCCGGCCTGGCGCAACGTCAACCACCAGCCGAGCCCCCCGCCGACGAAGAACAGGAGCACGACCAGACCGGCGACGGTCGAGTCGCCGGCCAGGCGCCGCGCGAACGCGAACACGGCAAGAGCGGCCGCGCAGCTGAACAGGAACCCCGGAAGCGTCAGGGCCGCCTGAGGCTCGAGGCCGAGCACGACGAGAGCCGCACTCGTGATCGAGGTCAGGTAGTGATAGGAGAATGGGGCGAAGGCGAAGCGCGGGTGGACGGGCGGGAAGTTGTCTCCCCAGGCGAACGCCATCACGTCGCCCAGGTGCTGCGCGAAGTCCCCGTAGAGATAGCGACTCCCCACGTAGAGCCCGTCCGGCTCGATCGTGACCGCGCCGCTCCAGAAGAACAGCCAGCGAGCGAACAGGACACCCAGCACCAGCAAGGAGACGAGACCGATCCCGCCCCGGTGCTCGGAGGCAGAGTCCGCTTGGACGCGCGATCGGATGAGCCAGGTGCCGACGGCCAAGGCCGCGACCGCAGTCGCGCACGCGAGGATCGGCGAGAGGTGGCCGGCCAGGCTCGCCGCGATCAGCAGCGCCAGCGAGCCGGCAGTCGCTCCGAGGGGGAGGCCGTAACCGAGCCGCTCGACCGGATCGAGGAACGGAGCGACACGCCGTAGGATCGCGACGCCGAGCAGGCCGAGCGCGCCGAGGAACGCGAGCGACGCAGCGAGCCCGAGCATCGGGATGACGCGGGAGGGGGATGAGCCGCACCCGTGGGAGCCGACTCCCACGGGTGCGAATCAGGCTTCTTGCGCCAGACCTATTCGTCGCAGACGTGTCCGACGGTCTCGTCCAGGCAGAGCGCCGCGGCGGCGCGCTGGCTCTGGATGTTCTGACACTGCGGCTGGAGCGCGCACAGGGTCTGCGCCGAGGTCTTGCCGCAATAGTCCGGGCCGTACCACAGCTCGGTGTGGTTCTTCCAGAACCCCGGGCTGCACGGTCCAGGCGCCGGGGTCGGCGTCGGAGTGGGCGTCGGGGTCGGCGTCGGGGTCGGCGTCGGGGTCGGCGTCGGAGTGGGCGTCGGCGTCGGGGACGGCGTCGGCGTCGGCGACGAGTCCTGGGCCTGCACCTCGGGCACCGTCCAGGTCAGCAGCTGCAGGCCGACGAGCGCGCTCAAAGCGATCGCGACCAGCGCGAGATTCCATAGGATTTTCTTTCGCATGCGATTCCTCCTCGATCCGTTGCTTGAAGACGACCCGTGCGCGGCGGGAGTAGCCCACCGTCCGTGACGTAGTACACCCAGCCACGCGAGAAAACAACAGGAAAGCGATCTCGGTCGGGGCGGGACGCTCAGCGCGGGCGGCGGAGCGCCCGTACACGCACCACCATCCACACCGCGACGAGGACCAGTCCCGAGAGCTCCCGGGTCTCCTCGATCACGGGAAACCGCGGGTCCTTGGCCCGCAGGAGGTTCGACCACTCGAGCGTCGGAAGGACCCGTGGGGCGAGGAGCAACGCCCATGTGAGCGCGGCCAGACCGACGGCTGCAGCGAGGAGCCAGCGCGTCGGCCGCTCGGGTCCGAGCCAGCACGCCATCGCCGCCAGCGCATACAGCGTTAACCAGCGGACCGGATCGGGGTCGTTGAGCTGCAGGACGGCGGCAAGGGCGAACAGCACACCGGCCAGAATGTGCGCGACACGCATCGGCGCCCCCCGCGTAGGATAGTCGAGGCGTCGACGGGCAGGGAGGGATGGCGGATGCGGACACGGCCGACCGGGCTCTCGATCAAGCTCCTGGCCGTGCTGCTCGCCGGGGCGAGCGGCGCGGTGGGCCAGGAAGCCGAATCGCCGGACGACGCGAATCGCTCGGTGCTCTACGAGACGGCGACCGTGGTGGCCCGACCGGTCGAGGAGGCGACGGCCGCCGTGACCGTCCTCGAGCGGGAGGCGATCGAGGCCATGGGAACGGCCACCGTCGGCGAGCTCGTCCGTCAGCTCGTGGGTCTCGATCTGACCTCGAACGGCTCGCCCGCTGGAATCGCCACGGCGCAGATCCGCGGCGGGGACCCGAACTTCACCCTCGTCCTCGTCGACGGGGTTCCGCTCAACGACGCGACCGATCTCTTCGGCGGATCGGTCAACCTGGCCAGCCTGCCCACGGCCCACGTCGAGCGGATCGAGGTCGTGCGCGGGCCCGTGTCGTCGTTCTACGGCTCGACCGGCCTGGCCGGCGCGATTCACATCTTCACGAGGAAGCCCGAGGGCACGGGCTCGGTGGCGCGCTTCTCCGCCGGTGGCGGGAACGCCGACTACCGTCAGGCCTCCGCCTCGCTCGCCGCGGGCGCGGAGCGAACGCGCTACTTCCTCGGCGCCGCCTGGGTCGAGGAGCAAGGGCGCATCGCCGAGGAGTCGTTCGAGGAGATCCAGCTCCAGGGCAACGTCGGCCTCGAGCTCGGACGCGGCGTCGAGCTCGACCTCACCGGACGAGCCGCCGCGTGGGAAGGCGAGGACTATCCCGATGCCTCCGGAGGCCCCGTCTACGGCACGGGCGAGACGCGATTCTCCGAGCACGAAGAGCTGAGCATCGGCACCGATTGGTCGATCGGCCAGGGTCCGCGCGGGCAGCGCGTGTCGGCGAAGCTGTATCGCCACGATCTCGAGCGGACGAGCCCCGGCGTCGCCCCGTCGGTCCCGCCGTCCGAGGAGCAGACCGAGTACACGCGGCTCCAGGCCGGCTGGACGGTTCCGGTCAAGCGCTCGGACTCGGTGAACCTCAGCGTCGGCCTGGCGCTCGATCGCGAGGACGGGGAGAACGACAGCACGCTGCTCGTTCCTCCGGTCTTCGGCGGACCGATCGACGGCTCGTACCGGATGGAGCGCACGACGGGGGCGGGCTTCGTCGACTTCACGGGGAGGCATGGGCGGGTCGACTACGAGGCGTCGGCACGGGTCGACGTGCCCGAGGAGTTCGGGACCGAGGTGAGCCCGCGCGCCGGGATCGGCTACCGCTTCGGCGACGACGGGCCGCGGCTGCGCGCGTCGATCGCGCGGGCGTTCAAGCTGCCCAGCTTCTTCGTCCTGGCGAGCCCACCTGCGCTCGGCGGAAACCCCGATCTCCAGCCCGAGATCGCGCTCGGGGCCGACCTGGGGGTGGAGCACGGCTTCGTGGACGGTCGCGTGGTGCCGTCGTTGACGCTCTTCGCCTACCGGTTCCAGGACCTGGTCGACTTCGACTTCGGCACGTTCCAGTTCGTCAATCGCTCGGAAGTCACCTCGCGCGGCGCCGAGGCCACGCTCGACTGGCGCGCTTCGAAGCAGATCGACGTCCATGCGAACGTGACCTACCAGGACGTCGAGAACGAAGAGACCGGCGAGACGCTGAGGCAGCGGCCGCGCTGGGTCGGCGGCACGCGCCTGGTCTGGCGCCCACACCCCGCATGGAGCTGGGAGATCGACGGGCAGGGTGTGTCCGAGCGCGTCGACGAGCAGATCCCGGTGCCTTCGCTCGACACGGTCGACGGCTACATCCTGTTCGGCAGCGCGGTGCGCTGGCACCCGGCGGCGGCCTGGGAGGTCACGGCGCGCTTCGACAATCTCGCCGACGAAGACTACGAGACGTTGATCGGGTTCCCGGGCCCCGGCCGGGCGTTCCGCGTGTCGGTGGGCTACGAGCTGGTCACGACGCCTGCTGCGCCTCGAGCCCCAGGGCCGTGAGCGTCGCGGGGAGATCCCGATAGTCTTCGAGCAGCGCATCGGGTCGTGCGGCCTCGAGCACCTCGCGCGAGACCCAGCCCGTGGCCACCGCCACGGCGCGGTAGCCGTTGGCCCGCGCGCAGTCGACATCGTGCTCGGTGTCGCCCACGACCACGATCTCGGAGGCGAGGAATGGGATGCCGGCGAGCGCGGAGAGCTTCTCCGCGGCGCGCCGTGCGACCACGCGGCGGTCGGCGTCGTCCGATCCGAAGCCACCGCCGCGAAAGTACCGCTCGAGATCGAAGGGGCGCAGCTTCAGCCGGGCGCCGGCCTCGAGGTTCCCGGTGACGAGTCCAAGGACGACCTCCGGCCGTGCCGCGAGGTCGCGCAGCAGGAGATCCGCCCCGCGGACGATGCGCCGTCGGTCATCCGGCCGCGCCATCTCGTGCTCGAGCGCATCCAGATAGGCCGACTCGAACGCCGGACGGCGCGCATCCCACTCCCGCGAGTCGATCCCGACGTCGCGCGCGAGCGTCGTGAAGATCGCCGGATCGGTGCACCCCGCGAAACGCACGCCACGAGCACGCTCGACCACGCCGTCCAGGCCGAAGACGTTCTCGAAAGCGCGCTCGACCGCGCGGCGACCCGCTCCGGCCGTGTCGACCAGCGTTCCGTCGATGTCGAACAGCACCAGACGTCGCTGCATCCCGCCATTCTAGTGTCGCCGGTCCTCGGTGTCCGCGAGCCATGAACGTGCGCCCGCTCGTCCTGCAAGTCGAGCGTCGCCCCGAGGAGGTGCGGACCCCGGGCCGTCGCTGGCGTGGGGTCGAACGGCTCGCGATCGTGCGCCACGACCGACTCGGGGACTTCGTCCTGACCCTGCCGGCGATCGATGCGCTGTGCCGGGCCTATCCCAAGGCGGAGGTCGCGCTCGTCGTGTCGCCCGCGGTCCGGCCCCTGGCCGAGCACGTGCCGGGGGTCGCCCGCGTGCACGCGGTCTCGGCGGGCGCATGGGGCCTGGCCGGCTGGCTCCGGCGCTTCGCTCCCGATCTGGTCGTGTGCGTCTCGCGCTCCGTGGGTCCGGCCTGGGCGGCGTGGTGCGCGAGCGTTCCTCATCGCGTCGGCACGGGGCGCCGATTCTGGTCGCCGCTCTTCGATCGCGCGGTCGTCGAGTCCAGACGGTCCGGCGGGCGTCACGAGGTCGAGTACGCGCTCTCGTTCGCGCACCGCGCCGGAGCCGGTCGCGGCCCGGCGCGGTTCCCGCTCGAGAGCGACCCCGCGGCGGTCGCGAGGGTCGAGGAGTGGCTCGCCGCGGCCCGGGTCGGCGCGGGTTTCGTCGTCCTCGTACCCGGGAGCGGCGGTTCGTGCCCGCGCTGGCCGGCCCGGCATCATGCGCAGCTCGCGGCGCGACTCCGCGCCGCGGGCCTGCCGGTCGTGGTGAACGCGGGACCCGCGGATGGAGCGGCCCTCGAGGAGTTCCGCGCCGAGTCGGAGCGCGACGACGTACCGGTGTTTCGCATGGGCCCGCTCGAGCTTCTGGAGCTCGTCGAGCGTGCCGGGCTCGTCGTCGGCTCGAGCACGGCGCCGATCCACCTCGCGGCGGCGCGAGGCACGCCCGCGCTCGCGCTCCATGCCCCCGGGTCGAGCTGCGGGCCGGGCCGCTGGGGGCCCTACCACGAGCGCGGCTTCGCTCTCGTCGCGGAGAGGCTCGCCGCGATTGCGCCCGAGGTCGTGGAGCGTGCGGCGCTGGCGATCCTCTCCGGGCATCCCCCGCGCCTCGAGCCCGATCAGCCCTCCCACGGGGCGTAGAGCGTGTGCGGGAGGCCCAGGACGGCAAGCACGCGGCCAGCCACGAAGTCGGCCAGGTCGTCGAACCCGCGCGGACCGAAGTAGAACGCGGGCATCGCCGGGACGATCCGTGCGCCGGCCCGTGCCGCGCGGGTCAGGTTCTCGAGGTGAATCAGGCTGAGCGGACACTCGCGCGGTACGAGCACGAGCGAGCGCCCCTCCTTGAGCGTCACGTCGGCGGCCCGCTCGATCAGGTTCGTCGACGCTCCGTGCGCCACCCCGGACAGGGTCTTCATCGAGCACGGCACGACGACCATCGCATCCCAGGACTGCGAGCCCGAAGCGAGGGAGTCGGCGAGATCGTGCACGGCGTGGAGCTGGACGACCCCGGGCCGCGCGCTCGGGCCGTACGTCCGGTCGAGCCACGCCCCCAGCTCCTCGACCTTCAGGTTGAGGCCGCACTCGTCGATCAGCAGACGCCGGCCGTAGTCGCTGACCACGAGCTCGATGCGCAGGCCGAGCTCCAGGCACGCCTTGAGCAGCCGCACCGCGTACAGCGCACCGCTCGCGCCGGTGACGGCCACGACGATCCGCCGCGGCTCCCGATCCGGTCCCACGGTCATGCGCCCCTCCTATCGCGCCGCGAGCACGGCCGCGAGCACGGCGCCGAAGTACAGCACGGCGACGATTCCGTTCAGGGGCAGGAACGCGACGCCGACGCGCGACAGGTCATCCGCTCGCACGAGCCTGTGCTGCCAGGCCAGCAGCACCGCGATCACCCCCCAGCCGATCCAGTACAGCGGGTGGAGTGCCCCGAGCCATCCCACGACGGCGAGCGCGACGAGCGCCGTCGCATGGAGCACGCGGGCCACGCGCAGCGCGATCGGCACGCCGAACCGGGCCGGCACGCTGTGCAGCCCTTCGCGTCGGTCGAAGGCCGCGTCCTGACAGGCATAGATCACGTCGAACCCGGCGACCCAGAGCAGCACGGCGATCCCCAGCGCGACCGGGGGCCAGGCGAACGATCCGGCGACCGCGAGCCAGCCGCCGATGGGCGCGATCGCGAGCGCGAGGCCGAGGATGGCGTGGCTGGCCCAGGTCCAGCGCTTCGTGTACGAGTAGGCGAACACGATCGCCAGCGCGAGCGGTGCGAGCCGACCGCACAGCGGTCCGAGCTGGAACGCCGCGATCACGAACAGCGCCGAGAGCGCTGCCGTGAAGCCCCACACCGCCCGCCGGGCGAGGCGCCCGCGGGGCAGCTCACGGTCTGCGGTGCGCGGATTGCGCCCGTCGAGCGCGTGATCGGCGAGCCGATTGAAGCCCATCGCAGCGTTCCGCGCGCCGATCATCGCGACGACGATCCACGCCACCTGTGCCGGCCGCACGGCCGACACGGTCGTGGCGAGCGTCGCCCCGGAAAGCGCGAACGGCAAGGCGAACACGCTGTGCGAGAACTTGACCATCCGGCCCCAGGCGCGCACCGTGTCGAGCACGCTCACGGCGTCCCCGCAAGCGCGCCCGGCGCATCGGCGAGCCGCACAACCGTGCGGGGCACCGCGCACAGGGTCTCGAGCGGATGATCGTCGCTCGCTTCGAGCGGCAGCACGACGAGCAAGGCCAGCTTCCCGATCTCGATCGAGCCGAGCCGGTCGGCCAGCCCCAGCGCCTGGGCGCCGTGCAACGTGGCCATGCGCAGGATCGTGGCCGGCGCGAGCTCGGGATGCACGGCTCGCAGCGCCGCCATCTCGGCCAGCAGGTCGAGGTCGGGGACGCTCGCCAGCGAGTCGGTCCCCAGCGCGACCCGCACGCGCTCGCGCAGCAAGGCCGCGACCGGCGCTCGTCCGACCCCCAGGCGAGCATTGCTGCGCGGGCACGTCACCACGGTCGCGCCACTCGCCTGGAGCGTCCGATGGTCCGGCCCATCGAGATGGACACAATGCACGGCGAGCGTGCGCGGACCCAGCGCACCGATGCGCCGCAGGTGCTCGATGGGGGACCGCCCCGGCGGACTCCAGTCGTCGCCGCATGCGCCGCGCGAGCGCAGCAACGCGCGCAGCGACCCCGATCCGTCCGCCAGCAGAGCGAGCTCGTCTCGGCTCTCGGCGACGTGGATCGACAGCGGATCCCCCGTGGCCCCCGAGCGGCCCGCAAGCGCGCGGAGGAGCGCGACCGACGTGGTGTGCGGCGCGTGAGCGGCCAGGGCGACACGGACGCGGCCCGCCGCCGCGGCGACCTCGGGGTCGCGCGCGTTCGCTTCGAGGCGGCCCACGGCCTCGCGCAGGGTCGCTTCGGCGCGTGCGGCGCCGAGATCGTAGAGCTCGTGGAACACCACGGCGTGGAGCGGCGAGCGCGCGAGCAAGCGAGCCGTCCACAGGTCGTTGGCCACGTCGCCGACGGCGACGGTGCCGCGCTCGACCAGAGAAGCGATGGCCCGTGCGGCCGCGTCCTGCGCAGCGGGCGGCGGTCCACCCGCGCGCCGCGCGAGGAGCGCGGCGATCCACGTCACGTAGTCGCCGCTCGGCAGGTCGTCCGCGCGGAGCCACGACAGCTCGAGGTGCAGGTGGGCGTTCACCAGCCCGGGGAACAGCGCCGCGTGGCCCAGATCGTGAAACGTCGCGTCGGGGCCGGCCGCGCTGCGCACCGCGGCCGCCGGGCCGACGGCGACGATGTGGCCTTCCTGCACGCCGACCGCCCCGTCCCTCAAGACGGGTGCGACGACCGGAAAGACGTAGCGCGCGGCGAAGATTTCCATCGTCGGGACCAGGGGGGCGCCGGGATTATAGTTCGCCCCTTGGCACCCGGGCTTTCTCGGACCTAGTATCCCCCCGGGAGTGCGACGTGCGACGAGTCTGGATGCTGGGGCTGCTGTGCCTGGGGAGCGTGGCGTCGGCGCCGATGCTCGCTCAATCGGGGACCGACGCCTATCGCGCGCTGGGTCTTCGTCCGAAGGACATTCTGAACGGGACCGTCGTGCGGGCCGCCGTGTTGCCGGGAACCGAGAAGCAGGTCGTGTGCCTGGCCACGTATTTCACGGGAAAGAAGGACGAGGCCAACGCGGTCAACGTGCGGCTCGGCGTGTTCGGGTTGCGCGGGACCGAGCTCGTCGAGGTGTATCGGCGCGATCTGGGACAGGAGCTGGGCGGACACGTCGCGGGCGGCGACATCCAGATCCTCGACCTCGACCTCGACCGCGTGAGCGAGATCGTCCTGTCCTACGAGCTGTTCCGCGACCCGCTGGTCAAGGAGCGCCAGGCCGAGATCGTGCTGCACGACGGCACCGTGCTCCGAACCGCCTGGAAGGCCACGATCGAGTACGACGCCACGCGAGCGGCACGCAGCGTCCCCGAAGAGCGCCGCGACCGGTTCGTGCGCGAGTTCGACTGGTCGAAGACCATGGGCACGCGCGGGGTCACCTTGTTCGTGACGAAGCGTGTGTCCGCGGTGGCGGGCGAGACGCTCGAGCCCCCGCGTACGATCGAGGAGACGTTCCCGCTTCGGCCTGCCGCGGGCTGGTAGCGCGGTGCTCGACCCGGCCCGGGTGCGCTTCGTACTCGCCGGCACACGCTCCTCCGGCAACATCGGGGCCGCGGCGCGGGCGATCAAGAACTTCGGCTTCGCGCGCCTCGATCTCGCCGCTCCGGCGTGCGATCCGCTCGACGATTCGGCCCGTCGCATGGCGGTCGACGCCCGCGATGTGCTCGAGGCGGCGCGAGCCTGGACCAGCCTCGACGCGGCCCTGGCCAGCGCGAGGACCGTCGTGGGAACCTCGCGCCGCACCGGCAAGCACCGGCGGCCACACTACCGGCTGGACGAGCTGGCGCCGACGCTGATCGAGCTGGCCCGCGCGGGCGAGATCGCCTGGGTCTTCGGGCCCGAGGACCACGGCCTGCGCGACGACGAGCTCGACCGGTGCACGCACCTCGTCCACGTGCCGACGTCGGCCGAGCTCCCGTCGCTCAACGTGGCCCAGACGGTCCTGCTCGCGGCCTACGAGCTGCGTCGCGCCGCTCTGCCGGGTGCCGCGCCGCTCGAGGGTCCGCTCGAGCCTCCGGCGGACCACGCCGAGCGCGAGTCCTGATGCGTCGGATCCGCCGCGCGCTCGGCCGCGCCGCGCTCACCGCGGACGAGGTGCGCATGCTCCGGGGCATCGCGCGCCAGACGCTGTGGACCGCAGGTCAGGCCGGGCTCGCGCCGGTCGAGCCCGAGTCGTGACGCCCGAGCGTCTCGCTGCCGAGCTCGAACGCCGCGCGCGCGAGCTCGGCTTCGACCGCGTGCGGATCGCCGCCGCGCGCGCGCTCGAGCGCGATCGAGTCACGCTCGAGAGCTGGCTCGCCGCGGGCCGCCATGCGGAGATGACCTGGATGGCTCGCACCGCGCAGCTCCGCTCGGACCCGCGTCGTGTGCTGCCGGACTGCCGCAGCGTGGTGTCGCTGGCCTGGAACCACGGGCCGGGCCGCGCGGCGCCACCGTCCGGCCGTGCGGCGGTGGCGCGCTACGCGCGCGGGCGCGACTACCATCGTGTGCTCGGGTCGCGCCTCGGCCGCCTCGCGGCGTGGCTCGCCGAGACCTCGGGTGCGCCGGCGCGCGCGTTCGTCGACTCCGGGCCGGTCCTGGAACGGGCCTGGGCCGAGGCGTCGGGCCTGGGCTGGATCGGCAAGAACGCCTGCGTCATCACGCGCGATCTCGGGTCGTGGATCCTGCTCGGCGAGATTCTCAGCGCCGCGGAGCTCGAGCCGCACGACGGTCCGCATCCGGACCTGTGCGGAACGTGCACCGCGTGTCTGGATGCCTGTCCGACCGGGGCCATCGTCGCCGCCGGGGTCGTCGACGCGAACCGCTGCATCTCGTACTGGACGATCGAGCATCGCGGCGCGGTTCCCGACGAGCGGCGTGCGGACCACGGCGACTGGATCTTCGGTTGCGACGTGTGCCAGGAGGTCTGCCCGTGGAACCGGCGCTTCGGCCGCGAGCCGGAGCGCGCCGCCGTCGATCCGGCACCGGATCTGGACGGGCTCGATCCGATCGAGATCCTGGGGATGGACGAAGCGGTCTTCCGCGCGAGATACTCGGGGACCGCGCTGATGCGCGCGCGATGGGACGGGATGCGACGCAACGCATGCATCGTCCTCGGGAACCGCGGGGACGGTCGCGCCCGCGCCCTGCTCGAGCGCGCGCGCGGCGATGCGGACCCGGTGGTGCGAGCCCATGCGGCCTGGGCCCTCGAGCGCATCGGGCGGCGCGCGATGGAGGCGTGACGTGGCGACGAAGCCGAAGGACAACGACAAGCGGGGTCGCGATCGAACGCGCCGGCGGGTTCTCGTGCGCTATGGCGTCGAGCGTCCGGAGAAGACGGCCTTCACCAAGAACCTGTCCGAGGGCGGCCTGTTCCTGCGCACGAATCAGGTGTTCGCGCCTGGAACCGTGCTGCAGCTGGAGGTCGAGTTTCCGGAACGGACCTTGAGCGTCTGGGCCCGTGTGGCCTGGGCCAAGCAGGTTCCGCCGCAGCTGGCCCATGTGCTCGATTGCGGCATGGGGCTGGCCCTGATCGAGCCGCCTGCGGACTGGGCCGCGTTCTACGCGAAATGGCGGTCCGAACGCCCGTGATCCCAAGCGCCACGGCCCCAACATGTTGCGCATCTCGAGGATTCGGAGTCCAATATTTGGTGGCTCGGAGTCTTGACACTCCAGGACGGCCCTGGTAAGTTCGCCCGCGCTTCGAGCATGCTTTCGAGCGCGCCCGCTGCCCGCCAGGGATGATCGCCCGAGGAGGAGAACGGCCGATGTTGCGACCCGACGAGCGTTCCCCCGCCGATCGACCCGCCACGCCGACCGAGCTCGACGGACCGTCCGCCGGGTTCGAGCCCCTCGACCTGCGTCAGGGCCTGCGCGTCGCGCGACGGTACACCCGACCCGGGGTGCACCCGTTCGACGAGGTCGAGTGGGAGCTGCGCGACGCCGTGATCACGAACGAGCGCGGCGACGTGGCGTTCGAGCAGCGCAACGTGGAGGTCCCCAAGTTCTGGTCGCAGCTCGCGACGAACGTGGTGGCGCAGAAGTACTTCCGCGGCGTGCTCGGAACGCCCGAGCGCGAGAACAGCGTGCGGCAGCTCATCGAGCGCGTGGCCCGGACCGCCGCGCGGTGGGGTCGTGAGGGGCGGACGTTCGCCACGGAGCAGGATGCCGAGGCGTTCGAGGCCGAGCTCGAGCACCTGCTGCTGCACCAGATGGTGTCGTTCAACTCGCCGGTGTGGTTCAACTGCGGGGTCGAGGAGCACCCGCAGGTGTCGGCGTGCTTCATCAATTCGGTCCAGGACACGATGGGCTCGATCCTCGACCTGGCCAAGACCGAGGGGATGCTGTTCAAGTTCGGCTCGGGCACGGGATCGAACCTGTCGCCGATCCGCTCGAGCCGGGAGATCCTCGCCGGCGGCGGCACCGCGTCGGGCCCGGTGTCGTTCATGCGCGGCTACGACGCGTTCGCCGGCGTGATCAAGTCCGGCGGCAAGACGCGTCGCGCGGCGAAGATGGTCATTCTCAACGCGGACCATCCGGACATCGTGGAGTTCATCGACAGCAAGGCCGAGGAGGAGCGCAAGGCCTGGGCGCTCATCGACGCCGGCTACTCGGGTGAGTTCAACGTGGCCGGCGGCGCGTACGACTCGGTGTTCTTCCAGAACGCCAACCATTCCGTGCGCGTGACCGACGAGTTCATGGGCGCCGTGCTGGGGGACGGGTCGTGGTCGTTGCGCGCCGTGACGAGCGGGCGGGTCGTGCAGACGCTCCCGGCACGCGAGCTGATGCGTCGCGCGGCCGAGGCGGCATGGGTCTGCGGCGATCCGGGAGTGCAGTTCGACACGACGATCAACGCCTGGCACACCTGTCCCAACACCGCGCGGATCCACGCCTCGAACCCCTGCTCCGAGTACATGTTCCTCGACGATTCGGCGTGCAATCTGGCGTCGCTGAACCTGCTGCGCTTCCGCCGGCCCGACGGCGAGTTCGACGCCGACTCGTTCCGTCACGCCGTCGGGGTGACGATCGCGGCGATGGAGATCTGGGTCGACCGCGCGAGCTACCCCACGCCGGCCATCACGCGCAACTCCCACGAGTACCGGCCGCTCGGACTGGGATACGCCAACCTCGGGGCCCTGCTGATGTCGCGCGGGCTGCCCTACGATTCGGACGAAGGCCGGGCCTACGCCGCGGCGATCACCGCGCTGATGTGCGGCGAGGCCTACGCGGCGTCGGCACGCATCGCGGCGCGCACGGGGCCGTTCGCCGGCTTCGAGCGCAACCGCGAGCCGTTTCTGCGCGTGATGCGCAAGCATCAGTCGCACGCGGAGGGAATCGACGGCAAGCTCGTGCCGCCGACGCTCCTCGCGGCCGCCGGCGGAGCCTGGGCCGACGCGATCACGCTGGGCACGGAGTACGGATTCCGCAACGCGCAGGCCACCGTCCTCGCCCCGACCGGCACGATCGCGTTCATGATGGACTGCGATACGACGGGCATCGAGCCCGATCTGGCGCTGGTCAAGTACAAGAAGCTCGTCGGTGGCGGCGTGTTCAAGATCGTCAACCAGAGCGTTCCGTTCGCCCTGCGCAAGCTGGGCTACGAGCACGCGACGATCCAGCGCATCGTCGACTTCATCAACGAGCACGACACCATCGAGGGCTGCCCGGATCTCGAAGCGCGGCACCTCCCGGTGTTCGATTGCGCGTTTCGTCCGGCGAACGGCGAGCGCTCGATCCACTACACCGGCCACATCCGGATGATGGCGGCCGTGCAGCCGTTCCTGTCCGGCGCGATCTCGAAGACCGTGAACATGCCGAGCGAAGCGACGGTCGAGGAGATCGAGAAGGCGTACATCGAGGCCTGGCGGCTCGGACTCAAGGCCATCGCGGTGTACCGCGACGGTTGCAAGCGCACCCAACCGCTGTCGGCGGGCAAGGGCAAGGCCGTCGATCGAGCCGTCGAGACGCTGGTCGCGCCGCAGGCCCGCCGACGCAAGCTGCCGGACACGCGGCAGTCGGTCACGCACAAGTTCTCCGTCGCCGGCCACGACGGATACATCACGGTCGGTCTGTACGAGGACGGCAAGCCCGGCGAGATCTTCGTCACGCTGGGCAAGGCCGGCTCCACGCTGGCCGGCTTCGCCGACGCGTTCGCGACCGCCATCTCGTTCGCGCTGCAGCACGGGGTCGAGCTGCGGTTCCTCGTGGACAAGTTCGCGCACGTGCGGTTCGAGCCGTCGGGCTTCACGGGCAACCCCGAGATCCCGATCGCCAAGTCGATCCTGGACTATGTGTTCCGCTGGCTGGCCCTGCGCTTCCTGCCCAAGGAAGAGCAGCCGATGCGCCAGGCGCCGGCGGCCAACGGGAGCGAGCTCGAGCCGGATCACGGAGCGGCCGAGTTGTCCAAGCGCGAGCGCGCGGTGTTCGTGGCCCAGGCCGACGCCCCGCCGTGCCACGAGTGCGGGACGATCATGATCCGTAACGGCGCGTGCTACGCCTGCATCAACTGCGGGGCCACGAGCGGCTGCTCCTGAGCCCCCGTAGGCGCCGCGCCTGGGTCGGCTACGCGGACGAGCGGCTGCTCGAAGTGCGCTTGTGCGACCTGGGCCTGTCGATCGAGCGCACGCCGCTCGCGCGCTACGTGCGCCGGCTGCACGCCGAGCTCGCAGCGCGCGGCGTGCGCTTCCGGCCCCACGTGTGGCTCTCGACCGAGTGGTTCTCGCCCGACGGCGTGCCGGGCATCGCCATCCCGTTCTACCTGGCGCACCCTCGACTGCTGCGGCTCGAGGCGCGCCAGATGCTCGAGGTCGAGGGCGGCACCGCGGCCTCGTGCATGCGCATCCTGCGCCACGAAGCCGGGCACGCGCTCGATACGGCCTATCGGCTGCATGCGCGCCGCTCGTGGCGCGACGTGTTCGGTCGCTGGAACGATCCCTATCCCGACCACTATCGGCCGCAGCCGGCGAGCCGTAGCTACGTCGTGCACCTCGACGCCTGGTATGCCCAGGCCCATCCGGCCGAGGATTTCGCCGAGTCGTTCGCGGTGTGGCTGCAGCCCGGCTCGCGCTGGCGCAGTCGCTACCGAGACTGGCCGACCGCCCTGGCCAAGCTGGCCTACGTCGACTCCATCGTGGGCCAGATCGCCGGCCGCGCGGCGCTCGCCCGCTCCCGGGCGCGCATCGAGCCGATCTCCGCGCTGACCACGACGCTAGGCGAGCACTACGCGCGCAAGCGCGAGCGCTTCGGCCGCGGATCGGCCGATGCCTATGACGCGGATATGCGACGCGTGTTCTCGGACGAGCCGAGGTACCGCGACCGTCCCACCGCGGCGTCGTTCCTGCGCGGGCTGCGGCGCGAGCTGCGCATCACGCTCGCCGAGTGGACCGGCACCCACGCCTACACGGTGGACCAGGTGCTGCAGGGGATGATCGAGCGCTGTCGCCGACTCAAGCTCCGTCTCGCCGCACCGCCGCGCGAGGCGCGGACGCAGGCCATGCTGCTCCTGACCGTGCACACGATGAACTGCCTGTACCTGGGCCGGCACGAGTTCCGCCTGTGAGCCCGCGCAACGGCCGAGCGCCGCGGAGCCGCCGGGCGGCCTTCGTGCGGCGCCGCATCCTCGTGCTGATGCACGAGTCGCTGGTTCCGCCCGAGTCGCTCGACGGACTGACCGAGAAGGAGATCGTGCCGATCCAGAGCGAGTACGACGTCACGACCGCCTTGCGCCGCATGGGGCACGAGGTGCGTCCGCTCGGCGTGGCCAGCGACCTGGGTGTGCTACGCGAGGCGATGGAGTCGTTCGACCCGCACATCACGTTCAACCTGCTCGAGGAGTTCCATGGCGTCGCGGTGTACGACCAGCACGTCGTGAGCTACCTCGAGCTGCTGAAGCGGCGCTACACGGGGTGCAACCCGCGCGGGCTCATGCTGGCGCACGACAAGGCGCTGTCGAAGCAGATCCTGGCCTACCACCGCATCCCGGTGCCCGAGTTCGTCGTGTTCCCGATGAATCGCGCGTTCCGGGTGCCGCGGCGTCCGGTCTTTCCGCTGCTGGTCAAGTCGCTCACGGCCGAGGGCTCGGAGGGGATCGCCCAGGCCTCGCTCGTTCACGACGCCGACGAGCTGCGCGAGCGCACCGAGTTCGTGCACCGGCAGATCGCCACGGACGCGATCGCCGAGCGCTACATCGACGGTCGCGAGCTGTACGTCGGCGTGCTGGGGAACGAGCGGCTCGAGACCCTCCCGGTGTGGGAGATGCGCTTCACCAAGCCGATGGACGGCCCCCGCATCGCGACGGCTCGGATCAAGTGGGACGAGGAGTACCAGAAGAAGCGCGGCATCGTGTTCGGGCCGGCCGAGGACTTGCCGCCGGGCGTAGTCGACCGGATCCGCAACATCTGCCGCCGCACCTACCGCGTGCTCAACCTGTCCGGCTACGCGCGGATCGATCTGCGGCTGACCCCCGAGCACACGGTCTACGTGCTCGAGGCCAACCCGAACCCCGATCTGTCCGACGACGGCGAGATGGCCCGTGCGGCGGCGATCCGCAACCTGTCGTACGACGACCTGCTCGACCGGATCATGCTCCTCGGCCTACGCTACCGGGCCCAGTGGCAGGCCGGCTGACCCACGTCGCGCGCGCTCGCGGCGGGGCGCGGCGTGCGCTCGGCGCCGCACGAGCAGCAGGAGCCCGCGGCCGCCCGGGTGGGGCCGGTCGGCGGTCAGGCTGGCCCGGACGAGCTCGCGCGTCACGGCCGCGGTCCAGGGGTCCTCGATCCGCGGATCGGCGGCGAGCAGCACGAGGCCACGCTCGCGCGCGCAGTCGAGGACGAACGCGGCGACCGCGCGGGTCGCCTGTGGGCTCGGTGACGAGCGCACCCGAGCGCGATCGAGCACCGGAACGCCTCCGACGCTGCCGAGCGGGAGCCACTGCTCGAGCGTGCGGCGACGGGCGAGCGAGCCACCGTCGATCCGCGGGTCGACGAGCAGGCGCAGCACGACGCGCACGACGCCCGTGCCCAGGTCGTGGAAGTCGAGCCCGTGGACGTGTGACCAGTAGCGGACCTGCCGCGACAGCGCGTCGCGCAGCATCCGTTCGGCCGGGAGCGGAACGACCCTTCGCGCGCCGAGGCGGGCCGCATCGAGGGCCAGGCGCATGCGGGCACGCTCGCCGCGGTCGGCGAGCGGAGAGGCCCGGTTCTGGCTCGGTCGCGCGACACCGAGCTCGCTCAGCGCTTCGGCGGCGCTCGCCGGGCGCAGTCCGCGATCGCGCGCGATGAGTCGCGCCACGAGGCGCTTCCACGCCGGTGGAGCGCTCGGGGCCACGCGCTCGAGATCGGCCGGTGCGCCGGCGAGGTGCCAGCGCACGATCTCCTCCGCGCCGCTGCGCGGGCAGGGGAGCTCGCCCGTCGCCACCTGGACCAGCAGGATCCCCAGACCGTACAGATCGGCACGGCCATCGAGCGGCAGGCCGAGGATCGTCTCCGGCGCGAGGTAGGGGAGCGAGCCGCTGACCACGCCGGGGCTGCGCGCGGACCCCGCCGCCAGCGCCAGGCCGAAGTCGGTGAGCTTGAACCGCGCCTGCTGCGGATCCGCGGAATCGGCCAGCACGTTGGCCGGCTTGAGATCGCGGTGTACGAGGCCCGCCGTGTGGACGTGATCGAGCGCGTCGAGCAGGTCCGCGGACAGGCGAGCCAGCGTCGTACCGTCGAACCGACCGCGGATCAGGGCGCGGTCGATGGGTCCCCCGGCCACGTTCTCGAGCACGAGGTACGGCGTTCCGGCGCCCAGCGGTCCGGTGCGCGTATAGGCCAGCTCCAACGCGGAGACGACGTTGGGGTGGTCGAGTCGCACCCACGCGTCGTACTCGGTCGCCAGCGGATGGCTCGGACCGGCCGGTCCGATCTCGTGCTGCACCTTGAGCGCGACGAGACGCTCGTCGAGGCGGTCGAACGCGCGGTAGACCGTGGCCATCCCGCCTCGGCCGAGCGTGTCGAGCACGAGGAACCGACCGTCGACGAGCGGGGAGTCGTGCATACTCGGGCGCCAATCTAGGGATCGAGCGCGCCGCGGATCAATGGGCGCGGGTGGGTTCCGTTGCGTCGGGGTGGTGCGGGCGGTTGCGGCGCGGGAACGCCGCGGCTCAGATGAACGACTTGATCTCCGGCCACAGCGTGGAGATCGGCCGCTCGAGCCGTCGCGCGACCCAGATCGGCAGCTCGTTCTCGTACGGCATGCAATCCGCGCAGACGTGCGTGGCACCGAGCTCCACCGACTCGAAGAGCGACTCGAGCGTCTCCCGATCGTCGCCGATCACGATCACCACCTCGCCCGTGCAGTCGCCCGGCCCCCACAGGAAGTAGCTGTTGTGGGCGGAGATCGCCCCGGGCAACCCGAAGCCCGGACCGAACAGGTCGATGGCCCCGGCCTCGCCATAGTTCTGGCCGAACACGCAGGCCCGCGGGCGGTCCTCGGGGGGGAGCGACGCCCACACGCCGGCCACGGACCGCGCCAGCTCGGGCCAGCCGTGCATGTCGGCGAAGAACTGGGGCAGTCGTCCCAATCGCTGGCGCTCGCCGCTCGAGGGCTCGATCCTGATCGCCGCCGCATAGCGCACGTAGGCCTCGACGGGCAAGAGCGGCTTGGCCAGCGGCGCCGCGAGCACGCCTCCCGCGAGGATGCCGGCGAGCGCCACCCCGCGCACGACCCGCGCTCCCCGCCCCGGCCAGGCCTCGAGCGCGACTCCGCCGGCCGCAAAACCGAGCACGTGCGCCGGGGCGAAGTAGTAGGCCTTGCCGCGAGCGAGGATCAGCAGGAGCAGGACCGCGAGCCAGGTCCAGCCGAGCGCGCGGAAGGGCCGGCAGCGCGCCGAGGCGAGCAGCAGCGCGAGGCCGGCGAGCCACACCGGGAGCGCGAGTGGCCCGGCGTGCAGCACCTGCTCGCCCAGGAAACCGAGCGGCGAGAGCGGGAGGTTCTTCAGGTTCCTCGCGTTGGCCATGAACTCCAGGGTCGGCCAGCCGTGGATCTGCTGCCAGGCCAGGTGCGGGACGAAGATCGCGAGCGCCAGGCCCGCGCCGATCCAGATCGAGCGGCGGACCAGCATGACCCGCGGCCCCGCGACGGCGAGGCCCAGGGCCAGGCCGAAGCCGAGGAACAGCACGCTGATCTTGTTCTCGAGACCGATTCCGGCGAGCAGGCCGAACAGGATCCAGCCGCGCTCGTTCCCCGAGCGCAGGATGCGGGCGACGACGACGAACTCGGCGGCCCAGATCGCCACGTCGAACGCGTTCATCGAGAGGACGGAGAACAACGACAGGTAGATCGGGGCCAACGTGGTCGCCACGGCGGCGGTGCGCTGCGCGAAGCGCCGGCCTCCGAGCGTGCGCGCGAGCTCCGCCGCGAGCGCCGCGGTCAGCCCGTGCGCGAGCGCCGGCAGGGCACGGATCGCGTACAGGGATTCACCGAGCAGCGTGCGCACGCCGGCCGCCACGAGCCCGATCCACGGCGGGTGATCGACGTAGCCCAGGTCGAGGTGGCGCCCGCAGGCCAGGTAGTACAGCTCGTCGCGGAAGTAGCCGTAGCCCTTGGCCGTCACGATGTGCAACACGAACAGCGCGACCGGCAGCGCCACGAAGGCGATCCGGTCGCGCTCGTGCAGCGCGCCGGGTCGCGTCAATGGCTCTCGGCCGGGCGCGGGTTCTCGAGATCGATGCGCCGCATCCACACGCCCTGCACGACCTCCGAGCGCGCCGCGAGCCGCTCAGCCATCTCGAACAGCCGCCCGGCCGACTCCCCGGGTGCGACCGTCGGCGCCGCGGCGAGCCCGCCGATGCCGCGCAGGCGCACCATCGCCGACTCGGGGAGCGGGATCGCGGTCTGGCCCGGCCGTGCCAGCGCGCTCATGTCGGCCTCGAACTCGACGAGCCGGGTCGGGCTCGCGAGCACCATCAGGTGCTCGCGACCACCGGGCGTGTCCACGACCCAGGACTGCTCTTCCCCGTTGCGCGTGCCCGGCAAAACGTGGCGCGCTCCGGCGGCGAGCGGATTCCGCGGCTCGAAGCCGGGCATCGGGAAGAGCGCATGGGCGTGACCGGCTTCGTCCTCGTTGATCACGTAGACGTGGACGCTCGTCGACGCCTGGAACTCGAGGTGCAAGATGTCGCCGAGCGCGAGGCGGGCGCCGTTCTCGAGCCGCTGCGGCACGCTCGAGCCCGCGGCGACACGGTACAGCCGCGCCTCGACCGTGTAGGAGGGCGCGCTCGGTGCGCTGGGGGGCGTGGCCTCGACCGTGACGCCGGGCGCTGTGCTCGGGGGCGAAGGCGCGGTGGTCCGACGCAGCGCCAGCAGGCCGACGACGAGGCTCGCGGCGCCGAGGAGCCCGAGTGCGGCCAGGGCCCAGCGCCGCGGGAGCCGGGTCGCACGGGGCAGGTCCGTCGCTCCGGGCACGGCGCCCAGCGCCGCGGGATCGCTCTCCAGGCCCAGCGCCGCCGCCAGCGCCTGCTCGAGCTGGCCCGCGGTCGCGAATCGCTCGCGCGGGTCCGGCGCCAGCGCGCGCTCGACGACGCGCACGAACGGCTCGGGAAGGTCCGAGCGCTGATCGCGCAGCAGCCTGGCCTCGCCACGCGCGTGCCGCTCGCGCAGCTCCTTCCACGAGCCGGCCTCGAGCGGGAACGATCGTGTGACGAGGTGGTACAGCAGCACGCCCAGCGCGTAGAGATCCGAGCGCTGGCTCGCGGGCTCGCCCGCCAGGATCTCGGGGGCCATGTAGAGCGGCGTGCCCGAGATCTTCCGCTCGCGCACCCCGGCCTCCGCGCCGGCCTCGATCCCGGCCCCGAAGTCCATCAGCAGGATCCGGCCGCCCTCCTCCCGCATGACGTTCTGGGCCTTGACGTCCCGATGGACGACGCCGGCGCGATGCACCGCGGCGAGCGCTCGGCACAGGTCGATGCCCACGAGCGCGGCTTCGCGCGCGCCGAACGGGCCGTGGTCCTGCAACACCTGCGCGAGCGAACGGCCCCGGATGAACTCCATCCACAGCCCGACGCGACCGTCGTGCACTTCGGCCCCGTGTACCGTGACCACGTTCGGGTGGCGTAGCTTGGCCAGCACGCGCCCTTCCTCGACCACGGTCGAGGCCAGACGCTTCGAGTGGGACCGGTCGACCTTGAGCAGCTTGAGGGCCACCTCGCGCTCGAGGCGTCGGTCCCAGGCGCGATAGACCTCGCCGAAGGCGCCTTCGCCGAGCTGGGCCAGCAGGTCGAGGTGCGCCCAGCTCCGGCCCGCCGGCGCTCGATCCGCGGCGGCGGACCCGCCGGCGCTGCGATGCACGCGGGCGACGCTCTCGACGAGTCTCAGGTGGCGGATCACCCGGCGCTCGCGGTCGTCGGACGCGCTGCGCTCGGCCTCGTCCCAATCCACCGGGCCCCCGTCGGCCACGCGGACCGCGAGTCGCTCGGCGGGTCGTTCGCGCTCAGTCATGGTCCATCTCCGTGGCGAGTCGCACGAGCGCTCGTCCGACCGCCATGCGCGCGGCATCCGGGCTCGGCCGGTTCGTTTGCGCGGCGACCTCCTCGTAGCTCAGGCCGAGCTCGATCCGCGCCAGCACGAGCTCCCGCTCGTCGTCGCTGAGCCGTGAGAGCGCCTCTTCGTATCGCTGCAGGGCCTCGCTCCCGACCGCCTCCTCGAGCGGTGAGGCCGAGGCGTCCGCGCGATCGTCGGCCAGCTCCGATTTGCGCGGCCGTGTGTGGACCTTGCGCACCTCGTCCTTGATGCGATTGTGCAGCGCCTGCCGCAGATAGGCGGCGACGGCACCGTCGTGACGCGGCACGAAGCTCTCGACGTTGCGGAACGTCTTGACCAGGGTGTCCTGGATGAGGTCGTCCGTGTCGACGACGTCGCGGGCCCAGCGGGGGAGCCTCCCAGCGGCCCAGCGACGGAGCAGCGGCAGGTAGCGGTCGAACAGGACCTCGAGCGCCTGCCCGTCCCCGGCGCGGGCGCGGAGCACCAGCTCGGCGGACGACGTTCCGCCGGGGTCGAACCCCTGAGACCCCTCGGGATCTCCGCCCTTGACCGTTTCGTCTTGCTCCATCGACCGATCCCGAGCCGATCGTGCCCGCGAACGGCGCGAGTATAGCGGGGAAGGAGCGGCCGGCGGCGCTGTCGAGTCCGTGCATTCGACTGCCCTCATGTCCCCCTAGAACGCAGGCGCAGGGCCGACCGAACGGCGAGAAAGGCTTTGCGCCCATCGTCGGTTCCGGGTATACGGGATGCGTCGGGGCCGAGAGAGAGGAGTCCGATGCGCTCACGCTGTCGCCTGGCCTGCGCCGTAGGAGCCGCCGCCCTGGCCCTCGCCGGCTCACGCACCGAGGCGGCGATCATCAAGACGGTCGACCGGAAGTTCCCGACGGGAAAATACTGCCCGCTCGAGTCCCGGGCCGTGGCCGGCGGGGACGTCTCGTTCGTCGCTCCCGCGGCCACGGTGCGCATCACGTTCTCGGGGAACAACCTCGACAGCGTCAATCAATGGAACTCGTTCCGCCTCGACAACGTCAGCTTGGTCGCCCAGTCGGTCTTCGACGCGAATCTCGTGGCCGACATTCCCGGCTTCGACGACTGCTACAACGAGAGCCCGCCTCCCGGGCAGGCCACCGGCGGGATGCCGAACGTGCCGGCCTATGACTTCACCGCGGCGAACACGCCCGAGCTGCTGCTCGACCTGTTCGCCAGCAGCGCCGCGGGATGGACGGGATCGCACCTGTTCCACGATCCGAATAGCACCGCGCCGACGAGCCCGGCGGCCGGCTCGGGCACTTCGGGCGGCTCGCTCGGTCTCGGGCTCGAGACGGACGGCGCGGTCATGGTGAGCGCAAGCCGTGTCGTCAGCGGCCTGACGCCCGGCGCGCAGTACGCCGTCTTCGCCTGGTGGTACGCCGCGAGCACGAGCCCGCTGACGATCACGATCGGTGTCCCGTGCACCGATGGGGACGGCGACGGCTTCGTGCTCTGCAACGCGTGCGATCTCGTCGCCGGCCAGACCTGCGGCGACTGCGACGACGCGAACCCGCACTGCGGCGCCAGTTGCACCGATGGCGACGGCGACGGATGGTGTCGGCCCGCGGACTGCTCGGACAGCGCCGCCACCTGTACCGCCGACTGCTCGACCGATCTGGATCTCGACCGCGTCCCCGACTGTCGTGACGGGTGTCTGGACGAGGACCAGGACGGGTACGGCACGGCCGGCGGCGGCGGAAACACCTGCCTGGGGCTCGATTGCCACCCGACGAATCCCTGGTGCAACGAGAGCTGCGTGGACGCGGACGGCGACGGCCACTGCGCTCCCGGGGACTGCCAGGATTCGTCTCCCGTGGTCGCGAACGGACTCGACGAGGTCAACGACTGCATCGATCAGCAGTGCCCCGCGGATCTCGGCTATGGCGTCTTCGACGAGATCTCGGGCAAGTCGGGCTTCCTCTCCTCCGACAAGACCCGCTTCTCCTGGCCGCACCAGTCGGGCGCCTCGAGCTACCGAGCGGTGCGCTCCACCACGCCGACCTTCCCGCCGGGGTGCGCCTCGATCAGCACGACCTCCGACAATTTCTGGATCGATCCGGCCACGCCCTCAGCCGGGCAGGTGTTCTACTACCTCGTGCGCTCGCTCACGACGTGCAAGGGCAGCTTCGGGCAGAACGGCGCGGGCTTCGAGCGCGGCGCGATCTGCGGCGAGGAGACGGCCTGCGGCAACGGCCTCGACGACGACGCGGATGCGGCGACCGATTGCGCGGACTCCGACTGCGCGGGAACGGCCGGCTGTCGCGCCCAGACCTTCTCGTTCACCGACACGGAGGAGAACGACATCGCGATCGATGCGCTCTACGACTTCTTCCAGGGGGCGACCGCAGGCTCGACCGACTACATCCTGTTCGAGATCGTGGAGGGACCCTCGCGCACGGTGGCCTGGTGCTCGATCGACGCCGGGTTCTACCAGGCGCAGTATCTTGCGCACGCGCCGTCGGGCGGATCGGCGGTCTCGGGGAGCTGGAACAAGTGGCGCAAGTCGCCCTCGACGGGGAACGCCTGGCAGGGCCCGATCCTCACGGGCCAGCTCAACGAGTTCGGCACCGACGCCGGCTTCTCCGAGTACGTCTGGTGCTCGGAGCAGTTCACGTTCGAGCCGCGGAACTGCATCTTCCCGCACCAGACCAACGATTGCGAGACCTACGATCTGGCCACCGGCGGCTGCAACGGGGCCTCGAGCGGGACGCCGTGGCAGCTCACGATCCGGATCGCGAGCACCCGCCAGATCGCGTGCGGGTTCTGATCCGGCGCCTCGCCGCGATCGGCCTCCTGCTGATCGCGGCGGTGGAGCCGCGCGTCGCCGGGTCCGCAAGCCAGGAAGACGCCGAGATCGAGGCCCGGCTCGAGGCCGGGGAGGTCGCTCGGGCGCTCGAGCTGGCCGAGGCGGCGATCGAGCGCGAGGCCACGCAGGAGGGCCAAGCCCCGGCCGACCTCGCGACCCGGCTCGAGGGGCTCGCAATCCGGTTTCACGGGACCGCGAGCGCCGAGGGCACGAGCGCCGCGCTGCGGCTGCTCGAGCGCGCCCTCGCGATCCGCGAGGCGCGGGCCGACGGCGAGCCGGGACCGCTCGCGTCGCTGCTGCACGACCTGTCGGGCCTGTACTTCGACTCCGGCGACTTCGGCCGTGCCGAGGATGCGGAGCGCCGCGCTCTCGCGATCCGGGAGCGGATCTACCCGGCGCGCGACGTGCTCACCGCGGAGAGCCGCCGCGACCTCGGGCTCGTGCTCCTGTTCCAGGGCCGCCTGCACGATGCCGCGGCGATGCTCCCCGACGCGCTGGCGGTCATCGAGGGTGCGGAGAACCCGGATTGGGAGCAGATCTTGGCCGGTCGGAACTACCTCGCCGAGCTGTACCGGATGCAGGCGCGCTACGCCGAGGCCGCGGGGGTCCTGGAGGACCTCGTTCGGCTCGCCCCGGAGAAGCTCGGGGCGGACTCGCCCCAGATCCCGTACTACGTGAACAACTTGGCCGGGGTGTGCCGGGACCAGGGTCGCTTCGACGAGGCCGAGACGCTGCTGCGGCGGTCGCTGGCCTTGCGGCAGGCCGCCACGCCGCGCGACGAGCGCGCGGTGGCTCGGGCCACGCTCAACCTCGCCGAGCTGTACCGTGTGCAAGGGAAGCCCGACGAAGCGGAGCCGCTCTACCGCGAGGCGCTCGATCTGGCGCGGAAGACCCTGGGCTCGGATAGCCCCGAGCTATTCGAGTTTCTCAATCAGAGCGCCGTGCTCGAGCGCGAGCGTGGTCGGCTCGCCGAAGCGGAGCCGCGCCTGCGCGAGGCGCTCGAGCTCGCCGAGCGCGGGCTCGGTCCGGACCACCCCCACGTGGCCTTGGCCCGGCTCGACCTGGCGGAGGTGCTGCGCGAGCGCGGCAAGTGCGGCGCCGCCGAGGAGCACTACCGGCGGGCGTTGGAGATCCGCGAGCGCGTATTCGGACCGCAGCATCCCGACGT
>Ga0180085_1000094_pt1 | contig 27241 bp, 18 predicted proteins | sample EasRiv730_16_10D_FD_123013 | JGI IMG/M metagenome (GOLD analysis project Ga0180085, IMG submission 123013) | Soil microbial communities from meander-bound floodplain in the East River, Colorado, USA - East River metaG ERMLT730_16_10D | ecosystem: Environmental > Terrestrial > Soil > Floodplain ... | reverse complement strand
CCGCCGCGGCACCTCAATGACATACAGGTGATAGACGTGTCGGTAGCCCGGTTTCTCGTAGGGGAGCTTGAGACTCGTATTCTTCAGGCCGTCGCTGTACATTGCGGCGATCTCGCGCCGCCGATTGCTCCAGTCTGTAATTTTCTTGAGCTTCACGCTCAGAACTCCGGCATGTAGGTCGTCAAGGCGGCTGTTGTACCCCATGCTGTGATGGGAGCGCTTGAGTGAGCCATGGTTACGCAACGCCCGGACATCAGGCACAATATCATCCCGATTCGTGATAATGGCGCCGCCATCACCAAACGTGCCGAGATTCTTCTGAATGATGAAGCTGGTGCAGACGGCGTCGCTCAACTCACCAATGGCGAATTCCTCGCAGTTGGCGTCAATTGCCTGAGCACAATCCTCGACCACAAACAAACGATGGCGCTTGGCGATTTCGGAAATGGCTCGCATGTTCGCCATTTGGCCGTAGAGATGTACCGGCACGATGGCTTTCGTTCTCGGTGTTATGGCCGCCTCAATCTTGGATGGATCAATGTTGCATGTGTCTGGGTCGATCTCGACAAAGACAGCCTTTGCGCCCGCAATCCAAATCGCCTCCGCAGTGGCAAAGAACGTATTGGCCGTCGTGATGACCTCGTCGCCCGGGCCGATGCCCAAGGCCAAAAATACCAGCCAAAGGGCATCGGTCCCAGAGTTGACCCCAATGGCATGCTTGATCTTGAAGTACCTCGCCAATTCCTTCTCAAACCGCGTCAGCGTAGGTCCCAACACATACTCCCCGCTCTCAAGTACCTCGTGAATAGCGGCATCTAGTTCCGCTTTTAGATTGTGGTATTGTCGAACATGACCATAAAAGCCGACCTTCATCGGTGGTCTCCTTTCTGTAGAAATGTGACGTGATAGGGGCGGCTACAACCGCTTTGCGGTGTAACTGACAACGATAGTAGAAGCCGTGTCACGCGATCATGGATTCTGGGAAAACTCTCACCTGCCAACTCCGCATATGACTGCACAAACGCAACAAAGAGCAAGCTAGTGATCTTCACCGCCACTTCGCGTTTCGGTTCGGCACACGAGCATGCTTCCTCATGTGGCTGACGAATACCGATTTGTAGCCAGCCCATCACTCAGTAAGATATCGTCAGAGCTAAACCGTAGGCATGACGGCTTTGTGGATCCAATTCTGTCCAAACCCAGGTTCAAAATACAAGTGTATGCCCTAGAGCTGTGAGCAACAATTTGCCACAGATCCCGAGTAACGCCCATAGTGTTTACGAACGCGATTGGAAGCCGTTAACCTTAAACTGAGAGCGGCCACGATGTTTATTCATAGGCGAGATTCCCGCCAAGAATCGCAGAGAGCCTTGGCAACTAGATCGTCATGTCTTCTAAGAGCCGAGCGTGGAGATGCGAGCCCCTTGGGCCTTGGCCACAATTCCCGCTTCACGCATAAACACGATTTCCTCATCGTTTAAGTCCGAGGTCTTCGCCGCCGCTTGTTTCCTTGGAGAACTTATACGGTTCCTCAATCCCGACCTGGCTGGCCATGACACCGTTCTAGTAGCCCTTCAGATTGGCTACCAGCATCTGGAATTCATTCCTGGCCTGGATCCAGCAAACCTCTTGATCGAAACACTCCCCCGTGCAACGCTTGCTCATGAACCAGTCCACTCGAGGAGCGCGAACGATGGAGCGCTGGTTTGAACTGACGATCTCTGTTCTTGTCTTCTTGTCCTCCTTGATGCAGCTTATTCCGGCACCTCTCTACGCTGGTCAATGCGTCTTTCAGGTCAGGATGATCAATCACAATCGATACGTTTACAAAACAGACCAAGAGTGTGGGATCTTTCACTCCTCACCCTGGGGGAATTGGGGAGTGAGCTCCAATGTCGGAGTCAAGCAGGACAGAAATCAATTTCGAGGCTGGTATCCGCTAGACGGACATCTCCAATGGAATAGTTGCTCGACTGGATATGTCCACCCTGATCTGGATTGTCGAGCGCTCAATTTTCCGAACTCTCCACTACCAGGGACGACCTATCCCTATCCGACGAACGGATATCCGTTCACGGATTCATATCCTTGGAACGACCGCGTTCCGCCTAATGGAGGCGATCGCTGCGTGGACCAATACTCTCCCTATGGTCACGATGTTTACGGAGAAACAAGAATCAGTCTGACGGTTCCGGACCCAGCAGATTCGAACGGTGATGGGATTCTCGATTCGGGAGGCTGTCTCAGTTTGAATGGCCAAACTCTAACCGTCCCGAACAATTACATGACGGTCTATGAAATGGACACGCCGGACGCTGATGATCTCGTGCAAACGCTCTACTACCCCGACGTCTCGGTAAGTTTGAACTGCACGGTCGGGACCTGTCTGGCGGTTGGTGACAATAATTACGATGGCTGGCTTGATGACATTGACAATCCTGCCAGTCCGGCTTACAGGTGGCCCAGTCGATACCAGGACCCCGCGGGATTGCTCAGTCTGGCGACCGATCAGGGGGTACCGGCGAAGAGGATCGATGCCACCATCAGAATCGGGTACGCCCTGGGTGCCTACAATGGACTAGGCCTCGACGGTCTCACTCTTTTCGTTCCAATTGTTCTGTCTTCGACCGGGCTGAATGATTCATTTTTCACGTCCGAGCTGGTACTGAGTAATCGGGGCTTGACCGATGCAGATCTGCAATTCGCTTACAAGGCAGCCTTCGGCGGGGGCGATGGGACAGCCTCGGCGTCGCTGCCGGCTGGCCAACAGCGGATTGTTCCTGACGCTATCGCTTACTTGAGATCGATCGGAATCCCTATTCCCGCTTCGGGCAACCGCGAAGGAACCCTGACGGTTCATTTCTCCTCAGCTGAAGGTGCAGTAACCGTTCGCACGACTACAGCTGTGGCAGGTGGACGTGCCGGTCTTGCTTACCCGGGAGTTCCTATCACGACATCTTTGACGGGCACTTCCTATCTTTGCGGCCTTCGGCAGAATCTCACAGATCGATCCAACGTCGCGATTCAGAATACTGGAACAACAACCGATGGCGATATCGTGCTTCGGTTAACCGTGATTTCCGGCAACCAAGTAGCTCCCGTTTCCCAGGCCCTTCCCAACGAGATCCTTTCACCGGGGGAATTTAGACAAATTACCGAGATTCTCAACTCGAGTGGATTGTCGCTCACGAACGGCTATGTGCGCATTGAACGGGTGAGCGGCACGGCACCCTACTTTGCCTATGCCGTCATTAACGACCAGGTGACCTCAGATGGTTCGTTCATTCCGCCGATACCGGAAAACGCTCTGGCAGGACGAACAGGATTAACGGTTCCCGTCATCGTCGAAACCGGTTCTTTTACAACCGAATTGATTTTGACGAACTGGTCAACGTTAGCGAGAACCATCCGTTTTGCCTACGTGGCCGACGCCATTCAAGCTGCAAGCAACACCGCCAACTTTGTGATGAACCTCAATCCGGGACAACAATTGATCGTTCCAGCTCTAGTTCAGTTCATGAGAGACCGTGGGGTCCCCGGCATTGGCCCGGCCGGTTCGACTTATGCGGGAGCACTATTCGCCACCGTGGACTCAGGAGACTTTTCCGGAATCGGTCTGGGTGCGCGTACCAGCATTCCCGGTGGTGGCGGTAATTATGGCGTCTTTTATTCGGCTGTTCCTAACGGCACCGCTGCCAACACGAGTGCATGGCTCTATGGGCTGCAACAGAACGCAGACAACCGCACCAATTTGGCTCTGGTAAATACGGGGGAAACAGACGGCTCTCCCGACCTGTTCACCATCGAGATTTTCGATGGTGACACGGGACAGAAAGTCAAGGTGATCGAGGGAATTCCGATCAACGCAAAGGTATGGAGGCAATTCGGTAGCATCTTGAACGCTTACGCACCCGGAACAAAACAAGGTTACGCACGCATTACACGAACAGCCGGAACAAATCGGTTTCTTGCCTACGCCGTAATCAACGACGGCGGTCAGCCCGGTGAGCGCACGGGCGATGGAGCTTTTATTCCGAGTTCGCCGTAGGTCTGCAAAATAGAGTTTCAGCATATCGCGGCCCGCCGGGGCGATGCAGCGAAACTCGTCGATAACCGCAGGCATCAAGGGGAGTGCCTATCCCCAAAATCCAGCCAGGAACGCAGCCTTCGAGCGCTGCCTAGAAAAAACGAAAGGAGATTCCAAATGAAGAAACTAGAGAAGCACCTTGCAATCGACATCTTGGGCATGCTTCAGTCGATGCTTCTTCTGCTTCTCGCAGCCGGGGTTCCAGTCTATGGATCGGAGCAGGATGCCCTGTGGATCTCCAATAACATTCAAGCGCTCCACATGCCGTACAACCTCATTGTCGATCCTGTGTTTGCCACACCGACCAGTGCGGAGGTGGTCGGCTATAGCCGTGGGGGGAACGCCTCCATTTGGACGGGGCACTACCTGGCTGCAGAGGCGTTCCGCTACAAGGTAACAAACTCACCAGAGGCAATCGATAACCTTCGGCGGGCCCTCGCTGGGATCCGTTCTCTGGTGGATGTTACTGGAACCAATCTGCTGGCGCGCTGTGTGGTACCTACCGATTCTCCTCATGCTCAATCCATCATCACGGAAGAAGCAGGGCATGGTATTTTCACAGGCACACTCGGAGATAAAACCTACTACTGGATTGGCAACACGGTGCGCGACGAGTACGCAGGCGTCTTCTTCGGGTTAGGTGTCGCCTACGACGCAGTTGAAGATGCCGAGGTCCGGTCCGACATCCGAGAGATCACAACGCGGCTCCTGGACTTTCTCCTCCAGAACAACTGGGCTGTTGTCATGCCCACCGGAGAAATCAGCACCGTCTTCTGGGCCCGACCCGACCAGCAGTTGAGCTTTCTGCAGGTAGGACGACGGGTAAACCCCAACCGCTTTGAGTCCACCTATAGAAACTACCGTTTTTGGTACGCTTCCGCAGTGATCGTCCCTATTTCCTATGATGTGCTGGACGACCACAACTCCCACTTCAAGTTCAACCTCAATACGATCACTCTCTATAACCTGATCCGGCTCGAGGACAGTTCGTACTACCGATGGTTCTACATGAACGCATATAACGTCATGCGGCGTACCACCGACGATCATGGCAATGCCCACTTCAATGTGATCGACCGAGGCCTGAAAGGGCCTGACAGCAGTCGCGATGATGAGACGCGCAACCTGCTGGAAAATTGGCTGCAGAGATCACGGCGAGATGAATGGGTGGATTGGAGAGGCGACGCCCGCTATTCTGCCTGCGGCGATGATCGGGCATGCAACGCCATTCCGGTCGTCGATCGAGTGCGTACGGACTTCTTATGGCAGCGCAGTCCCTTCCTCCTGTATGGAGGAGGACAAGGGAACATTGAGGGAGCCGGCATCGACTATATCCTTCCCTATTGGATGGCGAGGTACTACGGCGTACTGTGACTAGTGCTGGTTTTGAGGGTCTTTAAATCACTACTATGCTGGCTGCGCGGGCTAACTCCTGCAGCTACGTGATCAATCCTAACGTTGGGTGGGACTCACCCTTGGACTCGGTTTCTCTATATCGCCGGTGATCAGTCGGGCACCTCGCTGAAAGGTGAAGTAGGCCCAGGCCCATTCGAAGATCACGACGAAACGATTGCGAAACCCTATTAAGAAAAAGACATGAACAAACAGCCAAGCCAGCCAGGCCCAGACTCCTGAGATTCGAAGGCGTCCGAGATCCGCAACGGCCTGAGCTCGGCCGATTGTTGCCAGATTCCCCTTGTCATGATAGTGAAAGACCTCTGTCGGTAAGCCTTGGATGGCCCTCAGGATATTCCGGGCTGCGTGTCTCCCCTGTTGAATCGCGACGGGACAGACTCCGGGGAGGGGGTTTCCGCTTTGATCAATGCAAAGAGCCAAGTCGCCAATCACCATGACCTCTGGATACCCCGGCACTGTCAAGTCGGGTTCAACGCGAACGCGCCCCACGCGGTCGAGAGGAACTCCCAAGGACTGGGCTAGCGGCGAGGCGGTCACACCGGCAGCCCACAACACGGTCTCTGATTCGAGCGTCTCAGGCCCCAACATCACCCTTCCTGGCTCGATCGAAGTGACGCGCTTATTTTTCAGAATGTCGACGCCAAGTCGCTTCAGCGAGGCTTCGGCAGCCTCGGAGAGCTTCACCGGGAACGTCGACAGTATGCGATCTCCTGCTTCCACCAGGACGACCCGGGCGTCTCGAGGATCGATGGCGCGGAAATCGCTCACCATGACCTGACGGGCGATTTCGGCAATAGCCCCTGCAAGCTCCACGCCAGTAGGACCCGCGCCAACGATCACAAAGGTCAGTAGAGCGCGACGATGGTGTTCGTCAGACTCTCGTTCAGCCCTCTCGAACGCGAGCAGAATGCGTCGCCGAATCTCCAGCGCATCTTCCAGACTCTTTAGTCCTGGAGCGCTCTCCTCCCACTCGTCATGCCCGAAATACGCATGTCGGGCTCCTGTTGCCAGGATCAAGTAGTCGTAGGGAACACTACCGTCCTTCAGGACCAGGCAGCGGTTTGTTAGGCTAACGGACGTGGCTTCTGCCAATAGGACGCGAGCATTCGATTGCTTGCGCAGAACGGCACGAATGGGGTACGCAATATCTCCTGGCGAAAGGGCCGCGGTTGCAACCTGATAGAGAAGCGGCTGAAAGAGATGATGGTTCCGGCGATCGACAATCGTGACTTGAACTTTCTTACCCTTCAAAGCTCGGGCGGCGTAAAGCCCACCGAAGCCACCACCGACAATCACAACCCGCGCACCGCTAGCTATCTTCATTTGCAAATGATAGCAGGAGTGTCACCAACGCAGTCGTGGTATCAGGAACAAATCTCTAGTGAAATTTCTTTACGACTCACGCGTGGTTGGGATGATTTCTGATTTCATCAGAGTTCTGCCATGGAGCTGACCGGGCATAACAGTAAGGGTGCAGTCGTATTCTGGTTGCTGATTGCAATCAACAGCGGTACCAAGGTCATTTGTGTAAACCGAATCTTGACTGTGTAGGAACCGTGGGTTCATGGACAGCATCGAGCTTTTCCTTTTGGCAGTCGATAAAGCTCCGTCCTAAAATATCGAGCGGCCGTGTTCCGAGCCTCCAGATGCCACCATGAGTTTGAGTCCTACCTAAGCTGCCGCGGCTCTCTTTTCGGTACCAGGCATGGAGGCTCGGATACGATAGCGTTTGCATATGCAAGGGGACAGGCGAGGGAGCAAAATGACCGAGGCCTGGAAACAGTGGGAAGGCCAAGTGGTCAATGGGAAATTCCATTTGGGCCCGTACTTGGGTGGCTCTGACCACAGCGCCGTGTTCCTCACGGAACTCAGTGAACGGGGACTGCAGAAAGCTGCGATCAAACTCATTGCTGCGGATCCGAAAAACGCGGAACTCTGTCTCTCCCGGTTGATGCTTGCCGCCAGACTGTCACATCCTCATTTGATCCAGCTCTTTCAGATGGGACCCTGCCAACTCGGCACTACGGAGCTTCTCTACGTTGTGATGGAGTACGCCGATGAGAACTTGTCACAGATTCTTCCGCACCGGGCAGTCACGGCGGCGGAAGCGCGCGACATGCTCATGCCCGTTCTCGAGGTCCTTGCATACCTTCACGGCAAAGGTTTCGTTCACGGTCATATCAAACCCGCAAACATCATGGCCATCGATGATCGCATAAGAGTTTCGAGCGACGGGCTCTGCCCGATGGGCGAGTCGAATGGCGGTTTGTGGAAACCGGGCCTCTATGACCCACCCGAGGCAGCGAGCAAAACGATCTCCGCGGCTAGTGACGTTTGGGCGCTTGGCTTAACACTAGCCGAGGCCTTGACGCAACGTATCCCGGTTTGGGAGAGCACGGAAGGTGAACCGGTAGTGCCAGAGACATTGCCGGCGCCATTCTTTGATTTAGTGCGACACTGTCTGCGACGGAACCCGCAGCAGCGGTGGGCGCTGGCCGATATCGTCATGCTGCTGCAGCCAGCCTCGCCCATATCCCAGAAACAGACGACTACTAAGCCGAAAACGACCTTCGCGAAGTGGCGCTACGTTGTCCCAACCGTCGGCCTAGCACTGGCGTTGATGCTGGCAGGCCCCAGGCTACTCAATCGTCGCGAAAAGACTCAGCCAAGCCCTGAGCAGAGACCCGTGAAAACTGAACCGGAACCGTCCAGGACGACATCCGGCGATAAGATGCAGAACTCAAATGGGACCGCACAATCACCTACCTCCCTTCGGTCCCAGGGAGGGACGAAGAGTCCCACGGGTGGTTCTGTTCAGGGTGAAATCCTTCACCAAGTCTCGCCCGACGTGCCTGAGAGCGCTAGAGACACGATTCGAGGCAAGGTGAGGGTTAGTGTGAGAGTCGCTGTCGATCCGTCAGGCAACATCGCGGGAGCAACGCTCGATTCTTCAGGGCCAAGTCGGTATTTTGCCAATCTAGCTTTGCAAGCCGCACGACGTTGGGAATTCGGGGCTGCTAAAGTGGGTAATCGCTCTGTTCCAAGTGAATGGATTCTGCGATTCGAGTTTGAAAGGACCGCAACCAAGGTCTTTCCAGTGCAAGCAAATCCCTAGGGCACTCTGAAAACAGTGATCCGTGCCACTCTCCAATGCAGTCACATTATCGGTTGCTGCCCGAAGCTTTTTCCGACCGCAACGCATGTGCCCAATCCGCTGTCTTTAATTCGCCCCTGATGCTTGATTTCCAAGAGAGAGGCCATTCAACGATGAATCTTGGCGATAGGCTTCCAGGAACCACGACGAACTCTGTTCGCTCCCTGCATTGCGGAGAATGTAGAAATTCCCGTCATTGGCCCGCACTTTGAAGTAGGTGCTTTCAGGGCCATACCACCGATCCTGGATCTCCAGAACTTGGTAGCCTCTTTCCCCCAGAAAGAACCTCACCGGCCGCTCGTCCGCTTTGAAGCCGGAATAACACTCCACTCGGATCTTCATCTCCTGATTCTACAACACCTGGAATTTCAAGAGAGGATCTCATAATCCACAGATTGCTCTCTGAACGGTCTCCCCAAAGTCCTGGCTGCAAATTGGGCAAGCCAGCTGATGCGTTATGAGAAGCGCTTAAAGCAATGGCGGCCAACAGGCGCGCGCAGACCTGCGTCTAACCTCGAAGCCAGGGTCGGATCATTGCGGCTCCAGCTCGACCGGTTCAATCGAACGCTGAGAATGGAAGAATACGAGTTGCAGGCTTGGCCTTGGCCAGGGAGGCACAGGCGGTTAGCAGGCTCGCCGAGCAAAGGGCTCAATTGCGATGAGTAGGAACCTGAGCCAGTGGAGAACCAGCCCGTCAAACATTATGTTGCTATCGACAGCTACTCCGGTTTCGCCGTCATTCGTCAACTTGACTTGGTTTGGTAAACACTTGGCGACTACACGTGAGCTTTATCGGTCCAACCCGTCCTTTAAGGCGAGCAGTGGGAAGCCTCGGCAGTGCCCGGCTATTCCCCGCGCAGCGCGACGATTCGGGTCCACTTGCGTGGCGCGCCTTGCAGGCAAGTAACTCGCCAGCAGCGCCGAGGTCACCAGCATCGCGAAACGGCGATGCAGGTGATTGGGCCGGTGCTGGATACACCAGACAGCATTCCGCCCATCAGGCGCGTAGATGCCAGTGCTGAGGGAACGCCGACTATTCGTAGCGGAGCGCAACCATTGGATCGACACGCGCCGCCCTTCGCGCCGGAATCCAGCACGCGATTGCTGCCGTTATCGTCAGCAGTAATGTCGTAGCCACCAGCGTTGGCGGATCGTACACCGACACGCCCACGAGCTGTGTTTCGAGGATTCGCACCAGGACGAGACTCACTGCGATTCCGATCGCGATGCCCGCCACAACGAGTCGCAGCCCTGCTCCGACGACCATTCCCAGCACGGCCGGGCCTTCTGCCCCCAGCGCCATGCGAATTCCGATCTCGTGCGTCTTCTGCGCAGTGGAGTACGCCAACACACTGTAAACTCCTACCGTCACCAGGATCAGACCGATGCATCCAAAAATCGTCATCACCAGAAAGCCAAAGCGCGGCCCCGCATAAAGAGCCTCGCTGATAAAGTCTTCCAACGTGCCGGGGATAGACAAAGCGACACCGGAATCTGTTGCCCACACTTCCTGCCGCACCGCTTTCATCATCGTCCCCGGATCCTGTGATGTACGCACCATCAGGACTCTCGCAGACGCCGTAAGCGTGTACGGTATCCATACTTCCGGCTCGAACTGTACATTCGGTCCGCCATTTCGCACGTCTGCCATGACGCCGACAATCTCGAACCACGCGTCTTGCTCGACATCGGCAGCCCTCTTGAGCATCCCGAGTCGCACGCGCTGCCCGATGGGGCTCTCGTTGGGGAAGTATTTCTGCTTGAACGTCTTATTCACCACCGCTACCTTCCGCGCACCGTCGAGGTCCGCTTCGCTAAAGGTTCTTCCTTCGGCCAACTCGATTCGTAGCACCCGGAAATACTCCTCGCTGACGTATTGAAACCGGGTCTGCCAGTCTCCGGCGTGCGTTTTTCCCGCGATCTCGATCTTGCTTTCGGCGCCGCCATAGGGCGGAATGGAGCTCGATGCCGCTGCACCCGCAACTCCGGGCAATGCCTTCAGTCGTGCGAGCACCGGCCGGAAAAATCTCGTTGCCTCGTCGACCGTCTTGTAGCGGTCCTCGGGCACGGCCAGCACCGTACGGAACACGTGATCCGCGCGCAACCCGAGATCCAGTTGCCGCTGGGCCACAAAGCTGCGCATCAGCAACCCCGCACCGATCAACAGTGTCAAGGACAGCGCGACTTCCATCACCACGAAAGCATCGCGGAGCCACTTGCCCCGGAATCCTCCGCTGACTCCCTTGCCGCTGTCTCGCAGCGGATCGCTCAGGTCGCGCCAGGACGCCTGCAGCGCCGGCGCCAATCCAAAAAACAGAGTCGTCAGGATCGCAACTCCAAGTGTGAACGCCAGTACCGGGGTATTCAGCTCGATCACGGCCTGAGCGGGGACCAGGTTCGGCGGTATGGCCGCCACCAGCGACTTCAGTCCGCCCCAGGCGACGAAGATGCCTAGCATGGCCGCGGCTATGGCGAGCACCAGGCCCTCGACCATCAGCAGCCGAACCAGTCTCGTGCGTCCGGCTCCCAGGATTGTGCGCAGGGCAAACTCCTTCTCACGAACCGTCGCGCGCACGAGCATCAGGTTTGCCACGTTGCTGCACGCGATCAGCAACAGCAATCCCACTGCGGCCAGCACCGTGTACAACATGGCGGCAAAGGGCCTGTAGCGGCCCACCACCGCGTCAAGCCGCTTCCTTACCTGCACCGTGAAGTTCGCCGGGTAAAGTTGCGGAAAAGTTTTGGCGAGGCTCCTGGTGATGATCGTCAGGTCCGCCTCCGCCTGTTGGGCCGACACGCCGCGCCTCAGGAGTCCCAGCAGGAACCACCTCGGTGGAGCGTCGGCGAATCCCGCATTCGCCTCGCGCCTCAGCTTCTCGGGAATCCACACGTCCGCGCCGTACCAGCCAAAGCGCGGCGGCATGATGCCGATCAGCGTCCGGGCGGTTCCATTGAGTACGAACGTCCTATTCAGAACAGATGGATCGCCGTTGAACCGCGTCATCCATGCTGTGTGGCCCAGCACGACAACCGGAGGCGCCCCCGGCTCGTAGTCACTCGGCTGCATCACCCGGCCGTGCAGCGCCGGCATCCCGAAGAACTCGAAGGTGCCCGGCGTCACGAGTGCTCCATTGAGTCTCTCGGTGCCTTCTCCATGTTTGTAGAGCACCACTTCACCGGTTGCAGCGATGATCCCGTCAAAGGAATGGCTGTTTTCGGTGAATTCCAAAAATTCCGTCGCTGTGTATCCCTGGCGCCCGCTCTCCGGGCTTTGCTGCGGGTTGCGGATCCGCGCAAACACCATGCGGTCCACTTCCTTCTCGGGAAACGGCACCAGCATCACGTTGTAGACCACGCTGAAGATCGCCGTGGCTGCGCCGATTCCCAATCCCAGCGTGACGATCGACACCACGGTGAATCCCGGACTTCTCCACAGCGTGCGCAGCGCATACCGCAGGTCGTGCCAGACGCCGCTGAGCCAATGGCCGCTCGGGGCGCCCGGCGTGACCGACGCCGGCGGATGCGCCTCTCGAAGCGGTTCTATGTATTGTGCGAGTACGTTCCCGTCCCTGAAGTCGGCTAGCGCCAACCACGTGGCTTCATCACTCGATACCCCAGCCGCGATCAACTCCCTCCAACGGTCATCGAGATGCTGTGAGAGCTCTTCGACGATCTCGGCCTCGCGAGTAGGCGAGAGGCGCAGCTGAGATAAACGCGTGCGCACGTGTTGTGCCCAGTCAGGCATGTTCGTCTCCAGTGACGCGCCGCACAGCTTCCACGAATGCTGCCCATGTCTTCCGTTGCTGAGCCAGCACACGCCGCCCTTCAGCCGTGACCTTGTAGAACCGGCGCCGCCGTTCCTCCGGCTTCTCGACCCAGGCGCCCTTGATCCATCCACGCTCCTCGAGGCGATAGAGCAAGGGATAGAGGGAATCGATGTGGAACGTCAGCTGCCCGCCGGAACGCGTGTGGATCAGTTTACTCAGCTCATAGCCGTGCCGGGGCCGCGCGTCGAGGAGGGAGAGGATGAGCAACTCGGCGGATCCCCGCTTCAGCTCGCGGTCGAGCGCGTGCGTGTCGATATCTGCCATGAACAGATAGTATGTAGACAGATATCCAAAAGTCAACCGTCAATTGTAGGCTTACACGCTGTCGAGCTGCCGCAAAGACTCCGTTGATCCGGTTCCAACAGGCGAACGTTAGGCTTACCGCGCCGAATAGGCGCTTGGTAACACGTGTTTTTTGCTATCCCACCCGAAAAGTTGCCTTATCGCAAGGTGTCTCCGTTCCGTCCGGTTTGTCGGCCAACCGGGAATTGCGATAGCTTTCCAAGAACTTCAGTGAACGATTCGTCCAGTGAGCGTCTCCTCTGTCCCAGACGGTAGATCCTCCCTAGTCGCCAAGTGGCGCTTGATCTCACGCACCACCGGTTCGGGCGCTGGAGAACCGGTTAGTCGCTCCTTCGGCGTTACTCGCGATCTAATCTCAGCAAGTTTCGTCCTCCCAAAACACAAGAGACCTAGCGACCGCTTTACTGATTTGGGCAAGTACACAGAATTGGGGAAATTACTTCCGAGTGCGCCGTCGTCCGTCAAGTTGACTTGGTTTGGTAAACACTTGGCGACTTATGAGGATCTATGCTCAAGGCACCGAGTCCGCACGGTGGTCTGAACCAGACATCTGCGAGCTTCTCCACCTCTTGACTGAGACATCCTGAGTGACACAGGTTCTTGAAGGACCCATGCGCACGAGATTCCGACAAATCAGCTTTTCGGATTGGAAGTTCGAGTCCGCAGTTTTTCGTAGTTTCCGGTTAGCTGACCATCCGCCCACTGGTCAGCTGCGGGAGTTGTTCTGTTCAAAGATCAATTTATCGAAGCTGGGACGCATCTGTGATCCGCAAGTCTCGCATTTACGGCGCGGACGGTGAAGAACAGCTCCTCTAGTGCTTCAACAAAGACGTCCAATTCATCACCACATAGTAAGGCTGGTCGTTGTCCTCCACGGGTTCGTACATCAGAAAGCGCTGTCCGTCACCGGTGACCGTGTACTGGTTGAATCGCCGATCAGCGCGGAGGCGAGTCTGGAAGAGCTCTACAGGAATCGACGTCTCCGGCTGTGCGCCGCCGTTGAAGCTCACGGACATGAGCTTGCCATCCGGCGTCAGATAGAACAGCTCCTTACCGTCTGCACGCCATACGGGAGCCATCCCGCCGGCGCTCGACGCCTGACGCCGGTTGTTAAATGAAGGAAATGCAGCTATGTAGATCTCCCACTGACCAGATTCGTTGCTAGCGTAAGCGATCCACCGCCGGTCGGGCGAAACGTGCGGCTCGTCGGATTCGAAATCGGTATGGAAGATACTTTCGGGCTTGCCTCCCGAAGGCGAGATCCGAACGATGTCTTTGCCGTTAAGGTTAACGGCAAGGATGCTGCCGTCCGGAAGCGACTCTTCGGGATACAGGACCGCCTCCGGGGAAATCACAACCTGCTCCGCTCCTCCGCCCGCCGGTTTTCGCAAGATCACAGACTTACCGGCCTTGGACGACACATAGATGAGCTCCCGGCTGTCCGGCGACCAGACCGGGTCCCCGTGTAGAACATCGGTATTTGGCGTAAAAGGAGAGAGAATGCCGGTGGAGAGTTCGAGTAACCAGATGGTGCGGTTCGCAGTCTTTTCCGTTCCGTCCAGCTCGACCGCTACCCGTCTGCCATCTGGAGAGATGATCAATTGGTTATAGTTTCTTGCCCCGGCGATGGAACCGAGCTTGTTACCCTCGCGCGCATACCAGTGTAGTTGCGCCGCGCGGTTCACGGGACGGGAATAGGCCAACATTCCGTTTGCGGAAACTGATGCTGTAGCCCCCCAGACCGAATTGAACTCGCCGGCTCGATCCACTACCGGCAATGAATCGCCGTTGACGGTCAGCTTTCGCGCATCAAAACGCTGGGCCATGATGGCCTGTTGGCGGTTGTACAGAATGTATCCCGCGGCGGAATATTCAAATAGCGAGCGCACCGGCAGAACCAGGCGAATTTGCCGGGATTCTAAGTCAGCCGCGTAAATGCCTTCTTTCGCGCTCTCCGGGCCAACGGCAAGAAATAGAATGTGTCTGCCGTCCGGAAGGGCTCTCGGCCATAGCTGTGTCATTTTTGCGGCAAGCACGTCGCGGCCGAACACAGGTTTCGGTTCGCCGCCCGTGGCCGGAACACGCATCAGCATGGGGTCATCGAAGAAGATGATGGTGCCGTCCGGTAGCCAGGCACCGCTGGCGCTGCCCTTCTTGGCGTCGCACACGGCCAGCGCAGAACCACCGAAAATGTCCACCTTTTTGAGCTTCTTGTCCGCCTCCGAATAGAAAGCCACCGAATGGCTGTCGGGCGACCAGAATGGAAGTACGGCATTTTCAGTGCCCGGAAGCGGCCTGGCCTCCAGTGCATCGAGCGGCTGGTACCACAGCACGCGGCCGCCGGTGCGGAGGCTTGCCGTAAAAACCAGCCGCGCACCGTCGGGCGATAAAACTGGAATGTCGACCCCATAGAGAAATCCCGCTTCAGCAGGCGCGTGGATAGCAAACCTCACGGGCGGCTGAGGAGGCGCGGGGCGCTCACTGAAATGGAGCCAGGCCAAAAACATGGCGGCGCAAATGCTCGCGGCCAGGGCGGACCATAAGGCGAGATTATGCCGCTTGCGGCGTGCAATCACAGGCGCGGGCACACCAGCCCGCGAGCCGGCCTCCGCGATCCACCTCAACTGAAGCAAAACGTCATGCGCCGTCTGCCACCGGGCATCGGGGTCCTTGGCGATGCAAGTCGTCACCACATGATCGAGTGCGGGCGGAACTGCGCTGTTCAGAGATGAGAGCGGCGGAGCGTCACTTGTCATGATGCTGGAAATGATGCCAGCTTGGCTGCGGGCTTCGAAAGCACGCCTTCCGGCGATCATTTCGTAGAGGACCAAGCCGAAGGCGAAGATATCGGTGCGCGCGTCGGCTTCCCGGCCCTCGAGCTGTTCCGGGGCCATGTATTGGAGCGTGCCGACGATCAAGCCCTGTCCGGTGAGAGGGGTTGTAGCGGTAGGCAGCGCGGTGAGACTGCCGGGAGTGTCCGCGCGCGGCTGATATACCTTGGCCAAGCCGAAATCCAGCAGCTTGGCGCCGCCTTTGGTCAGCATGATATTGCCGGGCTTCAGATCGCGGTGAACCACGCCATGTCGATGGGCCTGATCCAGCGCGTCCGCGATCTGAATGGCATAACGAAGGGCCTGGTCGATTGGGAGCGGCCCCCTTGCAATCCGTGCCGCCAGATTCTCGCCCTCCAGATATTCCATGACGAGATAATCGAGGCCGTCGTGGACGCCAATGTCGTACACCGGGCAGATATGCGGGTGGCTGAGTGCGGCTACGGTGCGGGCTTCGCGCTCGAAACGCTGGCGGTGTTCGGCGTTGCCGGAAAGGTTTGGGGCCAGCACTTTGACCGCGATGGTGCGGTCGAGGCGCTTATCGCGGGCCCGATAAACCTCGCCCATGCCGCCGGCGCCGATGGCCGAGAGAATTTCGTATGGTCCCAAATGGCTGCCGGATTCAATTGTCATCGCGTGACTCAGCTAAGTTTAACTGATCCAGCAAGAAATAGGGAACGGATGACGGGCAAACCGGAAGTTGGCTTCCCCGAGGCGACTGCCAATTCCGGATGATAGGGCGATAAGTCCTGATGATTGGTTCAGGCCAGTGTGATCTGGGTGCCTCGAGCAATCCTCATAAGTCGCCTCCTGTTTACCAATGAGTTCGCATGGGAACCCGCGTAGTTTGAGGGGGATCAAGACCACCCTACTCCAGACTAGGCGATGCTGGCTCCAAGTTGTCCGATCGCCTTCGGTCAAAAAACTCAAACGAATGAATCTATCCCAGCTTACACTCTCTCTCCCGCAAATTACCTTCTCTCATCCTCTGATACAGCCTACAATTTTGGTATTTCGGTGAAGGTTTTTGAACGACAGAGGTTGCAATGATTAGGAGAACGGCACTGTTCAATCTATGCGCGAAAGTCAAACCATCGAGGTTGGCCTTAGTTTCAGTAGTTTGGCTCCTTGCTGCAATTTTGGGTTCCAGAGCCACCGCACAGTCCAAGGACACCCGGAGGGCAAGTGAGTTGGCAGGCATGAAGGCCCAGGATTGGCATGTGAAAGGTTGGCTGAACTCAAATCCCGTTCAACTCAAAGATCTATTGGGCAAGGTTGTGTTAGTCCGGTGGTGGACGTCGGGTTGCCCGTTCTGCGTAGCGACCGCACCCTCGCTGAACGAATTTTATGAGCAATATCACTCCCGGGGGCTGGATGTCATCGGATTCTATCACCATAAGTCCGACGAACCCTTGGATCCAGAGAGAGTTCATCGACTTGCGAAACAGCTCGGGTTCAAGTTTCCGATAGCTATCGACTATGATTGGCAAACTCTGCGAAGTTGGTGGCGGGACAGCTCCAAAGCGGATTGGACAAGTGTCAGTTTCCTAATAGATCGCACGGGAATGATTCGATATGTTCATCCTGGTGGACAGTATGTTCAGGGAGACGACGATCATAGAGCGCTAAAAGCCAAGATCGAGCAGTTACTACTGGTGAAGTAGGTTAGTGATGTCAGTGTCCGGGTGTTGCTACTAACGCCCGCACCTACCCATGTACCGTTTGGCTAAAAAGCTCACCCGCCGCTCCCACTGACGATTTCAGCCAGCTGGCCATCGCTCTCGATTGCGCTGCGTCGACGAGGATTCGGGATTATAGTCGCCTAGCGTTTACCGATGGTGCGCGCGGATCTTGGATCGCTACACACTACGGCGTTAATGTTGCTCTACCTCTTGATTGAGACGTCCTGAGTGACACAAGACCTCGAACACAGTGGCCCATGCACACGAGATTCCTACAAAATCAGAGTCTCTTAGATTAGAAGTTCGAGTCGGCAATCTTTCCCAGTTTCCGGAAGGGCAGACAACTCGCCAACTGACCGTCGATCTGGAGTTGTGAGTGTAATGGCCATGTTACTCCATCCTGCTGGAGCCGAACTGCGAAGCGACGTCGAGTGGGAAACCAGCTACAAGAGTATGAGCGATTCTAAAAGGGCGTGCATACAGCTCTGAGCATGTGACCTGCTCGCCAGTTGGCGGCTACAGCCAAGGGCAGATCTGTGGCCACGAAGGCGATGGCTGAGGCCTGGCTATTTGGGAAGTCGCCGGTGCTGGGGTGGTCGGCGCACTTCCATTGGACTCAAACCAAATTCCTGCCAAGGTGTCAGCCAAGGTCGACATCAAACTGGAATCGAGATTGGAGAGGACAGCAAGCACAAGGTTCACTTCGGGGTAACGCTGAAGCAAGGAGTGAAATCCGCGGATACCGCCACCGTGATGTAGACGGCTGCGAAGTGTCGGTAGCCATTCGTTCGACCCGGGATGAACCAGACTGGGCCCGTTATTGGCTGCGAAGCGGTGCCTGCGGTCATTTCAGCAGAGGCGGGACAACGCCTTCAGTCGTCACTCGCTGACACACCGAACGGAAAGTGCCATCTGCTTCTTGCTGCCGCTTTGACGATGGAGAGCTTGCCCGCCTCGACCAAAGTTGTAGAACCATCCACTAGCCGGATCACTCTCTGATGCCGGCCAAGCACGGCGGATTTGTCGGCCGACGCGCCCCAATTGGTGCCATGCGCTCGATCGGTCCTTCGGGCGCGATTTGTAGCTCGAGGGGCTGCACAGAGAGCGAGCGGAACCTCTCTTACCCCAGCAGTTCCGCCACAGGCTCGCCGGTCTGGTCGTCGAGCGAGTTGGCGATCTTGACGGGCCGTCCGATCGGGCTCATGTACTCCTTGCGCCAGTCGATCCCGAGGAGCTTGTAGATCGTCGCGAACAGGTCTCCCATGGCGACGACGCGGTCGGTGACGTTCGCGCCGCGTTCGTCGCTCGCGCCGACGACGATACCCCGCTTGATCCCGCCGCCCGCGAGCGCCAGCGACCAGCAGTTCGGCCAGTGATCGCGGCCGAGATTGGCGTTGATGAACGGCGTGCGGCCGAACTCCCCCATCGCGACCACCAGCGTCGTCTCGAGCAGCCCGCGCGCCTCAAGGTCGTCGATCAGGGCCGAGAGCGAGCGGTCGAGCGGGGGGGCGAGGCGGTCGCGGTGCCCGCGGTCGTTGTCGCTGTGGGTATCCCAGGAGGTGCTGTGGTAGCCCGCGGCGGTGACGAAGCGGCTCCCCGCCTCGACCAGGCGCCGCGCGAGCAGAAGCGACGATCCGACGGAGTCCCTGCCGTACTGATCCTTCGTCTTGTCGGATTCCTTCGACAGGTCGAAGGCGTCGCGCACCGCGGGGGTGAGGATCATCTTCCAGGCTTGCGCGGTGTAGGCGTCGAGGTCGGCATGCTCGGCCTTCTCGTTGAGCGCGCGGTAGCGGCGATCGACGGCCTTCAGGAATGCCGTGCGGCTCTCGACCGACGCCTCCGAGACCGTTTTGGGGAGGCTGAGATCGGTGACCGCGAAGTCAGGCTTGCTCGGATCCGGGATGCACATCGGGTCGTACTCGCCGCCGAGGAACGCCGCGCGGAAGTAGTCCTCGTATTGGCGGCCGCGGTCCCACTTCGGGACCAGAACGTGGGGTGGCACGACATTGCGCGGCTTGAGTTCCCGAGAGACGATCGAGCCGAGGCTCGGGAACTGCATCGCCGGATTGATCTCGTGGCCGGTGACGCAGTAATGGGTCGCCTGCGGGTGGTCATTGCCGCGGGTGTGCATCGAGCGCACCAGCGCCAACTTGTCCATCCGCTTGGCGAGCTTCGGCAGCAGCTCCGAGACCTGGATGCCGGCGACGTTGGTCGACATCGGCCTGAAGTTGCTGTTGGGCTTGGGATCGAAAGTATCGATATGACTCGGACCCCCTTCGAGCCAGAACAGGATCACGCTGTTCGCCTTGGCCGTCGCGGCAGGCGACGCGGCAGCGGCAGCAAGCGTGTCCCGGAGGGTGAGACCAAGGAACCCGAGGGAACCGACGGTCAGAAAGTCGCGGCGTGACGTGGGATTTGTGGCCATGATTCTCCTCAGTGGTTTTCGGCGAACTCGCGCGAGCTGACGAGCGCCCAGACAAATTCGCGCAGCCCCGCTTCGCGGTCGTTGCGGCGAGCGAGGATACCCTTGAGCTCGTCGAGCTCCTCGCGCGCGGGCCCGCGGCTCAGCGCGGCCAGATAGAACTCCTCGAAGATCGCCTCGTCCGTGGCGCCGGACTCGAGCAACCGGTTCAATCGGCTCCCCTTCGAGCCGAGGCGATCGACGTATGTCGATCCCGCGAGCATGTGGAGTGCCTGCCCCAGGCTCGGCCGGGTGCTGCGTTCCGGTATCGCTCCGCGGTTCGGCCGCCCGTACAGCTCGAGAAAGCGCGAGTAGTACATGTCGGGATCCTGAAGGTTGATCGCGCGGGTTCCGGCGGGCGCCTGCCCCACGGACGATCCCTCGGTAACTGCGGTCGAGAAGGTCTCGGGCACGCCGGTCACGTCCACGACGGCGTCGAGCAATACCTCCGCGTCGAATGTCCGCGGCAGCGAGCGCGAGTAGTTCACGACGTCGTCGCGATTGGTCTCGTTCGGACCGCTCGAGAGCTGATACGTGCGCGACAGGACGATCCGCTTCATAAGATGGCGTAAGTCATAGCCATGCTCGCGGAAATCGCGCGCGAGCGCGTCGAGCAGCTCGGGGTGTGTCGGCGGATTCGTCGAGCGGAAGTCGTCGACCGGGTCGACGATCCCGCGTCCGAAGAAGAGGCTCCAGATGCGGTTGACCGCAGCCTCGCCAAAATACGGGTGCGAAGTCATCCAGCGTGCAAGCTCGCGACGCGGATTGGAGTCCGGCGCCATCCGGGGACGCGACGCGTCGAGGAAGACAGGCTCGACCGGCGCTTTCGTGCGCGGGTGCAGCACCTCGATCTTGCCGTCAACGTCCTTCGAGCTGAGATCCATGTTAACGGGATGATCGAAGACGACCGGACCCATCTTGAACAGGCGTCCGAAGAAGGCCGACATGCCCCAGAACTGGTCCTGGGTCCAGTTCTCGTACGGGTGATTGTGGCACTGCGCACAATCGAGCCGCCGCCCGAAGAAGACCCGGACCTCCTCGGCCATGACGTCCGCGGGCGGCCCGATCTGGTTGTACGGGAGGAAGTGGCGCGACGCCGGACCGTAGCCTTGCGCCGAGAGCCGCTCGCGCGCGATCTCGTTGTAGGGCCGGTTGGTCTCGATCGCGGAGCGGATCCACTCCCAGTAACCCTGACTCCACTTGGGAGTAAGACCGTTGGCGAAGATTGAGACGCGGAAGACGTCAGAGAACCGGAAGGTCCAGTAGTCGACGAACTCGGGAGAGCCGATCAGGGCGTCGACAACTTTCTCACGCTTGCGCGGATCGCGGCTGGCGAGAAACTCCCGTAAGCGCGCCGGCGGCGGCAGCGTGCCGGCCAGATCGAGACAGACGCGCCGCAAAAATTCAGCGTCGTCGGCCAGATCAGACGGAACGATGTGGAGCCGCTTGAGCTTGGTGAAGACCGCCTCGTCGATGAAGTTCGTGCGCGGGACCTGCGGGTAGTGTGACAGCGGCGGCCCGACGACACCGACCGTCGCAGCCGCAGCGTGACCGGCGGCGCGGATCAGGATGGCGGTCTCGCCGCGGCGCTTCGCTGTCACGATCCCGTCGGCGCCCACGGAAGCCACGTCGGTATCGTTGGAGCTGTAGACAACGTCTCGGGTAAAGTCCTCCGTGCGGCCGTCACTGAAACGGGCGGTGACGAGCACGCGGTGCCCGCTCCCAACGGGTAAGGCGATCATCGAAGGGTACACCTCCAGGCGCGTGAGCTTCGTCTCCGCGGATCCCTCGGTGCCGTATGGCACGCCGCTGCGCACCCACTCAAAGATCGTCCTGTAGTCCGCGGACTCACGGTCGAAGCGCTGCCCGCCGCCGTGTGGGACCGCCGCTGTCGCCTTCATCAAGAGCAGGCTCTTCTCCGGCTCGCGGACGTCGACGCGCGGCACCCGCGCACCCGCCACATCGGTTGTCAGAACCTGGTAGACGCCTCCCTTCACGATCCACTCGTGGTCGTCGTGCGGAGCGAGGACGTTGGCGGAAAGCTTGAAGCCGCCGCGCCCTTTCACGCCGCCGTGGCAGGCCGAGTCGTTGCATCCTCGGCGCGTCAGTACGGCGCCGATGTCGCGCGCGAAGCTGAACGTACGCGGTGCTTGCGCTCCCGCGATTCGCACTGACGATTGCGCGCGTACTCCGCGAAGGGTCGCCGCAAGCACCATCTCGCCGTCGGCGGCCGCGGTCAGTCGCCCGGGCGCCGCGCTCTTCGCCAGCTCCGGTTTACCTATGCGCCACTCCACCTCCGCAGTGACGTCGCGCTCGCTTCCGTCGGAATAGGCCGCGACCGCGAGGAACTGCTGGGTCGCGCCCGCGCCGTTGAGGACGACCGCTGCGGGCACTGTCTTGAGCGAAATCGGCTCCACGGCTGGGCCGGCGGCAAACATCCATAGAGCGAGGAGAAGGTGGGTCATGGCTCGACGATCACGACGACGGGAATCTCCCGTGCCGCCAGGATGGCGCCGGTCTTGCCGTCGACGACGGGCCGGACAACCAAACGGACGACCTGCGGGGCCCGCGTCGGCGGGGCATCCGGCGACGCGGTGAAGACAACTACCACCCGTTCGTTGCGCGGGACATAGCGCTCACGGTTGGCGCGCGCAGGCGGCGAATCCTTGTCCGGCTCATAATCCGCGCCCGCGACGACCGAAACCCCGGCCGGGAGAGATTCCGCCGAGACGGCCACTGCGCCGCGAAAGTCTTCCTCGCGGTCGAAGGCCACGCGTATGGTCTTGGCCTCGCCCGGCGCGAGGTTGATGCGATCCTCTTCGATGCGCACGTTGCCGACGTGCGGGACCTGCGGGCGGATCTGAACCCGGAAGCAGAAGTCCTCGCCGCCGAGGTCCGACGTCGCGTCGCGCACCTCGATCGTGTATTCCCCGACGTTGCGCAGCGGAACGAGGGTCTTGACCTGCTGCGACTTGGTGAGGGCCCCGGTGCAGGCGCCGCGGCCGGCGAGGATGTTGGTCGCGACCTCCGTGCCCGCAGTGTCGAGCAGGCGAACGATCGGATTGAACAGGGGCGGCGCGGCAGCCGGCGTCTCGATCTCGATCGCGATGTCCACCGGCGAATCGACGCGGAAGCGCGCGCGCCGGGCCTCGCCCCCGCTCGAAAGGGTCCCTTCGAGCGTGGCAGGGATCGACACAACGGGCGACCCGGGCAAGGGCGCTGCGGCAGAACCTGCGCCGCGCAAGTGCGCATTTGCGGAGTCCGTTGAGGTCGGATGGGAAAGAATTGGCTTCTCGTTTCCGGCCTTGCCGCCCCGGACCGCGAGTTCTGCCAGCCGATCGGTGCTGAGGCGACGTGAGTAGCTGCGCTCCTCCCAGGACGCGGTCGCGACGGGAGTGCTGCGCGTTTCGTCCCCCGGGACGATGCGGAGCTGGTAGCCGTAATCCGGTCCGCCCTGGCCCGAGAACGCTTCGACCCGGAGTAAATAGCGTCCCGAGCGCGCGAAGCGGTGCGCGAGATGCGCGTCGGTCAGCCGGCCGATGACCCACAGCGGCTCATCGTTGGCTGCGATCCGGTTCCAGCGCTTCGGGTCGAACCAGCTCCCGGCTTGCTCGAATATCTGTAGCTGCGGATCGAAGCCTTGGGCGTTTCCGCCAGGCGCGCCGATCGACGGCAGTCCCGAGATCGCCTCGAACGTCACCGTGTCGCCCGCCTTCGCTTCGAGCGCGTAGTAGTCGGTTTCCCCGCGGCGCGCGATCCGCCCCGTGAAGACCGCCGGAATCTTCGCAACGGCGATAGCGGTCTCGGGGGCGGCGTGCGAGCCGTCGGGCTCCGCGACCACGGGATGTTCGCTGACATCCAACACGAGCGCGTTCGATATCCCCTGCGGCGTCACGATGCGAAACGGATACCGCCCGGTTCGGGCGTCGCTCGCGACCTCGACGCGGAGCCGAACCCGATCGAACGGGGTCTTGCTGCGGCCGCCCGGTTCCGCGGGGGGCTCAGCCTCGGTCGCCTCGATCGCGATCGCAAGTGAGGTGTCCTGGAGGAAAACAGAGGTCGCACCGCGGAGGCCGTTGCCGCGCACCACGGCCGTGAACGCCGAACCCCGCTGCCCGACGAATGGATGTACGGATACCGCAATGGGCTCCACGCGCGGCACGAAGGCGCCCCCGATTACCAGAAGGAGTGAGGCCATGCCAAGAGGCGTCATGCGATTCTCCACTGACAACGTTTAGTCTACATCAGAACAGGACGGCCTGAGGTTCTTTCGTGGTCCGAGTATCGCGCCCGAAGGAGATCCCGCATGAACAGATTGAACTCCCAAACGTCCATGTCTACGAAACCCCTGCGCTTGAGGACCCTCGCCACCTCGCCGAATTCCAGCCGGTTGGCAATCGAGGGAGACCAATAGGAATTGCTTCAACGACTGCTGAAGGGCGGGTTCAGGTGGAATTTCAAGGAAAACTTCGCTTGACCACGTTGGGAACCCATGAAAGATATGGCCGGAGAGCCGCAGAACGGCCTGAGCGTCGAAGGATCGTGTGGTAAGGGCAGGCTTCGCCCATCCTTCCGATAGCGCTGCAATGAAACGGCGCGAGTGCGAGCGCGTCAGTTAACAAGTCCGCGGAAGAAGTCGAGATCGTAGATGAAATCCCGCGGAGGTAAAGCAGTTGCGCGAGCAGGGCTTTCTGGAGTCTGTGGCGAAAGGCTCGCATCACGATTTCCGGCTCGAGAGCGAGGACCGGCAGGAAGGAGCCGTCGGGCAGGAAAAGGCCGTCGGAAACCAGACAATGCAAGTGGGGTGAAAGGGGATTCATCGCCATGCGTTTGGATCGATACGATCAACCCGGGAACAGCTTGTCTCTCAGGGTACGCTTCCTGGGGGAAAGTGTTTGAGTGTCCGGTAAAAGCAGCGGCTCAGAAAGCCGAGGAGCTTGCGGTCGTGCTTGAAGAAGATGCGGAGCATTTTTGGGGCTGGTGACTACATACCGGCGGACCGGAACCTTTTCGAGAACTTCCTGCTCGGCCCGCTCGGCACAGAGTACGACTCTCTTCTGAGGGCATGAAGGGCAGAAATTCCCTGTTTGCAGGAATATGCGAGCAAGTAAATTCTTTCCAAGTCGTTAGCTGGGAAGTTGAACCGAACCCCAAAACCCGTCTCGGAAGTCGTCGGCATGCCGTAGATGTACGGGTGCATGCGAAATAACGGATTACCCGCGATATGTCGCCCAGTGTTTACCGACCATCCCGCACACTCAATCAGAGATTCCTCCCAAGCACCACTTGGTTGGTTAACGGGCTACCCGGAAACTGGCTGTTGTAATCTCTGCGATCGAGCGATCGAGTCGAGAGCTGGTTCCGACGAGCAAAATGTAGTAGCATTCTCACATTATGAACACTCGCAGACAGTTTTTGGCGGCCACGGCCGGTGGCTTTTGTGCCTTTGTCGCTCAGGCTTCTACCCGCAGCACCTCCCGCTATGCAGAACTTGAAGCGCGTATCGCCCGGCGCGATCTCAAAAACCTATTCAAGGAGGATTTGCCGACACCATGCATGGTGGTGGATCTTGAGACCTTCGAGAAAAACCTGAACACCATGACCGATCATTGTCGGAAAGCGGGTCTTCAGCTTCGCGGACACGTCAAGGTGCACAAGAGTCCTGAAATCGCCAGGCGCCAGGCGGCATTGGGCTCGATTGGCGTTACCTGTGCCACCGTGGCGGAGTGCGAGCTCATGGCTGATTCGGGTATCAAAGGTGTGCTCCTGACGCGGCAGCCCACCAGCAAGAATAACATCGGCCGGACCGTTGCTCTGGCCAGGCGAGAACCTACCTTCGGAACCGTCGTTGACGATCCACTAGCCGCCGAATGGTTGCAGGGGGCGGCGGCCAGCGAAGGCGTTACGGTCAGGACAGTCGTGGACGTCTATGCGGGCCTCACCCGTCATGGAATCGAGCCCGGTGGGCCCGCGATCGAGCTTGCCAAAAAGGTTGATTCTTCGAAGAACCTCAAGCTCATCGGACTGATGGGGTATTCCGGAGGCGCCTCGCATACCAAGGGCTGGAACGAGCGCAAGAAGAAGTCTCAGGATGATCTGGCTGGACTGCTGGAAAGCGTGTCCATGGCGCGTGCGGCCGGTTTGCCGGTCAGCATTGTCACCGGCGGGAGCACTGGAACGTACAATATTGACAGCGATTCCAGGAGTCTGACAGAGCTGCAAGCAGGCTCTTTCGTGTTCATGGACACGCTCTATCGTCAGATCGGCGGTAGGCTGGACCCGACAGTTTACAGTGACTTCGGCCTTGCGCTAACCGTGATGACCACAGTCATCAGCAAGCGACACCCTCACCAGGTGACTATTGATGCGGGCAACAAAGCGTTGCTGCGGCCCACGGATGAAGTCAAGGGCTGTCCCGAAGTCAGGGTGGAGAACCAGGGAGCCGAGTACGGGATTTTGGTGTTCAAAGACGGCGACAAGGATTTCAAACTCGGCGGACGCGTTGAATTGTACCCATCGAATCTGGACATGAGCACGAACGTATACGACCGCTACTACGTTGCTCGTGGAGAGCAGATCGTGGATGTGTGGCCCATTATGGGCCGGTCGGGTGCGGCACACCGCTGAGGTTGACGAGTTGTGTCTCACTCGAAGCATGCGGTACAGGGCTCGATGCTAGGAGCCCGACAGCAAGACTCGTAAGCCGTTATTCACTTTGCCCCGGTGCTTCCGTCATCAAATGTTGCTAAGCCGCGACAGGCATTCGTCGAGCAGCCGCACGAACCGACGGGGCCGAGTCAAGAGCGCGAATAGGACGTTATTTGACGACAGAAAAGCGATGCGCGCCTCGAAGATCTCTCTAAACACTAGCTGCCGTCGGGTCAGACCTGCCTGCATCGCCGGTGTCCTGACCTCACAGCCGAATTTGAGTGCTCTGTGAGGCCTGATGAAGTTGTCATAGCAGCGGAACAACTCGAGGGCGATGTTCGAGTTGTTCCTTTCACCGGGCTTGACAGATCGTTCGGCGATCCAGATAGGGCGAGCCCTGTCGGATCGTCAGATTCAGCCGTTCGACGAACGAGGTGTTTAGCTTCACTGAGTCCTCCGAGTCACGCAGCGCCTGTTTCAATCGCCACGCACCGCCAAGCACGACTCTTCGCTCGACCTTCACGATCCGATCGTTCCTGCGGGTCTTGATGACCTGGCCATAAAGACACCCTGGCCCAAACACTCGTCCGATAACTCTCTCGTAAAATCCGAATCCATCCGTGACCACCAGAGGAAGCTGTTCGAGATTCATTCGGCTGGAAAGATCTCGAAAAAGCGACAGCGTATTTTGGTAGCTTCGTTTGCCGACCACCGTCGAAGGCCAAAGCCGAGACCAGACATCGATCACGGCGAAGACCCAGATCTGCTGTTTCTTGCCCCGACGATCGTTTTGATCTCGTCGGCCTGAAGCTCTGCCGTGGTAAGCCTTCTT
>Ga0180085_1000093_pt1 | contig 27398 bp, 24 predicted proteins | sample EasRiv730_16_10D_FD_123013 | JGI IMG/M metagenome (GOLD analysis project Ga0180085, IMG submission 123013) | Soil microbial communities from meander-bound floodplain in the East River, Colorado, USA - East River metaG ERMLT730_16_10D | ecosystem: Environmental > Terrestrial > Soil > Floodplain ... | reverse complement strand
TTTCGGGGACATCACAGGCGAGCAGGGAGTTGAGTTCCTGTCGAAGGGTTTCGTCACCGTGGCACACTTCACCCAGGAACCGCTCGCGCTCCTGCGGTGCGAGCTCAATGGCTTGCAGGAACAGACCTTCGATCTGATTCCATCGCTCAGGGCTCATAGCGCTTCAAGCTGGAGATTCTTCTCCAAGTGCGAGAGGGCTTAGAGCTATGAAAAAAGTGAAACGTAAGGATTCTGTCCTTCACGGTTTTGACTCACAGCTCAAAACGTGCGCGAGGCCCCCATTCTGCTTCGGTCAGCCCTTTCCAGACTGACTGAGGAACCAACTCTTTCTCCCCCTTGCGAAGCGAATAAGGGGGAGATCAAGAGGGGGTCTTCTCCGGCCCCCTGCCGCAAAAAGCGCGGCGAAGCTTTCTCAAAGCTTCGATTCCCTTGGAAAAGGGAGACAAATGTAGAAACCAGAAACGCGCGCGAAGCGCGTTCCACCTTGGCGGAGTCGGCCCGTGGGACCACTGCTCTCCCGCGCAGGCTTTCGACTGGAAGAACCAATCTTGAGCTGTTTCACAGCTCCGCTCGTCTGGGGCGAGCGAATCGCTGTCGTTGGACTTAGCCAGCACGAGTGTATCGTCCTTCTTTTACTATGATACGGACGAGAGAGGGCTGGCGCGGCGAATCGCGCACATCGATTGTAAGGATATGGTTGGATGCTACAGAGCTGCTTCGCGGAAAGTCCTTCCAGGACCTCATGCTCGAATGTTGACCCAAACGTGCACATGGGGATGTCCACGGAAATACCAGACCATGTTCGGGCTTTCCAGTTGCCAGACGTCCCAAACGCCGTCACTGCCGATGTCCAGGTTCTTGTAGAACGAGAGATGAAGCTGGTCCAGGCTGCCATTCTTCCGAATCATGCGCATCGCTTCATCCGTATCCTTCTTGCGGAACGGAAGCAGCAAATCTCCTAGAACCTTTTCCACAAGCGCCTTCTGGTCGCGGCTCATTTCGGAAATGGGTAAGCCTGGCAGTTGTCCAGAGGTCTTCAGTTCAACGGTGGCTGTCGATTGCTCTTTTCGCGGATCGCCCAACAAGGCCAAGGCTCGCTGTTTTCCGTCGAGAGCTTGAAACACGTCGTTCGCCCGCTTGGCCTGGAACCAGTACACATTCCCTGGATGTGTTGGCTCTTCGTTGAAGCTTCCGGCGGCGTGGCCGTAGAAAATCGGACCTCCAAAAGCCGCGCCTTCCACCGAATCGCCATCACAGCGCATCGTGCAATGCCTTCCCGTAAGGACAAATTCGAAAGCGCCGCTCCCGGGTTGTCCGAATAGAGCAATCGAGTAGTTGCCAATTCCTGAACCGTCTTCCTGGATGTGGTGCATCACTTTGTCCGCATACTCGGGATTATGAACGCCAAGAAAGATCTCCCGGATCATGGCCTGCTGGTCTGGCGTGAAAAACTCACTGATCTTTTGCGGCGTGATTTGCCAGTTGGCGTCGATCTTAGATCGAAGGGGATGGTTGAATTCGAAAGCCACCGCCTGGCGCTGGGGTTCGGAAAGGCTCTTGTAAAGCGTTGCGACCAGACTTTCTGACGAAGCGGCTTTCGCCGCGGCCTTGACTGGCGATGCCTGTAAGGAATCCACGACGAGAATTTGTGGCAGCACCGACGAGGCAGCCACAGCAGCTCCGGTCAGGATAGAGGTCTTGAGAAACTCACGCCGATCAACGCCCTCACAATCGGGGCAGGCGGAGGGCAACGAGTTGTGATTCATGGCGGACTCCTTTTCCGGGAGTTGGTGGTCTGGGCACGAACGTTCTGGTCTTTGCTTCCATGATCAACCAACGGCCAGGCTGGGTGTAGAAAGATGCGTCATTATAGAGCAGGATTCCGGTTGCAGATGCAACAATCTGACGTTGCTGTTCAGTTGGTGAATTTGAACCTACATACCGAGGTGCTTCTGGGGAACGTTCGGGGGGAGAATACTAAAGAGTGACCTCAACTGGTGACCCAACTGATGACCACCGAATGGCACACTAATACACAGTCTGGTAGCACAGGCCTTCCGGCCTGCGCTTAGATACCGGCTACGGAAAATGGCAAAGACGGGGACGCCTGTGCGACGTCACCCCGCCTGGCCCTTGGCGAGTTCGTAGGCGCCCTGCCAGGAGCATTCCAGGTCGGTGGGCGAAGTCAGTTTGGTCTTGAAGGTGCCGCCGCCGCTGAGTCCCTTGAACTCGCCAGTGCCGCCGGTAAACTTCCAGGAGCCTTCGACAACCATCTGTCCGCCGGACGTTATGACCTTGCCTTCGAAGGTGCCGAAGTCGCGGCCCTTATCGCCGTGCTCGGTGGCGAAGTAGCCGGTCTGGGTGCCTTTGCCATCCAACAGGTCGGTGACGCCCCAGTAGCTGATCGCGCCGCCGTTCCAGCGCGCGTCGGAAGTCTTCTGCGTGCCACCGACCTCGGCAATGCTCATGTCGTGGTTCGGCCGGTCGGTCAGTCGGATGGCCGTCTGCACAGTGATCTGTCCGGTAAAAGATCCCGAGAAATCAGGCATTGGTTTCCTCCTCGTTTGATGGGTAGTGTCGGGCGAGACACGAATTTTCGGTCCGCTCTGCCAGCATGTCAAGGAGAAACGCATTCCGACCATAATGCGGCCGCTTGCGGGGAGAGGGCTCAGCCTTCGGCATTGCGTTTTCCGAAAAGATCGCACACTTCTATTGACTTCATTCGCCCGGGTCCTCCCTTTCCCTACTGGGGCCGCGATCCGACTCTCATTCCGGGTCAACTAACCTCAAAAAATCCCGAATAATTTGAGCTGTCAGGCCCCAGACTTCTTTGCCTTGGAAATCGTAGAAATAGACTTTCCTCTCCACTCCCAGCCGCACGCGCGTCTCGACGCGTAGAGTGCGGCTGTCCTGAAAAATGCTGAAAGGAACTCTTAGAATTTCGTCGACCTCGTCTGGATTAGGCGCCAGGTTGAGAGGCCCTCGGACATAGCCGGCGAAAGGCGTCACGATGAGTCCTGTGATCGATAGGTACTCGTCAAACTCACCCAGAATGTGAATGTCCTCTGAGGCCAACCCTATTTCTTCCCAGGTCTCCCTCAGGGCCGTTTGAAGCAGATTCGAGTCTGAACCTTCCTGGATCCCACCCGGAAATGAGATTTGTCCTTTGTGGGTTTCTACCTTGTGGGTCCGTTGGGTGAGGAGAAAGCAGAACTCCTCGCCGTGAGGGAGAATGGGCATCAGGACAGCAGCTCGTCCTGCATGGTCCACAGCGAGCCGGCGCGGGTTGCGGGATTGAAGGTGAAGCACGAGGTTCTCGATCAAAGCGGGTAAGGGAGGATTCTTGTCTGGCATTGCGAATGTCGCTAAGAGCCACGAACGTTGTGGACCCCAGAATGCACGGTCTGCGCTGGATTGGATGCCGGGGTCGTGCGGGCTATCGTTTCAGATACCTCCAAGCGAACGTCTCGTGCCGAAATAGTTGCTATCTCAATACAAAACGCTCGAATGACGGTCTTGGTGCATCTTTCAGACCACCCCGTGCCGCTGCGCGACCACTGTCGCTACGCGATCGCTGTCGCTGCGCGGCACTGCCCCTCCTGATCTCAGGAGGGGAGCCCGAAGAACGTCCAATTTGCCGCAGACCGTAAAAAGAGCTGTCTGCGCTTCAGGACGAGGCACATCTTATACTCAAAGGTCAAAGGTCTCACTCCGGAAGGCTGAACCCCTGCTTTTGTTCGCGTTTCGTGTGTGGCTTGGGGTAAGATGTCGCCCTCGATTGGCAGCTGTGGGCAGTCCACGCTTCACCCGACTTGTCGTCCTCGTTCTCGTCGTCGTCCTCGGTTTTTCTTCGAGGACGAGCACGAGGACGACGACGAGGACGATGCGAATGGAGACGCGATGAAACTTGTTCAGGTTTATGACCCTAGGAAGGGGATTCAAGCCGCGAAGCTTGAAAACGACAAAGTTTTCACGATTGCTTATGAGCAAAAGGGTGTTCGATCCCTGCTGGATTTGGTGCAGTATGCCACGGCCGTAAAGATGGAATTGGTCGAGGTAGTAGACGAATTGGCATCCAAAGAACCTCTCGCCGCAAGCTGGGAGGCGCTGAACGTCGCTCCCGATTCAAGCCGTGCCCATGTGGCGATTCCCATCCATCCGCCAGAGGTTTGGGCTTGTGGGGTGACTTACAAGAAGAGCGCTGAGTTTCGGGACGAGGATACGCAAACGTCGAAGGGCATTTACGATCACGTGTACTCGGCCAGGCGCCCGGAGCTTTTTTTTAAGGGAAGGGCAGGGCATTGTACCGGAACCAATGATTTCATCGGCTTGCGCAGTGACTCGAAGTTCACAGCTGTGGAACCCGAACTGGCGGTGCTGATCGACGGCAGAAAAAAAGTTCTAGGCTACATGGTAGCCAACGATGTTTCGGCCTGGGACATCGAACGTGAGAACCCATTGTACTTGCCCCAGTCGAAAATCTTTCGCGGCTGCTGCGCGTTGGGTCCCGTGCTGGTGACTGCTGATGAAGTGCCAGACCCATACAAGCTGAAAGTCAGCTGCACAATCCGCCGTGGCACGGGTATCATGTTTTCAGGCGAGACAACGGTCGGCATGATGAAGCGTAGAATCGAAGAGCTGATCGACTTTCTGTTTCTCGCCAACACCGTTCCGGACGGGACCGTGCTGCTGACGGGCACCGGCATCATTCAGACTGAGGAAGCTGCGTTACAGGAAAACGACGTGGTCGAGATTACAATTCCGGAAATCGGAACACTGCGGAATGTGGCGCGCCGGATCGGCTAAAGGGGGATCCATGAAGAGCCGTTTGATTGTAACAGCCATTCTGGCCGGACTTCTGGCGCCAGTGATCTACAGCCAGGAAAAAAACAGCGAGAAACCCGCCAGCGAAACGAAGCCCGGGGCGCCTGCGACGATGAAACTTTATGAAGTTCCACCGGCCCGGGAATCGAGCTCTCAGCCACCTGAGGAAGTTGCAGACTATTTCAAGATTACCCAGACACAGGAAGCCAAAGAGCGCGTCGAGCTGATTGAGGCTTTCCTCAAACAGTATCCGGAGTCGAGGCACGCCTCCACCTTGCACCAGATGGCCACAGCCAGTTATCAACAGCTCAACAACTACGAAAAGATGGTGGAGTATGGTGAGAAGACGCTGCAGGCTCTGCCCGCTAATCCTGCGACTTTGTCGGTTCTGGCCCTAGCCTATGCCTATCACGGCGAGGCTGACAAGGCGTTAGACCGCGCCAGCCGGTCGATCAGCGTTCTGGAGAAATTGACTGTTCCCGCCAACGTGGATCCGGCGCGCTTTATGGCAGAGCGCAATCAGTACCTCGCCTCGAACTATGCTTCGATGGGAAGCGCGTCTCTGACGAAGTTCGAGGAGGCACGGAAGGCACGACGAGACAAAGAAGCCGCGGCTGCGCCCCCCGTTCCAGCAGGAGCGGGGAACCCGCAGCCTGCAACCCAGGTCAAAGGTGGCGCCAAGCCAGCCGAACCTGCGACTTCCGATGCGGGCTCTAAGCTATTGCCTCCCGACAGTCCCGAAGTGATTGCGTTGGCGAAGGCGTATGGGTATTTTATGCGGTCGCTGGAATTGAATCCTGACTATGATTTTGCTCGCTTCCAGCTTGGCATTGTCTATGCCTATCAGAACAAGGCCGACCAGGCACTCGAATCATTCGCCCGCACGGTCGCTCTGAACGGCGGTTTTGCCGAGATGGCCCGCCAGAACTTGGAAGCGATTTATAAGGTGACCCATAAAGACTCACTCGATGGGCTGGAGGAGTTTATCGCAAAATTCAAGACTCAGCCGGCCCCAACGCAGGAAGGTCAAAAGTAAGCGCCGGCATCATCCTCAAGGTGGAAGCGGCGCCTCGTTGCTTCTGAATGGCAGGGACGGCGCTACTCCTGCAGAGCAGCATTCCTTTCCCGAAAAAAATCATGAGGGCTCTCAAAGTGATCCGGAAATATCTGGTAGTTGCCATCGTTTGTCTGACAGGCTTGACGTCCTGCCGTAAGGCTCCCGAACCGCAATTCGATCTCATTATCCGCAACGGTAATGTCGTCGATGGCTCGGGCGAGCTTTGGTTTCCTGCCGATGTTGCCGTGAGGGGTGACACGATTGTCAAGGTTGGCCGATTGGATGCGACCGAGCTCAGCGCGAAGCAAATTATCGACGCGCGCGGTTTGACCGTCGCGCCTGGATTTATCGATATCCACAGCCATTCCGACTATTCACTGCTGGTCGACGGCACAGCGCAAAGCAAGATTCGGCAGGGAGTGACGACTGAAGTTCTCGGAGAAGCTCCTTCAGCGGGCCCGCTGAAAGGCAAAGCGACCAAGGACCTCAGCCATTATGGTCTCAAGGCCGACTGGAAAACACTGGGCGAGTATTTTGCGCGTTTGCAAAAGAGCGGCATGTCGGTGAACGTGGCCTCCTACGTCGGAGCCACCCAGATTCGAAGCTGCGTACTGGGCGACGAGAGCCGGCCTCCCACGGCGGCCGAGACTGAGGAGATGAAGCAATTGGCCGCCGAAGCGATGCGTGATGGAGCCATGGGGCTCTCCAGTTCGCTCATCGTGCCCCCGGATACCTATCTCGACACCCGGCAGCTCACGGACCTAGCTTCGGCAGTAAAGCCTTTCGGGGGAATCTACTCAACGCACATGCGCAGTGAAGGTCAGGCAATTTTCGACGCAATCCGCGAAGCCATCAGCATTGGCGAACAGGCCCAGGTGCCCGTGGACATCATCCATCTCAAGATCGCGGACAAGCGGCTGTGGGGTCGAATGCCCGAGGTGATCAAGCTCATCGAGGAGGCGCAGGCCAAAGGATTGCGGGTCACTGCGAACCAGTATCCTTACATTGCTGGGCAAAACGACCTGGATGCCTTGATTCCGCCCTGGGCGATGGAGGGCGGTCGAGTGCAGATGTTAGCCCGGTTGAATGATTCCGCTCTGCGAGCCCGGATGGAGAAGGATATTCTCAACGGTGTCTCGGGGTGGTTCGATCATTACCTGGCTATGAAGGGTTGGGAGAGCTGCGTGGTAGCCGGTGTCAAGAGTGAGAAAAACAAGATGCATGAGGGAAAGTCACTGGAGCAAATCTCCAAGGTGCTGAACAAGAAACCTACCGACGTCGTCTTCGATTTGCTGAGGGACGAAGGTGGGTCGGTTCCCGCTGTGTATTTTTTGATGAGCGAAGACGACGTGCGAACCGCCCTACAGACACCCTGGGTGTCGATCGGTTCCGACGGCACCGCCGTTAGGCCCGATGGGATTCTTGGGAAGGGCAAGCCGCACCCACGCTGGTATGGCACGTTTCCGCGAGTGCTGGGAAAGTATGTTCGCGAAGAAAAGGTGCTCGCGTTGGAAGAGGCGGTGAAGAAAATGACGTCGTTGAATGCTGCCAAACTGGGTATTGAAGATCGGGGGCTGCTCAAGGCAGGAAAGAAAGCAGACATTACAATCTTCAGTGCCGAACGAGTCATCGACAAAGCAACGTTCGAGAATCCTCATCAGTATCCCGAAGGCATCGACTACGTCATCGTTAACGGGGCTCTGGTTATCGAAAAGGGCCAGCATCTGGGTTCCAAGCCGGGACGAGTCTTGTACGGCAAGGGAAAGAAGTAGCTGGGCAGCCTCGAGACATCGCGCGGTATTGTGGATGTTCAGCAGTTCTGCGGTGTAACGCCACGATTTTCGAGGAAGGGAGTCCACGTTATGAGGAAACTGCACGGGATCGGTGTGTTTGGAGGATGTTTGCTGGCAGCCAGTCTGATCGCCTCACCTGCCGACAACGATCATCGTTTCGAGTATCGAGTGCTCGCGACCAAGAAAACCTCCACAATGGAGAAAGAGCTCAACGCCGCCGGGACGGAGGGTTTTCGATTCGAGGGTATCATGGGCGGCAACACCGAATGGGGTGGATCGGAGGCCGTTGCCTTGGTTTCGAGAGAGCGTGGAGTCGAAAAGCGGGCGAGTTTCGAGTACAAGCTGATGGCGACCAGCAAGACCTCCACGATGCAGAAAGAGATTCAGCAGGCGGCTGACCAAGGATTCGGCTACAGGGGGCAGACGGTGTTTGACACTGCCTTTGGCGGCAAAGAAGTCGTAGTCATCATGGAACGCGACCGCGATGCGAAACCTGAGCGCCATGAATACAAACTGCTCGCCACTTCGAAAACGTCCACGATGCAGAAGGAATTGATCGAAGCTGGTGAAGCAGGATTTGAATTCGTCGGAATGACCGTGGCCGAGACTGCGTTTGGAGGCAAGGAATTGGTAACGATCTTGCGACGTAGGGCCAGCAAGTAGACACCTGAGCAGAGCGAAGAGTCTTCAGGCAGATTGGTCGTTCTCCAAGCCGGCATCTTCAAGAGATCTTTTCAGGAGATCGTCCACACCAAGCTGTACAGCCCATCGCAGCAGATATGCTCTGTCGAGCGATTTGGACTGGACTTTGAGTACGCCCAGCACGTCGGTCCATTGCCGCTCGGAGATCTCGCCTCCCTGTCGATACCATTCCAGTTTGTTAAGGATAGTGTCTTCTGGAGAAGCCAGCTGGAATTGACGTCCTGCCACTGAGTTCTCAAGACCGCTGCTGGTTGTTCGTTCAAAGGCTTGGAGATCAAACGATCGAGGCTTCAACAGAAAGATATCGATCTTCGTCAAGCTCTCGAGGTGGATGAGGTTAAACGAAGTTCGGTGCTGAATGGCTTCCTGAACCATTTCGAGGTCCACATAGAAGGACTGGGTGAGGGCGTCTACCAGCAATCGCGCGTGTTGAAGGTGGAGATCTGCGATGATGTCGATGTCCTGTGTGGATCGGGCGATGCCATGCGCAGAGCTGGCGACGGAGCCTCCGATGTAATAGCGAACGCCCAGCTTCTCGAAGACATCAATGACGGGAACCAGGGCAGAGGGAAAACTGAACAAGCTCATCGGCGCCGCTGCTCCAGGGACTTGCGAACTTGCTCTGCCAATGTTCGTCCATAATGAACTTCTACGAAAATGTGAAGAGCTTGTTCATCGCTCGCCTCAGGATGAGCTCGCCGAATTGCGTCCAAGGCAAGCCGACGAACTGACTCGCTCAGCGAAAACGCAATCGATAAGCGCTTTGAAGTGCCGGCCTCTCGCAGGAGGTTGATCTGAATGGCTTCCGCCGCTGGATGAGTGTCGCTGGATTGGGTTTTCATTGTCTTGGAGTCAGTTTAACTAGACCGGGCAGCAGGGGCACAGAAAAACTGAGAGCAACTGCGGGTCTGGGATGCAATGTCGCCGGAATCGTCGGGCTTTCCTTTCACCCGTTCGGACCCATGAACCTAGGGCTTCGACTTAAGACCTGGCACGCTTCTGGCAATAGCGGGCTCTAGCCGGGGGTAGATTCAGCCAAACCTGGCGATATCCGAACTGATGTTGTTCGATGAAGGAGCGAACGATCTTGCCGACGCGAAGCATGCGCTGCCGATCTTTGGATTTGAGAAACTTCGATTTGAACTCGTGGGACAGATTGTACTCAAAGTATGAGAACACGCCGTTGGTCGCAAGTCGATCGATCAGCACCGCCAGAATTTCGGAGACCAGTTCGGGTTCGAAGTTATTGAATGGCAGTCCGCAGACGATGTAGTCATACTGAAGATCCCTTCCAATGTCGCGCACATCGGCATTGTAAAGTCGGCAGTGAATTTCCTTCGACCGGAAACCTTCCCACGGCAGATTCTGTCTCAAGTGTTCGCAAAAGCGAGGGTTGAGTTCGTAGATCTCCAGGCGATCTCCGGACCGCAGATGCTTCATGATTTGCCGGGTGAAAGCTCCGGTGCCCGGCCCCACTTCCAAAACCTGAATTGGACGGGGAGAACGCAGGCTTAACGGATGCGTGATCGCCCTGCCCAACAAGGGGGAACTGGGCGCGATGGCACCGGTCGTGGTGAAATTCTCCGTGAACTGAGAGAAGAAGAGGGAGATGTCTTTGAGCATTCAGAAGGTGCTTACTAGAAACTGGCTGCAACGACAATCCAGAGACCGAATCGCCATCCAGACCTGGCACGCCGCTTAGGGCATTTTGACGAGGCTAGCCGCTAATGTATTGGCTTTCTGTGCAAGAACCAGGCCCTGGTTAAACTCGCCACGCTTCACGGCGTCCCGGGACTTCTTCATGAAATCGAGCACAGCGGCGAGATTGGGCTTCTGCTGCTCGGTCAAATGCGATTCGTTGAGTGATTCGACCAGCGACTGAGCAGAGTCTAATTGCTCGTTGATCTTTCTGTTTAGCGCCTGCTTGTCACTCTCGCTGAACTGCGGCAGCAATTGAATTGGGGGAGCCTGTGCCACGGGCGGTGTTTCGACAGACGTTGGAACGCTGGTTCTGGCTGCACGTCGCGATTCAACAACAGCCTTGGTTGGTTTTGGGGGCGGTGTGAGCTGGGCAGGGGGAGCCAGATTAGGTTGGGCTTCCGCTGCCGTCGCCGTGGGTTCTGGCAGCGTCTCAACCATGATGGGTGCTGAGGTCGATTGGTTCTCGTTCTCCGGCGCCGGTCCCTGATACCCAACGGAGGGCAGGCCGGTCACCGGAACTCGAGCCAGCGACTTGTTGCGGCTGCAGCCGGTGGCCAGCAGGCCGACAAAGATGAGACCCGTGCACAGGCGTTGATAAAGGAGTGCAGAATACGTTGACGAAGCTCGTTTTGTCGCGAACAAGTCAAGTGACGTGGGTTCTCCTCGCCCCGTTGCGGGAGAGGGACCAAGAGTGAGGCGGAGAGTCCATGCCTGATTGGTCTTGCAAGGTTTCAAACACATCATGCAGCGCAGGGTTGTGAATGTCGATTCACCCACTTGGAATCCCCCTCACCCCCAACCCCTCGTTCCGCGTTGGGGGTGAGGGGAGCCGAACAGAGCGATCGTGTCGAACGTGCGCACACCAGAGTTGTCGCAGTAACCTGCTGAAGCGCTAGCCATAAACCAACGAAGCATTCACAGCTGCCTTACGCCACGGGAAACTTCAGGGTGAAGGTCGTTCCCTTTCCGACTTCAGAATCTATCTCAATCTCGCCGTTGTGGAGTTGAACGACCTTGAATACGGTGGCTAGCCCAATGCCGCTGCCATTTTCCTTAGTAGTATAGTACAGGTTGAATACCTTTTCACGGCTCTCCGGCGGGATTCCGACACCTTCATCTTGGACCCTCAATTCCAGCGAACCATTGTGTAGCGCGGTTGAAATATTCAACGAGCCGCCTCTCGGCATGGCCTGGCACCCATTGAGAACTATGTTGAACAGGCATTGTTTCATCAAGTCCGGATCGAGCTGAATCTGGGGTAGGTTGTCACCAGACTGTACGAGAATTTGTACATTATGCTGACGGGCTTCGCTTTGAGCCAGTGTTACCACCTCCTGGAGGACCGGCTGGATATCGTCTTTCTTGAGCTTCACATCAACGGGGCGGTTGAAATTCAAGAAATTCCGCACCACGCGGTCCAGCCGTTTGATCTCCTGGGTGATGACATCAAGGCTACGGGTGGCGTCTTCCGCCTGCTGCGAAACAACCTGCGATTTGAGCAATTCCAGGTGAATCACAATTGCATTGAGTGGATTCTTGACCTCATGGGCCACGCCCGAAGTCAACTTGCTGAGAGCAGAGAGCTTCTTGGCGTACTCAAAGTGGTTCTCCAACTTTGCTACCGTCTCCGGATCTTCAAAGATCACCAGTTGGCCCATCGGTTGATGGTTCTCTTCGAGATAGTGCACCCTTGCGGTGACTTTGGACTGCGAACTGGGAAGAGGCAGATCTTCCTTCTTTACGGTCTGCTTCACCCCGAACGACGTCTCCACAAGGCCAAGCAACGGATGATCTTCACCCAGAACTTCATTCAGTCGTCTGCCGAGAGAAGCCTCCACGCTCGTGTTCAGCAACTGCGCAGACGACGGACTCATTAGCACGATGCGCCTTTCGGGGTTGAGGAAAATGATCTTTTCTTCCAAGCTCTTGACGATCTGCCCGAAATTACCTTTCAAGGCATCGAGTTCCTCACGGCTGCCCTCCAGACGCTGGCCGATCTCATCCAACTTCAAAGAAACCAGTCCGAACTCGTCGCGCCGTTTCAAATCGATTGGCTTGGTGAATTCACCTTGGATCATGCGCTCGATTCCGGCGGAAATGAACGTTAGAGGATTGAGCAGAACCTGCGCAAAAACCGCAGCGAGCGTCGTGGCAAACAGCAGAGAAAACCCGGCTACATAGAGATTCTTGCTCAGGAACTGTTTGAGTTGCTGCTTGATGAGGGCGGTGTTCATGGCGACCCGTACTGTGCCAAAAGAGCGATCGCCCGCCACCATCTCCGAGGTCACTTCATAGTTCTTGGGTGGCCCGTTTATGTAACGGAGCTGCGTAAGGAAGCCGGCGTTCTTGAGAACCAGTATATTTTCAGTCTGCGGGATCGTCTGGCCAAGCTGGGAGCTATCAGAGTGTGCCAGCACATGCTGATGCGGATCGGTCACGGCGAGGTAGACGATGGTCTGGGAGTAGGCAGTGGTTGACTCGAACAGAGCTTGCAACCCCAGGTCTTGCCGCAATACATCCCGAATGTAGTTCGGGATGGCTTCCGCATCGGGATCGCTCGGGGGTGGAGTGGGCTCCGATGACAAGGCCTGTTTGACCTGATTGTAAACCTGCTTGCTGATCAGGTCGCCGCCTTCGTATGTAGCGCGAATTTGTTCCCGAGTGAACGTGATAATGGTGAACAGCGAGACAATCGAGAGGACAACCAGAACCAGCGTGGTGATGGTGAGTGTGAGCCTAGTTTTGAGCCTCAGCGTCATAAAGGTTGAGCTTATTGTGAAGCGTCTTGAGACTGACTCCCAGTATTTCGGCGGCTCGCGTTTTGTTGTTTTCCGTGAATTCGAGTGTTTTGTAAATCAGTTGCTTCTCAGCTTCAGCCACCGTGGTTCCCACTGGGATGGCCACACTATTTGAAGAAGGCGACACTTCGCGCTGCTCCAGAACCGGCAGGTGCTTGTCCTCAATAAGGTCCTTGTCGCACACGATGAGGGAGCGCTCGACCACGTTGCGCAGCTCGCGCACATTACCTGGCCAATTGTGCGTAGAGAACATTTTCAAGACCCGATCCGTGGTCCCCTTCACATTCTTATCATGTTTCTTGTTCAACTGCCGGATGAGTGCTTCGGTCAAGATCGGAATATCTGCCAAACGGTCGCGCAGTGGTGGAAGGCTGATGGTGAAGACGTTGAGACGATAGTACAGGTCATTACGGAGTTCACCAGACTCCACGGCTTTTAGCGGCTGCTTGTTCGTTGCTGCCACAATGCGCACATCCACGTCGATTTCGGTCTTGCTTCCGAGACGTCGAAATTGTCGTTCTTCAATGACTCGCAGCAGCTTGCTCTGGGTTCCGACAGGCATTTCCGCGATTTCGTCAAGAAAAATGGTGCCGCCATTGGCCAACTCAAAGCACCCCAGACGCCGTTCGAGAGCGCCAGTGAATGCGCCTTTTTCATGTCCAAAGATTTCACTTTCCATCAGTGTTTCAGGAATAGCCGAACAGTTAATTGCAATAAAGGGACCCTCGCTACGCTTGCTCCGCAAGTGAATGTTACGCGCCACAAGTTCCTTCCCTGTCCCACTTTCCCCCGTGATTAACACTGAAGCGGTGCTGGGTGCGACCATCTCAATGAGGCGATACACTTCCAGCATTTGCGGAGAGTTTCCGGCCATGTCCCCAAAAGATCCATACTGCTTCAACTGGCTCTTCAGGAGCTGAACCTCTTTGAGGGTCTTTTCGCGTTCGAGGCATTTGTCGAGCAATATCCGGAGTCGAGCGGGATCTACCGGCTTTTCCAAGTAATCGTAGGCGCCCACTTTGATGGCTTCGACCGCAGAGTCGATGGTTGCCTGGGCGGTGAGCAGGATGACTGCAATATCCGGGTAGTCTTCTTTGATCCTCTTGAGCAACGTCATGCCGTCCATTACCGGCATGAACAAGTCGCTGATCACGACCTGCGGCTCGAGTTCGGAGATCAGAGCCAATGCCCTCTCACCGTTCTCGGCTGAATTGGTGTTGAAGTTCCAGTTCGAAACCAACCTAGCCAGACCCTCTCTGGCCGAGGGTTCGTCGTCAACAATCAAGATCTTCTGCTTGCTCATGTCGCTCCTGATAAGGCGGTTGGAACTGAACGCTGGATGTCTAAAATGTTGAGGGGGCGGTTTGGCAGTGACCCTTCCGTGCTGTCCTGCTGTGGGTGTCATGATACAGGCACCGCCCTCAAAAGTAAAAATTTTTGACTCCCTCCCGCTCGTGCCAGTAAGCTTCAAACTGGGTTTGTCGCCTTCGCCCGGCCTCTTTCCGCCATGGGAGCTTCATGGGATCTTCGTCGCTTACTGTTCAGTCAGCTCGAGACGTGGTTTTGCAACACTGTCAGCGGATTGCTGGTAGACAGCCAGTCGAAAGCGTTGCGCTCCTCGAAAGCTTTCAGCGTGTCCTCGCCGAGACGGTTTCTCTCGACTGTGACCAGCCCCCTTTTGCCCGGTCAATGCGTGATGGCTTTGCGCTGCGGACCGAGGATGTGCAGTCAGTACCCGTCTCGTTGCGCTGCGTTGGTGAAGTCAGGGCAGGGGAGATGACTAAAGCTGGTCTGACAAGCGGTGAAGCGATCCACATTATGACTGGTGCTCCCGTACCCGTAGGCGCCAATGCTGTGGTTATGGTGGAAAACACTGACCGCCCGTCAGACGGCCTGGTGCGAGTGCTCAAGCAGGTGAGTGTCGGTGAGAATATTGCGCCGAAAGGCTCGGAGCGCCGCGCAGGAGACACCGTGCTTCGTCCGGCGCGGCGCATCTCAACTTTTGAGGCGGCCGTCCTGGCCAGCGCGGGCAAGGCTGACGTGCTGGTGTATCGCCGTCCGGTCGTTGCCATATTGGCGACGGGCGATGAACTCGTGGATGTAGAGGCCGTTCCCGGTGCCGGACAAATTCGCAACTCCAATTCGTTTTCGCTTTATGGGCAAGTGTTGAAGAGCGGCGGCGTCCCCCTGATATTAGACACAGCTAAGGACAATCTGCCGGACTTGCGAAAGCAGATTCGGCGAGGGCTGGAAGCTGATGTTTTGCTCGTCAGCGGCGGTGTGTCGATGGGAAAGTATGATTTGGTCGAGCCCGTTTTCGATGAGTTGGGTGTGACGGTTCATTTCGAATCCGTAAGCATGCGTCCGGGCAAGCCGACTGTGTTTGCTACCTGGAAGGACCGCTGGGTGTTTGGCCTGCCTGGAAATCCTCTGTCGACATTCGTTGCCTTTGAGCTCTTTGTGAGGCCAGTGCTGAGCGCTCTCCAGGGATTGCCAGCCTCAGACCTTCCGGTGGTGCGAGGTCTGCTCCAAGCAGATGTTGTTGAGCGCTCGGGTCGAAGTGCCTTTTTGCCGGCTTGGGTGCGCACCGGGTCTGGTGCGCTGGAAATTTCGCCTGTAAACTGGAAGGGTTCGGCAGACGTTTTTGGTGCCGTTGATTCCAATGGGCTGTTGATTGTCCCCGCCCAAGCGGCGCGCTTGGCCAAGGGCGAAACTGTTGAGGTGTTGTTGTTTGAAGAGGTTGGGTATGCGAATGAATTTCTGTTGTAACAGGGGTGTTTGTATGGGTCTCGCCTCAGACCACCTGGTTTAGGTCGTGGAGTTAGTTCAACATGGCGCAGTTTTCGCATCTGGATGAGAATGGGAAAGTCAGGATGGTTGATGTGACCGAGAAGCCTGTCACAGTGCGCACAGCCCGGGCCTGCGGACGGGTTAGAGCGTTGCCGGATACACTGGCGCTGATTCGAACCGAAAAGATTGCCAAGGGGAATCCCCTTGAAGTGGCACGGGTTGCTGGAATCATGGCTGCCAAGAACACGGCGGGGCTCATTCCTTTGTGTCATCCCCTTGGATTGACGCACGTCGACGTACGCTGCGAGCTGACGGCAGAGGGAATCGAGTTGGAAGCCACCGCCACTGCCGAGGGCAAGACCGGTGTGGAAATGGAGGCGCTGGCGGCCGTCTCAGTCGCAGCGTTGACGATTTACGACATGTGTAAGGCTGTGGACCGTGAAATGGTCATTACCGATGTCAGGCTTGTGGAGAAGTCCGGAGGCCGATCTGGGCATTACCTGCGCAAGGACAATCCACGCAAGGACCCTTAATGTCTTCTTTTCTCAAATATTGGTTGCCTCCCCTCCTTTGGGCCGGCTTGGTCTCCATCTTTTCGAGCGATAGCTTTTCCTCGGACAATACCTCACCACTGTTTCTGCCACTATTCCAGTGGCTTTTGCCACACGCAATACCGGAACTTATTCAGTCCTTCCACTATCTCATTCGCAAGTTAGGCCACTTTGCGGAGTTTTTTGTATTGGCGATGTTGCTGTATCGAGCCGTACGAGGCGGACGCGGGATGCCCTGGCAATGGCGAGTGGCTTCCTGGACGTTGGGCTTGGTTCTGATGTATGCCGTTGTCGATGAAACGCACCAGCGGTTTGTACCGAGCCGCAGTGGGGCCTGGAGCGATAGTCTATTGGACTTCTTCGGGGGCTGTTGCGCAGTGGCTTTGCTTTATGCGCGATATCGGACCAAGTCGGGGGCATTAACCCCTGTAGCGGTTTCTGATCCTTATGGGAACTAACTTGGTAGTCACAGGCCTGATCGCGGTATGTCTCACCTTTAGCTCCAGCATCCTGCATAGCCAAGCCACGAGCTCGAGTCAAGGTTCGCCTGCGCGCTCGACACCTTCAAATGAAAAACCCGTGAGAATTCTAGGTCCTTTTACCTCTCGCGACGACCAGGATGAATACACCAAGGTTGTTTTGAAGAATGGCCTGACGCTGATTGTTTACGAGCGTAAGGACTTGCCGCTGGTCTCAATCTCGACCTATGTGAAAACCGGGTATTTGGATGAACCGGACCGGCTGAGGGGCATCGCCCATGTGGTCCAGCATATGTTCTTCAAAGGTACGGCGCGCCGTGGCGTGGGAGCGATGGCCAAGGAGACCAAGGGACTTGGCGGGTCCCTGAACGCTGGAACCTTTTACGAATATACCCACTACTACACGCTGCTTCCTTTCGAGCATTTTCGGCAGGGGCTCGACATTCAGGCCGACGCTTTGCAGAATCCGGTATTTGCTGAGGAAGAGCTAAAGCGCGAAATCCAGGTCATTTTGCAAGAGGCACGACGCAAGGCCGACACGCCTGAAGCTTTTGCTTTGGAAAAGCTCTACGAGACGGCATTTGAGATCAGTCCAGTTCGTCGTTGGCGCATCGGCGATGAATCAACTCTGCTGCCTCTCAATCGTAAAGAGGTGGTCGAGTTCTACCAGCGCTGGTACGTTCCCTCGAACATCGTTCTAGTCGTCTGTGGCAACGTCGACAAGCGGTCAGTCTTGGATGAAGTGGTGAAGAAGTACGCAAACATGCTGCCGGCAAAAGTAGAGTTGTCGATGGTCCCAGCCGAGCCAGTACAGAAGCAGTTGCGTTATCGCCAGCTTGGCGGTGACATTGCCGAGGCGAGACTGTTCTTGGGGTTTTCGATGCCCGCCGCGCTTACACCTCAGTGGTACGCGGCACAGGTTCTCAACGCGGTTTTGACGGAGGGGGAGAGTTCGATTCTAAGCCGTCAGCTCAAGGAAGAGAAGGGCTGGGTGAGCTCCGTAAAGTCGTTGCCGCTCGATTTGCAGCATCAAGGTTACCTGGCGCTTCAATTCAGTCTCGATCCGTCACGCCTGGACAACGTTGAGTTGGCGCTTTGGACCGAGTTGGAACGCCTCAAGTCAGGGGCCTTGGATGATCAGGATATCGAACGTGCCAAGAACCTCCTGGAACGCAACATCTACTTGGAGAGAGAAGAACTGATCAATTTCGCCTTTGAGTTGGCGCGCTACGACGCAATATCGACTCATAAGGAATGGCGCGATAGCGTGCGAAAGCTTCGAGCAGTCACACCAGAACAGGTGATCGAGGTTGCGCAGACTTACCTGACCTTGCCCCGTAGCACCGTGTTGGAATACTTACCCAAGGGAGCCAAGCCCCGCAGCGCCTCGGCGGAAAACCTCATGGCGTTCCTCGAACAGAGGCTTCCGAATGCAGTGAAAGAAGCCGAGTTGATCGCTGGGCCGGCCGAGCCTCTCAATAAAGACAAGAAGGGTAAACCCGTTCGGCCCGCAGCTCGGGCCGTCGGTCAGGCCGAGATCAGCTCCGCTTGGGTTGAGTCGCCTCTTACCGAGTACAAGCTATTGCGCGGTCCGGAAGTAATGGTGAAAGAAAGCCGCGCCCTTCCGCTGATTTCAATCGGTGTCTTCTTTCCCGGAGGACGCCTCTTTGAAGGCCTCAACAACAATGGAATCACTGAGCTGATGCTGCGGACCTCAGCCAAAGGCGCGCTCAAGATGAGCAGTGAGCCGATCTTGTCGGTGTTCGAGCGAAACGGCGCCAAGATTGAGACTCGAGCTGAAGCCGATTTCTTCGGCTATGTCCTTACTGGGCTGAAGGCAGGATTCGAGAAGAATTTGGATGCTTTGTTTGAAGCTATTCAACAGCCACAGTTTGAAGAGCCCCAGATTGAAAGGGAGAGGTCCCTTCTCAGTGCTGAGGCTTCGCGGTTGACTGACAGTCAAGTGCTGTATTCCCGCCAGTTGCTGAAACAAGCCCTTTACGGAAATCATCCCTACGGTTTGCCTCCGCTGGGGACCGTTGAATCGTTGCTGAGGATCACCCGCACGGAACTGAAGGAGTGGCATACTCAATTTGTTCAAAAGGCGATCCCAGTCATTGTGATCGCTGGCGATACCGAAGGGAGCGAGCTGGTCGCGAGGCTTTCGACCTATATCAGCACAGTCGGGGCAGAGCCTATCGACGTCAAAATGGCGCTTCCGGTCAAATCGCATGACCGCCCTAATGAAAAGACCGAAAGTCGTGACCGAAGGCAATCAGCAACCTCAGTAGGATTTCTCACGCTCGGAGCCTCCGAACCTGAGACTCGAGTGCTGACGGTGGTGGTCAACTTGGTTTCCGGCATCGGCGGAAGGTTTTCCGAACAAATTCGAGAAAGGCAAGCATTGGCCTATATCGTTAGTGCCGCGTACGAACCAACCACTTTGGGCGGGTTCTTCATGGCTTACACGGCGACTTCGCCGGAAAACCGAAGGCTGGCAGTGGATGCCCTCAAGGAACAGTTCAAGAAACTAGCGCTCGAACTTCCGACTGAAGAGGAAGTACGGCGTGGGAAGAACTCCTCCGGTGGCCTGTGGAGGACGCGCTTGCAGCGGCGAAGCCTCCAGATATTCGAGTTTGCTCGCCTCAAAATGGCGGGATTGGGTCTGGACGAAATTCAGAACTACGCCAGCCAGTATGATTTCGTCACACCCGCGTTAATCCGCGACGTAGCCCGAAAGTATTTCGACCTGAACCACATTGCGATCGGAGGGGTTCTTGGCAACGCGGGAAGCAGAGACGTCACCAAATGAGCCGAACGGCCCCGACACCTCAAGTGGGCTTGAAGGCGTCCGCCTCGCCAGCGAATGCGGCGCCGCGGAAATGGCAGCGTTCCTGTATGCATCGGAACCGACGGTGCTTCATGCTCTCTTAGCCAATCCCCACTTGGGAGAGCGCGAAGCGCTCCTCTTGCTGAACCGAAGGAACCTGCCGTCTTCGGTAATCCAAGGGCTGGCGGGCATGCAGCCGATTCTCAACAGTTACGCTGTGAAACTGGCTTTGACGAAACACCCTAATACGCCACTGCGGACAGCTCTGCCCCAGCTCAAATTTCTGTACCTGTTTGACCTTGTTTCGGTCAGCCTTCAACCTGGCTTGCTAGCCGAGGTGAAGCGAGCCACTGAAGAACTGATTCTGGCTCAGGTTCCCAAGTTGGCAGTCGGACAGCGCATCACGCTGGCAAAGCGCGGGTCTGCCCGAGTTGCTGCCAGCCTTCTCAAGGGAGAAAATATCCAAATCATTCAAGCAGTTCTCGACAATCCTTACTTGACAGAGGCAGTCCTACTGCCCGTGTTGAACCGTTCAGACTGTACTCCGAGGATCGTAGAGGCAATCGCCTCCCATCCGAGATGGGGCCTTCGCTACGATATTCGTCTGGCATTGTTGAGGAACTCCAGCCTGCCGCTCGCTCGGGCCTTGGCGATATTGCCGGGGCTCAAACCTCAGGATGCCCAAGCAATGTCCCAAGACCCAGCAGTCGCCCCTCAGATAAGAAGGTATCTTTCGAATCGCCTGAACGGCTCCAAAACAGACACTTAGTCGCACTGTTTGCTCTAGAGTCCCGTCCCTAGTGAGCTCGAGGCTGACGATGTCCCAACTTCTGCCATGACAGCGGTGTTTCGGCGAGGCGTGTTGAGAATTGCTTGTGGAGCAAGCGTTTGAGGGGGCGCAGGGCCGATGCTTCTCTATCTGTGGGAGTCTTCCCGCGACGACTCTCTGAAAGCCTTGACGGACAAGGCATAAAGACAGGGATCTGTGGAAAACTCGCGTTGGACAAGCCATTTCGCCGGTCGATATTTCGCCGGCAACGAAAAATCGTAAAATTTAGAATAAGCAATGTGTTTACTGGTGTTTGTCTGGTTGGTCATTTCGTGTGCAATCTGCTAATACAGCAAGTCTGTCTGGAGTTTTGAGGTATGAGAGGCCACTTTTCCACAAGGTTTTCCACAGGTTTTGTTGATAACTTCATGCGAGGTTGTGGGTTCTGGGTTTTCGACATTCATCGGCCCGACTTTTTGACCAAGGAGCCTATGTCATTTGGCGGTTAGGCTTGTTTGATTCGAGAGATTCAAGTTTGGTATAGTCGCCTCGCCTTCGAGGGCAAAAGCCCGCCCAACCCAATCATGCAAACAAAGAAAATTCTGTTCTCCCTTGAGGTGACCATCGTCTTCCTGAGTCTGACGGTCTACCTCTGGCATACCATTGAAGCTACCGAACGCCAAAAACGCCATCAAGCGATAGAAATTGGCGCCAACCAACTGAAGGGTGGCATCGAGGCTTTCGTCAACGAAAAGATTTCCGTCTTGATGCAAGTCAGGAATTTCTGGCTGCACAGCAAATCGATTGACCACGACGAGTTCCTTGGTTTTTGCCGTTCCATAATCAGCCAGATACCTGGATTTCAAGCCATTGAGTTTGGAGATACCTCGGACAGGGTGGTTTGGGTTGAACCTCTGTCAGTGGAGGATTTCGACGCCACAAGCAGGACCAGACGCCACCAAACACTGCTGCGAGCCATTCAAAAAAAGACGGTCACGGTGACACCTGCTTTGAACTTTACACACGGCGGCAAAGGCTTTGGCGTAATTGTTCCCATCTTCCGAACTGGAAAGTATGAAGGAGCAGTGATCGGAATTTTCAAGATTGAAACTCTGTTTTCGCTGATTTTCGATTCTGTTTTGAGACAGCAATACAACATTGCCGTATTTGACGGTGATGTCCTTGTTTTTGGTGACGAGCCGGACGGGACAGAGTGGAGACAATCCTCCAGTTATGTGAAGGAAACAATGACGGTCGGCGACCAAAACTGGAGTTTGGTGTTGTGGCAGAAGGAACGCGAAGGCGACGTCACATTTTTGGGCAGTTCAGTCTTGGTTCTGGGCTTCGCCCTTTCGCTGGTTTTGGGTTCCCTCGTTTGGGTCTTGTCCACGAAAGCTGAGCAAGCGGATGTTTATGCAGCGTTGCTGGAGGTTTCACATCAACTTGGGGCCTCGCCGGACATGAACAGCGTTTTTCGTGTTACCGGGGAAACTTGCCTGCGAATGACCGGAGTTGACCGATGCGGAATCTTCCTGTGGAACGAGATAGAAAGGCAGTTCGTTCCCTCTTGGATATCCAGCGACCAGCCCGAAGACATTCAGCAATTCCATGGTTTGAAGTTGAAATACGGTGAAATGGCATTAATCAACAAGATCGTAGACGAGAAGCGGAGTGTCCTGGTCCAACCTGAAAGAATGGGGCTGATCAATCCCAGTCTGGTTCGCTTGTTCAAGATCCGCTCGGTCCTGGTTGTCCCTTTGGTGTCGAAGGGAAATCTGATTGGCGCGATGACGCTGGATCACGAAGGCAAGCAACGCCGCTTTCCTACGCGCGAGCAGGCGATTATCGCGGGCATTGCCGCACAGGCCGCTATTGCGATCGAAAACGTCAGTCTGCTAACTGAAACTCGAAAACAGTCGGACGTGATTGGAAAAAAGAATAAGGAATTGGAATCCTTTCTTTTCATCGTCTCTCACGATTTGCGAAATCCGATCCTGGCTTTAGGAGGAATGGTATCCCTCTTGGCCGAAGAGTGTGGCGACGAACTCAGCGCGAGCGGAAAGCATTATCTGAGCCGCATCCAGGCTAATTTGAATCACATGGAGCTGTTAATTAAAGATGTTCTCGAGCTTTCGAAGATCGGCAGGACCGAAACGCAGTTGGACCAAATCGACGTTCAGGAAACCCTGGACGAGATCTTGATGGATTCCCCAGTTAAGACGAGCCAGCAGCATGTCCAGGTGTGCAACAAGAACCATGTACAAGTGCTGCGGTACAACCGTCATGGCCTCCGGCACATTTTCTCCAACCTGATCGAGAATGCTCTGAAGTTTTGCGCCTACCAGGAATCAGCGAGAGTGGAAATCGGGTCGGAAGAGGATGACAGGGAATACCGGTTCTATGTGAAGGACAACGGCGTTGGAATTGACCCAAAGTTTCATCACAGCATCTTCGACTTGTTTTACAGGATACAGGATTTGAAAACTGTGGAAGGCACCGGCGTGGGTTTGACCATCGTTCACCGGGTCTTGGAAACCTACGGCGGTCGAATCTGGGTCGATTCCGAGAAGGGAAGAGGGACGACGTTCTTCTTCGCCATACCGAAGAGCCTTTGAGCGGCCACAGGCGATTTACCTCGCCACCGAGCGACATTTCAGAGGTTGATACGACTGAAGGAATCGCACGTTTTCTCGTCCTTGAAGAAATGCCGAGTACGACGAGGAGAACGAGAACGAGGACGAGAACGATTCTCACTAGACTTTCGGAAACATGAGCTGCGCCGTCTCTGCCCCAGTCAGATGAGGATGATTGCTTTGGGAGAGGTCAATGCCACCTAAGGATTTGGAGCGTCTCGCTCGAATTCGAGAAACGCTGCGCGAAAACCAGTGGGACGCTCTCATCTTGTTTCATCCAGACAATATCGTGATGGCCAGCGGTATGTTGCCGGGTAGCACCCACGTTGCTGCAGTCGTCACAGCGGATGGCCATGTACTGCTGATCACGCCGTGGTGGCGGGAAGAGTTTGCTCAGCAGGAGAGTTGGGCCGACGAGATCTGGACCTTTGATTGGTGCCGAGGTTTTAACGGCGTGGAACCGCTTGGCGCAATGGTTGAGAGGTTAAGGCAGAGCCGCGAGCGCTATCGATTGGAGACCGTAGGGTACGACGCGCGGATGCACCACTACAGTCCAAGCAAGCTGCCCTCCGAGTCGTTCACCTACGAGGAGGTGAAGGCTAAGTTGCCAGAGTTATTTCGGTCTGCCGCAGACGCGACCGATGCTGTGAACGAACTCAAGTCGCGCAAGACACGGCGGGAAGTCGAAAAGCTGCGGCTGGCGCACCGGGTCGCCAAGGCCGGGGTCGAAGCTTTCTATGCGCACGCGAGCCAGGGCATTCGAGAGACGGACTTGGCGGCCGAGGTCAACTACGCAGTGCTGAAGCAAGACGGCCACGGCGGGATCCGCTACACCTACTGTGATCCTCCCCAGATCGCTTCAGGAGCCGCTCGCACGTCGATAGCTGACACGATGTCGAACCATGCCACTGAAAAACGGCTGCAGGCCGGCGACTTGGTGATGCTGGAATTTGGAGTCCAGGCAGACGGCTACTGGGCAGACATCACGCGCACTCTGGTTGTGGGCGAACCGACCGATCGACATTACCGGATGCATGAGGCCATTCTGGCAGCACAACAGAGCGCGATTGCCGCCTACAGGCCTGGTGAGAGCACGGGCGATACGCTTTGCCATGCAGCTTGGGAGACCATGCGCAATCACGGATTCGGCGACGGTATCACACATTTTCTGGGTCATGGCTTGGGCTTTGCTTATCATGAAGCCGGTCCCATTCTAGGGCCCGGAGAAACCGGAAGGATCCAGGCGGGCCACGTTACTTCTGTGGAGCCAGGTCTTTACTTCTTGGAGAATGGCGTCGCACAGGGGGGAATGCGAGTGGAAGATAATGTCGTCTGGGGAGAAAGGCCCGCCCAAGCAGAGATTCTTTCAAATTTTCAGCGCGGCTTGTCCTGGGTTGGCAGCTAGCCAAGTCACCTTGCCGCTGCAACCGCCTAGTGAACATTCAATCGTTATTTGTGGGAGCACTTCCTATTGTGAGGTTCGGGGCAGCGCGACCATGCCGGTGAAACCAGGCTGCTATTGGTAAGGATAGAAAGATCAGTACACCTGCAGATCCCACAAACGCTCCCACACCCTGCATCAAGACCCAACCTAACGAGTGTTCAAACCTCAGTTTGTGCCTCACAGAATACCAGGTTAGGCACCGGCATAGAAAGCTGATCCAACAATAGGAACAAACAACCAACGGTAAAGACCCTTGCCTGTCGGGAATCGGCTGAGCAAACCGTGAAGTATGAGAACCGACGAACCGTAGCTTACGCCCAGATTCATTACAAGCTCGAGAAGACTCTGTACATATGAGTTGTCACTCACACTCGCCAGCGAAATCAGAGCCCCAATCAGTAAGCTAGTGATGAACGCCAGCTGGAGGTCTCGAAGCATGTGTGACCTATGCATGTCCTTGCGCTCTTTGTGGCTTCCCGCTTGCCAGCCTGTCGCAACTCCAGCGGCACACTTCCCTTGGAGACATGATCAGAAAGCCACGCTCCGAGTTCTAGCTACTTCCGGCTTTCTTCCTGGCAATCGCGTCACAAGCGTAACCCTTAAGGTTGAGCAACGATTGTTTCATGGAATCATCCAACCCCAGTACGCCAGAACGGCGATCGAAATAGAGGCAGCCAATCGCATTGCCACCCACAATCAATGGGAGCATACCGAACGCAGAAGCACCGGCCACTGCCACGAACTGGGATTGGTTGTACCGCGAGGTTCCCACGTTGTCGACGAAGACTTCGCGTCTTTGAATTAGAGCTGGACCTACCGGACCGCTCAACAGAGAGAGGGGAAAACGAAACCTTTCAATGAACGCATCAAGGTCGTCGCCCAAGCCCATGCGAGCCTCCAGCAACTTTCGGTCGCTGGTCACGAGGCAGAAAACCACGCGGTCAAAGCGGCCGCCTCGGAAAATTGCTTCGAGTACCATCAAGAGAATGTCGTTGAGTCCAAAGGATTCATCTGAAGTGATTACCGCAGCGACTTCGCGTTCCAGCTGCGCCAGTGTTTCTCGGTCGGGAACGACTCCAGGAAGCGCCGCGGGAGCAGGCTCGGGCTCAGACGCGGTCGACAGACCAGAATCGCGTAGCACATTCTCGATTTGCCGCATCAACCGGAGATTGTCCATCGAAACGCCTGCGGCAGAGAACGTGTCCTGAGTCTCCAAGACAGCGCCTCTCAGGATCTCATGCACATTGTCATCAGTCAGCGGAAGAACTCGTTCGTATTGCTTGAGCAATCCTTTGATCTGCTTGTGGCTCTTGTCGGGGTCCATGCGGTAAACCGCTGTTGATAGCGCATGGCTGAAGGAGGTGATCATGTGGACCCTTCCCCGGTCGGTTTCCATCTTGGATGGAGAGAGATCGGTTGGGTCCATGCAAAGGATGACCTTCTCAGGCAGGTGCCACTGTCGGGCCATCGCCTGGCCTAGTTCTTCATACGTAAAGTGGAGGACGTGGCGACAGGCCTCGCGGTCTGTCCACTGGTTATTCTTGATCCTCTCCAGAATTGTGGAATAAGCCTCCTTCAAATAGCAGGAAACCAACAGTTCGCCCAGATTGCGAAACATGCCGCAGAGATACGCTTCTTCCCCATGGGCATAACGCGCATGTTTTGCGATCTGCCGGGCATGGCTGGCAGTTAGGAGTGCGACGAGCATCTGCTCGCGGCCGTGCGCCGAGTTCTTGAAATGATCAAACATCAGCATGCCTGCCGCAAGGTGTCGAACGGCGTCCCAACCGAGCAGGGTCACTGCATGCGAGATGCTAAGGATGGATCGTCCCGCGCGGTTGAAGTAGACCGAGTTAACGATTCGTAGGACCTTCGCGGTCAGGCTGACATTTTTCAGGATGAGATTGGCGAGGCGTCGTAGCGTCGCATCTTCATCGCCAGCCGTGGCCATCAGCTCCGTGATGTGGTGAGCAAACGTCGGCAGGTCTTCAGCGGCAGCAATCCGCTGAACACAACTCTCCAGATATCCTTCTTTGGGAAGCCTGTCTTCCATTAGTTGCGACGTCTCCAGTAAACGCAAAAGGAGATTAGCTGCGTTGCGCCTGGCGAGTCAAAGTCAAACGCGGCAGACTTCACGGAGGTGCCAAGTCACCCTCAACAAAAGGGAGCTGGCAAAAAATTTCTCCTTGGTCAAAACGGGGGAATTTCTCGCATCCAAGGCGTCGGTCATTCTTCGACACGTCCCATTGCTACTGGGAGGTGGCCCAGAGCTCTAGTTGCCGATAAGGCGCTTAATGCGCTGCACCAGTGCCTTGAAAACACTCTGGGTGATCTCAATATGATCTGAAAGCAGGTCATAGAACTCTTCCTGCTCAATCCGCAAGAGCCGGACATCCTCCAACGCTGTGGCGGTCATCAGCCGAGGTTCAGTATCGAACAGAGCCCAGGTGCCAAAGGCCTGGCGTTCTCCCGCGACTAGAATCTCCTGATCGGCCTTGTGCAGCCTGACCTTGCCTGTCACCACGAGATACATCGCGTCCGCATTCTCATCTTCACGAAAAAGCACTGAACCTTGAGGTTTTTCCACTTCTCGAGCGATGGAGCCGATGAACGCCAGCTCTTCGGTTGTGGCGTGGTTGAAGATATCCACGTTCTGCAGGAACAAGACTTTGTCAACGATAGTCAGCATAAGAGCGTATGAACCAACTTACAAGAAGCGACGCCAACGGGAGCATCATGCTACACGACGGTTTGCGTTCCCTCAAGCAGTCGCAAGCTGCGTTCGGCGGTATGGCGAATCATCGGACTCTCGCTGGAGCGAGCCGAACGGACGGATGCAGCCAACTCGACCAGACCCAAGTCGCCTGCAACGTAGATGGAGATGGTCCGCAGCCAAGTGTCACGGCCAGTGATGTATTGTTCAAGGTAGGCCACACCTGACTTGTGCTGCAACCCAAAATGCTGGCTTCCGGAGGCAAGAAGAGTGTCAGCGGCCGATTCTTCGAGGATGGGGAAGAGCAACTGTTT
>Ga0180085_1000092_pt1 | contig 27417 bp, 22 predicted proteins | sample EasRiv730_16_10D_FD_123013 | JGI IMG/M metagenome (GOLD analysis project Ga0180085, IMG submission 123013) | Soil microbial communities from meander-bound floodplain in the East River, Colorado, USA - East River metaG ERMLT730_16_10D | ecosystem: Environmental > Terrestrial > Soil > Floodplain ... | reverse complement strand
TGATTTATGAAGCTCGCTTCGTTTGCACAGACGGCGTGCTTCTTTAATATGTTCTGCTCTCTGCCTGAAATGTTTGGGGGCGTGTCTGGCTAGCTCCACTTAGAATCTTTTCTACCAGACGAGAGCCGCTGCAGGGCTTCACAGCCCTTGCTAGCGGCTTTTCTGTTTTTGGAGGCGTTAAGTGGTCCGGAGCATGGCTGGCGGGGCGGGCGAGACTAGCGGGGTTGCTAGAATCAACAAAACTCCCAACCTTTTCGGGACGCCATTCTCCACATCTAGCTACTTAATCCCCACCACCATCGAATCGGGGCCGACGAGGTGCTCGACGCGAGTCTCTTTGAAGCCGATTTCTTTCATCCAGCTCATGCAGTCGGCGCCGGTGTAGTCGAAGCCACCCTGGGTTTCGATCAGCATGTTGAGACTCATGAGGAGCCCGAAGGCGTTTTTCGAACGGTCGTCGTCGATGATCGATTCGTACACAATTAAGGCGCCTCCCGGTCGAACGGCGTCATAGGCCTTGCGAATGAGCATCTTCTTTTCTTGTAGGTTCCAGTCGTGCAGGATGTGCCCCATCATGACGACGTCGGTTTCGGGGATCGGCGTGTTGAAGAAGTCACCCTGGGAGAACCGCAGCCTTCCCGAAAGCCCGTTCCGCTGAACGTATTCTTCGAAGATCGGCTCCACTTCGGCGAGATCAAATCCAACGCCAGACAGATGCGGGTTGGCGAGCGCGACTTGAACGGCCAAGTCTCCTTGCGCTGTGCCGACGTCCACGTATCTCTTGTAATTTTTCCAGGGAAACCTACTAGCAATGGCCAGGTTGGCGCCGTGGCTTAACCCGGTCATGGCTGCCAGGAATTCTTTGAGACGGGCCGGACTGGCATAGAGCGCGACAAAGAGCGATTCACCGCCGGCCTTGGCCTCATTCTGAGGGCTGCCGCTCCGCAGGCCTTCGGTGAGATGGTTCCAGAAGCCAAAGAGCCGGCTGTTGGCCATGTCGAGAATGCCGCCAATGTATGTCGGTTTTCTCTTGTCGAGAAAGAGATCCGTCTCAGGCGTGTTTTGATACTTGCCATCGACTCGATTAAGAAAGCCGAGCGCCACCAAGGCGTCCAGGAAATCCTGGGCTGACCGAGGATGCAGCCCCAACCGCCCCTGGAGACTTTTCAGATCTTCCGGGTGCTTCGCCAACTCCGTGAAGACTTCCATCTCCACCGCGCTCAACAGGGTCTTGGAAGCCCAGAAACCTAGGCCGACCTGCAGGATCTTTTCTGGGGTAAGGTGGGCAGTCATTGTGTTTCCTCCGAACCAAGGAAGTCCCCTCTTGGGAGGGGTGGCGCGCAGAGACCTCGGTCGCGCCGCGCCGGGTGGGTCCGTGCTCTATTCCAAAACCGACGCCAAAGCCTGGCGGCCCTTGCCCCTCCTGAGAGGGGATTTGGTTCGCCATTTTCCTTCTGACATCACAGCACACATTTAAACGGCGTGGCAGCTCCAAACCTAACAAGATCGCATAGAAAACAGATAGTTCAAATAACCACAGAGACGAAAATGCTCTGTCGTCCTCGTTTTCGTCGTCATCCTTCAGCCTTCTTCGAGTACGAGAACGAGGACGACGACGAGGACGATTCTACATCTCTCCATCGGAGCAACTCTGTTACGTCCGGTAGTCGGCATTGATGTGAATGTATTCTGTGGTGAGATCGCAGGTCCAAACTGTGGAAGCGGCATTGCCCGACTTCAGATCGAGGCTGATGCGGATGTCGTGCTGCTGCAGGATCCGTTTCGCCTGGCTTTCGTCAAATCGCAACCCCATGCCATTTTCACAAACAGGCAGACTGCCAATATGAATATCGGTGCGGTTCGGATCAAAGGACACGCCGGAGTAACCGGCGGCGCAGAGAACGCGGCCCCAGTTGGCGTCTTCGCCGGCCATGGCGGTCTTGAACAGCGGTGAGTTTGCAATGCTGCGTGCAATCTGCGTGGCATGGGCTTCCGACTCCGCGCCTTGGACATGGATCTCGATAAACTTCGTGGCACCTTCTCCATCGCGGACGATCTGTTGGGCCAGGCTTTGGCAAACTTGTCTCAATCCGCCCGCGAATGCGTTGTAGTGATCGGTTTTCTCGTCGATGAGTGGGCAACCCGAAGCGCCATTGGCGATGACAGCCAGCGTGTCGTTGGTAGAAGTATCTCCATCCACAGTGATTCGGTTGTAACTTTTGTTGCAGGCTTCGGTGAGCGCCTCTTCCAGAAGACTGCGTGTGATCATGGCGTCCGTCAGCACAAAAGCGAGGGTGGTGGCCATGTTCGGCTGAATCATGCCGGCGCCCTTGGTCATGCCGCTGATCCAGACCGCCTTCCCCGCAATTGAAACTTGTGCCGAACAGACCTTGCGGACCGTGTCGGTGGTCATGATGGCTTTGGCGACTGCGCCAATCGCTTCAGGCTTCAGGCCTTCCTTCAGAGCGCCCGCTTGCTTTTCCAGCCGTTCAAACGGAAGCGGCACGCCAATGACTCCCGTGGAGGCGACCAGCAGTTGGTGGGTGGAGATGCTCAGAATCTGACTGCCAAGCTCCGCCATCTGCCGAGCCACTTGCATTCCGGCGTCGCCGGTGCAAGCGTTGGCATTGCCGGAATTCACAATGATCGCCCTGATTTCTCCGCCAGACTTCTCTAAGTGTGCCTGGGAAAGCAACAGGGGAGCTGCTTTGACGACGTTGGTGGTGAACCTGGCGGCGGCGATGGAGGGGCGGGTGGAGTAAAGCAGCCCCAAGTCCAGCTTCCCGTCAGCTTTCTTGACACCTGCAGCCACGGCCGAGGCCAGAAATCCTTGGGGGCAGACGATGTCATCAGTGATGAGTTTCAAAGTCAATGCAGGCGTCCTCTTAGTTGTTGAGGCAATTGTACGGGCGCACCCACGTGTGCGCCCGCAGCGGGGTGCCCTCAATCCTGGTTTCAAACTCAATGATGCCAGACACGTGGGTCTGCCCCCAACGAAGCCACTGCGTCACGAGGCTACCCACCGGTCTTAGGCGTTGCCCAAAGAGAGTTCCGCTTGTTCCAACGCTTCCGCGACCCTCACGCCTGCCGTTCCGCCAAACACGGAGCGCACAGCAATACTGTTGTCAAGCGACAAGGCCTCGAATACATCTTCACCAAACATCGCGGAGAACTGCTGGTACTCCGTCAAGCCGAGTTCGTGAAGCTGGATGCCGCGCTGCTCGCAGTGCAGAACAATCTTCCCCACCAGTTCGTGCGCTTTGCGGAACGCCAGACCTTTGCGCACGAGGTAGTCAGCCAAATCGGTCGCGTTGAGAAAATCACCCTGAACGGCGCGACTCGCAGTGGCACGATTCACCTTCATCGTTCGAATGACCACCTGAGCGACCAGCAGGCAATCGGTTACTGTGTCGAGCGTATCAAAGAGGAGCTCCTTGTCTTCCTGGAGGTCTTTGTTGTATGCCAGCGGCAATCCTTTAAGCAAGGAAAGGAAGCTGGTGAGGTTTCCAATAACGCGTGCTGACTTGCCGCGGATTAGCTCCAAAGAATCGGGATTCTTCTTTTGCGGCATGATGCTGCTGCCGGTCGTGACCGCATCAGACAGTTCGACAAAGCCAAACTCCGGAGATGAGTAGATGATCAAGTCTTCAGCCAGGCGGCTTAGATGGACCATGGCGAGCGATGCTGCCGAGACGAAATCGACCTGGTAATCCCGGTCGCTGACGGCATCCAGGCTGTTTCGGGTGACCTGGCTGAAACCCAGCTCGATGCGCAAGGCTTCGCGATCGATGGGAAAGCCGTTCCCAGCCAGCGCGCCTGAGCCCAGCGGCATGGCATCGGTCCGGCGAAAGCAATCGTCCAAGCGATCGTAGTCGCGCCGAAACATTTCGAAGTATGCCAGCAGGTAATGGGCAAACAGGATGGGTTGTGCCTTCCGAAGGTGCGTATAACCCGGAATCACCACATCCCGGTTGGCCTTGGCGAGATTCAAAAGCTCACGGTTCAGGTTCCTGATCTGAACCTGTACGTGGATGATCGCCCGTTTCAAATAGAGACGCGTGTCCAGCGCCACCTGATCGTTCCGGCTGCGACCGGTGTGCAGCTTGAAGCCAGCGTCGCCGATGGTCTCCACCAGTCGCGCCTCGACGAAGCTGTGGACATCTTCTGCGCTCTGACTGGCCAACCAACTCGGCTCCTTCTCGATGCGCTTCTTGATCTCTGTGAGACCTTTGCCAATCTGTTTGAGCTCTTCCTGAGACAGGATGTCGGCTTTGGAGAGAGCATTCGCGTAGGCTAGCGAGCCTTCGATATCTTCGAGAACAAGGCGCTGGTCAATGCCAAACGAGTTGTTGAAACGTTCGAAGACTGCGTCAATCTGTTCGGTAAATCTGCCGCCCCAGGTTTTCATGAGTAATCCGTGATACGGGATTCGTGATGCGTGATTCGTGATGCGTACGACGTGATGTGCAGAACGTGATCTGAGGCTTCTCACGTATCACGAATCACATACCACGTATCACCGTCTTTTTGCTAACGCCTGTACCTTGATCGGTAAACCGAAAAGATTAATGAACCCTTCCGCGTCCTTCTGGTTGTACACCGCCTCTTCGCCAAAGGTTGCCAGGTCTTCCCGGTAAAGCGAGTTAGCAGACTTCCGACCGGCGACGAGGATGTTCCCCTTGTACAGTTTGAGCCGCACCGAGCCGGTAACGCTTCGTTGTGTCGAAGTGACAAAGGCATCGAGTGCCTCGCGAATCGGGGTGAACCACTGACCATTATAAACAAGGTCGGCATACTTCAGCGCGAGTTGGTCTTTCATGCGCAGCACTTCCTTGTCGAGGCAGATGGATTCGAGTTCGCGATGCGCCTGCACTAGAAGTGTGCCTCCCGGAGTTTCATAGGCGCCGCGAGATTTCATGCCAACCAACCGATTCTCCACAAGATCGATACGCCCGACGCCGTGCTCTCCGCCGATCTTGTTGAGCGTCTGCAGCAGTTCCACGGGTGTCAGTCGCTTGCCATCGACGCCAACCGGGGTACCCTGGTCGAACTCAATCTCGACGTAGCGTGGCTGGTCGGGAGCTTTCTCCGGGGAAACCGTCAGTTTCCACATCGATTCTTCGGCCTCACTGGCCGGATTTTCGAGAATACCGCCCTCGTGGCTGATGTGCCAGATGTTCCGATCTTCGCTGTAGTTTTTCTGCTTGGTCGCCGTGATGGGGACATTGTGCTGGTGGGCGTAGTCGATGGCATCTTCGCGCGACTTGATCTTCCATTCTCGCCAGGGAGCAATCACTTTCAAATGCGGCGCCAGCGCTTTGTAGGTCAGCTCGAAGCGCACTTGATCGTTGCCTTTGCCAGTGCAACCATGGGCAACAGCGTCAGCGCCTTCGCGCAGGGCGATTTCCACTTGTCGCTTCGCCAGGATAGGACGCGCCATCGACGTGCCGAGCAGGTACTTGCGTTCGTAGATAGCGCTGGCCCGCAGAGTGGGCCAGATATAATCCCGGACAAATTCTTCACGCAGGTCCTCGACGAACAACTTGGAAGCGCCCGTCTTCAGCGCTTTCTCGTGAAGTCCGTGCAGTTCCTCTTCCTGGCCAACGTCGCCGGCCATGGCAATGACTTCACACTGATAATTCTCTTTGAGCCACGGAATGATGACGGAGGTATCCAATCCGCCAGAGTAAGCCAGAACAACTTTCTTGATCATAGGCTCTTCCTTACATTATTGAGGGCGGTGTGAAGCTGCGGCAGCTTGATGCTGTCGTGCGGCACCACCCAGGGTGAAGACATCGTACTCGTCCTCGTCCTCGGCTTTTTCGACTACGAGTACGAGGACGATTCTCAGGTGGACACTCCAAACCTATCTCATCAACAAATACAAGATTGCCTTTTGAACATGGAGGCGGTTTTCCGCTTCGTCGTACACGATGGATTGAGGCGAATCGATCACGCTGGGAGCCACCTCATAACCTCGGTGAGCGGGCAGGCAGTGCATGAAGACGGCCTTCTTTTTGGCATGCGACATCAGCTCCTTGTCCACCCGATAGTCCGCAAAGACAGCAGCACGGTCTTCCGTTTCTGCCTCCTGGCCCATGCTCGCCCAAACATCGGTATAGACGATCGACGCCCCCCGCACGGCTTCGACAGGATCGTTCACAATGTTGATTGTCGCTCCGTTCTCCTTGGCGAACTTTGACGCCTCGGTTACCACCCGGGCCTTAGGCTCAAAGCCCTTGGGTGTGGCGATCCAGAGCTCGACACCCAGTTTGACGGCACCATCGATCAGCGAGTGGCAGGTATTGTTGCCGTCCCCAACGTAGGCAAACTTCAATCCTTCGAACGACCCGAACCTTTCCAGGATCGTGAAATAGTCCGTCAGTGCCTGACAGGGATGCAGAAGATCGGTCAGCCCGTTAATGACCGGAATGGACGCGTGCCCGGCGAGTTCCACCACCGACTTGTTCTTGTAAGTGCGCGCCACGATTCCATGGACCCATCGCTCCAGGTTCTTGGCGACGTCGCGCACCGATTCGCGCTCTCCCAGCTTTGCGTCGGAATGGTCGAGGAAAATGGCGCTGCCGCCCATACTTGTCATCCCCACGTCGAACGTGACTCGCGTCCGCAAGGAGGGTTTTTCAAAGATCAATGCCAGCGCCTTTCCCTTCAGAGCTTCAGCATACTGGGCCGGCGACTGCTTCATCGCTTTGGCTTGTGAGAAAATGAGCTGGATGTCTGGAAGCGTCAGCGGGTGAATGGAAATCAGGTCCTGGACCGACAGTTTCTGGTCCGCTAGCGAGTCAATTCTGAGCAAGGTTAGCCTGGACATGAGCTAGTGACCTCCGGCTTCGGCCGCAGCCGGGCTTCCTTCCGCGCGCTCTTTAGCAACCTCAGAGAAGATCTTGTCCAGGGCTTTGATGAACTTGCTGATTTCCTTTTTCGTGATGATGTACGGTGGTAGGAAGCGCAGCACATTGTCACTAGTGACGTTGATGATGAAGCCGGCCTCCAGGCAACGATTCACAACATCGCGGGCAGGGAAGTCGAGCTGCATTCCGAGCATTAATCCTTCACCGCGGACATCGACAACGAAGGAATACTTTTCCTTCAACATGAGAAGCTTGGTTTCGAAGTAATCCCCTTTTTCGCGGATCTCTTCCAGCATATCCTCTTCCTGCAGGATTTTCACAAACTCGAATCCCAGGCGGCAGGCCAGCGGCCCTCCGCCGAAGGTGGTGCCGTGGTCGCCCGGCCCGAAAGTTGGCGCCACTGCGTCAGTGGTGAGCAGCGCACCCAAAGGAATGCCGAGTCCCAGCGGCTTTGCCAGCGTCAGAATGTCTGGACGGATGCCGAACTTCTCATAGTAGAAGTAACGCCCTGTTCGTCCGATGCCGCACTGGATCTCGTCGAAAATCAGCAAGGCCCGATGCCGGTCGCACAGCTCGCGTGCCGCCTTCAGGAATGCCTCACTACAGGCGTGAATCCCACCCTCACCTTGGAGCGGTTCAATGATGATGGCGCAAACGCGATCGTTGAAACTCTGCCGAAGGTGCTCTACTTCATTGAAGCGGACAAAACGAAAACCTGGGACTAGCGGTTCGTAGGGTTTGCGATACTTGTCTGAAGCGGTCGCAGACAACGCGCCATAGGTCCGCCCGTGAAAGGCATTGTCGAGTGTGAGTATCTCGTGCTTGCCTTCACCCAGTTGGTTCTTGTAGGCATAACCGCGCGCCAGTTTGAAGGCGGCCTCCACTGCTTCCGTGCCGCTATTGCAGAAGAACGCCTTTTGAAGCCCGGAAATCTCCACGAGTTTCTGAGCCAGCAACGCTTGGTAAGGGTGGTAGAACAGGTTGCAGACATGAACCGACTTCTTGAGTTGTTTTCGGAAGATGTTCGTGATGCGCGGGTGATTGTGGCCCAGAGCGTTCACCGCGATGCCTGCCAGCAGGTCGATATAGCGCTTCCCCGAATAGTCATAAACGATGCACTTACGGCCCTTCTCCACGAACAATGGATACTTCTTATAGTTGGCGGTGAGGTACTTTGACTCCGCTTCAACAATCTGCTTCAGGTTCATGAACTCTCCTTAGGTTAAACAATCTCAGTTCCCAGCGATTCGTTCTTGAGCAGGACCCGTAGCAGGCAGTCGGGTTCCTTGCCACCCACAACATGAATCGCTTGAATCCCTCCCGCCAGGGCACGCTCGCACGCGCGTGTTTTCGGGAGCATACCTTCCGAAATGACTCCCGATGCGCGCAACTCCACCATTTTCTCGCGGCTCAACTGGGGAATGACGGCACGCTGCTCATCGAGCACGCCAGAAACATCGGTGAGGAACACCAGCCGCTCCGCCTTGCAGAAAATGGCGGCCGCGGCAGCCATTTCGTCCGCGTTAATGTTGTAGTAAGCGCCGTCCATACCAATGGCCGTGCAGGCCATCACGGGCAAATAGCCCTCGCCCAGAAGGAGTTCAACCAGTTTTGGGTCCCCTTTGAAAACTTCGCCAACGTAGCCATAGTCGAACGGTTCGTCTGGTGGTTGATACTTGCGTGCGACGAAACTTCCTCCGTCGCCTCCACACAGTCCAACAGCCTTTCGACCCAGTTGGTGGAAAGCAGCGACGATCTCCTTATTGACCCAACCGGAAAGCACCATCTGCACCACACGCATCGTGGGTGCATCCGTGACGCGGAGCCCCTGGTGAAAACGGCTTGGGATGGCCAGCCGTTCCAGGGTTTCCTTGATCTGCTTTCCCCCACCATGGACAACAATCACCTGATGGTTGGCACTCTGAATGGCGGAAAGTTGGGCGACCATTCTATGGAGAAGGTCCAGGTCGGTCAACAAACTTCCCCCGAGTTTGACTACAACGCGCACAAGGGTTCCTTTAGTAATAGCGTTGTCCCTTTTCTTACAAAGAGGAGGTCCAGAGGACCATTCGGACGGCGATCTCCCAACCCCCCGGAAGTTCCCCCTTGTCCAACGGGGGACGAACTATTTTCAACGTTGTGCTAGCTCGGGAAGCTACGCATCCTAGGTCTCACTATATCAGCCCCGCCGTCTCTTCGAGACCCAGCATCACGTTCATATTCTGCAGGGCCTGGCCAGCCGCGCCTTTCACGAGGTTGTCGATCGCAGAAATGATGACCAACATGGAACGCCCTGGCTCTAGTTTCCAGCCGATATCGCAGTAGTTTGTGTGGGCGACAAACTTGATCTCCGGAAAGCGGCCAGGAGAAAACAGACGCACAAAAGGCTCCAGACCGTAAGCCTTCTCGTAGCACTCGTTGACTATTGTTTCGGTCACGGATTCCCGCACTCGGACATAGATGGTTGAAAGAATGCCCCGATTGATGGGCAGCAGGTGCGGTGTAAACACGAGCCGGGGTGAATCCAGCTCCTGCCAGATTTCGGGTGCGTGCCGGTGTTTGAACACGTTGTAAGCTTTGAAGCTCTCCGTAACCTCAGAAAAGTGAGTGCCAGTCGTCGGCGACTTTCCTGCTCCACTAACGCCCGATTTTGAATCGCAAATGATGTCGCAAGTGTCATCAATCAATCCGGCCCGCTGCAAAGGAATCAGCGGGAGCAGCGCCGAGGTAGGGTAGCAACCGGGATTAGCGAGTAGCGATGCCTGGCGAATGCTGGCGCGATGAATCTCGGTGAGCCCGTACACGGCAGTCTTGAGAGCCGGAGCAAAGTGGTGTTCGAAGCCATACCACTTGGGGTACAGATCCGGCTGTTTGAGCCGGTATGAGCCGCTCAAGTCGATGACCCTCAGTTGGCGTTCCAGCAGCTGCGGCACAAGCTCATGTGAAGTCTCGTTCGGAGTCGCGAGAAAGACGGCCCGTGTTCGACGCTGCACCAGAGCATCCAGGTCGAGCGGCTCGATCTCAATATCACAGCGTCCGGAAAACTGTGGCAGTTCCTCGCTGTATTTCCGGGGCTTTGCATCCTGCCGCTCCTGATTGGCGGTCATCAGCGTATTCAGCCGAACCCCTGGATGTTTCAGTAACAGGCCGGCGAGTTCTGCACCCGAGTACCCGCTGGCGCCAATGATTGCTACATTCATGACTTCTGCCATCCTAACCTCTCAACATCCATCACCTGCAAAACATGATGGTGGCAGTGGCTTCCAGCCGCTGATCCTGCGGCAGGATGCCGCAGCCACTCTCACATCTAGCGTTCAAGCAACCTAATCACCCAGAGCCAGCAGGCGCTGCCTGATCAGTCGTGCAGTTGCAGCATTGGCCGTTACAACCAGAATCGTATCATCTCCCGCCACCGTGCCTACAATCTCCTTCCATCCAATCGTGTCCAGCGAACGGGCAACGGGCGACGCATTTCCCGGGTGGGTTCTGACGACGACCAGGTTCCCGGCAGCCTCGGCCTCGACCATGAATTGTAGAATGGTCAGACCCTGTTGATTGGAGTTGCCCTTCACAGCGCCCAACTGTTCCGGCAGTTTGTAGCCGTCTTGGGTCTTGACCAGGTTCAGTGCGCGCAGGTCCCGGGACAGTGTCGCCTGGGCCACTTGAAAGCCCTCGCCTTTCAGGCGCTGGCTGAGTTGCGTCTGGCTCAGCACGGGCCCCTTTTGAATCAGATTGAGAATTTTTGTCCGTCTGCGTTGCGTATTCATGAATTCACGAAGAATAATTATGCAAATAGGCGCATAATTATAGACGCTGTCGGACGGCTGTCAAGGATTCTTTACGGCCGGCACTGAGACGAGGGGTGCGGTGCGAGGGTTGGGGATTGTTTCCGTGGGGAATGATCCTGCCACCTTAAGGTGCGCCGTGCTGTTCGGTCTGTGAGGCGAACTCCAATGGGATGCTGCCACTCAAGCTGCGGTTGGGCGAGCGGAGGGCACGGCCTTCAGCAGGCCTTTGACATCAGCGCTGTTGAGTTTGGAGAATTCATCATAATAATTCCCAATTTGGTAAAGGGCGATTTCTTCGATCTGCAGCGCGACGACCTCATCACAGTGACGGCCGACAAAGCGCTTCGCCCGAAAATGCGTGACCGGCACCGCTGCAACGATCCGTGCTGCTCCGAGGTGTCTGACGGCCTCGATTGCGCTGAACATCGTCCAACCCGAATGCATTCCGTCGTCAATCAACAGAGCGATTTTCCCTTGGAGACTACCGGGAACAACAACTCCCCAACTCTCCAGGTCTAACTGCAGGGACAGTTGCTCCTTCCGGGCGATACGTCGGATCTCCGGCAGCGTCAGACGCATCTGTCCAACCAGCGGCTGGTTCAAGTGCAGCTCGCCTTGATGAGTGACATAGCCGAATATAGTCTCATCCTGCCACGGAACATGCAGGCTGCGGATGGGCACCGGAAGCAACGTGGCCTTCAGTGACTGAGCCACCGGAATGGCGACCGGCACGCCACCATTCGGCACGGGCATAACGAGCGGTTGTTGATTCTGAAACTTGGATAGCTGTGCAGCCAGCTCGCGGCCTGCCTGTTCGCGATTGGGAAATCTTGACATGGAAGATCGATCCTGTTGCGATAAAGTCGCCTGCAAAGCAGGTCGAACGGTGCTAAGAATAGGGACAGAGAGGCTTTCAGTGCAAGCGCTATTGTCGGCCGCGTTGACCGAGAGCGGAGGGCTGGATACGATGGTATCGGGAAGCGGCGCCCCGTGCTATCGACGGATATCGAGTTGCGAGGTTTAGGAGGGTGTGATGGGGAGAGGATCGGGTTCGTCAGAAACCCTACTCTTGCTTAGGATGCTCGATGAAGCATACTCCGTCAAAACCTGGCATGGGCCGAATTTGAAAGGGTCGCTGCGCGGGCTGACTGCGCGAGCCGCCGCTTGGAAGCCGGGGCCGAAGCGACACAGCATCTGGGAGATTGCCGTGCACGCGGCCTACTGGAAGTATGTTGCTCGCCGCCGGTTGTTGGGCGAGAAGCGCGGATCCTTCGCGCTTAAGGGGAGCAACTGGTTCGCGAGGCCGCTGGACCTAAGTGAGAAAGCCTGGAAGGCTGATCTGACGTTGCTGGACCAGGAACACTTTAAGCTGAGAGAAGCTGTGGCTGGACTTAAGCCGGGTTCGCTGTATTCCAGACCGTCCACCAGCAAAGTGAGCAACCTGGCGTTGATTTGCGGAGTCGCGAATCACGATGTCTACCATGCAGGCCAGATTCAATTGCTAAAGCGATTGCAGACGTAGTCGGTGACGGGACGCCGAGGTTGGCCGCCGTAGGCCAGCCATTCTTGACACCCCTCAGAGCGGACCATATACTCCGCTCCCGATTGGATGTTTCCCGAAGTGAGGCGTCTGTCGTGCGATTCATGGGATTAGATGTAGGTAAAGCCCGCATCGGCGTAGCCGTAAGTGACGAAACCGGCCTCATCGCGCGTGGAATTGCTACGCTGCCAAGAACCAGCAGGACAAAGGATTTCGAAGTCTTGGCGCGACTCGTTGAGGAAAATGAAGTCCGCCATGTCGTGGTCGGGAACCCGTTAAACATGGACGGAACCACCGGCAAACAATCCTTGAACATGCGTAGCTTTGTGGAGCGGTTGCGCTCGGTGCTTCCCGTTGAAGTGAGCTTGTGGGATGAACGGTTGTCTTCATTTGCTGCGGAGCAGTTGTTGATCGAACGAGGCAGGCATTGGTCCAAACGCAAGCAAGATATTGACCGGCTGGCTGCGGTCGTGATTCTGCAAGACTTCCTGGATCATCACAACTCCACGCCATCGGTTGAAAAAGCGTCAGCGGCGGAGGACCATGGCCAGAACTGAGGCCGGGAGACGCCCTCGCGTTAGGGCCATACTGTTTCTTCTTGTGTTACTGGCGGGAGCAGCGGTGGCACTGCGCTTCCTCTGGTCGCGCCCGTACTCAGCCGCTCCGGGAGCCGAGAAGTTCGTTGTAATTCCACGTGGGACCTCTTCCTACGAGACGGCGCATCTGCTGGAAAGAGAAGGCGTCGTCCGGCACTGGGCAGTGTTTCTGGCATACCTCAAACTCGCCAAACCCAGGAGCCCGTTGCAGGCAGGCGAGTACCGATTCGCCGAGCCCCTTTCTGTCATCCAGGTTGCAGACAAGCTGATTCGCGGCCTCATCTACTATCACGAGTTCACAGTCCCTGAAGGCTATTCTCTCTTTGAGATTGGGGCTTTGTTGGAGCAGAAAGGATTTGCCCGTGCCGCCGATCTTCTGGCTGCAGCAGGTCGTGCCGATGTGGTTGCCGATCTCAGTCAAAAGGCCAAGAACCTTGAAGGATTTCTCTTTCCTGACACCTATCGACTGGCACGCGGAACGACCGCGGACGAAATTGCGCACATCATGGTGCGACGCTTTCGTGAAGTCTACGCAGGGCTCCAGCCGCTATTGCCTCAGTCCCCTTTGAATCTCCCACAAGCGGTCACGTTAGCTTCTTTGATTGAAAAAGAGACCAGTGTCGATGCAGAGAGGGAACTGATTTCGGCGGTCTTCCAGAACCGGCTGAAGAAAGGAATGCTGCTGCAGTGCGACCCAACGGTCATCTATGCGGCGCAATTGAAAGGGAACTATCGGGGGAAGATCTTTCAATCTGACCTCGAGTCGAACTCACCTTACAACACCTACCGGCACGCCGGCCTGCCACCGGGCCCGATCGCCAATCCCGGGAAACGCTCCCTTGAGGCTGCTCTCAGTCCTGCACAGTCAGACTATCTTTACTTTGTGGCGGACAATCGGGGTGGCCATGTGTTCTCCAGGACTCTCGCGGAGCATCAGCGAGCTGTGTCGGCCTACCGCAAGGGGTTGGCGACGATTGAGAAGTCTCGAACGAAGCCCGCTTCTCACGGTGGAAAGCTTTATAGATGAGCAGAGTCAGCTGGAAGCAAATCATGGTGATGCTCCTGCGAGGTTTGTGTGATACAGACTCGACCGCGAGAAGTCGATTGAGCCTTCTGAGAGACGAAGTGTGTCGTCACCGTATCTCCCAGTTCTTGATCGTTTGCTCTTATTTGCTGTTGCTGTGTTATCCAGGCTCGGATCTGCACGCCCAGAAACAGCCTCCCACTCCTAGGATTCAGAAGCCAAGAAAACCTGTCGCGCCAGCTCCCGTTGCCAAGCCAAGGGTGCTGGTCCCCGAGCACCCGCCAGTTGCGACGACTCCACAAGCCCCTTTGTCGAGCCTGCAATCTCCGGTCACTGAAGCCAGGCTGCCGAACGGGTTAAAGATCTTGTTGCAGGAGAGCCATGCCATGCCGCTCGTATCTGTGGGCTGTTGGTATCGGGTGGGATCGAAGGACGACCCTGCTGGCGCCGCGGGATTTTCGAATCTGGCACGAATGCTGCGTTTGCGGGAAATGGAAAGCTATTCGAGAGATCAGGTGGGACGGCTCATGCGTGAAACGGGTGGCGACTGGCATTCGACGACCTTGCCCGACCAGACCGGGTTTTTCGAGACAGTCCCAGTTGGCGCTTTGGAGGAGGTCCTGAAGCTGGAGGCCGCCCGGATGTCGGGAAGTGTTGTCGCAGATCTGCAGTTTAGAGGGCAAAGGCGGAGAGCTGCGGCAGCAGTTCATGCACGTGAAGACAGCTTGAGGAGCCTGCTGGACGACGAAGTCACGGCTGCGGCGCTCCAGCGGCATCCTTATCGTTGGCCTTCTCTCGGATGGCTGCCCGATGTCGAGCTGATCGGTCGCGAAGATGTGGCGAGGCACTCCCGGCTGCACTTCGTCCCGAACAACGCGGTTCTTGTTCTGGTTGGCGACTTTGAGACCCGGATGGCGTTGGGTCTGGTGGAAAAGCATTTCGGGGTGATTGCGCGTCGGCCAGATCCAAGGCGAGACGAGGTCCGCGAACCTGAGCGCCGAGGCGAGCGCCGGGTGCAAGTCGCGAGCGAAGGCACGACACCCTATGTTCAGTTTGCCTTTCAAGTGCCGGAGCTGTTCAACGACGATTTCTATGCGATGCTGGTTGTTGATGCAGTGCTCACCGGCACGCAAGGCATGAGACATTGGTCAAACTCGGAGCTGGCCGTGGCGAAAGGTTCCTCACGGCTCTTCCAGGCTCTGGTTGAAACAGGGATTGCCCTTGAGATCCGCTCTAGAATGGCTCCCAGGCAAGCTCCCAGCCTCTATCAACTGACACTCACACTTCCTGACGCGTTCCAATTTCAAGCAGCGGAGGAAGCGATGCTGGAGCAACTCGAACGCTTGAAGAGTCAGGAAGTGAGCGACGTCGAGCTCGCAAAAGCGAAGAACCTTCTCGTGACAGGTGAGTTTTTAGCGCAGGACTCGGTGGCTAAACGCGCTTTTCAACTGGGCTATTTTGAATCTATCGCGAGTCATCAAGTGCTGGACGAGATCGAGCCTAAGATTTCGCAGGTCAACAAGGAGGATATTCGCCGCGTCGCGATTCGTTATTTTGCAGGGATTGGACGGACAGTGGGTTCGGTTGTGCCCGCCTTGAAGCGGAGGACCATTGAAGTCGAAGCGCTATCGGCTTCGGGCGCTAGCAGCCTGGCTCCTGCACAGTCTGCCCCACAACCTGCCTTGAAGGCCAAGGAACTAGATGTACGAACGCCCTCCTTGCAGCCGATTTTGATGCCCGAGTCGATCTTTGACTCCAAGGTCTCGGATGGACCGTCGCGTCAGGAGAAACCCAGGTCTGAACTGCGAACATTTGCTGAGGTCCCTGCGGCGCATCCGCCGACTCCGAAGGTTCATCGAAAAGTGTTGCCAAATGGTGTCACTCTGATCGTAGCTGGAAATCAAAGTGGCTCGACGGTAACGATCCGCGCATCCATTAGAACAGCAGACGGTGGGACAGGCGTGGCCGCACTGGTGAGCGGCCTCCTTCGGCGCGGGCTATCGGGTAATAGCCAAGCGTTGCTGGCTTCGGTGTTCGATTTTCTGGGTGCTGAGGTTTCGAGCGAACTAGACGATGAGATCTCCACCACCATCGTTCGTGGTCTCAGCAAAGATTGTGGAACCTTTCTTCAGCTCCTGGCCGAAATGCTGCAGTCACACTCGTTTGCACAGCCAGAGTTTGACAAGGCGCGCGACGAATCGCTCGGAAGGCTGCGCGAGCTGGAAGAAGAGACTGACTGGGCGGCTGAACAGGCTGTAAGGCAGCGCCTCTATACTGCGGGACATTCTTCGCAAAACACGGCCCTTGGCACTGTGGGAAGTGTCGAGCATCTGAGATTGGCAGACGCCCGAGACTTCTATCAGCGCTATTACCGGCCGCAGCAACTGATTGTGAGCATCGCGGGCGACATTCTGCCAGAAGCGGCCCTGACTGCTGGGGAAAACGCTTTCGGCTCTTGGAAAGGCGAAGCGAGTGCAGTGCCCCCTTCCGCGACTCGAATGATGCCAAGCCAGAAAACGGCGGAGGCTCCCGAGTTGAAGTCAAAACAGATCGCGTTGGTGTTGGCAGGTCTTGCGAGCCCTTCAGCGGTTCAGCCGGACTACTATCCCTTTCTGATTCTGAGCCAGATGCTCGCAGGAGCTCCCGGAGGTGGACGGCTGGGCGATCGGGTTTTGGCAGGGGATGCCGCCATCTATGGCATTCAGGAAAAAACGATGGGCGGAACGTCGGAGCCATCGTTTTCGGTGCGGGTCATGGCTGAGGCATCCGAAGTTGAGAGAGCGATCACTTTGATGCGAGAAGAATTTAGACGAATTAAAGATTTTGGAGTCACGGAAGAGGAAATCCGGCGTGCCAAGCGGAGTCTGATTCATGCCTGGACCGTGCGGATGTGCAACCATGACGACTTAGCACGCATGTTGCAGCAGGTGGAGGCTCGCGGGTTGGGTCCCGACTATTTGGAAAAGTACCCCACCCTGATTGAAGGAGTCAGCCGAGAGAATCTGCTGGATTGCGCAAGAACGCGGTTTGACTTTGATCGTGCGGCCATCGTTGTGCTGACGCCTGCTGCGGGCAACTGATTCAAGAGCTGGCACTGGGTCTCACACCGCTGCAGAGAGATTCGGGACGGTCGCATCGCGATGAGAATGTAGCGCAGACCGCTGTCTCTTGGCGGCCTGCGGCTTTTCTTCCTGGATATGCGAACCGCCACAGGTCCTGCAGAATGCGGCAGGTCTGCGGTACAAGGTCGATCTGAACAGAGTGTCTACATGCCAGGAACTGATTTCATCCTTGATGAGTTAGAGCGCCTTGAGGGTCTGAACCAGCGCCGATTTCTGAAATCGTTAGACCAAGCGAATGCGCGCGAAGTCAGCTACCGAGGCAAGCGGCTGGTCAACTTCTCCAGCAACGACTATCTCGGGCTCGCTTCCCATCCGCGGGTCAAGGCAGCGGCGCAGGCGGCCATTGAGGAGTTTCACGCCTCGGCTGGAAGCTCACGGCTGATCTGCGGCAACCTGGGGATCCACGAACGGCTGGAGTCCCGGTTGGCTTGTTTCAAGCAAAAGGAAGCCGCTTTGGTCTTCTCTTCCGGATATGCCGCAAATCTGGGAATCATTACGGCGCTCGCGGGTGAAGGCGATCAGATCTTTAGCGATGCGCTCAACCACGCCTCAATCATCGACGGATGCCGCCTTAGTCGCGCGCAGGTCTTTGTCTATCGGCACAAAGATCTTAGTCATCTCGAACGCCTGTTGCGCGAGGCACCGGCTGCAAGACGGCGGCTGCTTGTCAGCGACGCGGTCTTCAGTATGGATGGAGATGTGGCAGATTTGCCTGGCCTGGCTGCACTGGCTGCCATGCACGACTGCCTGTTGATGTTAGATGAAGCCCATGCGACCGGAGTGCTGGGCTCGACTGGCAGTGGTATCGTTGAATATTTTGTGGAGCGAGGTAGCCTTGCGCCGGATAAACGCTGTGTCGATGTGGCGATGGGAACTCTCAGCAAGGCACTCGGTTCCTTTGGCGGTTTCGTCGCTTGCAGCGCCAGCCTGCGTGAGTTCCTCAACAACAAGGCGCGATCCTTCATTTTTGCGACGGCCTTGCCACCTTCAGCCGCCGCCGCGGCCTTGGAAAGCTTGCAGTTGATCAACGAAGAACCGTTTCGTCGAGAGTCGCTCTGGAAGAATTTTGGCGCCTTGAAGGGCCGGCTGAGTGAGGGCGGCTTCGACGTAACGGCGTCAGAGACGCCCATCTTGCCCTTAACATTTGGGGCAGAAGTGGCGGCGCTGGGAATGAGTGACCGGCTGGCCGATCGAGGCTATTTTGTTCCCGCCATACGTCCGCCGTCGGTGCCCAAGGGCACAAGCCGGCTCCGCATCACCCTATGCGCCAACCACTCTGGTGATGAAGTTGAGGGACTTGCCAAAGAGCTTTCGGAGCTGGCACAAGACAGGAGATAATGCCGAGAAAGGTTTCGCCCTTGGCTGTCGCAGCAGACAGCCACAGCGCGACGCGCTGGCGCACCTTGGATTTTTGGAGAGACCGCAACGAATGAGCCTGAACTTGAAGTACAAGGGCGTATTCATTACAGCCACCGACACGAGTGTAGGGAAGACGACTGTTGCGGCCGGACTGGTCGGCTTTTTGAAGAAGCAGGGAGTTGACGTTGGGGTGATGAAGCCAGTGGCCAGCGGAGCCATTGAATGCGATTCCGGCAAACTGATCTCACAGGATGCCGAAATGTTGGTGAAGTTTTCGGGCTCAACCGATCCGTGGGAATGGATCAACCCTTATTGCCTGGCTACCTCCGTGACGCCATCGCTGGCTGCCCGGATTGAAGGAGTCTCCATCCACTTTGACAAGATCAAATCGGCCTACGACGAGATTGCCAGAAAACACGATTTCGTCGTTGTCGAAGGCGCGGGTGGAGCCATGTCGCCGGTATTCGAAAACCTCGTCGTTGTCGATATGATTCGAGCACTAAACCTGCCAGCACTCATCGTTTCGCGCTCGGCGCTCGGAACGATCAACCACACCTTGATGACCGATGAATGTTTGCGCACCCGCCAAATCCCGGTTCTCGGCTTTTTTCTGAATCGTTTTCCAAAAAATCCAAACTTGGCTGAGAGCACAAACGCTGAAATCATTGCTTCCGTTGGCGGGTTGGCTCACTTGGGCTCTATCCCGGAAATGGGTGATCTGTTCAGTCAGCAACAAGTCGTCGAGACTTTCGTACAGTCCGTACATCGAGACCAGCTGTTGGAACTACTGTGCGATCCGGAATAGATGGTTCTTGTCAGGTCAAACTCTTACTTGGGCTGATTGTGACGGCTCAACAGCCGAGCCTGGGTGATGGAGGCGTCGTGTATGGCAACCCCAGTCGAAGCGCTTCTGCGTGAACAACTGACAGATCGCCAATACAAGCTCCGAGCGGTTGCGGCGACACGTGTGGCCGAACCTGAAATCACCCGTCTGCTCGCAGAAGTGGATGGAGCCTTGAATCGAATGGAGTCAGGCACCTTCGGCATCTGCGAAGCCTGCCATGAGCCTATCGAGACCGATCGGCTCTTAGTTGATCCCCTCCTTCGCTTCTGTTTGCCGCATCTCACCCCAGACCAGCAGCGCGCATTCGAAGAGGACCTGGACTTGGCCTGCCAGATCCAGCAAGGGCTGCTTCCAGTCCGGGATTTCTCTTCAGGCGCCTGGAAAGCAGCGTATCACTATGAGCCCGTCGGACCCGTCAGTGGGGACTACTGTGATCTGGTAGCTACAGAGGATGATGTTGTCTATTTCATTCTTGGCGACGTGGCGGGCAAAGGAGTGGCAGCCTCAATGCTCATGGTGCATTTGCATGCGATGTTTCGCACGCTGATTTCTGTCAAGATGCCCCTTCAAAATCTCATGAGTCGAGCAAGCAGGGTTTTCTGTGAAAGCACTCCCACAGGGCACTACGCTACGCTGGTGTGTGGTCGTGCAAGTGCCTCGGGAGCGGTGGAGGTCTGCAACGCGGGTCACTTGGCTCCGCTGTTCATTTCGAGTCGCTCCATTCAGTCCATCGACGCAACTGGACTTCCACTGGGACTGTTCTGTGATCAGCAATTTTCGACCGTCCAGCTTCAGCTGGCAGCCGGAGACAAGGTTGTCTTGTACACAGATGGTCTCTCAGAAGCCCAGAATGCCTCAGGTACTGAGTATGGCACCGAGCGGCTGATGCGGTTGGCGCGTGAGTGGGGCGTTGTGACGCCGAGAGATATCGTCGCTGCCTGCCGCAATGACGTCTCTGTTTTCCTCGATGGAAGTCAGAAGACGGACGACTTCACTCTTTTGGCGCTGCAGCGCACGAAGTAGAGAAGCGGTTATTGTGGAGCCGCAACCATCAAGCGCTTCGCCAGCGAAGCCGGTCCCTGGGTAGGAAGCGTCTTTTGGACTGCGGCGGCAAACGAAGCGCGACGCCGCTTTGGATTGGATGGTAAGGCAGGAAACCTCATCCAGAGCCTTGGTTCGGGAACGGAGCCAAAGCGCCGTCGCCGCTCCGCTCTGCCGGTGCAGTCCAAAGAGAGCCTGGATTGCGCATCGAGAATGTCCAATCTGGATTCCCGCATTCGTGAGGATGACGGAGAGCCAATAGATTCTGACTTGTCCAAGCTACGATCTTCATCCCGGTTGGGCCGTTGACTAAAGCGGTATGAGTTGTTCCTCAGCCATCAAGTCGTTGGGTTCGGTTGTCCTGCTGCTGTTCGCCAGCGGCACTGCGCTTTCACAGACGGCGAAGGAATACCAGCAACAGGCATCAGAGCTTGCACGCAGCTACCGCTTCCCTGAAGCTGTCGAACTACTCCAAACAGGGTTGCGCCAGCATCCTGGAAACCTGGAACTCGCAAGTCAGCTTGGGGTGCTTCTTGTCCGGACTGGCAATGCAACCGAGGGAGAACGACTGCTCCGCAACGCCTTGGCGAGGCAGCCGCATCACCTTGAGCTGCTCGACGCCTTGGCGGAGGCTGAGCTTCGTCAGGGGCGTCCTGGCGCGGCTGTTTCTTTGCTTAAAGATGTTTCTTGGCACCGGCCTGATGATGCCCAAGTCCAGTATCGTCTGGCTCATGCTCTTTTCCTCAATGGTGAGTTTCAGCGCGCTCTTGAGCCCGCGCACCGTTCTGTACAACTGAACCCACGGGATTCCGCACTCCGTCGATTTTATTCATTGCTGCTAGACATCCAGGGGAAGAGGGAAGAGTCGTACCAGCAGCTGAAGGCGGCCCACCAACTCGATCCGCAAAACGATTCGATTTTGTTTCAACTGGGAGAAAGGGAGCGCCAGGCTGGAAGGGTTCAGGAGGCATTCGAGTTGCTCCGGAAAGCAAGCCAGCTAGACCCGGAGAACCCGCTCTATCATTCCGCGCTGTCGCAGCTGCACGAAAAGTTAGGGCAAAAGGACTTCGCTGCTCGAGAAGGAGAGAAAGCCCGCGAGCTGACAGAAGCCTTTGAAGGTTATACCAAAGCACTGGAACTGGCGACGAACGGTGAAAGGCGAGCGGCTGCGGATGTTCTAGAGCCGTTGGTTCAAAAGCATCCGGAGTTTGTTACCGGCACACTGTTTCTTGCGGGGCTTTACTCCAGGATGGGGCGTGAGCAACAAGCGCTGGACCTCTATCTTACAGTTGTGAACAGGTATCCCAGCCAGACGGCGGCTAGGCAAGAGGCTGCCTGGATCCTCGCGCAAAGAGGCCAACATGAGCAGGCCCTAAAAACGCTGGGAAAGCTTCCCCAAGAAGACTCGGGGCGCTCTCTCTTTGAAGCTTACAGCCGAGAAAAGGCGATGGACTATGCAGGCGCGCTCGAAGCTTTGCAGCGTGTCCAATCTGAAAATCCACTCAATCCCGACCTTCTCCTCTGGATTGCCCACTGCTTGCGTGCCGGCGGTCAAAATCAACAGGCGCTCCAGGTCCTGGGCAAGGCGGACAGGCTCCGTCCCGGAAATGCTGCTATCCAGGAACAGGCGCGGCAGATCCGGCTCGGGCGTCAGCGAGAAACCGCTTCTCAGCTCTTCCAAGCCAGGCAGTGGAAAGCGGCCCTGCGGGAGTTGACAACCTTGGAAAAGCCCGGCGACGCGACTACCCGCTTCCAGATCGCTTACTGTCACCAACAGCTCGGCAACCTCCAGGAAGCGCTGCGGCATTACCGCGCCGGGCTGCAGGCTGATCCTCAGGCCAGCTGGGCGCGTCAGAATTTGGCTGTGATTCTCTACCAGTTGGGCCTCTATCTGGAGGCTGTCAATGAATGGGAGCGAGTTCCAGCCAAACTGAGATCTCCCGAGATCTGGCAGCAGCTGGGGTTCTGTTATGCCTATTTGGGACGCTATGAGGCGGCGGAAAGTTCACTTCAAACCGCGCTGAACTCCGGTCTGGCCACGCCACCGCTGCTCTACCACTTGGGCGTCACGCGCCTGCGTCGAATGCAGTCAGAAGAAGCATGGCGCCTCATTCGCCGCTCCGCTGCGGCCAACTACCTGCCGGCCAAGAACCTGCTAAAACAACAGGCGGGATTGTTACGGTGAAAATTGAAGTCCTGGCAACGCCCGGCAGGTAAGGAGTGATCAGGTGTCCACCCCTGGAAGTGTGAAGAAATTCAATGGTAGGGACACGCTGCTGCGTGTCCGCGACGGTACGGAGCACCGCGTCCTACCAAACCAGGTGTATACGCCCAACCAAATTTGCTCACACTCCCCCAGCGTCGACGGACACGCGGATCCGCCGCTGCGTCGCCTCAATGAAATAGAACCAAGGCAGACTGATAGCGTCTGCTCCCACCAGGCTCCGTCGAGTCACGCTCTTTCGCGTTTGCCTCGGGGTTTCCGAAGGCGCAGGTCAATCTTGGTTTTCCATTTCGCAAGCGTTTGTCGCCGGCTTGTTTGCTTGCCCAGTTTTTGATTGCGGAAGGGTTTCTTATTCATTGCCGGTTCTCCTAGGAAGAGTTTGCTCTTCGCAACCGGATCAAGTGAGTTTGGAGCAGGATTCCGTCAAAGTCCCCGGCTGTCGGGGCGAAGGCCAGCCGTCTTTCAAAAGACACCGGGGCAGGGCTCGAAAGCCCCGCTCACCCTCAGGCTGGAAAGCCTGCGCTACATCTTATCTTGTACAAGCATGCGGCTAGCCTCGCTGACGAGGCTTGTCAAGCACTCCAGCCTTTGGACTGCCTTGCAACGGGAGTCATCAGCGTGGTTTCTGTGGTTTTTCCCCAAGGTGCAGCCGGATGACTTCCATGGATTCGGGGCGGTCGAAAACCTTGCCGGGGAAGAGGCGCTTGATCACAATGCGGGCGATGCCGAAAGTGAAACCCGCTGCAAAGGTGATACTCAGCATGATGCCGCAAAAGATGAAAATGTTGACCATTACCTGGGCTATGTTGGGAGGCTCCACTTTCGGATCCCAACTCACCATGGAGACATACGAGACTTTCTCTAGCAATGTGGTGGCAAGTTCGGGCGAGTTCGAAGCCAAGACCAGGACGACCATGGGCCCGTCACGTTTATAGAAAGCTGTCTGGTCAGGGTGCCGAGACGAATACTGCCGGTAACCTGCTTCAAGCATATGGCGCGCAAGTTGTTGCGTTGGGTAATGGATCAATAGGAGCGTGGCGCTTTCTCCGCCGGCTTGCTCATACTTCGCCATGGCTGCCTCGGCGCCCGTCGAAAGGCCAAACGGGTCCTTGTCTCCCAAAGGCAGGAGCTGGGACAGCGCCTCTGCTCCCATCAGGAATTTTTCGCTGCGTGGAACGCGGTTCTCGGTCGGGAGCTTGCTTGCGACCATCGGAATCGAAAAGTCGCTCGGCAACGACTTGGAAATAGCGCCCGAAACTTGGAGCATGGCTGACCGCGACTCAGTGTCGGCAGCTTCCGAATTCAGAACCACATAGTACTTGCTCTGATGAAAGCTGATTTCCCGCCCATTTTCCGTGCCAGCGCTGCCGATTCCGGTGAGCGATTCGGCGGTCGGCGGCCTGAAGTAGGTGAACATTCCATAAGCCGCCGCCGAATCCAACATTTCATAAATCGAAAGCGTTAGAGGTTTCTGTTCGGGATGGATGAGCTGCACGTTGGTAAGTTTGGCGAAGCCGTACTCGATGATGATGGCAGAATCGTGAGGCCTATAACGCGACAAAGTTTTTCTGTCGAAGACCTCTTCCTTGAGTCCGTGCAGAGTCTTCCAGGCAGTCTGTTCTTGGATAGATGCAAGGGCCCCTGCGACGTCGGCAAAAGCAGTTTGCGAGATTGCCCCAAAGAAGAGAACCAGCACGAGATGGCGCATCATAGGGTGTTTCGCGTATGCCAATGCTGCCGAGCTCTCTGCACGGCAAGACATGGAGTCTACGGACTCGATTGTATCCCTGAATGGATGAATTGCTTAAGGAAGATTCCTGGCGGTTTTGATACCACCCAGGGCCTCAGCATAGGCCTCGATTCCACGGCATAACGCTTCGGCCAGTCTCTGGCGGTAGCTGGACGATTTCAAAAGCTTCTCGTCTGAGGGATTGCTCACAAAGGAGACTTCTGAAAGGATCGATGGCATGTTTGCGCCGATCAGGACGATGAAGGGCGCCTGCTTTACTCCGCGGTCGCGGGTTTGGCTGTGAGCTTTTTGCAGTTGGCTGGTGACGGACCTCTGTACGATCTGCGCAAGTTCGCGCGACTCGTCAATCTTCTCTTTTAGAGCGATTTTCTGCACGAGATCCTGCAACTCAAAAATCGTTTTCTGAGCACTTGAATTCTCACGTGCGGCAATTTCTTCAGCCTCTGATGAAGAGGCAAAGTCCAGGAAGAATGTTTCCACGCCGCTCACTCGCCGGTTGCGGCTTGAGTTAGCGTGAATCGAGAGGAACAGGTCGGCTTGGCTGTGATTCGCCATCGCGGTCCGTTCTTCAAGAGGTATAAACGTGTCGTCTGCGCGGGTGAGGAGGACCTCGCTGCCCAATTTTTCTTCAACCAGTGTCCTGAGTTTTAGCGCGATGTCCAGCACCAAGTCCTTCTCCTGTAAGCCGGAGGGCCCAATGGTGCCGGTATCGTGACCGCCATGACCTGGGTCTATGACGATGCGCCCCACTTTCAAGCCCAGCGTCCGAATGAGCGAACGTGTACCGTCGCTCTTAAGTGCAGAGGATCGCGCGATGTTTTTCGATTCCTTCTCCCGAGGAGCTTCTCCAGGGGTGACTTTCTTGATTTCCTCGATCTTGACGATCGTGTCGGCAGGAGGTTTGCTCCGCTCCTGTTTCGAGGGAATCGGCTCGTTTAGTGTAGGGGGCTCTGAAACCTTCGCGATTACACTCTTCTCTACAGGGGTCTTGGCAACACCGCTCTTCTGCAGTGCTGTCTGCAGACCCATCTCGTCGGCCAACGGTTCTCCGTGCTGCACCCTCCATGCAGCATTGGCACCGGTCTTCGACTGATCCCTCTTCGCCAATCCCTGAACGTCGACGACAATGCGGGATGGATTGGATAATCGCAAGACCTGGCAGTTGTTGAAGGAGCCCATGTCTAGCACAACGCGCGCCACAGTCTCTTTCGACTGCCCCAAGCGAATCTTGCTAACGTAACCGTCGTTGAGGACGACAGTCTTGCCAGTCAGGGCCGGGGAGAGCCGGACATTCTGAATGTCAATAAACACCCTGGTGGGGTTGTCCAGCCGTCCTTCGATATACTTTACTTCCCGCTCGGTATCGATGACCAACCGAGTGTAGTCTTCCGTATTCCAGTACCGAATCACGCTAATAAGGGACGCCTTGCGAGTATCTTCCTCGGGCAGCGATGTCTTGTCGGAAGGCTTCGCCGACTCATGATTCCTGGCTGAACTCGCGATTTCGACCGTCTTCGCCCGGTTATCAGGGACAGTCTGCTCAACTCGCGGACTCAACCCTTCAGCGGGCGCAGCGCGAGTGCTCGAAGCAACTGCTTTCGGGCTAGTGGACTTTTTCGCCTGCTTCAGTTGCGTTCGAAGATCGTCGAGCCGTGCCCGGGCATTGCGAGCCCTCTTAGAATGCGGGTACCGCTTAAGAAGGTCCTTGAAAACGTCCTGAGCTGAGGCAGCGTCATTCAGATCGTTCAGGTAAATCTCTGCCGCAGTAAATAGTCCTTCCGCTCCGTAGGGACTAGCCGGATATTCCCGTTCCAGAAAAACGTATGCCTGAATGGCTTGCTGAAAGTTCCGGGCGTTTTTCAAGTCGCTCCCCATCAGCTGATAGAGTTCGGCGACAGCTAACAAAGCATCGTCCGCTCTCGAGGAGGCAGGGAACTGGTGATAGACAGAACGATATTTGTTGATGACCTTCTGGTAGTCACTGCTGGTGCGCAAACGCTTGGGCTTGCCTTCCAGAGCTGTGCGCGATTGGACTGCTTGGTTGTAGAGTTCAGGAGCCAGGGATTTGGAGAGAGTCTCGCCGGACAACCCGCACGGCAAAAGGGCGAGCAAGAAAAACAGAGCCAGGACAGGTATCCTGGGACCCCTGTTGCCTTTTACCCGGAATAACCCAAAAAGCTGTTTTCCTGGTTTCATTTAACTATTGCGAGAATCAGGTCCGGCTGGGCTGGGGTAGCTGAAAGGCACCTTACCTAGTTCGCTGCTGCTATCGATAAGCGCTGTCCACATTCGAATAGACGACTCGTCCAGAGTTGTCGCGGTAAGTGGTAATTCGTCGATCGGCTGCGGACTGGTTTGATGCAACCAGAAAGCTTCCTTTCTTGCTATACGCTTGGGTGATCTTTCGAACGTAAGCCTGCGTCTCCTGGTAAGGAGGTATCCCTTTGTACTTTAACACGGCATTCTCGCCCGCGTTATACGCAGCGAGAATGTAGGGGAGGTTATTGGGAAACATGCCCATTAGGAACTTCAGAAATTTCACTCCTCCCTCAATGTTCTGTTTGGCATCGAAGACGTTGGTAACTCCAAAGCGTTTGGCGGTCTCAGGGATCAATTGCATCAAGCCGAGAGCGCCTTTGTTTGAAACGGCATAGGGATTGTAGTTCGACTCGGTTTTGGCAACTGCTTTCACTAGTTCCGGATCCACCCCTTGCTGGTCTGAAATCTCCTGAATCCACTTCTCGATCTGAGCCGGAACCGCTGACTTGTCTTCCAGAGGGATCAGTTTGGGTTTTTCAGGTGTTCCCTCAGTCTTTACCAGACGGTAGATCTCTTCAGTGTTGGAGTAAATTCTCTTTCCTTCTGAGCTAGCAAACTTGACGATCTCCTGGGCTTGATGACCTTCTGAGAATCCACGGCCGGAAAACTCCAGAAAGAACACCGCGAGCGCGGGCCACCAAGAGAACTTAGGTCGCAATGGGGTTAGTCCTCCCAAGTCGAGCTTAAACTTAACAAAAACAAATAGATAATACAATCCACGACTGCATCGAGCCGACAGATACGGATCTTGCCTTTACTCGTGAGACGGAAAACCAAGCCGAAAAGTCGAGTCACACGGCCCTGAGATTTGCGATTTCATCCTGCCAGTGATCGCTCTACGAAAGATCCCACGGCCTCGAGGGCTTTGCCAAGCTGGGAGGGTTCTTTGCCACCAGCCTCAGCAATTTCAGGCTTGCCGCCGCCACTACCGCCAACGA
>Ga0180085_1000091_pt1 | contig 27488 bp, 24 predicted proteins | sample EasRiv730_16_10D_FD_123013 | JGI IMG/M metagenome (GOLD analysis project Ga0180085, IMG submission 123013) | Soil microbial communities from meander-bound floodplain in the East River, Colorado, USA - East River metaG ERMLT730_16_10D | ecosystem: Environmental > Terrestrial > Soil > Floodplain ... | reverse complement strand
TTCCGGAGTACCTGGCCACGAGGTTCGTCTCGGGCGAGGAGACGTTTTTCTCGGGAGTGCGCAAGCTGTTGCCCGGCCGGACGCTCACCTGGTCATTGGGAGAAGGGCTTCGCCAGCGACGCTACTGGCAGCTTCCCTCGGACACGAGCATCGATCCGGACGGGAAACACGCCGGCGGGGTGCGCTCCCGTCTGGCTTCGGCCGTGACGTCGCACCTCATGAGCGACGTGCCCCTCGGCGTGTTCCTGTCCGGCGGCCTCGACTCGACGGCCCTCGCCGCGCTGATGGCGCCCCAGGTGAGCGAGCCGCTACGGACGTTCTCGGTCGGCTTCACCGAGGCGGACGCGAGCGAGCTGCCGTGGGCTCGTCTCGCGGCGCGCGCCGTGGGCGCCGATCACCACGAGGTGGTCGTGACACCCGCGGAGTTCTTCGACGCTCTGCCCCGACTGGTCTGGCACGAGGACGAGCCGATCGCATTCTCCTCGAGCGTTCCGCTCTACTTCCTGTGCCGTCTGGCGAGCCGCCACGTGAAGGTGGTGCTCACCGGTGAAGGCGCAGACGAGCTGTTCCTGGGCTACAACCGCTATCGCATCACGGCCTGGAACGAGCGGATGGGCCGGGGTTGGAACAGGGTGTTTCCCGCAGTCCGGCGGAGCGTGGCCCGGTTGATTCGGCACCTGCCAGGCCGCGCCCGCACGTTGGCCGCCCGATCCTTCCTGTCGCTCGCCGACGGCCCCAGGAGCCAGTTCTATGAGGCCTTCGCGGTCTTCCCGGAGGTTCTCCAACGGCGGATGCTCGTCGAGCCGACACTCCTCGATCGGAGGGATCCGTACCTGGAGAACCTCACCTGTTACGAAGGGGCGATCGGGGGACCCCTCGATCGGATGGGCCGCGCCGACCTGCAGACCTACCTGGTCGAGCTGCTCATGAAGCAGGATCAGATGAGCATGGCCACGTCGATCGAGAGCCGCGTTCCCTATCTCGACACGCCGCTGGTGGAGCACGTCACCGCGATCCCTGGCCGCCTGAGACTTCCCGGGTTCCGGACCAAAGCGCTCCTGCGCGATGCAACCCGCGATCTGGTGCCGGCCGAGATTCTCAAGCGGCCCAAGATGGGGTTCCCGGTCCCGCTCGACCGCTGGCTCCGGGGCGAGCACTGGCCGATCGTCGAGGACCTGGTGCTGGGACCGCGGGCCGCCGCGCGAGGGCTGTTCGATCCCGCGGCGCTGCGGCACATGGCCGAGGATCACCGCTCCGGCGCGGCCAATCACGCCGAGCGTCTCTGGCTCCTGATCAACCTCGAGCAATGGCACCGCGTCTTCATGGACGGCGAAATGCCCCCGTCCGTGCGGCGAGGTGCTCATGCTTGAAGGAGCCTCGATCATCTGCTTCGCGCACGACTGGGGGGGCGATCCGACCAGCAAGACGCACATCATGCGCATCCTGGCACGCAAGAACCGCGTCCTGTGGATCAACTCGATCGGCATGCGACGTCCAACCGCGTCGCGGGCCGACCTGAGCCGGCTGGCTTCGAAGCTGCGCCGCGGGCTCACCGGTTGCCGGGAGGTGGAGCCGAACCTGTTCGTGGTCAATCCCCTCGTCGTGCCACTGCCCGGCATCGCGGCGGCCGACCGGCTCAACGCCGTCATCTTGTCCGGGACGCTCCGGCGCCTGATCCGTCGGCTCGCGCTGAAGCAGCCGATCCTGTGGTCCTTCCTGCCCACGGTCGGCCGGCTGCTGGGAAGCCTGGGGGAAGGCATGGTCATCTATCACTGCGTGGACGAGTATGCGGAGTTCGCGGGCGTCCCGAAGCAGGCGCTGCTCCGCATGGAGCGCGATCTCGTTCGTCGCGCCGACCTGGTCCTGACCTCCTCCGAACAGCTTTGTGAGGAGCGTCTACCCGCGAACCCCAACACGTATTTCGTCCCCCACGGCGTCGACACGGCTCACTTCGCCCAAGCTCTCGACGCCACGACCATCGTCCCCGATGAGCTGCGTCGCCTCCCGCGACCGATCGTCGGGTTCATCGGGTTGCTGGCCGACTGGGTCGATCTCGACCTGCTGCGGACCGTCGCCCTTGCGCGCCCCGCCTGGTCGTTCGCGCTGATCGGCAAGTCCAGCACGAACCTGGCGACGGTGCAGGAACTGCCCAACGTCCATCTCCTGGGACAGAAGCCGTTCTCGGCACTGCCCGCCTACTGTCGCGGAATCGACGTCGGTACCATCCCGTTCCGGATCAACAAGCTCACGCTGCGGTCCAATCCTCTGAAGCTGCGCGAGTACCTGGCCGCCGGGCTTCCGGTGGTCTCGACCCCGCTTCCTGAGGTGGCTCGATTCGCTCCGCTCGTGCATCTCGCGGAAGGGCCCGCCGCCTTCCTCGCCGGCATCGAATCGGCGCTGGCGGAGGGGGAGCAGAGCGATGCGGCGCGACGCCGCAGGGCGCTCTCCATGACGACCGAGGGCTGGGAGGCGCGGGTGGAAGAGATTTCACTCCTCATCCGCGACAGGGCCGAGGCGGCCGCATGAGCATCGTGGCCCTGATGCTGCTCGGCGTGATCGCGCGGGCCACGGTCACTTCGGTCGTCCCCGAGGCCCCGCGAGAGCGTGTGTCGATCGAGCAGAGGGCGTCGACGGGCCGCACCATCCGCGTGAAGGTGGGGGGCAGCCTGCAGGCGGCGCTCGACTCGGCGCGTCCGGGGGACGAGATCGTCCTCGACGCCGGTGCGGTCTTCGCGGGGCCGTTCCACCTTCCGCGCAAGGTGGGCGACTCCTGGATCCTGATCCGCACGAGCGCGCCTGACAGCGAGCTCCCCGCCCCCGGGGGCAGAGTTGGTCCGACCGATGCCGCGCGCATGGCGCACCTGACGTCGTCGAGGGACTCCGTCATCATCGCCGACCCCGGCGCGCACCACTTCCGCTTCCTCGGGATCGAGATGAGCCCCGCGGCGGGAGGATTCCTGCTGAACGTGGCGCTGATCGGCAGCCACGAAAGCTCGCCCGCTCAGCAACCGCATCACATCATCTTCGACCGGTGTTACGTGCACGGCGACCCCGTCAGCGGCTCGCGGCGAGGGATCGCGCTCAACGCGAGGCACGCCGCGGTGATCGGCTCGTGGATCTCCGACTTCAAGGAGCAGGGTGCCGACTCTCAGGCGATCGCAGGCTGGAATGGTGCGGGCCCGCTCCGCATCGAGGGCAACTACCTCGAGGCCGCGGGGGAGAATCTCCTGTTCGGCGGGGCCGATCCGACCATCGCCGGTCTCGTCCCGGCCGATATCGAGATCCGCGGCAATCGCTTCAGCAAGCCCCTGCGCTGGAAGACGGGCAGTAGCGGCGTCGAGGATACCCGCTGGTCCGTGAAGAACCTGCTCGAGCTGAAGAACGCACGACGTGTGGTGATCGCAGGGAATCTCTTCGAGAGAAACTGGGCCCAAGCCCAGAACGGATTCGCGATTCTGTTCACCGTCAGGAACCAGGATGGCTCCGCTCCGTGGTCGGTGGTCGAGGACGTCCTGTTCGTCGACAACCTGGTCACGCAAGCGGGTTCCGGGTTCAACATCCTGGGTCGGGACGACGCAGCGCCCAGCGGACAGATGCGTCGCATCTCCATTCGCAACAACCTGTTCACCGGGATCGACGCGGCACGCTGGGGTGGGTCGGGCATCCTGTTCCAGATCCTCAACGGCACGGCCGATCTGCGGATCGAGAACAACACGGCGTTTCACACCGGCGCCATGATCGTGGCGGAAGGCGCGCCACATCGTGGGTTCGTCTACCGCGCGAACCTGACCTCGAAGAACGAGTACGGCATCATCGGAACGGGAACCGGGCCGGGGGCACCCACCATTCAGGCCTACTTCCCCGGTGCCGTGATCGACAGCAACACGAGATTCGCGGGCGACCGCTTCCCGGGATCGCCTCCGGTCCTCCGTCGGGCCCGCGTGGGCGCCGACCTCACGGCCATCTGCGCGGCGCTAGCGCCGGAGGATCGTCCACCGGCCGACTGCAACTAGCTTCGCGCCTCCGTTCTTCACGCAACCCGAGGGAAACACCATGCTCCTCACACTCATTTTCTGGACGTCCGTCTTGCTGATGGCCTACGTGTACGTGGGGTATCCGCTCGTGATCCTCCTCTGGGCGCGGCTGCTGCCGCGATCCTCCATCGAGAGCGAGATCCAGCCGCGGGTCAGCATCCTCGTCGTGGCTCACAACGAGGGCCACCGACTGGCCCGGAGGCTGGAGAATCTGCTCGGGCTCGACTATCCGGCGGATCGCGTCGAGGTGCTGGTCGGGTCGGATGGATCCGACGACGGCACCGATCAGCTGGCCCGCAGTTTCCGTCATCCGCGCCTGCGCTTCTTCACCTTCCCCACGCGGCGAGGCAAGGCAGCGGTGCTCAACGACCTCGTCGAAGCCGCCAGCGGGGAGATCCTCGTGATGGCCGACGCGAGGCAGCGCTTCGCGGTCGACGCGATCAAGTGGCTCATGTGCCGCTTCGCCGATCCGACCGTGGGCGTCGTCAGTGGGGAGCTGATGCTCACCCGCAACGTGAAGGGAACTGCGGTCGGCGACGGGGTCGGCTTCTACTGGCGCTACGAGAAGCTCATCCGCTCGAGCGAGAGCCTGGCCGATTCCACGGTCGGGGCGACCGGAGCGATCTACGCGATCCGCAGGAAGCTGTTCGAGCCGCTCCCGGAAGACACCATCCTGGACGACGTGCTGGTGCCGGTCCGGGTCATGGCGCGCGGGTACCGTGTTCTGTTCGAGCCGCGGGCCCGGGCCTACGATCGCGCGGCGGCCACGACCGCGGAGGAGTTTGCGCGCAAGGTCCGGACGATCACCGGCAACTTCCAGCTCCTGTGGCGCGAGACCTGGCTCTTCAGCCCCCTGCGCAACCGGCTCTGGTTCCAGACGCTGTCCCACAAAGTACTGAGGCTCGTGGGTCCGATCCTGCTCGCGGGAGCGCTCGGCGCCAACCTCGCGCTGCTGCATTCGCCGTTCTACCGCGTGACCCTCGTTGCGCAGGCGACCTTCTATGCCGCTGCGCTGGGGGGCTTTCTGCTGCGGGACGCGCGCTGGAAGGTCCGCGCGCTCATCGTGCCGTACATGGTCTGCCTGCTGAATTGGGCCACGGCCGTGGCGTTCGTTCACTTCCTTACCCGGCATCAAGGCGCGATGTGGGCGGCGGCGGGCCCCCCCACCTTCGTGCCCGGCCCCGTGACGGCGGGCCATGGCCCCGTCGCGAGGAGGTCCGCCTGAGACGCGTCGCGCGGAAGCCGATCTTCGAGGCGACGCCGGGATGCATCTCGGTCGTCGCGGTGGAGGGGACCGAGGGACTGGTGGAGTGGGTGCCGGCGTGGGAGAGTCTCGCGGCGGCTACCATCGAGCCCAACGTCTTCTACGAGCCGTGGCAGGTCTTGCCGGCGGTCGACGAGTTCGGGAAGAACAGCCACATCGTCCACCTGCTGGTGTTCAGCGAGAATCGCCTCTGCGCCTACTTTCCCCTGGAGCGCCTGCGCCGGTTCCGAGGAGTGCCCGTACCGGTGCTGACGCTCTGGAAGCACCTCCACTGCTTCCTCTGCACCCCGCTCATCAGGCCGGGCTATGCGATGCAGTCGTTGACCGCTGTGCTGGAATGGGCCCGGACCGATCCGCGCGGCGCCGCGGTCGTCCAGTTCCCGCAGGTCGCCGGCGACGGACCCTTCGGGTGTGCGCTGCGCGGTTTCCTGCGCGAGCGGAGACGCCCCTCCTTCAGCTTCGGCACGCACGACCGGGCGCTTTTCGTGCCGCGCGACGATGCCGAACAGTACCTGCTTGCCGCCGTCTCGGCGAAGTCCCGCAAGCAGCTCCGCCGGCTGACCCGACGCATCTCGGAGATCGGCAGCGTGGAGTTCAAGGTGCTGGACGCGAGCGGCGATCTCGACGCCTGGGTGGAGGACTTCCTGAGGCTCGAAGCCTCCGGATGGAAGGGGCGGGCCGACAGCGCGCTGGCCTGTCACGAGTCCGAGCGCCGGTTCTTCAAGAAGATGACCCGCGAAGCGTTCAGTCGAGGGCGCCTCTTGCTGCTCGCCATGTATCTGAACGACCGCCCGGTCGCCATGAAATGCAATCTGCTGGCCGGCTCGGCCTCGTTCGCGTTCAAGATCGCCTTCGATGAGACGCTCGCGCGCTTCTCTCCCGGAGTGCTGCTCGAGATCGAGAACATCCGCCGACTCCACTCGGAGCCGGGTCTCCGCTGGATGGACTCCTGCGCCGTGGCCGACCATTCGATGGCCAATCGTCTCTGGATCGATCGCCGGATGATCCAGACGTTCGTCATCGCGTCCGGTCGCCCGATGGGAGATCTCTTCGTCAGCGCCATGCCTCTGGTGAGATGGCTGGCACACAGATTCGTCCGACCACGCCGGGCCGAGCGCGTCGAAGCCGGCGCGGGAGAATTGCCATGAACCAACTGCTGGAAATCGAGGAGTCCGCCGCGAGGAACTTCGACCGAAATCCGTTCGTCATTCGGCACCACCTGGCGGCGCATCCTCTGTTCGCGCTGGAGCGCCTTGTCGCGCTCTCCCGCCGCCTGCACAGCGGCGATGCGGAGTTCTACGCCGGCGATGTGCCGGTCTACATGTCGCCGGAACAGACACCGTCGACCGGCCTCTCCCTGGAGGAGACGATTCGACGCATCGAGAGCTGTGGTGCCTGGGTGGTGCTGAAGAACGTCGAGCAGGATCCCGAGTACGGCGCCCTGCTGAATCGCTGCCTGGACGAAGTCGGAGCTGTCTACGGGGCGGCGCTGAAGGGCTCCTCGGATCGGGTGGGGTTCATCTTCATCTCCTCTGCGGAGGCCGTGACACCCTGTCATCTGGATGCCGAACACAACTTCCTTCTGCAGATCCGCGGCTCCAAGACGATTCACGTCGGCGATCGCTCGCTGCTGGCCGACAGCGAGCTGGAACGCTATTTCACGGGCGGTCATCGGAACGTGGTCCTACCGGAGGACGCCGAATCGCGGATGGCGAGGTTTCCGCTCTCGCCGGGTGAGGGCGTGCACGTGCCGTTCACGGCGCCGCACTGGGTGGTGAACGGCGGTGGCGTTTCCGTTTCGTTCGCCATCACGTTCCAGACCCCGGAGAGCCGGCGGAGGGCCGTCGTCCACAAGGTGAACGCGCACCTGCGGAAGACCGGGGTGCGTCCGATGCCGCCCGGCCATTCGACGCTGCGTGACACGTTCAAGGTCCTGGGATTCGAGGCCCTCCGGAAGGCCCGCCGGCTGGTCCCCAGACCGGTGGTGCACACCTGATGCGCGTCGTACGGCCCAGTGATTCGCTGTGGAAGGAAGGCGCGGGCTACTACACCGAGAGCCCGGAGCAGGTCCGCAGGTCGCCTCTCCTTCCGGATCTGCTGCGGCTCCACGATCGGCGGATCCTGGGGATCTTCGACCGCCACGGCAACCTGGCGCCTGGCTGTCGCGTGCTCGAGCTGGGCTGCGGGCGTTCGCGCTGGCTTCCGTTTCTTGCGCTGCACCGACGATGCGAAGTCTCCGGACTGGACAACGAGGCCTTCGCCGCCGAGCTGGCGCGCGCGAACCTGTCGGGAGCGGGCGCGACGGCCCACATCCTCTGCGGAGACGCCTTCGACCTGCAGAGCCACGGCGACATGGTGGGGCGGTTCGATCTCATCTACTCGATGGGCCTGCTGGAGCATTTCGATGACGTGGTCGATCGGATCAACTCCCTGGCCCGTTACCTCCGGCCCGGCGGCCGGATGATCACGACCGTGCCGAACATGCGGGGCTTCAACTGGCTGATGCAGCGGCTGGGCAGCCGCGAGATCCTCGAGATGCACGTGGTCTACGATCGGAAACGGCTGACGCGTGTCCACGAGGCCGCGGGCCTGAGAACCCTCGCGGCCGGATACGTGGGGTTCTTCGACGGTTACCTCTCCTCCGCCGGCAAAGCCCCGCGAAGCGCCAGGATCCGCCTGCACGCGGGCCTATGTCGTGCGTCCAACCTGCTGGCGGAGGCTTGGGTGAGGGCAGGCCGCGGGGCGCTCACCCCGGAGCTTTCCTGGTGCTCGCCACACGTCTACTACGTCGGGACACCGGTCGGGCCGTGAGCCTCTGCCGCCGCCTCCTGCTCTCTCCCCGCTTCGTACCGCTCTGTCTCGTCGCGGCGCTGGCGGTTCGGCTGTGCTGGGTTCTGTTCGTGGAGGCCCGGCCGATCGATGACTTCGGCTGGTACTACGATCGCGCCGTCGACCTCGCGGCCGGGCGGGGACTGACCGTGCAGGGCGTGCCGACGGCCTACTGGCCCGTGGGCTACCCGCTTCTGCTGGCGGGCCTCTTCGTGCTGACCGGCCCGTCGTTGCTGGCGGCGAAGCTGCTCAACGTGGCTCTGGGTGTCGGGATCGTCTGGCTCTCCTACCGGATCGCGAGACGGCTCTTCTCTTCGCAGGCGGCCGGCCGGATGGCTCTTCTGCTGCTGGCGTTCTATCCCAACCACATCGCCTACACGTCGCTCACCGCGTCCGAGACGCCGTTCCTGTTCCTGATGCTGCTTGGATGCCTGATCCTGCTGCGAAAGAAGCACCGCCTGCGCGACGACGGCCTCGCGGGAATTGTCTTCGGGCTCGGGTGCCTGACCAAGCCCACGATGCTGTTCGTGCCGGCCGTCTTCTTCGGCCTGAGCCTGCTCTCACGCTTCCGCTGGCCGACCGTGGCGCGAGGCCTGGTGGTCTACGGCGCGCTGGGCCTCGTCATCCTGCCCTGGTGCGTGCGTAACTACGAGGTGTTCGGACGCCCGGTCTTCATCGTCACCAGCGGAGGGATCAACCTCCTGATCGGAAACAACCCGCTGGCGAATGGAGGCTATGGCCGTGTCGATCCGGTCTCGGAAGCGCTGGTCGTGGCGGAGAAGGACGAAGGCGCCAGAGAGATCGTCGCTCGGACGATCGCGCGGCGCTACATCCAGGAGCACCCCGGGCGGACGATCGGCCTGGTTCCTTCCCGTCTATGGCACCTCTACGCAAAAGATGTGGAAGGGATCTACTGGAACGAGCTGGCGGGCGGGGCCGAGGAAGGGCCCGTGGCGGGCAGACCGTTCTTCGTGTTGAAGATCCTCGCGGAGCTGTACTACCTCGTCATCCTCGCAATGTTCGCGGCCTGGCTCTTGCGCGCTCCCTTCCCGTGGCCTGCCCAGTCGGCGCTCGGGCTCGGCCTCATCGTCTACTTCACGCTCGTGATGATGCCGTTGTTCGGCAGCTCCCGCTTCCACTTCGTGTTGGTTCCGTGCTTCGCCTGGTACGCGGGGGCATGGCTGGCCGCCCGCGTTACGGTGACGGCGACGGCGAGCGCCTTGACCCCTCTCATCGCTCCCACAGTCGAAGAGCGCGCTTCCGGCGTCCACGCGATTCCTCGGAGAGAGTGGTGAAGAGATAGTCGCCCGAGACCGTGGTTCGCCCCTGGGAATCGCGCGAGATGACCCGATAGTGGTGCTGGGTACCCGGGGCCAGGCCCGTCAGCGTGACCTGATGGGACGTGACGAGAGCGGTCCCACGCGGCGACACGTTGCCGTAATTGAAGTCCGACCCATATTCCACCAGCGATTCGCACGCCACGTCGGTGGTCCAAATGATGGTAACGCCCGAGGAAGTGATCCCCGACCCCGTGACGCTGCCGACCGTACGGGAGGACGTCGTGTTGAGGGGTTGCTGCCCGGAAGAGATCCCCGACCCCGAGACGCTGCCGACCGTGCCGGAGGGCGTCGTGTCGTTGCGCGCGGCATCGCGCACCACCGGGGTGCGGGGTCGCTGCCCGGAAGAGATCCCCGACCCCGAGACCACCGGCTGGGTGACGTCCGGCCCGGTTCCGGACAGCAGATGGGACGGGACCTTCACCACGAACGCATCCAGGCGATTGCCACCCATGTTGCTGGTCCAGATGAAGTACCGGCCCGTGACGTCGAGGTTGCCCTTCGGGCGTTTGGAGTAGTCGTCCCCGCCTCCCGGGGCGTCCAGATCGGTCATGACCGGGGCCACGATCGCCACGTCCTCGGAGCTGTCGAGACGGTAGCAGACGACCTCGTTGGACCGCGGGACTTGCACCCGCGTGGCGTTGCTGCTGCACACGTACTGCTGTTCGGGCGCGACTCCCGGCACGGCGTTCCCGTGCGCGATGTGTCCCGCATCGGCCTGCCAGTCGACCATCGAATAGACGAGCTGTCCTGTCAGGGGCGTCTGGTCCAGCTTCCACATCCGGATCGCGCCCGGCACGGAGGCCCAATTGTCCTCGGCCACCATGTAGCCGCTCCCCATGTCGGCGTGTCCGGCCGCGCCGGCCTGGTCCATCAACAGCGTCTCGGTTCCCGTCTGCAGATCGATGATCCGGTTGTCCTCGCCGTATGCGAGGTCTACGTTGTCCAGCATCACCAACCAGCGCCCACTCTTGTCGAGATGGCACTCGTCGAGGATGCCCTGGGCCGGAAAATAGGAGAACTGTCCGGTATCGGCGCGATACGCGGCGCAGCCGAGCATTGCGTATGTGGCGTTCGAGCGCACGGTGCCGATGTGCACCTGGTCGTCCGCGCTCGAGTGCGTCTGCCAGATGTAGACCCCGCTGCCGAGCCAGCTCGCCGCGTCGAAGACGGTGGAGGACTGGTGGGTGAGAACGTCGTAACGCAGCAGCTTCGAGCCGTCGGTCATGTACAGCACGTCGGGGTCAGTGGCGCTGAAGTACCAGCCCTCGACGGTGGCGCCGCGGAACCGGCTGGACGAATCGAACAGCGGGCCGAGATTGGTCACCTGCTCGGTGACCTTGTCGTAGCTGAACAGCGTCGGCCCGGTACCGCCGCGCGCCTGGCTGAGTCCCAGGACGATCAGCATGGTGTCGCTGCCGGTGTGGTTGTTGATGTTGGCCCAGTACGAGTAGCCGACGGGGACGACGCAGTCGCCGCCCCCGCAGTCGCTCGCGTTGGTGATTCGCACCGCGGCGGTGTTGTACGGCGTCGGGAAGGTGAACGCGCCGCGCGACGGCAGGAAGCCTTGGATCTGAGCTGCGGTGTAACGTGGACGAACCTCTCCGCTGGTCGACAACTCGAGGAAGCCTCCCGGGAAGACCTGCGCCCGAGCCGTTGCCGAGGGCAGCGTCAGGAGAATGGTCGCGATGAGGGCCCGGATCCATGAGTTGAGCACTGTGATCCTCCTTCGACGAACTCGGTGGCAGAGGATCGCCGTCTCGACCCGGACGGAGTCTGGCTCCGCTGTCTATCGGGTAGAGACCTCTGCTCGCAAGGGACAACGTAAGACCAGAATGTAGAGCAGGGGCCCAGTACAGGTCAATTCAATGCAAACTCAAGATGACGATCGGGTAAACAGCCGGGAATCGGCTGGGTGGGAAGGCGCAAGAGGCCTATGGCCAGGTGGGAGCGGGGTGTGGCGGGCTGGCTAGGAAGGAGCTTGACTCGCGTGGCTGTCCGCGTGGTTCTGGAGCAGTGCGAGCGACATGTCGAACCGATAGCCGACGTTGCGCACCGTGAGGATGCTCGACCCGTCGGGGCCCAGCTTGTCTCGGAGGCGCCCGATGTGGACGTCGATCGTGCGCGACTCGACCGCGGAAGAGCGCCCGTAGCCCCAGACCTTCTCCAGCAGGAATTCCCGGCGGAGGACCCGGCCCTTGGCTTCCATGAGTGTCCGGAGCAGCTCGAACTCCTTCGACGTGAACCGCACTTCCTCGCCGGCGACCTTCACCACGTAGCGATCCAGATCGAGCTCGATGGTGCCGGCGCGGATCATGCGCGTGGGCGGCGCCAGAGCGGTTCGTCGCAAGAGAGTCCGCAGGCGGGCGAAAAGCTCCTGGTCGTTATAGGGCTTCGTCATGAAGTCGTCGGCATCGAGATCGAGGTTCAGGAGAGCGTCGATGTGCTCTCCTTCGCCGCCGAGAACGAGGATCGGAATGCGCGCGGTCTGGGGGTTCGCGCGGAGGCGGCGGCAGACGGACAGACCGTCCAGCTCGGGCAGCACCAGATCCAGGATGATCGCGTCCGGCATCTCGAGCCCCACGGCACGCAGGGCCTCCTCTCCGTCTGTCGCCGTCACGACCGTGTACGCTTCGGCTTCCAGACGACTCCGGAGGAAGTGCCTGAGGGTCTCGTCCGCCTCGACGATGAGTAGCCTGGCAGTCACCTGTGTGAACCTGAGGAAGGCTCGTTCCATGAACGATGGAAGCCCCCCGTGGTGAGGGCCCCGTCGCATCCCGGTCTGTCCGAGTCCAAGACTAGGATGCCCCGGCGGATCGTACCATCCGGTGGATCCTGCAAATCGCCTCCCGTATCGGCCTGCAAACGGCTTCCGCTCAGGGCTGAATCACGCCCTGACGGATGGCATAACGTACCAGGGTCGCTGTCTCGTGGATGTCGAGCTTCTCCATGATCCTCGTGCGGTGCGATTCGGCGGTCTTGACGCTGATCCCGAGGATCGCGCCGACTTCTTTGGTCGACTTGCCTTCGGCAATCAGCTGCAGCACCTCGCGCTCGCGCGGGCTGAGCGGGTTGGTCTTGACGTCCTTGTTCTCCAGGAACGACTTCACGACATCGCGGGACAGCCCGGGACTGATATAGAGCGCGCCGCGGGAAACCTCCTTGATCGCCTGTACCAGGTCACTCGCGGCCTTCGTCTTCAGCAGGTAGCCGCTCACCCCCGCGCGCAGCGCCTCGACGACGTACTGCTTGTCCTCGTGCACCGTCAGGAGGATCGTCCGGGTGTCCGGGGAGGCCCGGAGGATCTCACCCGCCGCGTCGATCCCGTTGAGCGCCGGCATCGCGATGTCCAGGATGGCGATGTCCGGTTTGAGGCGCCGCGCGAGCTCCACCGCCGAGCGGCCGTCCTGGGCCGTTCCGACGATCTCGAATCCTTCCCTCTCGAGGAGCGCCCGCAACCCCTCCAGCACGATGGTGTGATCCTCAGCCAGGATAATGCGTAGACGCATCGGTCATTTCTCCGTGGGGATCGTGATGATCAAGTCCGTGCCTCGTCCCGGAGCGGAGTCGATCCGGAGCGTTCCGCGAAGGGGATGGAGCCGCTCCCGGATGCCCAGCAGTCCGATTCCGCCGGCACCGTTGCGGCCGAAGACGGCAGCCTCGTCGAAGCCCGCTCCGTCGTCACGCACCGAGCAAACGACGCTTCCATGATCCTCCCGCACGCGCACGACCGCCTCGCTCGCGCGAGCGTGCTTCGTCATGTTGTTGAGAGCCTCCTGGACCGCGCGGTAGATGGCCGTCTCGACTGCCGGAGCGGGGCGAGTCTTCAACTCCCCTTGCACGGTGATGGGAATCCTCGACCGCTGCGTAACCCCCTCCGCGAGAAACCTCAGCGCCGGCAGCAGACCGAGATCGTCGAGGATCGTCGGCCTGAGCTCGTGGGACAGTCTCCGGATCTGCTCGCTGATCTGGTCCAGCAGGTCTCTTAGCTTCGAGAGATGGTGACGCACATCCGGGGGGAGCTCGTGCGCCACCGATTCGAGCGTCAGATGGGCGGACACGAGCAACTGACTGGCTTCTTCGTGCAGCGCGTGCGCGATTCGCTTGGCCTCTTCCTCGAGCCGCTCGTTGAGCTGGCGCAGCGCCGTGTTCGACTCGCGGAAAGCCCGGTGCGTCATCTCGAACGGCGACAGGCTCTCGATGAAGAACGCCTCGGTGGCGATGATGCGTTGCGCTCCGGCGTCGGTTCTGCTGTCTTCGCGCATCACCAGGGCCATCGCCTCATGGTACAGGGCCGCCATCTCCAGGACGCCGACGCCATCGGCCAGCGCTTCACGCCCCAACTCGTAGGCCCGCTTCAGCGCCGCCTCGCCGCCTCCCTCCAGATATGCCTGCAGGTTGGCGACGTACTCCTCGAGCCGGTCGGGCCGAGTGTCGCTCATGGCAGTCCCCCGACGTAGCGGGCCACGAGGACCAGCGCGTCGTCCGTCCCCGTCGCGTGGCCTTCGAGGATCCGCTCGGCGATCCCCTGTGGCGTTCCCTGCGGGTGCAACTCGTGAAAACCGTCGGTGCGGACGCCGTCGGTGGCCAGGATCAGTACATCTCCCGGCACGGCCGCCAGCGTCGACACGACGGGCTTCGGCATGTGGCTGCCCACAACGCCGTTCTGCTGCAGGAGTAGCTCCCGTTGACGCCGGGGGCCGTCTCCCTCCCGCAGTAGCACACCGTAGACGTTGCCGACGCCGGTCCAGGACCAGGCCGACGCGCCCTCCTTGAACGTGCAGAGGCTGAGCGCCGCACCGCGGGTTCCACGCAAGCCCTCGTGACACCTGGCGACGATCTCGCCGAGAGGCTCTCCCGCGTACTCCGTCAAGATCGACGCACACCGCCGCGAGGCGACGGCGGCTTCCGGTCCGTGACCCAGGCCATCCATGACCCCGATCAGTAGCCCCTCCGAGAACTCGTGGACCACGTGCAGATCTCCCGACTCATGAGCTCCCGGCATGACCCGTTCGGCCAGACTCCAGTCGATCAAGCTGCTCCCTTCATCGCTTCCATTTCCGCGCTCTCACGGTGGTTCCCTTCCCCACCTCGGATTGGATCTCCATCTCGCTCATCAGGCGCCGCACGCCCGGCAGACCGAGCCCGAGGCCTCCCGATGTCGAGAACCCCCCCTGCATGGCCAGCTTGACACTGGGGATCCCGGGACCGGTGTCGGTGGCGATGACCTGAACGCCCAACTTGTCCCCATCCTCGACGACTTCCAGGCGGATCTCGCCGCGTTGAGCATAGAGAACGATGTTGCGCGCCAGCTCCGATATCGCGGTGGCAATCAACGTGAGATCGGTGGACGAGAACCCCAGCTCCCTGGCCAGAGCTCGCCCTTTCTGCCTGGCGGTCACGATATCGGGATCCGATCCAATGGCGACTACTTCGTCATCTGCCACGGGACCCGATCTCTTTCCGGGCTTTGCGACCAAGGTACTCGAGCCCTTCTTCGAGATCCAGAGCCGTTGTGATCCCCTCGAGGGTGAGTCCGAGCCGCACCATCGCGAAGGCGACATCGGGCTGGATTCCGACGATGCAAGTCTCGGCTCCGCGCAATTGAATGGTGTGAGCGATGTCGCGCAGGGTCCGACAGGAGAACGAGTCCATGACGTCCATTGCGGTGACATCGATGATCACTGCGCGGGAGCGACAGGTTCCGACTTTGGCGATCAGAGCCTCCCGCAGCGCGATCAGATCCGTATCGCTGAGCGCGGTCTGGATGGTCGCGATGAGATACGGTCCCTGCTTGAGAATGGGGACTTCCATGGGCTATCTCGCTTCGGCCTCCGCCGGTGGATCCTGGATGAGAATCACTTTGTAGCCGAGGAATCTCTCCGCTTGCTCGATCCCACCCTGCAGGTCGCCCACGGTGGTCATCTTGGTCAGGTCGACGCCGATTCTCACCAGCGTCTGCGCGATCTCGGGCGACAGACCCGTCACGATGACCGCGGCGCCCAGCAGGCGGGATGCCTCGACCGTCTGGACGAGGTGGTTGGCTACATTGGAGTCCATGGCCGTCACCCCCGTGATATCGATGACGACCACCTTGGCGCGATTGGTGCGGATGCCTCTCAGGAGCTGCTCGGTGAGCTGCTGGGCCCGCTCCGGATCGATCACGCCGCTGATCGGCAGGATCAACAGCCTGTCTCGGACCTGGAGCACGGGGGTCGACAGCTCGCGGATCGCCTCTTGCTGCTCGCGAATCGTGCGCTCGCGCTCCTGGACGAACCCGACCGCGACGGTGATGGCGATTCTGTTGGCGGCCGGCTGGTAGGCGTCGAGAACGCGGTTCAGCAGGGGGAGATCGCTCTGGTATTTCGCGAACAGGGATCGTGCGAGCACGTCGCTCAGCAGCAGCACGATTCCCACGACTTCGTTCGTCTCGACTCCCCGCGGAATGATGCGCTCGGAGAGGCTGCGCGCATACGACTGGAGCGCTTCGAACGTACCGGTCTCGAGGGCTGCGACGTAGTTGTCGTAGAGGGACGTCGCCTCGGTAAAGATCTCGGCCTCGCTCATCACCGTCAGCAGGCGAGCCTTGGTGATGCGCTTGACCCATTCCTCCCGAAGCTCGGCCCGTTTGGCACGCAGGTGAGCGACCAGCTCGCGCAACAGCTCGGCGGCGGGCTCCGTGCCCGTTGGATCCAACCTGGGATCGTCCCCTCGGGCCTTCGCCTGAACCATGTGTCGATTCCTCCCGAGCTGAGCGTCTGCGGCTCGCCCGATGCCTGGACAAAGGAGTTGCGTCGCAAATGGATCTTAACATCGGGTACCGGGCGGCTCCCGGGTGACGGCCCCCTCGGGGCGCCGCACCGGCGAGAATCGGGGGTTTCGCGTAGGTCATGTGCTCGTGTTGGCGGAAATTCCCGACAGAGGAATCAGGGATTCACCCGATGTGCGTAGCGGCTGGTGATCGCACCGATACGGTGTTCTCCCCATCGACGGATCGGAGCTTCGTTCCGATGATGGCAACGGAAGAGGAAGGAATCGTCCCGTGTCGGTTTGGATGCGCGCCGCGGCCGCCGCACTCTTTTTCGCCCCGGTCCTGTCGGCGGCCGTCGAGTCGTTGCCCCCGGGGTTCCAGGAGACGGTGATCTTCGAGGGGCTCTATTACCCGATGAGCGTGCGCTTCGCGCCGGACGGTCGCGTCTTCGTCGCCGAGAAGAGCGGCTTGATCAAGGTGTTCGACAATCTGGCCGATCCGACACCGACGATCTTCGCCGACTTGCGCACGAACGTGCACGACTACTGGGACCGCGGATTGATGGGGCTCGCACTCGATCCCGCCTTTCCGGTGCAGCCTTACGTCTACGTCTCTTACGCCTACGACTTCGATCCCGCGACGCCGAACCTGCCGGCGCCGCGCTGGGGCGACACGTGCCCCACGCCTCCGCGACCCGATGCCGACGGCTGCGTGATCTCGGGACGTGTGTCGCGATTGATGGTCAACCCGGACAACTCGCAGAACGGCCCCGAGCAGGTCCTGCTCGAGAACAACTGGTGCCAGCAGTTCCCCTCGCATTCGCTGGGCGGTCTCGGCTTCGGACCCGAGGGAGCGCTGTACGTAACGGCCGGCGAAGGGGCGAGCTTCAACCTCGTCGATTACGGCCAAACCGGGGGGACCCTGGGGGCACCACCGCTGATTCCGAGGAACCCGTGTGGCGACCCGCCGACCGGACCTGGGGGAACGCAGACGGTGCCCTCGGCAGAAGGGGGCGCCCTGCGCTCCCAGGATCTGCTCACGAGCGGCGATCCGGTCGCGTGGGGCGGCTCGGTGCTGCGGGTCGATCCGGCGACCGGCTCAGCGTGGCCGCAGAACCCGAACGCCGGAGGAGACCCCGAGGACGACCGCACGATCGCGTTCGGCCTGCGGAATCCGTTCCGCTGGACCTTTCGCCCGGGCACGAGCGAGATGTGGATCGGCGACGTCGGTATGGACAAGTGGGAGGAGATCGACCGGCTCGCCGATCCCGTGGGATTCCCCGCCGAGAACTTCGGCTGGCCCTGTTACGAGGGAACGCCGCGCCAGTTCAGCTACGACAACACCGACCTCACGCTCTGCGAGTCCCTCTATGCCGGAGGTCCGACCGCGGTGATCGCACCGTACCTCAGTTACCTGCATCTCCAAAAGGTCGATCCCAGCGAATCGTGCCTGACCGCGGGCTCGTCGATTTCCGGTCTCGCGTTCTACTCCGGGGGGACGTATCCCGCGGAGTACGAGGACGCGCTGTTCTTCGCCGACCATTCCAGGAACTGCACGTGGGTCCTCACGAAAGGGGCGGACGGCCTGCCGGATCCTGCGTCCGTGCGCATCTTCCAGCAGGGTGCCGCCCAGCCGGTCGACCTCGTGCGCGGTCCGGGCGGGGACCTCGTCTATGTCGACCACGAAGGCGGCACCATCCGTCGCATCCGCTACTCCGCGGGGAATACCACGCCGACGGCCCACGCCACGGCGAGTCCACAAAGCGGTGCCATCCCGCTGACCGTGCTGTTCGACGGCTCGGGGTCGAGCGACCCCGACCCGGGGACGACCCTCTCCTATGCGTGGGATCTCGATGGCGACGGCCAGTTCGACGACTCCGTTGCCATGAGCCCGCTGCGGACCTACGCGACCGCGGGCCAACTCACGGTCCGCCTCCTCGTGACGGACGGTCCGGGAGCGTCATCGATCGGCAGCGTGGTCGTCAGCCCGGGCAACCACGTTCCGGTGGTCAGCGTGACCGCTCCTCCATCCTCGCTGACGTGGGCGGTCGGCGACACCGTTGCCTACTCGGGCGCCGTCGAGGACGAAGAGGACGGCACGCTGCCACCCTCCGCGACGCGTTGGGAGATCGTCATGCACCACTGCCCCAGCGGAACCTCCGAGTGTCACCCGCACATCGTGGAGTCGAAAATCGGTGTGGCCGGTGGCACGTTCGTCGCGCCGGACCATCCCTACTACTCGCACATCGAGTTCCGGCTGATCGCGACCGACCTCGGCGGGCTGACCGGTCAAGACGCGAGCGACATCGATCCACAGATCGTCACCGGAACGTTCTCGTCCGAGCCATCGGGCGCCGCGATGGCCGTCGGCTTCCAGTCCGCCTTCGCACCGTTCAGCGCGGTGCTCATCGTGAACTCCACGAACAGCATCTCCGCTGCCTCGCTCCAGACGCTCGGTGATGCGCCGTCCTACTGGAGCGCTTGGTCGGACGGCAGCCCGCGCGTCCACGACAGGGTCGCCGGCGCGGTGCCCTGGTCGCTGACCGCGACCTATGTGGCCTGTGCCACCCACGAGACCTGTGGCGACGGAGCCGACAACGACTGCAACGGCACGGCCGACGACGCGGTCCGCCCTGGGATGCTGCTCAGCCTGCGCATCGAGCGCGATCGGCTGGACTGGACCCCGCTGGCCGGCGCCGCGGCCTACGACCTGCTGCGGGGCAGCCTGGACGCCCTGCGCAGCAGCAGCGGCGATTTCGGGGTGAGCACGGAGGTCTGCCTCCAGAGCGACTTTGCGGGGACGAGCTTCACCTACCTGCCCAACCCAGCCGTGGCTGGATCAGGCTACTGGTTTCTGATCCGCGCGAAGAACTGTGCCGGCGCCGGCACCTGGAACGAGGGCTCGGCCAATCGAGACTCCGGCATCGCCGCCTCGGGCCACGGCTGTCCCTGAGTATCGGCCGGTAGGGTTACACCCCATCGATCGGTCCGCTCCCACGGGGTAACCTCGTTACATCCTGAGGTTTTACGAGTCGAGGACGACGCCGATGAAGAGACCATGGTTGCATCCGAACGGCCCCGATCCGGCCCTGTACGGGAAGAGACGGGCGAGCGCAAAAGCGGCGTCACCCATGCTGCGGCTCTACCTGCAAGAGATGGGTGCGACCCCGCTGCTCGACGAACGGACAGAGCGGAGACTCGCGGGCCAACTGAAAGGCGCGCGGCTGGCGATTGCGACGCTGGCGCAGGCCCTGCCCGCGAGCTGTCGCGAGCTCGTCCTCGCGGGAGACGAATCCGGTCCGCAGCTCGGCGCTGCATGGCCGTTGAGCCGCCTCGAGACCTTTCTGCAGAAGCTCGCGCACTTCGCCGCCCAGCTCCCGGACCCGACCGTGGTCGCCGGGCTCCGCGAGATCATGGCCCACAAGACCTCCCTGGACGACGCCCGGGACGGTCTCATCCTCGCCAACCTCCGTCTGGTCGTGCACATCGCGAAGAAGTACGCGCACAGTGGACTGCCCATCATGGATCTGATCCAGGAAGGCAGCGTCGGGCTGCTGCGCGCCGTCGAGAAGTTCGAGCACGAGCGGGGTCACAAGTTCGCGACCTACGCGTTCTGGTGGATCACGCAGGGCGTCGAGCGGGGAGTCACGGAGAAGTCGCGGACGATCCGCATTCCCGGGCACGTGAGCGAGACGATGCGCAAGGTCGAGTTCGTCGCACGCGATCTGAGCCAGCACCTCGGCCGAAGAGCGACGCCGCCCGAGATCGCGGCGCAGCTCCGGATGCCGGTCGAAATGGTCGATCATGCGCTCTCCGTCGTGCGGGAGCCGTTGCCGCTCGAAGGCAGCGCGGGCGATGGCGAAGGCTACGACGTCGCGGACTTTCTCCCCGACGGGCGGAGCGCGTGTCCGTTCCATCACGCCTCGCAGCGCGAGATCAAGCAGCAGGTCGAGTCGGCGCTCCGGCAGCTCAACCCCCGCGAGGAGACGATCCTCCGGATGCGCTTCGGGATCGGTCGGGAGGCGACGCGCACGCTCGAGCAGATCGGCGAGCGGCTTCGTCTATCTCGCGAGCGTGTGCGCCAGATCGAATGGCTCGCGCTCGCGAAGATCAAGGCCTCCCCGCTGTGCCGCGAGCTGGCCGGCGCACCCCGCAGCCTGCGGCGCATGCGCCTGCGCAGCGTGTAGAGCATGCGGATGGGGCGAACACCCCATGGTGCTCGACCGAGGCTCCTCCGATCATGAACAGGTCGACCCTTCCCCGGATTACGTGAGAGGAACAATGGAACAACAGCTGCCCGCGGTGCTACAGCTGGCCTTGTTCGTGGCGTCGCTTGCGATCGTGGTGTCTGTGCTGGTTTTGGTCTCGGCGCTGTTCCGCTTTCGCGGTCAGCTCGAGCGCCTCGTCGGCGCGGTCGAGGAGCTCAAGGCCGAGATGAAGCCCCTGGCGCACGAGACGCGAGCTGTGGTGAGGCAGCTCCACGATCTCACCGGGCGAGCTCAGGCTCAGTGGATGGAAGTGGAAGGGATCGTCGGCACGGCGCGACACTGGTCCGAGCGAGCGAATCATCTGGTGGACCAGATCGGGGCCGTCGTGGAACCGCCGGTCTTCGCGGCGACGCATGGGATCCGTCGTCTTTGGAGTGGGCTCGACGTCTTCTTGCGGGTGTTGCTGGATCGGAATCAACCACCTCAACGGAAAGGGAGAGAATCATGAAGGAAGTCAATCCGGGCAGCGGGCAGGGCGTCGTGGTGGCGGCCCTGGTCGGAGCAGCGGTCGGCGCAGGCGTGGCCCTGCTGTTCGCTCCTTGCTCGGGCAAGGAGACACGCGGGTGGCTCGCTCACCGGGGCCACGAGATCAAGGACAGGACGACGAGCGCGTTCGAGCACGTCAGGGAGGCGACTCGACGGGCAGCCAAGGAGGTCGTGAGAGATGGCGAACAAGCGCACGACCGCCCGCAGTACGCCGAAGCCGGCGCCGCCACGATGCGTATCTGACGAGGTCGACGAGTACCCGGGGCGCCTCGTTCGAAGCGTCCCACTTCACACACGGAGACTGGTATGAGAAAGATCGTATGGCTGGCAGTATTCGCACTCCTGCTCTCCACGGTGGCTTTCGCGAGCCCGCAGTACGCGGCGCTTGACGGCACGAGCTGGAAGGTCGACGTCGAGCCGGACGACATGGCCAAGGGCAAGGGAGAGAAGCAGTTCAAGGAGACTCTGACGTTCGCCGAGGGCAACATCACGTTCAGCGCCCCGAAGGTCGGCTTCAGGGCGTCTCCCTACTCCGTGACGAAGTCCGGCGAGAAGGACTACACGTTCAAGGCGGAGCGGACGAGCGCGGACGAAGGCAGCTCGGTCTGGACAGGAGTCGTCCACGACAAGAACCTCGAAGGCAAGCTGGTGTGGACCAGGACCGACGGGGCGGTTTTGACCTACACCTTCAAGGGTGGCAAGCTCGACTAAGCCAGTTTGGGAACCGAAGGTGGCTCCCCGGACTTTACGCCCGTGGGAGCCGCCCTGCTGAACTGCCGGCGCTAGAACTTCCCCTCGTCCGAGAAGGTGATACCGAGCGAGAGGCGCAGGTCGTGAAACGTCCCCTGCGCCAGCGGGACACCTTCGCCCGTCTGTTCGACAAATTCTGCCGTCGTATGCACCGCCCAGTACTCGGCGAACGGGCGCGAGTAGCGCGCCATCGCCATATTGCTGGTGATGCTCGCCCCCACCCGGGGCACGATCGGATCCCCAGGGGCCGGGTCGACCATCTGAACGCTGCGGGTGTGAGCTCCACGGAACGACAGATTGGCGCTCGCCCCGAGCGCGTGAACGTAGTTGAAGTAGAACTCGTCGTTGCGCGCAACCGTGAATAGACCGCTTCCACCGAAGTAATCCCGGATGTAGCCGCCCGACCAGCCTCGTCGCGGGACGCCGAGGATGTGGCTCGCCGGGGACTCCACGAACTCAGCGGGACCACGATCGTTGCGGATGATCACGGAGCCCACGATGCTGTCGCTCCCTTCGATCGCTGCGAGCTCGTCCTCGCGCTCCTGCACGAACCCGACCCGGTAATCGAGCGTGAGCGTCGGCGTGAACCGATAGTCCCCGCCGCCCTCGCCGCCGTCCAGGGTGAGCACCGTGTCCGTCGCCACCAAGGGCAAGAGGGGCGTTCGGGTCGCCTCGAATCGATCGTAGCGATAGCCCAGCATCCAGCGTGCACGGTAACCCGGCCGGAAGGCGTACTCGAGCCCACCGTCGAGCGTCGTCGAATCGAACAGCGTCGGATCGTCGAAAGTCAGCTCGAGGGCAGCGGCGCTTCCGCCGATCGTGCTGTGCGGCCCGAGGTCGAACTCCGTTCCGAGCTCGCCCTGCAGGGAGTCGACGTGGGTCCGGCGCAGCAGGAACGGGCTCAGTCCCGGGTCGACTCCCGGGGGAGGCGGGGCGACTCCGGGCGGCAGGGCGAGCCTCGGATCCTGCGTGTGGCCGTACGAAGCGCCGGCCGTCGAGCGGCTGCGACTGCCGGCCCGGCTCCAGCCGAAGCGCGCGAACTGATCGAATGAGTTCAGCTCCTGGCGGTCGATGAAGTACTCGTACAGCGGCCGATAGGAGAGCTCCAGGCGGTTCTTCTCTCCCCGATAACCCACCCTGCCCTCGACGGACGCGACGACGACCACGTCGTCCACGTCGATCGAGTACAGTCGACCGATGTTCGTATCGTAGGTCGACGTCAGCTCCCCGACGTATCCGAAGTACCCATTCCCGGCGCCCAGCGCCCGTTCGCCCCCTGCCACGACGAGCGCCGTCGTCGCGAGCGCCAAGACTTTCCGCCGGCTCGGCGACGTCGATCTCATGAGAAGTTCTCCCCGAAGCTCGCAGCGCTTGAACTGGATGAACGTCACGGTACCCCACTGGGCCCGGGGCTCAGCTCGGATGAACACGCCATGGCCACCACGACGCCGCGCTGCGTCCCGTGTCACGCGCGGTCTCGGCGTCGGTCGCACTCACAGCACCCATCCCGTCGACGGATCGGCTGCGCTCGCGGCCGCAGAAAACGACCTGTACGGTCTTCAGGATGATGTACAGGTCGGTCAGGAGCGACATGTGCTTGATGTAGTACAGATCCGCCTGCAGCTTTCGGCGAGATTCCTCGATGCTGGCAGCATAGGACTGCATCACCTGCGCCCAGCCGGTGATGCCCGGGTGGACCATGAATCGCTCGGCGTAGAACGGAATCTGCTCCTCGAGCTGCCTCACGAAGAACTCCCGCTCGGGTCTCGGCCCGATCAAGCTCATTTCTCCTCGCAGCACGTTGACCAGCTGCGGCACCTCGTCGATGCGGAACTTCCGCAACCAGCGCCCCACCCGCGTGATTCGCGGGTCCCTGTCCTTCGCCCAGACGGGCCCCGTCCGACTCTCGGCTTCGGCGATCATAGTGCGGAACTTCAGGATGGTGAAGGGGACGCCGTCTCGTCCCAGCCGCTCCTGGCGGAACAGCACCGGCCCAGGCGAGTCGAGCTTGACCAGCAGGGCGGCCAGCGCCGCGAGGGGAGCCGTCAAGAGCAGCACTCCGAACGATGCGACCAGGTCGAGAGCGCGCTTGAACCGACGAATGTGGGGCCGTGAGCTGTTCATCGAAGCGGCCAGCAGCCATTCGTCGTTGATGTGCTCGACGGAGATCTCCTGGGTCAGCTCCTCGTGGAGCGTCACGTAGTCGCCAAGGGCCACGCCGCGATACCGAAAGGACCGCAAGTGCCGCAGGAGCGTGGGCTCGACCTCATCGGGCGCAGCGACGATGAGCTCGTCGACACGGTGGAGCCGGACCAGTCGCCCCAGGGACTCGTCGTTCCCGAGCACGGGACAGTCCGCGATGAGAGTCCCTTCGATTCCCGGCTCCTTCCCGCAATGGACCACGCCCATCACGTGCAAGCCCGCTTGCGGATGACGCTGAATCAAGTCGATGGCCCTCCGCGCTTCGTCGTTCGTGCCGATCACGAGGCATCGGCTCTTCATGAAGCCGAACCCTCGCATCGTCCGGTGGATCCACTGCATCACGAGCACCGCGACGAACGCGAGGATGGCGAAGACGAGCAGGATGCCGCGGGCGATCTCCCAGGAGGAAGTCGCCCACAGGAGCATCGTTGCCAGGAGCGTCCCGCCACCCACCGCGACGCTTGCCGTTACCAGTGTTCTGCCCAACCCCTGCAACCGATCGGAGTCGTAGAGACCGGCGGATCCGAGAGCGACCAGGAAGATGCCCCACGAAGCCGAGACCGTGACGTGATGCGACGCCAGGTACGCGAGCCCGTCCTCCCAGCCCAATCGTAGGCAAACGGCGGCGAGCAGCGCCAACATCATGCCCACCGCATGGGACGCACCGAAGAGCCACACGCGCCGGCGCGGAACGGAACGCGAGGAACAGATGGGCTGCATGTGCTAGCGGACCCCGGAGCTTCTGTGTGCCATGGCTCGATGGTACGCAGCACGATCCACTGTCAACCATGGGGTGTTTACCCGAACCCGCCCGGGATGTCATGCGACACGCGCGTGCGGGTAGGGTTTTGCCCCATGGGGATGAAGGTGTCCGCCGAATAGCATGAAGTTCGTCGCGCGGTTCTTGCTCCGTGCGGCATGCCAGGCAGCACACCACAACAAGAAAGAGAAAAAAGGAAAGGCACCATGCGAACCCGATTGATCGCGATTCCACTCGCACTGCTCCTGTCACTCCCGGCGGCGGCCTCGTCGACCGGATTGATCAAGAAGGACAAGCGGACACTGGACAACGCCGTGGTCGTCCTCGATGCCCTGACGAGCGCTCCTGACAAGGGCATTCCGCAGGAACTCCTCGCGAAGGCCGATTGCATCCTCATCTTCCCGTCCGTGGCCAAGGGCGCCTTCATCGTGGGCGGCAAAGGGGGCCGCGGCGTCGCTTCGTGTCGCCAGCCCGACGGCCGAATGGGTTCCGCGGCGTTCTACACGGTCGGGGGCGCGAGCATCGGCTTCCAGATCGGCGGACAGTCGGCCGACGTCGTGTTGCTCATCATGAACGAGCGTGGCGTCGACCACCTCCTCGCAGACCGCTTCACGATCGGCGGCGAGGCCACCGCGACCGCGGGCCCGGTGGGACGCACGGCCCAAGCGGCGACGGATGCGCAGTTGCACGCGCAGATCCTGTCCTGGTCCCGCTCGCGCGGTCTGTTCGTCGGCGCGGCCCTGGACGGTTCGGTCGTGAAGCCGAACCAGGATGCCAACGCGCGCCTGTATGGCGAGGAGACTTCGGGCAAGGAGATCCTGGTCGACTCCAAGCTCGCCGTCCCGACATCAGCCCGGCTTCTCGTGGATTCGATCCGCAAGCACATGGCGGCGGCCGTCGCTCAGGACCAGGCAGAGAAGAGCTGAGCGGCCCCGTACGGAACCACCACTCGGACTTTCAAGGAGGCACATACGGTGACGATTCTGAGCCCCAAGGCACTGCTTGTTTCCACGCTGCTGCTGCTGAGCCCGATCGCCACGCTGGCGGCGACGCCATCGACGGCTCCGAAGGTCGGCGACATGGCCGTGAGCTTCAACGCCGGCTTCGACTTCGCGCTCGATGACGATTTCGAAGGTGGCGAGTTGGTCTTCACGGGGACGTTCGAGTACTACACCACGCCGCGCGTCTCGTGGCGGGGCCTGCTCGGCACCACGTCGTTCGAGGGCGATTTCCCCGGCAATCCGAGCCTCGACTTCACGTTCTTCAATGCGAACTACGTGTACAACTGGGAGCGCGGCAAGTTCCACCCGTTTCTCACGGGAGGGATCGGGCTGTACCAGAAGGACGGTTCGTCCAGCCTGCCCTCCGAATTCGATGAGAGTGTATTCGGTCTGAATGGAGGCGGCGGCGTCGACTGGTTCCTGGGACCACGTTGGGGGCTGAAGTTCGAGGGGACGCTCCACGTCTTGACCGGTGAGAATCCGAACACGATCCTCCTCGGCACAGGCGGCGTCATGTTCTGGTTCTAGCGCAGGGCTGGCCGGCGTCTCCGCAGCGGCGCCGGCCGCGCAATGAGTTACGTCATCCCGGTCTGTAGTCCTTGGCGTAGGCGAGGTGTGCTCGCATGCGAGATCCATCTTCCTGTGAGGGAGCCCCCCGTGATCGAGTACATACGTTCCCGGTTCGTGCCCGCCCTCGGTGTTCTGGCCGTCGCCTCGGCCCTGCTCGTCTCGCCGGTCGCGGCCCAGACCTTCGTCGATTCGTCGTTCTCCTCGGATATCGTCACGACGCTCCCGGAGCACCAGGCGATCGGAGTGACCTGGGCCGCCAATGGGGACATGTACATCGTGCAGCGTGACGGAGTGGTGCGCGTCTACGCCGACGGCCAGCTCCTGTCGACCCCGTTCATCGACCTCAGCTCGAGTGTCAACACGCTCCCCGATCGTGGCATGCTCGGGATGGCGCTCCACCCGGACTTCGCGCAGAACGGCTACGCTTATCTGGTCTACGTCCACCTCAAGCTCTCGCGGCTCGTCCGCGTGACGGCCGACCCGCTCGACCACCACGTCGTGCTGCCGGGCAGCGAAGTCGTGCTGATCGGGAGCCTGCCGGCGACCGCAGGAGCCCATACGGCCAGCGCGTTGCGCTTCGCCCCGGACGGCAAGCTGTTCCTCGGCCACGGGGACACTTGGGGAGAGATCGACTACGGCCCCGCCGGGAGGAACGTCGGCTGGAGATGCTACGAGGGCCCGGAGCCCAGGGAGTTCGAATCGATCGACGTCACCGACCCGTGCGTCCTGTTCCCGCCTACCGCGACGACAGCACGGGTGCCGGGTGCGATCGTCACGGTCGACAACGCTTACCCGCCGGCCTACGCGCACAGCTTCTTCTTCACCGACCACGTCGCGGGTCGGATCCTACGGATGGTGGTGGACGAGACTGGCGACGTAACGGACATCCAGCCCTTCGCCACGGGGCTGAACAGCCCGGTCGCGCTCGAGATGGGGCCGGACGGTCTGCTGTACTACGTGTCGTTCGTCACGGGACAGGTCCGGCGAATCCGCTTCAACGCCCCGATCGCCCGACCCACGGTCGCGCCCGCTTCGGGATACTCCCCGCTCAACGTGACCTTCACGGGCGACGGTTCGCTCAACCCCCGCGGCGGAATACTGACCTACCTGTGGGAGTTCGGCGACGGCCGGACGTCGACGCTCGCGAACCCGCAACACACCTATACCGCCAGCTCCGGCACCAGCACCTACACGGCGCGACTGACCGTCACCGACGCGCGCGGGAAAACGTCCTCGG
>Ga0180085_1000090_pt1 | contig 27590 bp, 28 predicted proteins | sample EasRiv730_16_10D_FD_123013 | JGI IMG/M metagenome (GOLD analysis project Ga0180085, IMG submission 123013) | Soil microbial communities from meander-bound floodplain in the East River, Colorado, USA - East River metaG ERMLT730_16_10D | ecosystem: Environmental > Terrestrial > Soil > Floodplain ... | reverse complement strand
CGACGTCCTGACGACTCTGTGGAGCTCCGTTCCCGACGGATCCGGAGTCGTCGTGAGCCGCATCGGAGCCGACCAGGAGAGCGACCTCTTCTTCGTTCCGCTGCCGACGACGGCGGAGATCCTCTCGGAGCTGAGGCCGATCGTCAGCGGTCCGGGCTCCCAGCTGGGCGCCGCGGTGTCCCCCGACGGCCGCTGGATCGCCTACATGTCGGAGGAATCGGGCCGCCCGGAGGTTTACATCGCGGAGTTCCGCTCCGGCGCCGCAGTCGGCGTCGCGCTCCGCGTGACGAGGTCCGGAGGCGCGTTTCCGCTGTGGAGCGCGAACGGACGCACGATTCGCTACACGGACCCGAGCGGCAGGGTGATGGCGCTACCCGTGGCGACGACGCAGGAATTGTCGGTCGGGTCGCCGGTACCCCTGTTCAACGGGCAACAGCTCAACGTCTACCTGAACGACATCCTCCCGGACGGCCGACAGTTCGCCATCCTGCGCGGTGAGGAAGAATCGGACGAGATTCGCCGCCTGTCCGTCGTGCTCAACTTTTCGAAGGAGCTGCTCGAGAAGATGTGGGCCGCGCTGTGAAGCGCACCGCCCTGGGCATCTCCCTGGGCGTGATCGTCCTGTACTGGATCTACCAGGTCGTCGCGCAACGTGCGGGCCCGCAGCTGCCCGCGCATTTTTCCGAGCTGGTGCTGCGCATCGTGCGCAACAAGCTCATCGTCTTCTTCACCTTGTTCGTGCTGCTCCGCCTGGAGGGCGAGGGGTTGGACAGCCTGGGGGTTCGCCGCGACGCTTGGCCGAAGCACCTCGGCGTGGGACTGCTGATCGGTCTCGCGATGTTCGTCGGACTGAATGTCGCGCTCGACTCGGTGATGAACGCGCTGATCCCCAGACCGCCGGCGAGCGGCCCGTCGGTCCTCTCGTTCTTCGAGCAACCCGGGAACCTCCTGGTCTGGCTGCCGATCGGCATCCTAGGGGGAGGCATCGTCGAGGAGCTGCAGCGGATCTTCATCTTCACGCGCTTCGAGAAGTGGCTCGGGCGTTCGGGCCTCATCCTCGGAGTGGTGCTGAGCTCGGTGATGTTCGGCTTCGGCCACCTGTACCAGGGGCTCGGGAGCGCGATCGCGACGGCGGTGTCGGGACTGGTGTTCTCGCTGGTCTACCTGCGCCGGCGCTCCGCCCTCGAGCCGATCACCGCGCACGCGTTCAGCGACGTGCTCGCTATGCTGGGCGCGACGATGCTCGCGCAGTGAGCAGACGCTCGAGCGCTTCGCGGTTGAAGCCGACGAGCAGCGTCTTGCCCCGCCGGACCATCGGTGCGCGGTAGCTTCCGCTCGGGCCCTTGAGGTCGCTCGGCTTGGTTGCCGCGGCCTCGAGCTCGACGACCTTCGTGCCCCGCGCGAGGATCACGCGGCTCACGCCGCGCAGCAGCTCACGCGCGTCGTCATCGGTCAGCGGGTTCGCCCGTGCCGAGCGTTCCTCGACCACCGCTGCGTCGTGCGCTTCGAGCACCTCACGGGTGCGTTCGCAGCTCGTTCAGGAAGGGCGGTGATAGTAGAGATCGAGTCGCGCCATGAGTTCACTCGCCGAGCATGTCTCCGACGGGCTGAAGATCCTCGACATGATCGCAGATCGCCTTGATGGTCACCATCATCGGCATCGCGAGAAGCATGCCCCACACCCCCCAGATCCACCCCCAAAACAGCAGCGCCACGAATACGGCGACTCCGTTCATCCTCAACCGCTTTCCGAGCAAGTAGGGTGTCAAGAGGAACCCTTCGAGACCGGTGATGACAAGCGAAATAGCCGCGGCCTGAACGGGCTTGTCGAAGCTGCCGAATTGCAAGAACGCGAGAGTGGCAACGCCACCCATGACGAGGATCGGACCGAAATACGGAATCGAGTTGAGGAGTCCCGCGACGACGCCCCAGAACAATGCGCGTTCCAGGCCGAGCCAATGGAACGCCAGGCCCGAGGCCACACCGACGAGCACACTCGTGACCATCTGCACGAACAGGAATCGCTCGATCTGCCCGTTGATCTCGTCCAGGATCTGCACCGTCAAACGCTGTCGGCTCAACCTGGGTCCGACGATCTTGACGAGCTTCCGCCGGTACAGGTCGCCGGAGGCGAGCAAGAAATACACGAGGAAGACGACCATGATCGCCCGACCGCCCAGCCCCAGAACACCCATCGAGCCCCACCACAAGTATTGCATGACATCGAACGGCTTCTCCTCGACCTGAACCCGTGTCACGCCCGGCGCAACGTGCGTGGCACCCGCGCCGGCCTCGGCTGTCTTCTCGATCTCGGCCGCGGCCGTGGTCAAGGACTGGACGGCGCCACTTTCGCCGCGTAGTCGACGCATGGATTGGCGCAGCTTGGCTGCGGACGCGGGCAGATCTTCGACGATGGCGAGCGCATCGTCGCGCAGACTGTAGACTCCGTACCCTGCGGTTCCCACGAACGCACCGAGCACCAGGGCGGCCCCGATCACGCGTGGCACCTTGCAACGGGTCAGCCAAATCACGATCGGGTCGAACGCGTAGCTGATCAGTACCGCGAGCACGACAGGCAGGAGAATCTCCCAGGCGTAGCGCAACAGGAACACGACCGCCGCCAGAGCCATCACCGCGAGCGACAAGCTGCGAACGTCGATCGGGGCGTGCACGACCGCTTCTGCTTCGGGCGGCCGTTCTGCCGGCACGGCTACTCGATCGTGAATCGGACACCGCCCGCGATGATCCCTGCGGCGAGGGCGTAGCGCGTGAGCCCCGCGGTGTCGTGGAGGTTCAGCTTGCTCATGAGGTGCTGACGGTGCTTCTCGACCGTCTTGATGCTGATGCCCAGCTCGGCCGCGGTTTGCTTGTTGGCTTTTCCCTCGGCAATCAGCTGGAGTACCTCCACTTCGCGCGACGTCAGACCGGCGGATCTCTTCTTGACTCGTCCCGCCGCTCCATGGGGCGAATTCTCCTCGCGATCGCGGAGTCGCTTGGCGATGGCGGGGCTGAAGAACTTGTTCCCCTTGTGGGCTTCCCGGATCGCCTTGGAGAGAACGAGAGCGGAGCTCTGTTTCATCAGGTATCCCGCCGCGCCGAGTCCGATCACTTCATCGACGTACTCGTCATCGCCATGGGCGGAGAGGATGAGGACCTTCGTGGTGGGGACCGCTTTGAGAATCTGTCGTGTGGCCTCCAGGCCGTTGAGCAGCGGCATCGCGATATCCATGACCAGAACCTCCGGCAGCAACTGCTTGGCCAGTTGCACCGCCTGGCGGCCCGTTTGTGCTTCACCGATCACCTCGATGTCGTCCTCGGTCTCCAACAACGCCCGAAGACCCTCGCGCACGACCGTGTGATCCTCAGCCAGCAATACGGTGATCGGCTTCACTTCACTGCCTTGCGACCGCGGCCGAACGGAATTTGCGCACGGATGGTGGTGCCGTTGCCTGGTGCGGATTCGACGGTGAAGCTGCCACCGACCATCTCGACCCGCTCGCGCATGCCGAGCAGCCCCAATCGATTGACTCGCTTGGCGAGCAGCACGCGCGCCACCTGAAACGACCTGCCGTTGTCGTGGATCTCCATGCGAACGACACCGGGGAGTCGCCGAATACGCACAGTCACCAAGCTGGCTTGCGCATGCTTGGCCACGTTGGTGAACGCTTCCTGGGCTACGCGAAAGAGCACGGTGCGCTTGTCACTGTCGAGTTGCTCCACCGCGGCGAATGCGCTGAAGTGAACGAGAACGTGGGTCCGCTTGGTAAAGCCCGCCATGTAGGCGCGGAGAGCGGGGATCAGTCCGAGGTCGTCCAAGAGTGACGGGCGGAGCTCGCGAGCGAACCGATGCACGGTGTTCATCGACCGCTCCACGAGCCGCTGGGTGCTCGCGATTCTCTGCGTGAGGTCCGTGGTGCTGACCTCGGCCTCCATCGTCAACGTTGCCAGCTTGACACTGATCGCCGTCAAGGTCTGGCCGATTTCATCATGAAGCTCGCGGCTGATCCTCTTTCGCTCTTCTTCCTGTGCGGACAGAATCTCGTGGGACAGTCGCCGCAGGTGCTCCTGCATGTGCCGGGACTTCGCCAACAACGTTCCGTAGTGTCGCTCGCTCTTCTCGAGGGCCTCCTGCATCGCCTGCCGGCGGCCGATTTCTTGCTTCAGCTGCCGGTGGGCAACAGCCAGCTCGCCGTTGCTCCTCAGCGCGGTGCGATGAGCGCTCTCGATCGGTGTGAGCGCCTCGACAAGAAAGCGCGCGGCGCGGGACGAGGGGACGGGCGGGCGCAGTGGGATCAGCGCCCGTTCGTGGATCCGCACCAGGTCCAACGCGTCCAGTCCGTCCGCCAGGGCCGCGCGCCCGAGGCGCTGGGCCGGCCGCAAGCTCATCGCGGGCCTCGTCGCCAGTTGTTTGCGCAACTCCGCCGAGTACCGCCGGGACAACCCGCTCGAGTTGCCTTTGGATCCGGGACCCATGCACGGGCATTGTCGGTTGATGGCCTCGATCTGTCCATAGGGTAAAGCCCTGACCCACGCGGCCGGCCCCGATCTCGGTAGGGTAACACCCCATCGAAAGACCCCTGACCGGGACGTAGCGTGATTCCAGAGGTCGTGGTGCAAGGCGCATCGAGCGCATGGCGGAAGGAGAGGAACATGTTGTGGACGATCGCAGTGGTACTCGTGGTGCTGTGGCTGCTGGGGCTCGTGAGCAGTTACACGATGGGTGGGTTCGTGCACCTCCTGCTGGTGCTTGCCGTCATCGTGGTGCTGCTCAGGGTCATTCAAGGGCGACGACTTTCAGGCGTCTAGCCCGGCTCTTGACTGTGTCAAACTGGAGGGTTCGATGAGTCTCAAGGTGATCGCGATTCTACTGATTGCTCTGGGCGTCGTGGCACTTGCCTACCAAGGCATCACGTATACGACCAGAGACACGGTCCTCGACATGGGCCCCATGCACGTGACGACCGAGAAAACCAACCGCATCCCGGTGCCGCCGATCCTCGGCGCGATCGCGCTGATCGGCGGGATCGTGTTGCTGCTCGCCGATCGGAAGCGCCTCGGCCGCGCGGCGGTGACCCTGCTGGTGGCTGGCCTCTTCGCCTGCGGTCCGCAACAGCCATCGTCCGACGAGGCCGACGCCGGTCAAGCAACCCCTGGTTCCGCCACCCCCCGCGCCGCGGTGGTCCGGGTCACCGTGCCCCAAGGTACGGAGGTTTCAGTCACCCTGTCCACGGCCGTCGGCTCCGCGACGAGTCAGGTGGGAGACAACCTGACCGCCACGACCACGGCTCCCGTGATCGTGGGGGATCGGGTCGCCATCCCGACCGGTAGCACCATCAGCGGCCATGTGACGGGAGTGAGCCCCGCCACGAAGGGCCTGAAGATCGGCGAAAAGGGCGGAGCCGTCGCCCTGTCCTTCGACGAGGTAACGACGCCGCGCGGCGACAGCACGTCGATGTCCGCTTCCCTCGTCCGCGTCGCCAAGTCTGCCGGGAAGACCACCGCCATCATCGGCGGCAGCGCCGCCGGAGGGGCCCTGCTCGGCGTGATCCTGGGTGACAGCAACAAGGACACCGCCATCGGCGCCGTGCTGGGAGGCGGGATCGGGACCGGAATCGCCGCCGGCACCAAGGGAAAGGAACTGGTGATTCCCGCGGGCACGGACCTCGCGCTCACGCTGGACCAGCCCCTGATCATCGCCGACAGGTCGTAGGGAGCACACGATGAAAGAGCGGATCCTGATGCCCGTGCTGTTCGCGTGCGTGATGGCTACGCTCGGGACGCCCCCGTCGGCCGCGCTCGAGGAGATCACTCCCGGAATCTACCGGATCGATTGGAAGACGATGGACGACCTGCTGACCATCGGCGGCCGTGCGGACTTGGACGTCCTCGTCCTCGAGGACAACAAGACAAAGGGCATCTCCGACGCCCACACGTCGCTGCTGCGACAGTGGGTTGAATCCGGGGGTGTCCTCTGGGTGGCCGGAGACGGCCTCGAGAATTCTCTGGCGCAGACAGTCGCGCCGTTCCGCTTCGAGTCCTTCGACTTCGTCAGGTCGTCCAGCGGCAATCGCGGCGGCGAGCTGATCGTCAAGGGACTTTCGCCCCGCATGACGATCGCGGACCACGAGCTCACTTCAGGTGTGAACCAACTGTACCTCTTCGCCCAGAGTAAGTTCGATGGCACCGAACGGGCCGAGCCGCTCGTCAAGATGGGCGACACCGCGGGGAACAGCGGCTGGGTGCTGGTCGCGCTCCCGGTCGGGCGTGGCCTCGTGATTTTGGACGGTACGGCGCGAGAGAAGCACGGACTCTTCCGGAGATTGAAGGGATTCGACGCGGCGCATCCCAACAGTCTCGAGCAGGAGTCAGGCTGGAACAGCTACGACTGGGACCAGCTGCGCGTGAACGCACGGGACCACGCTCGCCAGGCACTGACCGCTGGCGACGGGAGCCAGCCGATCGGCAATTGACCCCTCGATGCGCCCACGCTACTCTGCCCGCATCCAATAAGCTGAAGGGATGCCGTTGAAGAACCACCGCCCCAAGCCCACCGCCCCGGCCGTCCGTTTGCCCAAGTGTCCTACAGGCATCCAGGGTCTCGACGACCTCACGAGTGGTGGATTGCCGCGTGGGCGCCCCACGCTGGTGTGCGGCGGCGCGGGTTGCGGAAAGACGCTGCTTGCAGCGGAGTTCCTCGTGCGCGGCGCCACGCAGTTCGGCGAACCGGGCGTCTTCATGTCGTTCGAAGAAACGGCCGCGGAGTTGAACAGCAACGTCGCATCACTCGGATTCGATCTGACTGGCTTGGTCCGGCGCAAGAAGATCGTGGTCGACTACGTCTACATCGAACGCAGCGAGATCCAGGAAACCGGTGAGTATGACCTGGAAGGCTTGTTCGTTCGGCTGAATCACGCGATCGATTCGATCGGCGCCAAGCGTGTGGTGCTGGACACGCTCGAAGCGCTGTTCGCCGGCCTGCCCAACGAGGCCATCCTGCGCGCCGAGCTGCGGCGGCTCTTCCGCTGGCTCAAGGCCAAAGGCGTGACCGCGGTCATCACAGCCGAGCGTGGGCGCGAGCAACTGACGCGCCACGGGCTCGAGGAGTACGTGTCCGACTGTGTGATCCTGCTCGATCATCGGGTCCATGAGCAGATCGCCACGCGGCATCTGCGGGTCGTGAAATACCGCGGCGCGCTACACGGCACGAACGAGTTCCCGTTCCTCATCGGCGAAGACGGCATCAGCGTGTCGCCCATCACGCTGCTGGGGCTGGACCACAAGGTGCCCACCGGGCGGATTTCCACCGGCATCCCGCGGCTCGACGCGATGCTCGGAGGGCGAGGCTTCTTCCGCGGCAGCAGCATTCTCCTCACGGGAACGCCGGGCGCCGGAAAGACCAGCGTCGCCGCCTGTTTTGCCCAGGCTGCCGCCCGGCGCGGGGATCGCGTGCTCTTCTTCTCGTTCGAGGAATCGCCCAGCCAGATCGTCCGCAATATGCGCTCCATCGGGTTGCGCTTGGAGTCGCTGGTCCAGCGCGGCTCGCTGCGGTTTCACGCAGCGCGGCCCACGCTCTGCGGCCTCGAGATGCACCTGGCCACCATGTTCAAGGAGATCGCCGCGTTTCGACCCGCCGTCGTGATCGTGGACCCGATTACCAGCCTGCTGGCCGCGGGCACCGACCACGAAACCAAGGGCATGGTGACGCGGCTCGTCGATTACTTGAAGGTCGGACAAGTCACCTCGCTCTTTTCCAGCCTGACGCACGGCGGTCACGCGCTCCAACAGAGTGAGACCGCCATGTCCTCGCTCATGGATTCCTGGCTGCTGTTGCAGGATCTCGAGGGCAACGGCGAACGCAATCGCGTGCTGTACGTGCTCAAAGCGCGTGGCATGGCGCACTCGAATCAGGTCCGCGAGTTCCTGATTTCCGACCGCGGCATCGACCTCGTGGATGCCTACATCGGTCCCAGCGGCGTCTTGACCGGCGCGTCCCGTGTGGCGCAGGCTTCCCGCGAGGCGGCGGAAGCGCTGGCCGGCGAGCAGGACGCGACCCGCCGCACACGCGAATCGGAGCGTAGGCGCACGGAGCTCGAACAGCAGATCGCCGCGTTGCGCGTCGAATACCAAACCGAACAGGGCGACTTGCGCCGTGCGGCCGAACAGATGAGTACGCGAACACGTGCGAAAACCGCCGTGCGGACGGAATTGGCGCGCTTGCGCCAGGCCGATGCCAACAAATCCGGAGCGAAGAGCCAGCGATGAAGACCAAACCGGTCCGCCAACCATCACCGGCCAAGGCCGGATTCTGGCACCTGCGCCTCTACGTGGCCGGGCAGACGCCCAAATCACTGACGGCGCTTTCGAACCTGAAGCAGATCTGCGAGAGCCACCTCAATGGACGCTATCGCATCGAGGTGGTCGACTTGGCGGAGCAGCCCAGGCTCTCGAAGGGCGACCAGATCCTGGCCATTCCGACGCTGGTCCGCAGGCTGCCGCCGCCCATGCGCAAGATCATTGGCGATCTGTCCGACACTGAACGCGTGCTCGTGGGGCTGGATTTGCGCCCCGCCGATTGACCGAGGCGAATGACCGTGAAAGCCAACACAACCGGCCGCACGAGCATGGCCTTTGCAAAGGCCCTGGCGAAGCAGCGCCAGAGCAAATGCACTCTGCGACTGTATGTCGCCGGGGCCACCGAACGATCGCGCCGCGCCGTCCTGCGTGCGCGTCAGCTGTGCGAGGCCGAGTTCCATGGCGACTTCGAGCTGGAAGTGATTGACGTCTACCAGCAGCCGATTCTGGCGCGCGATGGCCAGATCGTCGCGACCCCGACGCTCGTCAGGGAATTCCCGCGGCCGGTGCGCCGGCTCATCGGCAACCTGGCCAACATCTCCCGGCTGTTCGTCGGGTTGGATTTGAGCACGATGGGTAAGACGAAGCGGTGAAACCCCGCGAGCCCGCCGAGCTCCGCGCCCGCCTGGCCGAAGCGGAGGAAACGCTCCGCGCCATTCGCTCCGGCGAAGTGGATGCCGTAATGGTCGCGGGCAAACACGGTCCGCAGGTGTTCACGCTGCAGGGTGCCGAGCACGCCTACCGCGTGCTCATCGAGTCCATGAACGAAGGGGCGCTGACGGTCGCGGCGGACAAGACCATTCTCTTCGTCAACCAGTGCTTCGCCAGAATGGTCAAGTACCCGCTGGAGCAGATGATCGGCGGCTCCTTTCGCCGCTTTCTTTCTCCCCAAGACCGGGCGAAGCTCCGAGCGCACATGAAACGAGCCGACGAGTCCGGAGCCAAGCTCCAAGTGCTGCTGCACGCCGGCGACGGTTCGCGAGTGCCGGCGCAAATCTCCATTCGGCCACTGGCCGACAGAGACTCCAAGGGCAAGACGATCGGCATGGTCGTGACGGACATGACCGAGGCCCGGCGGAACGAGGAAATGCTGCGGGCACTGTCCCACCGTCTGGTGCAAACGCAGGAGAGCGAGCGCGGGCGCGTAGCCCGCGAGCTGCACGACCACGTCACGCAGCTTCTCTGCGCCACGCTGTTTCGCTGCCAAGTGCTGGCGGACACACTGCCGGCGCACGGCGGGCCATCGAAGGGCGAGGCGGTCAAGCTCCGCGAGATGGTCGGCGAGGCCGCCGAAGAAGTGGAGCGCATCTCGAGGAATCTGCGACCCGGTGTGTTGGACGAGCTGGGTCTGGTCGCCGTTCTGCGCGCCACCAGCACCGAATTCGCGGATCGGACGCGAGTGCCCGTCGAGCTGACCTGCGCTCGGTTGACCGAGCGACTGCCTCCCGACACCGAGCTGACGCTGTACCGCGTCCTCCAGGAAGCGTTGGCGAATGTCGAGCAGCACGCACGCGCCCGCCACGCGACCGTGTGTCTGAAGCTGCGAAGTAGCTTCGTCGAGTTGATCATCCATGACGATGGAGTAGGTTTCGATCCGGAGCGTTACCTGGGCCGAGAAGGAAAGGGTGGCCTGGGCCTGATCAACATGCGCGAGCGAGCGATCCACTCGGGCGGCACTCTCGAGGTCAGGTCCACTCGTCGCGGCGGCACGCAAGTCGAGGTGCACATCCCGCTGCCGAGACCAACCAAGACGAGAGGCCGCGGGAAGCTCGCTCGAGCTTGTTAGCCTTGAAAGGGGACCACCCCCGTGCCCAGGCCAGGTGGCTCCCCGACGCCGAACAACTGGGCCAGGTCGCGACACAGAGGCGAGGACTTGATCTTCGCGAGCGCGAGCAACTCGACCTGGCGCACGCGCTCGCGCGATAGACGGAGCCGCTGGCCGATCTGCTCGAGCGTTCGCGTCGCCTCGCGTCCGATCCCGAAACGCATCCGGAGGATCGTCTCCTCGCGGGGATCGAGCTCCCGGAGCACCGACTCGACCCGCTGCTTGATCTCGCGCTGCGCGGCGTGATGGAACGGAGACGGAGTCTGCCCGTCGGGGACGAACGCCGCCACGGCGAAGCCTCCGCGATCGTCGGCGCTGCCCTCGAGCGGTAACGGCTCCCGCACGACGGAAAGCGCATGATCGACCGTATCCACCGGAATCCTGAGCTGTTCCGCAATATCGCGCGGCGTCGCCTTGCGTCCGAGGCGCTGGCTCAAATCGCGTGCGACGAAGTCGACCTTGCGGATCGTCTCACTCAGGTGCCCGGGAATGCGGATCGTCCGTGACTTCTCCGTGATTCCGCGCTCGACGGCCTGCGTGATCCACCAGTACGCGTAGGTCGCGAACCTGTGGCCTCGCTCGTGCTCGAATTTCTCCACGGCTCGCAGCAGGCCGACGCTGCCATCCTGGATGAGATCCAGAAAGGGTAGTCCGCTGTTCGCATACTTCTTCGCGATGTGGACGACCAGGCGAAGGTTGGCGAGTATGAGGCCGTCTCGCGCGGCGTCCAGGGAGGTCTTGTGGACCAGGATCTGGCGTGGCGCAGCGGCCACCACCGGGTCCGGGTGTAGCGCGGCGAAGTGCACGAGCTTGCGGAGAAACACCTCGAGCTGGCTCAGCGGCCATGCGGCGCCGAGCATCGGACCGGATTCGTCTCCCGCGAGCACGAACTCGCGACAGCTCTCGGGTAGGTCCTGCGCCAGCCGAGCGATCGCCAAGCGCGCGCCCTCGAGCTGGCTCGCTAGCTTCCCCTCCTTCTCCTCGTCGAGTAGCGGGGTCGCGCCCATCTCTTGCAGGTAGAGTCGCAGCATCGGCGACGCCACCTTCACGCTCGTTTTCCTGCCGACTGTAACGGTTCGCCGCAACCAGGGTCGCTTCATAGGACGCGATCCTCCGAGGCACGGCACCGTAGCGTTGTGAGTGCCGACCCTCCATGGGGTGTACACCCCACGGGTTTGACCCTATGGATCAGCATCAACCTCATGCCGTAACGTGCGGAGATACGTGATCGCGAAACGGGTTAACAACAGCCCGAAAAGGGCGAAGGGGACGTCATGCAGGTAGCGACCCGGCAGCCAGCGGAAATGTACGGTGTCGTCTCGGCATCGAAGATCATCGGCGAGGCGGTCGTCAATCGGCAGAACGAAGATCTGGGCAAGATCCACGAGCTGGTGATCGATGCCAAGGAGGGTCGTCTGGCCTACGCCGTTCTGGCCTCCGGCGGCTTCCTGGGCATGGGGCACAGGCTGTTCGCCATGCCTTGGCAGGCATTCGAGTTCGCCAGCACCGAGAACAAGCTCATCCTCAACGTGGACAAGGAGAAGCTCAAGGCCGCTCCCGGGTTCGACAAGGACGCGAAGTGGCCGGACTTCGCGGACAAGACTTGGGGTGGCACCATTCACGACTACTACGGCTTCGCCCCCTACTGGAAGTCGTAGGATTGCCGACTCGGCGAGCGCCGTTCTTCCCCTTCCGAGAAATGGACTCGATGCGAACTGCCTTTGGACGCGCCTGGCCCGTCACCTGCGTCGTCCTCCTCGCAGCCGCGGCCTGCAATTCTCGCGACCCCATCCCGCGGAGTCTCGAGGCGCGTCTGAAGTCCGTCGACGTGAGACGTCCCGACCTGACGCGCGACGAAGTACAGCAGGCACTGGCACGGCAGTTGAGGTCGGCCCCCGTACCGACAGAGGATGGGAAAAATGCGTCCAACCCGGTCTTCCCGACGCGCGAGACGCTGACCGAGTTCTACGCCAGGAATGGCCATCGCCTCGCGTGGTGCGACGACTCGGGCACGATCCGCTCTGCGACCACGACACTCCTCGACGCGCTGCGACGCGCGGGCGAGCACGGATTGGACCCGGAAGACTACGCCCTGAGCCGGCTCGACGTCCTGGGGGCGCAGATCGGCCAATCGCCGCTCGACGATGCCGCGGTCGCTCGTCTGGCCGATTTCGATCTGCTCATGACCGCGGCCTTCTTCCGCTACGCGTCCGACCTGTCGACCGGCCGTGTGCACCCCGACGAGATCCGGAACGATTGGCACACGAATCTGCCCGAGCTGGACCCGCTGACGAAGCTGGAACAGGCTCGCGACGGCGACACTCTTGCGGAGTTGCTCGAAGCCCTGCCGCCGCCGCACGCGGGCTATGCGCACCTGCGCGAAGCGTTGGGAGGATTGCGCGAGGTCGAGGCGGCGGGCGGATGGCCGACGATCCCCGATGGCCCGCAGCTCGAGTCGGGCTCGCGCGGACCGCGGGTCGCCCTGCTGCGCCAGCGCCTCGGCGCGACGGCGGGCGCAGAGGATCCATTCGACTCGGAGCTGGCCCAACGGGTCCGCCGCTTCCAGGAGCAGCACGGGATCGAGGCGGACGGGAAGGCCGGCGCAATCACCTTGACCGAGCTGAATGTGTCCGTCGAGCGGCGGATGCGGCAGGTCGAGTTGAACCTCGAGCGCTGGCGCTGGATCCCGCGCCGACTCGGCGATCCGCACGTCTTCGTGAATATCCCAGGGTTCGACCTCGAGCTCGAGCGAGACGGGGCTTCCGTGTGGCACACGCGTATCGTCGCCGGGAAGGCGTTCACGCCCACCCCAGTGTTCAGTGATCGGATCGTGTCGGTCGTGATCAACCCGCCGTGGAACGTCCCGGAGAGCATCGCCCTCGGAGAGTACCTGCCCGAGCTGCGGGACGATCCGAAGGCGTTCGAGCGCCGCGGCCTGCGCCTGTTCGAGGGCTCGCAGGACGACGCTCGCGAGGTGGACCCGACGACCGTGGACTGGCATGCGTTGGAAGAGGGACGGTTCCCCTATCACCTCCGGCAGGACCCCGGACCGAGCAACGCGTTGGGGCGTGTGAAGTTCCAGCTCACGAACGAGTACGGCATCTATCTGCACGATACGCCCACGCGGGACCTGTTCGGCGAGTCGGACCGGGATCGCAGCCACGGCTGCGTCCGGGTCGAGAGGCCGCTCGAGCTGGCGGAGCAGCTTCTGGGAGGATCGTCACAGGACCGTCTCCGCGAGGCCTTGGACCAGACGAAAGAACGCCACCTATCCGTCAACCCGCCGGTGCCGATCCACATCCTCTATTTGACCGCCTGGGTCGACGAGGCCGGCGCATTGCGCTTCAGTCCCGACGTATATGACCTCGACCGCGCCCAACGAACCGCGCTCGAACGCGTGGCCTCTCGCGTTTCAGGGGGGCCGGCATCGGGCGCGAAGGAGGACAGCCGGCCCTCGGCCCGATGAGCCCGTATACTCTCCGGCATGAAGGTCCCTCGCGCGTTGCTCCTGACGACCCTGCCCTTGCTGGCGGCGGCGTCGCCCGCCCGTGTCGAAGTGGCCTTGGTGCGTCCGGGATCGCCGGCCCCTCACGTAGCCCAGTCGCCGTCCGGCGAAGACGCACACGCCATCGAGACGACTCTGCTCCGCGCCGCGCCGACGATGCGGCCCGAGGCCCTTCGGGCGGCGCTCTCCGCTTGGGGTGCACAGTATTCCCGCGGCGAGATCTCCCGCCCGCTCCTCACGGTCATCGATTACGGCCTGCCCTCGACGGTCAAGCGGATGTGGGTCTTCGACCTCGCCTCACGACGGCTGCTCTTCCACGAGCTGGTGGCGCACGGGCGTAACTCGGGTGAGGACCTGGCCCGGTCGTTCTCGAACGACGAGGGCAGCCTCATGACGTCGCTCGGGGCGTTCGTCACCGGCACGACCTACGACGGCCAGAACGGCTACTCGCTGCGCCTGCGCGGGATGGAGCCGGGCGTGAACGATCGCGCCGAAGCGCGCGCCATCGTCATGCACGGCGCGCCCTACGTCTGCGAAGAGGTGGCGCACAAGCTGGGGCGACTCGGGCGCAGTCACGGCTGTCCGGCCGTCCGCGCCGCAATCGCTCGGACGCTGATCGACGAGGTCAAGGATCGCACGCTGCTGTACGCTTGGCATCCGTCGATCGACAGGACGGAAGCCCCGGCCGGTTCCTAGTTCAGCAGCTCGGCAGGGATCGCCGGCTCCCGGCGGTGCGGCGAGGGGCCGGCCGATTCGCAACCGGCCTTTCGCAGACGCGCGATCACGACCAGCTCGATACCCACGAGGGAGAACGGCCTGAAGGCGACTTCGGCCCCCAGCCTGGTGATGCGGGCCGCCTCGTCGGGCGTCAGCCCGGTACCGGTGAGCAGCAGCGTACGGGAGGGGAGATCGGGCCAGTGCGTGGCCATGCTCTCCAGCCAGTCGACGCCGTTCTGTCCGGGCATGTGGATGCTCAGGACGATCGAGTCTACGTGGGTGGTTTGAAGGGCGCGGGTCGCGTGATCGGCGTCCTTGAAGACCAGGCAGTAGTGGCCCGCCGATTCGAAAGCCAGCACGATCAATTCCGTCAGGAGCGGCTCGCCTTTCTCGATGATACCGAACGTCACGAGCACCTCTCTCCCACGCGCAACAACAATGGTACGAAGGAGGGTTGCACGGACGCGATGGGGCGATCACCCCATCGGCTTACCTGGTCTTGACCCGAACGGCGCTCGTGGCCCGCGCCCACGCGAGCTTGAAGAAGCCGGTCACCGTCGCCCGGCCGCGCCCGAGCTCGTTCCGGGAGTCCCGTACTGGCCGACTGCCCCAACGGGACGGGGCTTCCCAGCCGTGTCGATCGGCCGGTTGGTCGTCGAAGTACGGTCGGTCGCGCTCGACGAGACCAGGCTTGCCATAATCCTCGCTCCAGGGAGTCTTCCTTGCCGGAGGGTAAACCACGTCGGTCCGGGGGCCGATATCATGGATCTTCATCGCTGGTCTCCTGTCGTTTGTTCGTCAGCACGTTATGCCGCGAGTGCGGACCTATCCATGGGGTGTAACCCGGCTTTCGGGATGGTCCGCCAGCCAGGGGATGAGGAGTAGCCGCAGGTCGCCTGGAGGCTGAGCAAGTACTCGATTTCTGGAACTCGAACGGCAGCACGGGTGTCCGTGCTGCCGAACAACGAGATCCCGATGCCCTGCCCGGCTCTCTACCGGTGCGTTGGCTCGTCGCTCACGCGCAGGCTCCCGATCATCCGATTGAACGTTTCCTTGAGCTGACCGTACTCCTGCCCTGGAGCGATGAACAGCGCATAGACGACGTGGTCGTCCGGAAGCTCGCGAGTGAACACCGTCACGCGCTCTTCGGCTCCCGTCGCGGCGGAGCGTCCCGACAGAACGAGCGACAGAGCCGAGGCGCCGTCGACCGTGTCGTTGCGTTGCGAGTTGGGAACCAGCTTCAACGTGGGGTTGGTCCGGACGATCTGTCCCACCAGGTCGTTCGTCGCCTCGGCGAGACTCGTTCGGCTGACGTCTCGGTCAGTGGGCTGGCCAGGATACCCCTGGAAGGAGAACCGTCCATCCGCGTCGTCGTCGTCATTCAGGAACGGCTCGTAGTGATTGATGACCACACCGTAGATCAGATCCTTTTCCTTGCCGCCTGCATCCACGACGCCGCCGTCCGGGGCGAGGGTCACGCCCGGACCGTCCGCGGATTCGTAGGCACGCCAGTTCGACGGGTACTCGATCCTGAAGAGCTGGTTGCGTTGCTGGAACGTGCGGAAGGTCGACGAAGGAGTCTCGATGTCGATGTCGCCGATCTGGCTGTCCGGGTACGTTCGCGGCTGCGGCGTCGCCGGCTGGTTCTGCGCGAGCTGTTGCATCGAGCGGGCGGGCGGCATCGCGACCAGCTTCGCCCTGGCTTGCTTGAAGCCGCCGACCGGCGCGGTCGGACGGATCGTCAGCAGCGCCATCTCGTTCTGGATCAGGGCCGCACGGTTCTGGGGCGCCGGATGGCTGCTGAAGAACTGCTCGACCTTGCCCGGATCGTGTGATTGCGTGCTGCGGAGTATCTCGAAGAAATCGACCATGTCCTGCGGGTCGTAGCCCGCCTTGGCCATCGTCTGGGCGCCGACGATGTCCGCCTGCTTCTCGTCCGTGCGGCTGAACTTCAGGAACAGAGCGTTGAGACCGAAACCGCCAACGGCGCTGATCACCTTGTTGGGCGAACCGTCGTCCTTGGCTAGCAGGCCTCCCAGGATTCCGAACCCCGTCTGCCCCAGGTAGGCCTTCGACGCCTGGTTGGTCCCGTGCCGCAGGGCCACGTGCGACATCTCGTGAGCCATGACTCCGGCGAGCTGACCTTCGGTCTTGGCAGCTTCGATGAGCCCGCGGTTCAGATACATGTAACCGCCCGGAAGCGCGAACGCGTTGATGTCCGAGGCGTTCACGATCTTGAACTGATAGGGGAACTTGGCTCCGGGAATCACCGCGGCGAGGCGCTTGCCGATCGCACTGACGTACGTCTCGACCTTGCGATCGCGGAGGATCGGAAGCTGACCATCGACCTGGGCGGCAGACTGCCGACCGATCTCGAGGTCCTGCTCCGTCGAGAAGAGATTGAAGCCGGGCTTGATCTTCGTTTGCGCGAGAACGGCACTCGAGGCCAACGCCGATATCGCCACGACGAGAGCGGCTACCGTGCCGCCACGGAGTCTCTGGATTGTCATCTTGTTCGTCTCCTTGATTACGACACGACGGTAGGCGGCCGTGAGACGAGACACCATGGGGTGAAGACCGTAGCGTGGCGGCCTGTAGGGTTACACCCCATGGAGGCGCGGGACGTTCCGACGTAGCGTCGAGCAGGACGGTGGTCGTGGACACCATGTCGACGCAGGGAGACAAGCCCGAAAGGCGCTGGCCGGGCTGGATCGGCGGGCCGCTCTTGCGGCGGATGCTGCGCTACTCCGTGCGCCTTCTGACGCTGCCGCTGGCGCTGCTGCTGTTCCTCGCGGCGGGGCCCGTGTACCACGTCTACTTCGACCGCAGCGGCCTCCCTGACATCGAGTCCTTCCTCCGCTTCGAGCCCCCCACGATCGGCGCGATCTACGACGACCGAGGCAAGATCCTGATCGAGCTGGCGCGGGAATACCGTCGGGTCGTCACCTACGACGAGGTGCCACCCATCCTGCGCGACGCCATCCTGGCGGCGGAGGACAAGAATTTCTTCGCCCACTCCGGCGTGGAGTACCGCGCGCTGCCGCGGGTGGTCCAGAAGGCAGCCATGCACTCGCTGGCCGCATTCTGGCGGGGCGATGGTTTCCGGCCGCTCTTGCCACAGGGTGGCTCGACGCTCACGCAACAGCTCGTCCGGAACTACTTCCTCCAGGATCTGACGATCCGCGAGAACAGCGACGTCCTCATCGGCGACGGACTCACCCCGCGAGCCCTCTCGGCGGTGCTGGGTGTTCGAGCCACGAACAAGCTCCTGCGGAAGATGGAGGAGGTCCGCCTGTCGCTCTGGCTCGAGGAGGAGATGAGCCGGCGCTATGGATCGCAGATCGAGGCCAAGCGTGGGATCTTCGCGCGCTATGCCAGCCTCATCTACCTAGGGAACGGCCGCTACGGGTTTGCCGCAGCCTCGGCTTACTACTTCGACAAGCCGCTTTCTGATTGCAGCCCGGAGGACGGGGGGCAGGCGGCGTTGCTGGCGGGGATCGGCAAATCGCCGAAGCTCTACGCTCCGGTGCCCGGCGATGCGCGGCCCCTGCGCCGTCGCAACGCGATCCTGGCCCTCATGGCGCGCAATGGACACATCTCCGAGGGCTCCGCGAGGCGCTGCCAGGCCGAGCCGGTTCGCGTGGCGGGGCGAAGTCCGGCCAAGACCGACGCTCCCGGAGCGGTCGCGAACGTCCTCGAGGAGCTGAAGCAGCGCGGCGGAAGCCGTTTCGGGATCGAGGACCTGTTCCAGGGGCGGATCTCGGTTCAATCCACCGTGGACGCGCGCGTGCAGACCATCGTGAACGAGGCGTTGGAGAACGGTCTGACGCTCTACGAGAAGCGGCACCACAGATCCGAGGGGGTGATCCAGGGATCGGTGGTCGTGCTGCGCAATGCGGATGCCGCGATCCTCGCCGAAGCGGGCGGGCGGCAAACCTTCAAGGGGCGCGCCACACGGTACTCCGACCTGAACCGCGTCACGGGCTCGTTGCGGCAGCCGGGCTCCGCCTGGAAGCCGATGGTGTACCTGGCCGCATTTCGCCTGGGACTCGACCTCGACACGACCGTGCCCGACGAACCGATCGAGGTACCGATGGACGCTGCTGGTGACGTGAAGTGGATCGCCAACTACGACAACCAGTTCAAGGGCCTGATCCCGATTCGCCAGGCCCTGGCCGAGTCCCGCAACGCCGTGGCCGTGTGGATCGCCCGCGAGATCGGCGTGAACGAGGTGAACCGTACCGCCCGGCAACTGGGAATCCGCACTCCGCTGCAGGAGTACATCAGTACGGCCCTGGGCGCGGCGGAGGTGCGGCTGCTCGAGCTGGCAGATGCCTATCGCGCCATGGCTTCCGGGGTCCTGGCGGAGCCGCACGTCATCGCCCGCGTGACCGAGGCCCGTGGTGGGACCGTGCTCTACGAGGCGTCCCGCGCGGCGTCGGACATCGGCTCGGACGGACCGAGCTCCGCCGAGCTGAGCCTGATCCAGGAAGGGCTACGCGGGACGGTCCGCCTCCCCGAAGGTACGGCCCACGCCCTCGATGGCCTCGACTTCCCGATCCCTGTCATGGGCAAGACCGGGACGACGAGCGACTTCCGCGACGCGCTGTTCGTCGGTTCCACGTACGGACCGCAGGGGATCACGGTGGCGGTCCGCATCGGCTTCGACGACAACCGCTCGCTGGGCAAGAAGGAAACGGGGTCGCGCGCAGCGCTGCCGATCTTCCGCGAGGTGATGCTCCGCGTCTACGAGGACCAGCTGGTGGGGCCCCCGCCGCGCTTTCCCGACGACCTCGAGGCGCGGATCGACGAGTACCTGGCGACGCGGGCCGCGCCGGAGGCCACGATCTCGGCTTCCCTGCTCCCGTTGCCTTGAACCCCTGTGACGATGCTCATTTCAGCTTCAGCGCCGTGCGGGCCCGGTTTCATGCGCATCGCGTTGTACCTGACGGCGTGCCTCGCAGCGCCCGCGTGGGCCGGGGAGCTGGCCGGGGTCACCCTCCCCGAGCGAGCGACGGTCGAAGAATCGCCACTCATCCTCAACGGGATGGGCCTGCGCGAGGCGACCTGGCTCAGGGTCAAGGTGTACGTCGCGGGACTCTACCTGAAGGCGAAATCATCCGACGCCGACGCGATCCTCGGCACCGAGCTCCCGAAGCGGATTGTCTTCGTGTTCGTCCGCTCGGTCGGCCGGAAGAGAATGATCGAGGAGTGGGACGAGAACCTCGCGGCGAACGTAGGGGGGGATTCCGCCGCCCTGGAGGACCGCGTCGCGACGCTTCAGGCGTGGATGCCGAACGTCATCAGAAAAGGGGACGAGATGACGCTCACGTACGTGCCCGGGAAAGGGGTCGCCGTAGAGATTGCGGGCGAGGCCCGGGGCACAATCCCCGGCGCCGATTTCGCCCACGCCCTGTTCGCGATCTGGCTCGGCGCGAGACCGCCCAACCAGACCCTCAAGACGGGTCTCCTCGGGCATCGCTGATGCGGGGTGCGCAAGAGCTCCGACCTACGGGAATCACCTGACACGTGCATGGAGGATGGACTCCCGCATGCTGTGGGGCGAAGAGGCGTCTTGAATTGCGCAATCGCCCCGATTGTTGCCTCCGAACCTCCCGGTTACAGTCACCAAGCGACACTCCGTCTCCACTCGCGGAACTCCCGCGGACGGCGACGGCGGTACGGAAACCGATGGTGACGCAGGCGTCACGTCGAGAGCCTTGGCGAATTCCAGTGGTCCAGCCCCGAGCAGGAAGGGAGGGACCCAAGGGGGCGAAGCCTTGCTGAACGACCCGAGAAAATGGTACGCACTCTGGACGCACAGCAACTGCGAGCAGATGGTGCACGATCATCTCGCGCCCAGGGGCTTTCAGGTGTTCTTCCCGCGCGTCCAGATCTGGAAGCGGCGTGGCGGCTCCAGGAAGCTGATTTCAGCGCCGATGTTCCCCGGCTACCTGTTCCTCCGACAGGCCATGGACAAGACCAGCTGCGTCGAGGTCCTGAAGTCCAAGGGCCTGGTCCGGATCCTCGGGGAGCGCTGGGATCGACCGGTGTCGATTCCCGACGACCAGATCGATGTTGTGCGAAGGGCTGCCGACTCGGGGCTCCCCGTGCTCGCCTATCCGTACCTCCACGAAGGGCAGCGGATACGGATCCTGCGTGGGCCGCTTGCCGGCGTCGAGGGGATCCTCGTGATGAGTGACCCTCACAAAGGCCTGCTCGTCCTCTCGGTGGAGCTGCTCCGCACCAGCGTGGCGGTCGAGATCGACTGCACGCTGGTGGCGGCGGCCTGACCATGGCACACAATCTCCTCCCGACGATCCTCTTGCTGCTGGCCGCCCAGGCGGGCGTCGGCGCCGGGTCGGCTTCAGCCGCGAAAGCCTCGGAACCGGCAGTGCAAGGCGACTATGTGATCGGTCCGGAAGACGTCCTCGACATTTCCGTCTGGAACAACACCACGATCAGCAGGCGGGTCCCGGTGCGGCCGGACGGCATGATCTCGCTCCCGCTGCTCAACGACGTCCGCGCGTCGGGGCAGACCCCGCTGCAGTTGCGCGACGACCTGATGGTGAGACTGACGGAGTACATGCCCACCCCCGAGGTCTCCGTCATCGTGAGTGAGGTGCACAGTCCCAAGGTCTCGGTGGTCGGCCTGGTGAAAAAGCCCGGTCGGTTCGAGCTGACGACCGCCTCCACGGTGCTGGACCTTCTCGCGCTGGCGGAAGGTGTCGACGAGTTCGCCTCTCCCTCGCGCATCGTGGTCTTGCGCACCGAGGGCGGGAGGACCAAGAGGATCCCCTTCAACTACAACAAGGTCACGGCGGTAGGCGGGCAGGAAAACTTCCTGCTGCGTCCCGGCGACATTATCGTGGTGCCGTGATGGTCGAACCGATACTCGCGGCACTCCATCGACGTCGCGGGCTGGCGCTCATGGCCTTCCTGGTTTCGTTCATCGGCGCGGCGGTCCTCGCCATGACGTTGCCGAGTCTCTACCGCGCCACCGCGACCATCCTCGTGCAGCGCGACCAGGAGCCGGTCGCGGCCGGCGCCTTCGCGCAGCCGGCCGACGTGGAGACCCGCCTCCAGACCATCCGGGAGGAGGTCCTGAGCCGGCAGCGGCTCGACGCCATGGTGGAGAAGTTCGGACTCTACCCCGAGCTCGGACGACGGGCGGCCAGGGAAGCGATCATCGACCGCATGCGCAAGGACATCCAGATCCAGTTGAAAGGCTCGGAGCAGGGCGCGGCCCCGCCAGGCACGATCGCCTTCTCCCTCTCCTTCCGCGGGGCCGACCGCGACCTGACGGCGTCCGTGGCCAACTCGCTCGCCGAATCGTACGTGCAGGAGAACCTCAGAATCCGCGGGCGACAGGCCAAAGACACCGCGGACGCGCTGGAGGCCCAGCTATCGGAGGTGCGGGCGCGTCTCGACGAGCAGGAGACCCGAATCGGGCTGTATCAGGCGGCCCACAACGGCGAGCTTCCCCAACAGCTCGTCGTCAATCTGGCGCGGATGCAGCAGCTCGAGCTGCAGCTCCAGCTCAACCGCGAGAGCCGTCTGCGGGCCATGGACCGGCGCGACATCGTGGGCCGACAGGTGGCCGATGTGCGTTACGCCGAGGCCGCGGGAGGCCCGGACGAGACCTCGGTCGCACGTCTGGCCCGCCTGAAGCGGGAGCTGGCGGATCTCGAGACGACCTACAACGACAAGTACCCGGACGTCGCCAGGGTGAAGAACGAGATCGCTGCCCTGGAACGTCGCCCGGCAAGCGCTTCGCCGGACAAGGCGGCGCGGTCAACGAAAACGGCTCCGGCCGCTCCGGACGATGACATGCGGACGTTCGAAGCGGAGGACGCCCGTCTGCAGCGTGAGATCGGCACCTACAGGGCACGCGTGGACAGGGCGCCGCAGCGCGAACAGGAGTTTGCACAACTGTCGCGCGACTACTCCACCACGAAGGAGCTGTACGGCTCGCTGCTGAAGAGATACCAGGAGGCGAAGATCGCCGACGACCTGGAGCGCGACGGCAAGCGCGGACAGCTCCGTATCCTGGATTCGGCGATCACGCCGCCGGCCCCGTACGCACCCGACACGCGCCTTCTGATGCTGTTCGCGCTGATGGCCTCGCTCGGGTTTGCCGCAGGAGTGGTCGCGCTCGCGGAGCGGATCGACACCTCGTTTCACACGGTCAACGACCTACGTTCGTTCACCAGGGTGCCGGTGCTGGTGAGCATCCCGCCGCTGAGCACGCGTGCGGCCCGCTCGAGGAGTCGTCGCCGGTTCGCATGGATGGCGCTGGCGACGGTGATGGGCATCGTGATGGTCAGCGCCGCCGCCTGGTCCGTCGCGCACGACAACATCGACCTGGTCCAGCTGCTCGCGCGGGCCGGAACGCCATGAGTCAACTGAACGTCTTCCGTGCTCCCGCCGCTCCCATGTCAACGGCGAGCGTGAACCCCGACGAGCAATTGGTCAGTTTCACGCGGTCCCGCTCGTTCGAAGCGGAGCAGTACCGGACGCTGTGCCAGATCGTCGAGAGTCGGCGCAAGGCGAGCGGTCTGCAGGTCATGGCCGTTTCGAGCGCGGGCATCGGCGACGGCAAGACGACTACCGCGCTCAATCTCGCCGGCGCTCTCGCGCAGTCGCGCGGCTCCCGCGTGCTCCTCATCGACGGCGATATGCGCTGCCCCGCGGTTGCCTCGCAACTGCGGCTCAAGGGCCCGGACCACCCCGGCCTGGCGGGCGCGATCCGTGGGCCCGTCTCCCTCTCTGCCGCATTGCAGAGGCTGCCGGAATGGAATCTCTCGGTGCTGGCCGCGGGCAAGGCGGAGGACTCGCCATACGAGCTGCTGAAGTCCACGGACTTCACCCGACTCATCGCGGAGGCCCGCAGCGATTTCGAGTTCGTCCTGATCGATTGTCCACCGCTCTTGGCCGTCCCGGACTGCCGAGTGATCGAGCGGGTGGTCGACGGGTTCCTGCTGGTGGTGTCGGCCGACAGCACGCCACGCAAGCTGCTGGAAGAGGCGCTCAACGTCCTGTCCGCGGAGAAAGTCATCGGGATCGTTTTCAACAGGGACGCTCGTCCCCTGTCCGGCTACTACGGCTATTACGGGCGCCGTTACGGCGGCCAGAACGGCGCCGGGACACCCTGAGTATCGGCGAAAACCCCGTTCCCACGGCGCCTGACACCATGCTTGCGACACCCGCGATGGAATGGTGGCGCCCCGAGGCGCCGGCGACTCCACGCGAGTGGATCGGGACCTTGCCGGGGGTCCCGGCGCCCCGCCGCCTCCCCTTCGTCGCTCTGATGGTCTTCACGTTCGTGCTGCTGCTCTCGCCCCAGAGCTTCCTGCCCGCGCTCGCTCCGCTGCATCTGGCACTGCTCGCCGCCGGCGTTGCGATGGCAGCTCATCTGCTCGAGAGACTCTCGCGTGGCGCTGCGATGATCGGAACCTCTGCCGAGATCCGGATCGCGCTGGCGCTGGCCGTCTGGGCCGCGCTGACCGCGCCGCTGTCTCTGTGGCCGTCCGGCAGTCTCGGCTATCTCATCGATCCCTTCTTGAAAAGTCTGATCGTCTTCTGGCTGCTTGCGAGTGTGGTCGTCACGAGCGAGCGTCTGCGGCGGACCGCCTGGTGCCTCGTGCTCATGACGACGCCGCTGGCCTTCACGGGAGTACGGCATCTCCTCTCCGGTGTGTTCGTGCCGGAGGGAAGCGCTCCCGGGTTCGCCCGCATCGCGGGATACGAAGCCCCGCTGACGGCCAACCCCAACGACCTGGCCCTGACGCTGAACCTGATCCTGCCCCTGGGTGTGGCGCTGCTGTTGACCGTGAAACGGCCGATTCTGAGAGCCCTGGTGCTGGCGGTCGTCGCGCTCGACGTGCTGGCGGTCATCTCGACGTTCTCACGAGGCGGATTCCTCACGCTGGCGACGATCCTCCTGGCCTACATCGTGAGGCTCCGCCGACGCTTTTCAGCTGTCTTGCTTCTGCCGCTCGTGCTGCTGCTCTGCGTTCCCCTGCTTCCGTCGGGCTACCTCGATCAGATGGGCACGATCACCCAGATCGGATCGGATCCGACCGGGTCGGCGCAGGAACGCTGGCGCGATCTGCTGGCCTCGGGCCGGGTGATCCAGTCGAGTCCGCTCACCGGGGTCGGCATCGGCATGAACGCCCTGGCCCTGAACGCCGAGCGAGGAGCCACCTGGAGAATGGTCCATAACGTGTACCTGCAGTACGCCGTGGAGCTGGGCCTGCCGGGCCTGATCCTGTTCCTGGTTCTTCTCGTGCGCTGCATCCGAAAAGCCGGGGCCGCGCGCTCGATCGCTGCGCGGATGGAGAGCGGCGGCCTCCTCTTCCATCTCGCCGAGGCAGTGCAGATCAGCCTGATCGCGTTCGCCGTGGCAGCCCTCTTTCACCCGGCGGGCTACAACTTCTATTTCTACTATCTGGCCGGCCTGGCTCTCGGGCTCGAGGCTGCCGTTACGGCGCAGAAGGCGCACCAAGGAGCGTCCCTTGTCTGAGCGGATCCGCCTGCTGGCGTTCGTCACCGTCTTCGACGTGGGTGGAACGGAACGCCAGCTCGTCGCGCTGTCCAAGGGGCTCGATCGCTCCCGCTTCGACCTGCGCGTGGCCTGCTTCAAGCGCTCGGGAACTTTTCTCCCGGAGATCGAGGCACAGGGGATCCCTGTGGTGGACTACTCGATTCGCAGTCTCCTGGGTCTGCGGACCGTGAAGGAACAGCTGCGCTTCGCGCGCGACCTTCGTCGCGAGCGAACCCAGATCCTCCACACGTTCAATTTCTATCCCAACATGTTCGCCGTCCCCGCGGCGCGGCTGGCCGGCGTGCCGGTCATCATCGCCACCCTGCGTGACATGGGGGACCTCTGGACACCGATGCAGCGCAGGGCGCAGCGCTGGGTCTGCCGGATGGCCCATCGCGTGGTGGCCAACGCCGATGCCGTCCGGGAGCAGGCCCTGAAGGAGGGATACGAGCCGGACAAGGTCTGTGTCATCCGCAACGGTCTCGACCTCGCGAAGTTCACGAGCGCGCCCGACCATGCGCTGCAGCGCGAGTCACTCGGCCTGCCGCCGCACGTACCCATCGTCGCCGTGTTCTCCCGGCTGAACCACGAGGTCAAGGGGATCGACTGTTTCCTGGAAGCCGCCGCACGCGTCGCTCTCGTCCATCCCGACGTCCGGTTCCTGGTGGTGGGCCGGGGGCCTCTGCGAGTCGGACTCGAGGCCCTGGCGGAACGGCTCGGCTTGGGAGATCGCGTTCGCTTCACCGGATTCCGGTCCGACATCGGCGAGACGATGGCGGCAGTCTCCATCTCGGTGATCCCCTCCCAGAGCGAAGGGCTGTCCAACGTGCTGCTGGAGTCGATGGCCGCCTCGCTCCCGGTGATCGCCACCCGGGTGGGTGGGACGCCCGAGGTCGTCGAGAACGAAGTGAGCGGACTGCTGGTTCCGCCGCGCGATCCGGCGGCGCTGGCCCTGGCGATCGGTTCGCTCCTGCATGACCCCGTGCGCGCCGCGGCCCTCGGTCGCGCCGGCCGACAGCGCGTCGAGCGACTGTTCCAGCTCGGCCGCATGGTGGGCGAGACCGAGGCGCTCTATGACGGCCTGCTCCTGCGCGCGGAGCAGCGCTCCGTGCTGGCGGCGGGACACGCCCGATGACCATGACGTCGACACGAGCCAGCTACCACGTCGAGACGCTCGATGATCACGCTTCGTTTCTCCGGCTCGAACCGATCTGGAACGAACTGCTCGAGCAGTCGGGGATCTCGTTCCCGTTCGCCACCCACGAGTGGGTGCGCACGTGGATCGAGCACTTCGGGGCCGATCAGCGCATCCACGTGTTACTGGTGAAGTCGGGCCAGACGGTCGTCGCGATCGTGCCGCTCATGCTGCGGCGGGGGTGGATGTACGGCTTGCCGGTCATGCGGCTGCAGTCGATCCACAACGTCTACACCGAGCGCTTCGACTTCATCGTCAATCGGTCACCCGACGAGATCTATCCGGTGATCTGGCAGCACCTCCTCACGCGAGCTCCGCACTGGGACGTGCTGGAGTTGCGCCAGGTCCCGGCGGATTCTCCAACGCTCGCGCATCTGACTCGCCTGGCCGCGGCGGATCGTCACCCGACGCAAAGCTGGCATTCCTGCGATTCGCCCTACATCGCGGTGGAAGGCTCCTGGGAGAGCTACCGCCGGTCGCTGGGTCGAAAACATCGGGCGAACTTGAGTAACCGGCAGGGCCGCCTGAGCAGGATGGGAAGGATCGAAGTCGAGGTGATCGAGAGCGCTGAGGAGGCGGAGGCCGCCCTCGCGGACGGCTGGATGCTCGAGGCGGCCGCATGGAAGGGTGAAGCGGGCACGGCGGTAGGGTGCCTTCCCCACGTCCGCGCGTTCTACGAGGCGTTTGCCACCCGGGCGGCCCGCCGCGGCTGGCTGCGGCTCTACTTTCTCAAGCTCGACGGGCAGCGCATCGCGTTCTGCTACGGGCTGTGCTTCCGCAACCGCACGTTCAAGGTGAAGGCGGGTTACGACCCACGCTACGCGTCCTGTTCCCCCTCCACCGCGCTCTGCTCGAGGATGATCGAGGAGGCGTTCCAGAGCGGCCGCGAGGAGGTCGATTTCCTGGGTGTCAACGAGGAATGGAAACAGGCGTGGACGCCCACCACGCGACCGCACGAGTGGCTGTTCGTCTTCCGTCCGGGACTGCGATCGCGATTGCTTCGCTGGGCCAAGTTCCGGATGGCGCCCGTCCTGCACGGTGTGAGACAGCCGGTATGACCTACGCAGCGGCATGGCAGGGTCTGGCCCCGGCCGACCTGCTTCGGCCAGCGACCAAGCGCGCGCTTCCGTTTCCGTTCGGGACGGATCGTCCCACGTTCTTCTACCGGGCGCGAAACGCGATCTATCATCTCGCGCGCGCCCTGCGCCTGGACGAGCGCGGCCCGGTGCTCGTGCCGGACTACCATCACGGAAACGAAGTGGCGGCGCTGCGGGCCGCGCGCGTGAAGGTGGAGTTCTACCCGATACGACGCGACTTCGGACCCGATCTGGACGCGCTGGACCATCAGTGCCGGTCCGGAATCGGCGCGCTCTTCGTGATCCACTATCTGGGATGGCCGCAGCCTCTCGACCCGCTGGAGGCGCTGTGCCGGAAGCATGGCCTCCTGTTG
>Ga0180085_1000089_pt1 | contig 27798 bp, 26 predicted proteins | sample EasRiv730_16_10D_FD_123013 | JGI IMG/M metagenome (GOLD analysis project Ga0180085, IMG submission 123013) | Soil microbial communities from meander-bound floodplain in the East River, Colorado, USA - East River metaG ERMLT730_16_10D | ecosystem: Environmental > Terrestrial > Soil > Floodplain ... | reverse complement strand
TACAAGCGCGACGACCCTGCGCTCGAGGGCAAGGCCGAGCTGATCGTGGGCAAGCAGCGTAACGGGCCGACCGGGACGGTGCCGCTGCACTTCATCCGCCAGTTCACGCGGTTCGTCAACCCCGAGTACCGCGAGAGTTGAGCCGGAGAGCTAGATCGGGTAGCCGTCGTCGCGGCGGTCCAGCATGCGCATCTGCCGATCCCACTGGTTCTTCAGGATCAGCAGCATGCGGAAGGTCAGGTCGGCCTCCTTGCGCACGGGGCTCCGCCAGTCGCGCTCGAGCCGCATCAGGTTCGTCCAGCGGCTCGACTCGTTGATCAGCTTGGTGGGCAGGTTCCAGCGGCCGTCCTTGCCCTGCTGGGACTGGATCCACTCCTGGTGCGCCATCAGCAGCGGATAGCGATTGATCAGGCCCAGGCGCGCGAACGCCTCGAGCACGATCAGCAGCTCGTCCACGTGTCCGTGCTTCTGGTAGTACTCCGGTCCGTGGATGCGGATCCCGGAGCCCTTGGCGAACGAGCCCTTGGCCGTCCGCACCAATCCCAGGCCCGGCGCCAGCGCCTGGTAGGTCGGCGACAGCACGTAGTCGAACACCTTCTTCATGCGCATCTTCGCCATCTCGCCGTCGAGCAGCCAGGGGGAATGGGCGAACACGCGCAGGATGTACAGGTCGGGCAGGAACACGTAGTTCTGGCGGAACGCCGCGGGCCGGATCAACGGCAGGCTGGCGCCGATCTCCTCGACCGGGTTCCGCGAGACCGGGCTGTCCACGAAGCCGGCGGTCAGATCGAGCAGCTCGAGCACGGCCAGGCGTGTGCGTTCGTCGACATAGCCCGCCGGGACGAGCAGTCCGAGCGCCAGAATGCGCAAGTACCAGCGGAAGTACTGCTCGCGGCGCTCATCGGCCTTGATCGCCTTGGCGAACTCGAAGAACGGCACGTCGCGCTTCGCCGACAGGTAGCTGCGCAGCGTCTTCGCCGCGGTGCGCACCGCCTTGGCATCCCGGTCCCAACCCAGCTCGAACAGCCGGCACAGGCCGTTCTCGATCGAGGGCTGGAACCGTCGCGGGTCGCCGGCATGGACCGCCCCGGCCCACGATCCGTCCTTGCGCTGCGTGCGCTCGAGCTTGCGCGCCGCAGGGTCGTTGAGCAGCTCCCGTCGCAGCTCGAGCACCTGGGGATCGTCGCGCTTGCGATCGAGGAGCTCGGTCAGCACGCGGTAGCGGATCGGCGCGCACGCGTTCTCGAGCAGCCACGGGATCGGGTCTGCGCGGAGCGAGGCCTTCCAGTCGGTCATCGAATCAACTCTCCGGTCGCCGGGAGCTCGCGATGCGCCTCTCTTGGCGAGGCTCGACTACGGAATCAACGGTGTGGCCCGGACGCGTTCAATGGGGAGACACGTGCTGCGCGCGCGAGTGGAGCGCCCGCCTTCGTCTCGTCATCCATCCAGGCCGAGTTCCTCCCGCCTGAGATCTGCCTCGCGGGCCGGGCCGAGCGGGCGTTGATGGTAACGAAACGCGAGCACGGAATCAACCGAGAAACACGCGCCGACAACTGGGTCGGCCGCTCGGAACTCCTTTGGTTGACACACCTTGAGGCGCGTGCTACCGTCAGCGGCTCACGCGCGGGTCGGTCGTCGGTCTCCTCGCTGCCGCAACCGGTACATCGCAGGCGCAGGCGCGTAGCTCAGTGGGAGAGCGCTACCTTGACACGGTAGAGGTCGGCGGTTCGAAACCGCCCGCGCCTACCAGGTCCTGCCGGAAGGGAAGCGGGCGGCATGTCCGGGACAGGTTCCATCCAGGTTCGATTGCCCGACGGCGCCATCCGTGAGGTTCCGCACGGCACGACGCCACGAGAGGTCGCCCGCTCGATCGCCCGCTCGCTCGCCGACCGCGCGATCGTCGCCCGGGTCGGCGGCGAGCTCGTCGACCTGGGCCGACCGATCGTCGAAGACGCGGCGCTCGAGATCCTGACCGCCGGTTCTCCCGAGGCCCTGGCCGTGCTGCGTCATTCGACCGCCCATGCCACGGCCCAGGCGGTCCAGGAGCTGTTCCCCGGGACCCGCATCGGCCAGGGGCCGGTCATCGACGACGGCTTCTACTACGACTTCGACCGCGACAAGCCGTTCAGCGACGAGGACCTGACCGCGATCGAGGCCCGGATGCGCGAGATCGTGGCGCGCGATCTGCCGATCGAGCGGCTCGAGGTCTCGCGGCAGGAGGCGATCGAGCGCTTCGAGCGGGAGGGCGAGCCGTACAAGCTCTACTTCGCGACCACCAAGGGCGGCGAGATCGTCACGCTCTACCGCCAGGGCGCATGGAGCGACTTCTGCCGCGGACCGCACGTGCCCTCGACCGGTCGGCTCGGCGCGTTCAAGCTGCTCTCCGTCGCCGGCGCCTACTGGCTGGGCGACGAAAAGAACAAGATGCTCCAGCGCATCTACGGCACCGCCTTCTTCACCGAGCGCGAGCTCGAGCAGCACCTGGCGCTGCTTGAGGAGGCCAAGCGTCGCGATCACCGCAAGCTCGGCCGCGAGCTGGGTCTGTTCTCGTTCCATCCCGAGGCGCCGGCGAGCCCGTTCTTCCACCCCCGCGGCGCCGCGCTGTACAACGGTCTCGTCGGGTACGTGCGCGAGCTGTACCGCAGCTACGGCTACACCGAGGTCATCACGCCGCAGATCTTCGATTCCGAGCTGTGGAAGCGCTCGGGGCACTACGACCACTATCGGGATCACATGTTCTTCACGACCGTCGACGAGCGCGAGTACGCGGTCAAGCCGATGAACTGTCCGGGCCATTGCCTGCTCTACGGCGAGGGCCGCCACTCCTATCGCGAGCTGCCGATGCGCCTGGCCGACTTCGGCCGGCTGCACCGCTACGAGCTCTCGGGCGCCATCGCCGGGCTGACCCGCGTGCGCAGCTTCGCGCAGGACGACGCCCACGTGTTCTGCACGCCGGAACAGGTGGCGAGCGAGGTCGGCGCGATCGCGCGCATGATCCTCGACTGCTACGCGCTGTTCGGCTTCGAGGTCCAGATCGTCCTGTCGACGCGGCCGGAGAACCGGGCCGGCGACGACGCGCTGTGGGACCGCGCGGAGGCGGCGCTGGCCGCGGCGCTCGACCGCGCGGGCCACGCGCACACGCTCCAGCCCGGCGGCGGGGCGTTCTACGGCCCCAAGGTCGACTTCATCGTGCGCGATGCGCTGCGTCGCGAGCACCAGCTCGGCACGATCCAGCTGGACTATGTCCTGCCGGAACGCTTCGACCTGCGCTTCATCGACGCGCAGGACCGCGAGCAGCGGCCGGTGATGATCCACCGCGCGATGCTCGGCTCGCTCGAGCGCTTCCTGGGCATCCTGATCGAGCACACCGCGGGAGCGTTCCCGTTCTGGCTCGCGCCGGAGCAGGTCCGGATCCTGACCGTCACCGATCGGGTCGACGCCTACGCGACCACGGCCGCGGCCCGGCTCTCGGCCGGCGGGCTGCGCGCCGAGACCGATTTGCGGAACGAGAAGATCGGCGCAAAAATCCGCGACGCCCAGCGGGCTCAGGTCCCGGTGATGCTGATCGTGGGCGACCGGGAGGCCTCAGGCGGGACGGTCGCCGTGCGCACGCGCCGGGGCGGCGATCGCGGGGCGCAGGCGCTCGACGCATTCGCCGAGGCCGCGTGCGGCTGGATGCAGAGCAAGGTCACCGAGCCATGACCCAGGGGGAAGCCAGATGCCCAAAATGAAGTCCCATCGCGGCGCGGCCAAGCGCTTCCGGGGCACCGCCTCCGGGAAGTTCAAGCGCGCCAAGGCGTTCAAGAGCCACATCCTGACCAAGAAGGCGACCAAGCGGAAGCGCCACCTCGACATGCCGGCGATCATCGGGCCGGCGGACCAGAAGCGCGTGGCGCGCATGCTGCCCTACGGCGCGAAGTGAGCCGACGGCGCGTCGAGGACGCGCCCTTTCAAGTGGAGCGTCGGGTCGCCGACCCGGCCTCCCGCCGTTCGGGCCAGCGGTCCGACGGCTGCGGAGACGAGCGATGCCGAGAGTCAAGCGCGGAAACAAGCGGCGGCTGAAGCGCAAGAAGATCCTGCGCCGGGCCAAGGGTTACTACCTGGCCAAATCCAAGCTGTACCGGATCGCGAAGCAGCAGGTCGAGCGATCGCTGCAGTTCGCCTGGCGCGACCGCCGGGCCCGCAAGCGCGAGTTCCGTCGCGTGTGGATCGTGCGCATCAACGCGGCGGCGCGCGAGCACGGGATGTCCTACTCGCGCCTGATGGCCGGGCTCAAGCGGGCCGGCGTCGCGCTCGACCGCAAGATGCTCGCCGACCTCGCGGTACGCGACACGGCGACGTTTGCCCAGGTCGTGCGGGCCGCGCGCGACGCCGTCGCCGCCTAGCTTGAAGGACGAGCTTTCGCGCATCGAAGCCGCCTTCCTCCGCGAGCTCGCGGCGGCGGGTCGAGACCCGGTGCGGGTCGAGGCGCTGCGCGTGCGCCTGCTCGGTCGCAAGGGCGAGCTGTCGCTGCTGCTACGCCAGCTGGTCGAGCTACCCGCAGCCGAGCGTCCGGCCGCGGGACAGGCGGTCAACGATCTCAAGGGCCGGATCGAGCGGGGGCTCGCGGGCGCGGCGGCGGATGCGCGTGAGTCCGAAGAGCTGGCCCGGCTCGACCGCGAGCGGATCGACATCTCGCTCCCCGCCCGGCCGTTCTGGCCCGGCTCGCTCCACCCCGTGACCCATGCGCGCCACGAGCTCGAGCGCATCTTCCGCGAGCTGGGATTCACGGTCGAGTCGGGCCCCGAGGTCGAAGACGAGTTCCACAACTTCGAGGCGCTGAACATACCGCCCGACCACCCGGCACGCGACGAGACCGACACGTTCTACCTCGACGACGGCCTGCTGCTGCGCACGCACACCTCGCCGGTCCAGGTCCGCGCGATGCGCCGGACGCCGCCGCCGATCCAGATGATCTGCCCCGGCCGCGTCTACCGCCGCGATCTGGACGCCACGCACTTGCCGATGTTCCACCAGCTCGAGGCGCTCGTCGTCGGGCCCCGCGTGACGATGGCCGACCTCAAGGGCACGCTGGAGACGGTGTGGCGCCGGTTCTTCGGTCCGGACGTGCGGATGCGGCTCCGCCCCGGCTACTTCCCGTTCGTCGAGCCCGGCTGCGAGTACGACATCTCCTGCGTGCTCTGTCGCGGCGCGGGCTGTCGCGTATGCAAGGGCTCGGGCTGGATCGAGCTGGGCGGTGCCGGCATGGTCCATCCGGCGGTGTTCGAGGCGGTGGGAATCGACCCCGAGCGCTACAGCGGCTTCGCGTTCGGACTGGGGATCGATCGGATCGCGATGATGCGCCACGGCGTGGACGATCTGCGGCTGCTGATGGAGAACGACGTGCGGTTCCTGCAGCAGTTCCCGCGCGGGTCCTGAGGGACGAGGCGTGCTGTTCTCGCTGGCTTGGCTGCGCTCGCTCTGCCCGGTCGACGCCGACGCGGCGGGCGTGGCGCGCGCGCTGACCGCGCGCGGTCTGGCGGTCGACGCGGTCCACCCTGGCCCGCGCGACACGGTGCTCGACGTCGACGTGCCGGTGAACCGCCCCGACTGTCTGGGCCACCGCGGCCTGGCCCGCGAGCTCGGAGCCGCGCTCTCGGTCGCGCTCGTTCCGGCACCCGTCGAGGACGCTCCCTCCGCGGGCTCGGGCCCGGCGGTCGCGGTCGAGATCGAGGCGCCCGACCTCTGTGCACGCTACACGGCACGTCTCGTTCGCGGCGTGCGCGTGGGACCCTCGCCGTCGTGGGTCGTCGAGCGCATCGAGTCCTGCGGGCTGCGCTCGATCAACAATGTCGTCGACGCCTCGAACCTGGTGCTGCTCGAGCTCGGCCAGCCCGTGCACTTCTTCGACGCCGACCGTCTCGCCGGTCGGGCGATCCGCGTCCGTCGCGCCGCCCGCGGCGAGCGCTTGCGCACGCTCGACGGGATCGAGCGCGAGCTCGATCCGACGCTGCTCGTCATCGCCGACGCCGAGCGCCCGACGGCGCTCGCCGGGATCCTCGGCGGTGCGGGATCCGAGATCGGTCCGCACACCTCCGCTGTGCTGGTCGAGGCGGCCTGGTTTCGTCCGGCCGCGGTGCGCCGTGCCGCACGCGCTCTGGGGCTGCGTACGGACGCGAGCCAGCGCTTCGAGCGCGGCACCGACATCGAGGCGCCGATCGCCGCGCAACACCTGGCCGGGCGTCTGCTGGCCGAGCTGGCGCAGGGCGTTCCCGACTCCGTGCTGGACGTGTACCCCACGCCACGAGCGCAGGTCGTGCGCAGCGTGCGCCTGGCTCGGATCGAGCGGCTGCTCGGGTACGCCCCCTCCCCCGCCGAGGTGCGGGCGTCCCTCGCGGCGCTGAGCCTCGCGCCGCGCGCGCTGGACGACACGGCGATCGAGGTCACCGTTCCGTCCTGGCGCATCGACCTCGAGCGCGAGGAGGACCTGGTCGAGGAGGTCGCCCGTCATCTGGGCTACGACCGGGTTCCGGTTTCCCTGGCCGGGCTCCCGCATCCCGCGCCGCGCCCGCCCGAAGAGGACCCCGAGGAGACCGCGCGGTCGCTGCTGGCCACGCTCGGATTCCAGGAGGCCTTCGGCTACGCGATGATCGGCGAGGCGGAGGACGAAGGGCTCGTGCCCGCGGATGCACCCGCGGTCGCGCGCTTGACCAACCCGATCGCCGATCCGCTGGCCTACCTGCGCCGTTCGCTCCTGCCCGGTCTGCTCCAGGCGATCGACGCCAACCACCGTCGGGGAACGTATGACGTCCGCGTGTTCGAGGTCGGCCGCACCTTCTGGCGCGCGGCGCCGGGCCAGCGGCCGATCGAGCGACGACTGGCGGCGTTCGGCTGGAGCGGCACGGCGCGGCCCGCGTACTGGGCCGACCCGGCGAGCGAGGTCTCGTATCCCGACGTGGCAGGTGTGGTCGAGCACGTGCTCGCCGGCCTGCGCCCCGGCCACCGCGCCTCGCCCCGCGCCCTCGCCCCCCCGGCGTTCCATCCCGGCCGATCGGCCACCTGGAGCTTGCCCAGCGGCGTGGTGGTGGCCCGCGCCGGCGCGCTCCACCCCGTGCGCCAGCGCCGCTTCGAGCGCCCGGTCTGGGTGGCGGAGTTCGACCTCGAGTCGCTGAGCAGCCTGCCCGCGACGCCCCGCCGCTTCGCCGGCGTTCCTCGGCTCTCGCCGGTCAGCCGCGACCTGTCGCTGCAGATGCCGCGTGAGCGCGCCTTCGCCGATGTGGCGGCCGCGCTGCGGGCGGTGCCGGCGCCTGCGCCCGCGCTGCTCGAGGTCGTCGACCGCTACGAGGGGCTGCCGCTCCCGCCCGGGGAGGTCTCGATCACCGTGCGAATCGTCCTGTCGCCTGACGAGCGAACCCTCGTCGACGCCGAGATCGAGACCTATCGCCAGGCGCTCGTGGCCTCGATCGGGACGCTCGGCGGGGTTCGACTGCGCGGAGAATGACCCCGCGCCGGGGGTCGCTGCTGCTACAATGGCCGCCGTATGAGCGAGTCGCTGAATCAACTCGAAGAACGGGTCCAGCGCGCGGCGCGGCGTCTGCGCGAGCTCGCTGCGGAGCGTCAGCGCCTCGAAGCGGAGAATGCCGAGCTGCGCGCACGGCTGCGCGGCCTCGAAGCGCAGGTGCGCGAGCGGGGCGATCCAGGCGACGCCCGGTTCGCACGCGAGCGCCGCGAGACGATCGCGGCGCTCGAGGCCGTGGCCCGCGATCTGCGCGCCGAGGGAGCTGCACCGTGAGCGGCGATCACCCGATCGAGCCCGACGGCACGACGGCGGTCCAGATCCTCGGGCGATCGTATCGCCTGCGCGGGGACGGCGATCCCGCCTACCTGGCCGAACTCGCCGAGCTCGTGGACGGGAAGATGCGCGAGGTCGAGGCGGCGACCGGGACGGTCGACACGCTGAAGGTCGCGATCCTCGCCTCGCTCAACCTTGCGGACGACTACAGAAAGGCCAGCCGGGGTGTGCCCGCCTCCAGGCGATCCCGAACGCGGGATGCCGAAGAGGACCATGACCGCAGGCTGGATCGGATGGTGGCCCTGCTCGACGAGGCGCTCGGCGCGTAGGGCGCACGGCCGCGTGGGCGGCGGTGACGTAACGGAACGGTGAGCGGATCCGAGGAGCGTTCGCCGCGGAAGCGGCGACTGCCCTGCGGGGCGCGTGATGGGTCCATTGGGTTTGAGCCAACACTCGCGAATCGGGGAACGTCGCGCTCGTCACGGTGTGCATGCCTCCTGCAGGAGGAAGCCTGAAGTGATGCCGGCCTCCCCACCTGGCAAGTCCGGTTCAAGCTGATCGCCCACACGACCCAGGCGGGGCTCCTTCCGAGCCAGCCCCACCGTACCGAAGCGTCCCACACCCGCGCGTCCGATCGGACCGGGCCGAGCGGCCTGGCGCGCTGCCGCGCTGGTCCCCTCGGTCGCGCAGGGTCGCGGGGTGGTGATGGATCGGATGACGGGGCTGATCGTCCTGGCGGTGCTCGCCGCGGGCGGACTCCTCGGCGGCGCCGCCTGGGTGGCGCGGGGCATCCTGGCCCGCGCGCGGGTCGCCGGTCGGGCCCTGCTGCAGGACGCGGCGGCCGACGCCGAGAGCAAGAAAAAAGAGATCCTCGTCGCGGCGGAGGAGAAGCTGCTCGCCGCGCGGTCCGACGCCGACGAGCGCGAGCGCTCGCTCGACGAGCGTGAGGCCCGACTCGAGCAGCGCGGGCGTGACCTCGAGCGTCGCGCGTCCGAGATCGGCCGGGACCGCTCGCGCCTGGAGCGCAGCCTCGAAGAGGCGCGGCGCGTCGAGGCCGGCGCGCAGCGTGCGGCAAGCGAGGCGCGCGAGGCGCGCGAGCGCGCGCTCCTGGAGCTCGACCGCGTCGCCGGGCTGAGCCGCGAGCAAGCGCGGCGCGAGATCATCGGCAGCGTCGAGGTCGAGGCCCGGGCCGAGGGCGAGCGCATCGCCCGGCGCATCGAGGAGCAGGCCCGCGAGGGGGCGGAGCGCCAGGCGGTCCAGCTGCTCATCCGCGCCGCCGAGCGGGTCAGCGTCCGCGACGTGGTCGAGACCACGGTGCGCTACGTCGAGCTCCCGAGCGACGAGATGAAGGGCCGGATCATCGGCCGCGAGGGCCGCAACATCCGCGCGCTCGAGATGGCCACCGGCATCGACTTGATCGTGGACGACACGCCGCGCTCGATCCTGATCTCGTCGTTCGATCCCGAGCGTCGCGAGATCGCGCGCCTGGCCATCGATCGCCTGGTCGAGGATGGACGGATCCACCCGGGGCGGATCGAGGAGGTCGTGCAGAAGGTCCGCGAGGAAATCGAGGGCGTCGTCGAGCAGCGCGGTCAAGAGGCGGCGTTCGACCTCGGGATCTCGGACCTGCACCCGCGGCTGCTCAAGCTGGTCGGTCGCATGCGCTTCCACTTCTGGCACGGCCAGAACCTGCTCACCCATTGCCGGGACACGGCGCGGATCGCGGCGCACATGGCGCACGAGGTCGGAGCGCGGGCCGACGTGGCGCTGCGCACGGGCCTGCTCCACGAGATCGGCCAGGTCGAGGATGGTGTTCCGGGTCACCCGATCCTCGTCGCGGCGGACCTGTGCGCGAAGTACGGCGAGACGCCGGAGGTCGTGCAGGCGATCCGCTCGCTGCACAGCGACGCCGACGAGAAGAGCCTCGAGGCGATCCTGGTGCAGACCGCCCGCCGGATCAGCGAGGCCCGGCCGGGCGCGCGCAAGGACAACCTGGCCGTGTTCCTCGAGCGGCTGCGGCGCCTGGAGGAGCTGGCGCGCCGCTTCGAGGGCGTCGATCGTGCGTTCGCCGTCAAGGCCGGCAAGGAGCTGCGCGTGCTCGTCGACGCCTCGCGCGTCAACGACGAGCGCACACACGCTCTGTCGAAGGAGATCGCGCGGGCGATCGAGCGCGAGCTGGCCTACCCTGGCCCGGTCAAGGTGACCTTGATCCGCGAGACGCGCGCGGTACGCTACGCGGTCTGATCGCCCGAGACGAGGAGGTCCGTGAACCTCGACGCGTACCTGGACGAGCGACGGCGCTGGGTCGAGGCCACGCTCGAGCGCTTGCTGCCCGTGCCGGCCGGGCCGGCCGGCACGCTGGCGGCGGCGATGCGCTACGCGGTGCTGGCCGGGGGCAAGCGTCTGCGACCGATCGTGGCCCTCGCCGCCTGCGAGGCCTGTGGCGGGAGCCCCGAGCGGGTGCTCGAGCCGGCGACCGCGCTCGAGCTCTTGCACACCTACTCCCTGGTTCACGACGACTTGCCGGCGATGGACGACGACGATCTCAGGCGAGGTCGACCGACCGTGCACCGGGCCTACTCCGAGGCCATCGCGATCCTGGCCGGCGACGCGCTGCACACGCTGACATTCGAGATCCTGACCACGCTTCCCGCAGGGGCTGCGGCGGAGGGACTCCGCCTGCGTGCCGCGGCGGTCGTCGCCCGGCGGGCCGGCATCGACGGCATGGTCGGCGGCCAGATCGCCGACCTCGAAGCCGAAGGCGTCGCGGCCGACGCCCAGCGCCTGGCCTGGATCCACGCGCACAAGACCGCCGCCCTGCTCGCGGCGAGCGCGGAGGTCGGCGCGATCCACGCCGCGGCGGACGACCCGGTGTGCGCGGCGTTCGCGGAGTACGGCCATGCGCTCGGCATGGCGTTCCAGATCGCGGACGACCTGCTCGACTGCACCGCGAGCGCAGCGGAGCTGGGCAAGACTCCGGGCAAGGACCGCCAGGCCGGCAAGACGACCTACCCTGCGCTGTTCGGAATCGCCGCCTCCCGCGAGCGCGCCGAGGCCTGGGTCGAGCGAGCGATCGCGGCGCTCACCGCGGTGGATCGGCGGTCCGAGCCCTTGGCCGCTCTGGCACGCTTCGCGCTCGCCCGGACGCGCTGATGGCGGGCGAGCGGGCCCGCCGCGAGCGGCTCGATCAGATCCTTGTCGCGCGCGGTCTCGTCGAGTCTCGCGCCAAGGCGCAGGCGATGATCCTGGCCGGACGGGTCCGCAGCGGCGAGGTCCGTCTCGACAAGCCCGGCGTACGGCTACCGCTCGATCTGCCGCTGGCCCTCGACTGCGAGCGATCGTTCGTCAGCCGCGGCGGGCCGAAGCTCGAGGCGGGGCTGCGCGGCTTCGCGCTCGCCGTCGTCGGGCGCGACGCCCTGGACGTGGGCGCATCGACCGGCGGCTTCACCGAGGCGCTGCTCCGCGCGGGCGCGCGTCGCGTGATCGCGCTCGACGTGGGCCGCGGCCAGCTCGACTGGACGCTCCGCACGGACAGCCGCGTCGTGCCCGTCGAGGGCCTCAACGCGCGCTACCTGCGCGCCGCCGACCTGCCGTTCCTGCCCTCCCTGGCCACCGTCGATGTCTCGTTCATCTCGCTCGCGCTCGTGCTGCCGGCCGTCGTGAGCTGCCTCGCGGACGGTGCGGGGGACGTCGTCGCGCTGGTCAAGCCCCAGTTCGAGGTGGGCCGGGGTCAGGTCGGCCGCGGCGGGATCGTCCGCGATGCCGAGCGGCATCGCGAGGTGCTGCTGCGCATCACCGCGCGGGCGCGCGGCACGGGCTGGCAGGTCGCGGGGATCCTGCCTTCGCCGCTGCTCGGCGCCGAGGGGAACCGCGAGTTCCTGCTGCACCTGCGGATCGGCGCCGCGCCCGCGAGCCCCCCCGCCGACGCAGCCGGCCTGGTCGAGGCCGCCCTCGCTCTACCGACGAAACCGCTGGCGCCTCGGCCCACCCGCGCACTACGCTCTGGCGCGTGACGCTCCCCGGCCCGATTCGTCGCGCGCTCGTCGTGGCCAAGCCGTCGCATCCCGAGGCCCGGCGGCTGGCCGACGAGATGGCGCGCTGGCTCGAGGCTCGTGGCGTCCAAGCCGTGTTCGACTTGCGGACCGCGGCGGCGCTCGGACGCACCGATGGCGTGCCGCTCGACGCGCTTCCCGGCGACCTCGACCTCGCGGTCGTCGCCGGCGGCGACGGAACGCTGCTCGGCGTGGCGCGGATCGCCGCGCCGCTCGGGCTGCCGATCCTCGGCGTCAACCTGGGCAGCCTGGGCTTCCTGACCGAGCTGCAGCCGGAGGAGGCGTTCCGCGGCCTCGAGGCCGCGCTCGCCGGCGGCGTGACGATCGAGGAGCGCGTGGCGCTGCGCGTGCGACCGCGGCGGCGTGGCCACGCCGACGCGGAGTACGCCGTGCTCAACGACGCCGTGATCGCCAAGAGCGCCCTGGCACGCATGATCACGCTCGACGTGAGCCTGAACCAGGACCCGGTCGCCACGTACACCGCGGACGGCCTGATCGTCGCCACCCCGACCGGCTCGACCGCCTACAACCTCTCGGCGGGCGGACCGATCCTCGATCCGAGCATGGCGGCCGTGGTGATCGCACCGATCTGCCCGCACAGCATGAGCTACCGGCCGCTCGTCGTCCCCGGCACCGTCTCCGTCGACGTGGTGCTGCGCAGCACCGGCGAAGCGGTCTACCTGACGCTCGACGGTCAGATCGGCTTCCCGCTGGCCGCCGACGACTCGGTCCGCATCGACCGTCATCCGCAGGCCGTGCGCCTCGTCCGGACGGCCCCGCGCAGCTTCTTCGACATCCTGCGCCGCAAGCTGCACTGGGGAGAGCGACCGCGCGGATGACGCAGGCGCCCGAGTCGCGGCCGAGCGAGGTGCTGGGCTACTGCCTGTTCGATTTCGCCAACTCGGCCTACACGACGCTGATCAGCACGGTCGCGTATTCGGTCTACTTCCGCCAGGCGGTCGCGGGCGGAGCGCACGGCGACCTGCTGTGGAGCCTGTCGCAGGTCGCGGCACACGCGCTGCTCATCCTCGGTGCGCCGATCCTCGGCGCGCTCGCCGACCACTCCGGACGCAAGCGGCGCTTCCTGGCGCTGACCGCCGCGCAGACCGTCGTGGCCTGCGCCGCGCTGACGCTCGTCGGCCCCGGCGACGTGCTGCTCGGAATGGCGCTCTTGATCGTCGGCACGCTGGGCTTCGAGGGCGGATACGTGTTCTACAACGCGTGCCTGGCCGACGTGGCGTCCCCGCGCACGATGGGGCGCATCTCGGGCCTGAGCTGGGGCGTCGGCTTCCTCGGCGGTCTCGCGGCGCTCCTCGCCGCTGCGCCCTGGATCGCGCGACCGCTGAGCGACGGCTCCGCCCTCGACCCGCAGGCCGTCGCGGACTACCGCGTCTCGTTCCTCGTGGTCGCGGCGTTCTTCGCCGTGTTCGCGATCCCCGCGCTCGCGCTCTTGCCCGACCGCGGGCCACACCGGCCGATCACCTCGCTCGCGGCGTACGCGCGGATCGGCTTCGGTCGCGTCCGCGAGACGCTGACCCAGCTGCGGCGCTATCGCGACGCGGCCACGTTCGTCGCTGCCGCGCTGTTCTTCTACGGCGGGATCGAGACGGTGATCAAGTTCAGCGCGATCTACGCGGCCGTGTCGTTCGGCATCGAAGGCCGCGAGCTCGTGGCCCTGTTCGTGGTCACGAACCTCGTTGCGGCCCCCGGGACGCTGGCCGCGGGCTTCGTCGCCGATCGCCTCGGCGCACGACGGACGCTGGCCTGGACGCTGGTCGGCTGGGTCGCGCTCGTCCTCGGAGCGGCGCTCGTGCGCAGCCCGCTCGGCTTCTGGGTCGTGGCCTGCGGCCTGGCGGTGGGCATGGGCAGCACGCAAGCGGTGGCCCGCTCGTTCCTGGCCCAGATCGCTCCGGCGCAGCGTGAGTCGGAGTTCTTCGGGTTCTACGTGCTGTGCAGCAAGGTCGGTTCGATCGCGGCGCTGCTCGTGTTCGGTGGCGTCTCGAGCTGGACCGCGAGCCAGCGCGCGGCCGTGCTGGCCGTCCTGCCGTTCTTCGTCGCCGGCCTGGCCCTGCTGCTCTTGGTCGACGAAGGGCGTGCGCGCAGCGCCGCCTTGACCGCCCCGCCTTGCCTCGACCGCCCCGCCCTCCATATTTGACCCTCGGCCTCGGGGGGCGGCTGGGTCGATCGAGGGCCATGGACGATCTCGACAAGCGGGCGATGGGGCGGCGCATCCGCCTGATCCGGATCTCGGCCGGCCTCAAGCAGTGGGAGCTCGCGGGCCGCCTCGGCACGACGCAGTCGGCGGTGCACAAGTACGAGCGCGGCGTGGTGCCCGAGCCCCGGCGCCTCGTCGAGATCGCGCGCATCGGCGGCACCACGATCGAGTGGATCCTCACCGGTCGGCACTGGGAGCACGGCTCGGAGGCTCGCGAGCGGCTGCCGGTCGAGATTCTCGATCTGGCCCGACGGGTGCACGAGCTGAGCCAACACGAGCGCGCCGCGGTCGAGGAGGCCTTGCAGGTGGTGCGAGACGCGATCGGCGCCCTCGGGGCCGCCGATGCGGCGACCCGCTCGAGCCACGATGCGGCCGCTCTCGACGCGCACGGAGCGTCGACGCTGCGCCTGCTCGCGGCGGCGTGGCGCATCCAGCGCGCCGTCCTCGGCCACATGCTCGACGGTGCGTCGGCGCGGCTCGAGTCGACGGCCGACGGCGTGCCCCGGACCGATCGGCCGGCCGAAGAGTAGCGCTCAGTCCGCGCGCGCCGCTTCGCGGAAGCGCGCGGCGCAGAACGCAGGGCCGAGCAGCTCGACGAACCAGCCCGCGCGGGGTCCGCGTGGCTTCCCCAGCAGCGCCAGGTACACCGCCCGGAACAGCTCCGCCGGTTGAACCGATCCCGAGGCCGTGGCCAGGTCGTAGATCGTGCGGTGGATCGTCGCCGCGTCCATCGTGTCGTCGAGCGATTCGCCCAGCCGGCCGAGCAGCCGGCGCGTTCCCTCGGGGAGCGCCCGCGCCGCCTCGGGCAGCCGCTCCTGCACCTCGAACCGCACGTCCTCCGGGGCGAAGCCCTCGAGCCAGCGCCGGGCATGCCCCATCCGGCTGGCCACCGCTTCGGGGTCGGCCGCGGCGTACCCCGAGCGACGCAGGATCTCGAGCACGCGATTCGTGTCGAAGCGCGCGGCTTGCGCCACGACGACCAGGTGCTGGAACGGCACGCCCACCGGACGGAAGCCGCCGGCACGCGAGAGCTCGACGGCGCGCTCGTCGCGCCCGCGCGCCGTCGCGTCGTCGAGCTGGTCCACGAGTTGCAACAGCGGCGGGCCGGGATCGAAGTCGATCGTGCGCGAGGGCCGCTCCTTCAGCACGAGGTAGCGCAACGCCTGAGGCGGCACGATCTCGAGCACGCGCCCGATCGACAGGACGTTGCCGCGGCTCGACGACATGTCCCCCAGCCCCTTCAGCCGGATCCACTCGTACGGGATCGGGTAGGGCGGCTCGGCCTCGAACACCTCGCGGACGATTCGCACGCCGGTGTCGTAGGAGCCGCCCCGCGTCGAGTGGTCCTTGCCGAACGGCTCGACCGTCACGCCCAGCGCACACCAGCGCGCCGGCCAGTCGACGCGCCAGGTCAGCTTCCCCGAGCCCGCGATCGGGAGCGCGCCCGCGGAGCCGCAGCCGCAGGCATAGGCCACGCGCGAGGCGGCGGCGTCGAAGCCGGTGACGCGGACGCCGTGCAGCTGCCCGCACGCGGGACAGGCCGGCTGGAAGGGCGACCAATCCGCTGCCACCTCGCGGCCGGTGACCTCGTGCAGGATGCGGGCGATCTGCTCGCGCCGCTCGAGGGCCCGCACGACCCACGGGGTCATGCGCCCGGAGGCGTACAGGACATCGGCCCGCAGGACCTCCGCCCCCACACGCAGCTCGGTCAGGGCGTCGAGGAACGGCGCCAGGAAGTGCTCGGCGTAGGAGGGGTGCGCTCCGCACGGGCACGGGATCGACGACAGCGCGTGGCCCACCAGCGGCGCGTAGCGCGCCGGATCCAGGAACGGATACACGCGGCGCAGCGGATCGAGCGAGTCGGCGACGAAGTGGAACGCGGCGGCGACGCCTCGATCAGCGAGGGCCCGAAACACCGCGTCCGCGGTGAGCACCTCGCGCATGTTACCGATGTGGATCTCGCCCGACGGCGAGATGCCGGTCGAGAGCACGACCGGTCGGCCGCCACGCACCACCGCCGCGGCGACTTCGTCGGCCCAGTGCGCCCGTGCCGCTTCCGTCTGACCCATCCCGCTCACGCTCGGTTGCTGGATTCGCCGCAGGATACATGCGGCGTGCGCGGCGTGGCAATCTTCGCGCGAGGCTTGTCGCGCGTCACCGGACCATGATAGAACCGAACGCTTCGTGACGCAGCGCCACGCTCGGCGCAGGGGGTCGACCAGCATGGGCCGCATGACGCTTCGCGAAGCGGCCGAGCGCGCCGGGCTCTCGATCACGACGCTGCGGCGCTACATCCGCGCGGGGCGCCTCGCCGCCGACAAGCGCGATGGACGGTTCGGCCCCGAGTACACGGTCTCGGACGAGGATCTCGCCGGCGCCGGCCTCGAGCTCGGGCCGCTCGCCGCGCCGCGGGCGCTCGTTCGTCGCACGGGCTCGAGCGCGCTCTCCGCCTCGTACGAGGAGAACTCGCCCGCGCCGCTGCGCGACTTCGTGCCGCTCTCGCTGTTCCAGGAGCTGCAGATGAAGCACGAGCAGCTGCTGGTCCAGTACGGGATGGTGCGGGCGGGCGGTTTGCGCACGATGGAGCTGCAGGCCGAGCTGGCGGCGCGGACGCAGGAGCTCGAGGCGGCGCGGGACAGCCAGCGCCGCCTGCGCCGCGACGCGGAGGCGCAGGCCGGGCGCCTCCGCGAGGCCTCGCTCGAGCTGCACGGGCGCAGCGTCGAGATCGACGCGCTGCGCGAGAAGGTCCGCGCGCTCGAGATGCTCACGCGCAACGCGGTCACGACCGAGGCCATCGACAAGCAGTTCCGCGCCGTGATCGATCAGACGCGCCGCGTGCAGGACCTCGGCGCGGCCCCGCGCGGCGAGACGAGCGCCGCGCCGCGCCTCGAGCCCGACCACTGACCGGATCTCAGGCGCGCGCGGCCCGCTCGCTCGAGCGCTCGAGGACGATCAGGCGCCACAGCCCGCACAGGTTGACGCGCTCGATCCGGCGCACGGTCAGCCCGGGCGTGTCGGTCACGACCTCGATCGGCAGGTCCATCCGGAAGCCGATCCACTGCGTGATCGGGGTGAGCAGCCGTTCGAGCGCGCGCGGAAAGCGGCCGTCGCTGCCGAAGTGATTGACCACCGCGACCGTCCCACCGGGCCGGCAAACCCGGGCGATCTCGGCCATCACCCGTCGCGGCTCCGGCACGACCGAGATCACGTACGGCGCGAGCACGTGGTCGAACGTGCCGTCGCCGAAGCGCAGCGTGCGCGCGTCCATCAATCGCAGGTCGACACGACCCAGACCGAGCGCCTCGGCGCGCTCGCGGGCGCGCTCGATCATCGGCTCCGAGATGTCGATCCCGCTCAGCCGGCAGCCCGCGGGGTAGTGCGGAAGGGATAGGCCCGTCCCGACACCCACCTCGAGAATGCGGTGGCCCTCCGCCACGGGCAGGCTGCGCAAGGCACGCTGCCGGCCCGGGCCGAGGGCCCAATCGAAGCCCGCGTCGTAGACCCGCGCCAGGGCAGCGTAGACGCGGGCGACGCGTCGCGATTCGAGCTCGGCCTGTTCCGCGGTCGATGGTCGCGACATGGAGCCTCCGCAGGGCGGCCGATGGTATCACAGTGCGGACGGCACGCGGTTGATTTGCCGCAGAGAGCCACGCCCGAACCGGCGCGCCGTCTTGACGGCCCCCGGAGGGTCGGGTAGCGTGTCGGTTCGTTTCGGCTCAGGCTCGGAGGAGGATCTCCCGATGCGCGGCGCTCGGAAGCTGGGTTGGCTCGTCCTGCTCGTCGTGCTGACCGCCGCCTGCGACACGACCCAGCCGCTGCAGCTCGACGAGCAGACGTTCGCGCTGAATGTGCGCGGTCTGGGCGGGGTCGTGCCCGTCTACAACGTGTACGACATGTTCGAAGACTCGAACGGCGACGGCGCGGCCGACGACATCGACGGCGACGGCGACGGCGACTTCTTCCTCTGGTGCAAGTCCACGACCTCGACGGCCAACGCCAGCTCGGTGCCCTTCGGCTACACGATCGAGATCACCATCCTGCGCGAGGGCACGACCGAACGGGAGATGGTCACCTCGACCGCCGCGATGACCGACACGAGCCTGAACATCACCGACTACGACACGCAGGTTCCCAATATCCCCGGAGTTCCGCCGACTCTGGCACCGATCACGGAAGGCGTACATACGTACAAGTTCGAGAACGGGCGGCGGCGCTCGGCGGCCAATATCACCGTGGCGGCGGCCACGAGCAACCCGCTCAGCACTGCGGTGCCGGGGACCTACGGGATCGGCAACGGGCTCTGCTCGCTGGTCTTCTACGGTCCGGCGGTGATCGACGCCCCGTCCGGAAACGCCTACCCGCTGACGTTCGTGCTGCGCAAGGGCGACACGGTCACGGTGAAGGCGATCCGCGCGACCGACGCCTTCCCGAACGGCGTCCCGATCCAGCTTCCCTCAAACGTCGCGCTCGTCGCCACGCTGAACTCCGACGGCCGACCCGTGAACGTGAGCGGGAGCTTCGCGACCGATCCCGGTCAGGGGCCCAACGCGTCGTTCGCGTTCACGTTCAGATCCTTCTGATCCAGGGGACGGGAATGACCCAGAACTCGAGAACGCTGGCTCAGGGGCTCGTTGCGCTCGCGACGCTGGTCGCTCTCGGCGCAGGCCCGGTCGCCGCGCAGGACGACCAGCCGGATGCGGCTCCGGCCGACCAAGCCGCGGCTCCGGCCGAGGCCGAAGAGCCGCCCAAGGCCCCGCCGTCCGAGCCGGTCGATCGGCTGCGCTTCCGCCTCGAGGCCAGCGACTGGGTGGCGCAGCCCGCCGGCCTCGAGTTCGAGCCTGTGAGCGTCATCGACCCCACCGATCCGTTCGGCACGACGATCGACGACATGGACTTCGGCACGCAGTCGAGCGGGCGCTACGGCGTGAGCGTGGAGTTCCCGAACGGACAGGGCGGGATCCAGGGGACGTGGTGGGGCACCAGCTCGGAGGCCGAGGAGACCGTGGCGCTGCCCGGGAGCTTCGTATTCGGCGAGCTGCTCGCCTTCCCGGCGCTCGCGGGCTTCGCCAACGACGGTCTGGCGGATGGCTACACGGCGCAGGCCGAGACGCTGCTGCGCGAGCTACGCCTGGACTACTTCCGCACGGCGTTCGAGTCGAAGGGGATCTCGGGCCGCTGGTTCGTCGGCTACCGTCAGGTGGCCCACGACCGGCGGATCTCGGCCAGCTACTTCGCATTCGAGCCCCTCCTACCGCCGCTCTTCCCGCCGTTCCTGCCCGAGCCGCGACCCGATCTCGATCCGCTGCCCGACACCGTCGCGCTCTCCTCGGAGTTCGAGGGCCGCGGCGTCGAGAGCGGGCTGCAGATCCGCGTGCCGGTCCTGGCCGGCGATCGGCTGTGGTTCGAGGGCGCGTTTGCTCTCGCCGCGCTGCGTGGCGACGTCGCGACGGAGTACCGGGCCACCAACGCGGCCTACATTTTCACCGACGCCCTCGGGAACCGGTTTGTACTCGCTCCCCCGTACGACATCTTCGACGACGTCATTTCGACCGACCCGCCGATCTTCGTCGTCGACTCGATCACCCAGGAGACCGGGTCTGTGGGCGTCCGAACCGATCATCGCTCGCAGAGCGCCTCGGTGATCGAGGCCGAGCTGGGGCTGCGCTGGCGCTTCTGGAAGACGTTCGAGCTGTTCGGCGGCTTCCGCAGCTCGCGCTACGACGGGGTCGGCGTGGACCTCGAGGTTGCCCCTCCCACCGGATCGAACCTGCAGGCGGTGACGGAAGAATCGCGCTCGGTGTACTACGAGGGCTTCTTCTTCGGCCTCACGTTCGGGTTCTGATCCGCGGAGCCGCGCGACCCTTGGCGATCGTCGAAGCCGAGGTCCTCGCCGCGCTCGCGTCGATCGCCTTTCCCGGCTACGCTCGCGACGTCGTGTCGCTCGGAGTCTTGCGCGACGTGCAGGTGTCGGGCGAGCGCGTCGAGCTCTCGATCGTCCTCTCGGCCTCCGTTCCGGGCCTCGCCGAACGGCTCGAGCGCGAGGCGCGCGAGCGGCTGGCCGCCGTGCCCGGCGTACGCGAGGTGCGCATCCGGCGCGGCGGCGCGGCAGCCGCGAGCGCGGCGCTGCCCGTCGTCGGCACACCGGCCAAGACCTCCGTCGCGGCGGCGGGCGGCGTCGACCCGGGAGTCCTGCCCGGCGTGCGGGCGACGATCGCCGTCGCCTCGGGCAAGGGCGGGGTCGGCAAGTCCACGGTCGCCGCGAATCTGGCCGTGGCGCTGGCACGCCGCTCGCTGTCGGTCGGCCTGCTCGACGCCGACATCCACGGACCGTCGGTCCCGCTCCTGTTCGGCCTGCAGGGCGCGAGCCCGCGCTTCGCCGACGGGCCGCGGCGTCTCGCTCCGTTCGAGCGCTACGGCGTGCGGATCCTGTCGCTCGGGTTCCTCGTCGACCCGGACTCGGCCGTCATCTGGCGCGGACCGATGGTGATGAAGGCCATCGAGCAGCTGCTCTCCGAGGTGGAGTGGGGGCAGCTCGACGTGCTGGTCGTGGACATGCCTCCGGGCACCGGCGATGCCCAGCTCACGCTCTCGCAGCGCGTGCGCCTCGCCGGAGCGGTGATCGTCACCACGCCGCAGGACGTGGCCCTCGCCGATGCGATCAAGGGCGTGGCGATGTTCCGCAAGGTCGGCGTGCCGATCCTGGGCATCGTGGAAAACATGAGCTACTTCGCCTGTCCCCACTGCGGCGGGCGAACGGACGTGTTCGGTCACGGCGGGGGTCGCAGCGAGGCCGAGCGGCTCGGTGTGCCGTTCCTGGGCGAGGTTCCGCTCGAGGCGGCGATTCGTGTTTCGGGCGACGAGGGTCGCCCGGTGGCGCTCGACGAGCCTGCGGGGGCGAGCGGGCTGGCCTTCGCCGCGTTGGCGCAGCTGGTCGCCGAGCGGATCGTGCCGGCGAAGCCGCCGAGCGCAGGCGACGACGGGCTGTTCGCGCGTTTCCGCAAGCTGTGGGATCCGCAGTCCCCGGGGCATTGAGGGAATGCGTGGCTGGCCCTCCGCACCATGGGTATATTGCGCGTGGACCCGGGTGGGTCCCCCCCTGTCGCGGAGGCTCCGTGATCCGACCGCTGCGCTCGGCTGTGCCCGCCCTGGTCTGCGCTCTGGCCTGCACGGCGGCGCTGGCCACGCCGCGCGACGAGGCACTCGCCCGCCTGCGCGCGGCCGTGGCGGCGCAGCCCGGCGTACCCGAGCAAGCGCAGGTGCTCGCGCAGTTGGCCTGGCCCGACGCCGACACGACCGACCCGCTGCTCGCGTCCTTGGCCCGCGAAGAGCTCGTCGGCTACGGCGACCATGCGATCGCGGCGATGCGGGAACGGCTGCAGTTCGGACCTGCGCGCTTCGGCGCCGACGTGACCTCGGCCCTGCTCGAGACACGCCTCGTCGTCTTGGCCGGACGTCCGACCGACTACGTGCCCGCGCTGGACGACGCGCTGTGGTCCTCCTCGCCCGAGGCGGCGCGCCTGGCGATGTATGCGATGCGGCCGTACCGTTTTTACCGACCGGCGCTGCTGCCGATGATCGACCGTGGTCTCGAGCATCCGGAGCTGCTCTCGGTCACGATTCGCAATCTGGCCGCGTTCGCCGACGACCGCGCGCGGTTCTTCCTCGACGAGCAGATGCGCACGGGCCGGCCCGACTGTCGGGTCGCCGCGGCGCGTGCGCTGGCGGAGATCGGCGGCCTGGCCCTCGAGCCGCTGAGCCAGGCGGCCCTGGCGGAAGCGCCCGACTTGAGAGGGATGGCGATCGACGCCCTGCTCCCGGTGACGACCGTGGGCGAGCTGGCCACGCTGTTCGAGTACCTGGGACGCTTCCCGACGGACGACGCGGCGCGCGTGGCCCGGGTCCAGGAGCGCGCCCTGCACCTCGACGGCTTGCTCCAGGCGCACCAGGCCACCGAGGCGGCGACACCGAAGCAGGACTAGCCGGCGGCGATCCGTCCGAGCTCCGCGGCGATGCGCTCCATGCCCTCTCGGATCGTCGCCACGTCGCAGGCGAAGGACAGCCGGATCCAGCCCGCCCCGCTCGGACCGAACGCCTCTCCCGGAATCGTGATCACCTGACGTCGCTCGAGGATCCGGCGCGCCAGCTCGAGCGACTCACCGTAGGCCGAGACGTCGACGAAGAAGTAGAACGCGCCGTCGGGCGGGGTGAAGCGTAGACGCGGAATGCTCGCCAGCCGCTCGGCCATCACGCGCCGACGCTCGCAGAACGCCTGGCGATACCGTTCTTGCTCGGCGAGGCCGGCCGGTCGGAGCGCGCCCTTGGCCGCTTGCTGCGAGATCGAGGGCGCGCAGGTGACCAGGTACTGGTGCACCGCGTTCAGCCGCGCGATCGTCTCCTCCGCCCCGACGATCCAGCCCACGCGCCAGCCGGTCATGCTGGCGTCCTTCGACAGTCCGGAGATCACGAGGCCGCCCTCGGGCACGAGACGCCACGGCGCCGGCGTGGGCGCGTCGTACCACAGACCGGCGTAGATCTCGTCCGAGATCCACGGCACGCCGCGCGCGCCGAGCCGCTCGACGATCGTCGCCAGATCGGCGGACCCGATCGCCGTTCCGGTCGGATTCGAGGGCGAGCACAGGATCACCAGGCGCGTCCGCGGGCTCAGGCGCTCCGTCAGGTCATCGGGATCGAGGCGGAAGCCCCGCTCGGGACGCAGCGGATAGGGGACCGGCCGCGCGCCGATCAGCCGCGCGACGAGCGGATACGCCGGATAGCCGGGCTCGGGGTAGAGCAGCTCGTCCCCCGCATCGACGAGCGCCAGGCACGCCGCGAACATCGCCTCCTGCGTTCCGACCGTCACCAGCACCGAGCCCGGCCCCGTGGCGAACCCGGGATACCGCGCGGCGATCGCCACCCGCAGCTCCGCGTCGCCGGCCGTCGCGGTATAGGAGGTGCGTCCGTCGACGATCGCAGCCACGCCGGCAAGCGCCGCGCTCGGCACCGTCGGCAGGTCCGGCTGACCGAGGCCGAAGTTGATCGCGCCGGGCGGCGCCGAGTCGAAGATCCGACGGATCAACGTGCGATCGACGCCGTCGATCCGTCGGGCCAAGCCGATCTTCATCGCAGCGCCTCCTCGAGCGCAGTCGCCGCCTGGGTCCGGGCATCGCGATACTTGACGATCAGCGCCGCGCCGAGCTGCAGGCCGTGCGCGCGCGCGAACTCGCCCTCGGCCGGGCGCGTCCCGGCGACCACGACCGCGCCCTCCGGTACCTCGAGCGGTCGATCGGGGCCGGCGCGGTGGATCCGCCCCGACGACAGATCGTAGAGCGGGACCGCGCGACTGAGCACCACGCCGGGCGCCAGGACGGCTCCCCTCCCGACCCGCGTGCCCTCGTACACACCGCAGCCGCCCCCGATGAACGCGTCATCCTCGATCACGACCGGGAGGGCTCCGATCGGCTCGAGCACGCCCCCGATCTGCGCCGCCGCCGAAAGGTGCACGCCCGCTCCGACCTGCGCGCAGGATCCGACGAGCGCGTGGCTGTCGATCATCGAGCCGGCGCCGACGTAGGCCCCGACGTTGACGTAGGCCGGCGGCATCACCACGACGCCGGGGGCCAGATGGGCGCCGCGGCGGATCGTGGTCCCCCCGGGCACGATGCGCACATCGCGCGCCGCGCGCTCGGGGTCCCAGGTCGGAAGCGTGTCGCGATCGCGGAAGTGAAACGACGTCCCGGCGTGCTCGGAGCGGTTCCGACCGACGCGAAACGCGAGCAGGATTCCGCGCTTGACCCAGGATTGCGCGACCCAGATCGGGCCCTCGGGCAGCGCGGCGCGGACGATGCCGGCCTCGAGCGCATCGAGCAGCTCCCCGACGACCGCGCGGGCCTCCTCCGCGGGAGGATCGGTCTCTGTCGCCAGGCGCTCGACGGCCTCGCGCAGTCGCTCGACGCTCACGCCTCGATCCGTCCGAGCGCGGCCTGGGCCAGCGCCTCGTCCACGGCACGCAGCGTGGCCTCGGTCGGCGGGCCGAGGGGCGAGCGCAGCGTCGGCCCGCATGCGCCCATGCGATGCAGCGCAGCCTTCACCGGAACCGGATTCGTCTCGAGGAAATTCGCCCGCATCAGTGGCAGCAGGCGGAAGTGCAGGCCCCGCGCGCGGACCAGATCGCCCTCCAAGGCAGCGGCCACGAGCGCCGCGGTCTCCGCGGGTGCCTCGTTCGACACGACCGAGACGAGCCCCTCGGCCCCCAGCGCGATCGCCGGGAGCGCGAGCCCGTCCTCGCCCGCGAGCACCGCGAAACCCGGGGGACGCCGGGCCAGCACGGTCGCCATCTGCTCGAGGTCGCCCGATGCCTCCTTCACGGCGATGACCCCGGGAATCGCCGCCAGACGCAACAGCATCTCGGCCCCCAGGTTCTGCCCCGTGCGGCTCGGCACGTTGTAGACGACGACCGGCAGCGGGGTCGCGCGCGCCACGGCCTCGTAGTGCGCGATGAGCCCGCTGGCGTTGGGCTTGTTGTAGTACGGACTGACCACGAGCAACGCGTCGGCGCCGGCGCGCGCGGCGGCGCGGGCGGCCGAAACCGTGGTGCGGGTGTCGTTCGTTCCACACCCGGCGATCACGGGCGTGCGACCGGCCGCATGTTCGACGACGGTGGCCACGACCTGCGCCTTCTCGTCCTCGTCGAGCGTCGCGCCCTCGCCCGTCGTTCCGCACGGGCACAGGCCGTGAATCCCCGAGGCGATCTGCCAGCGCACGAGCCGCCCGAGCGCGTCGCGATCGATCCGCCCGGATCGATCGAAAGGCGTCACGAGCGCCGTGATCGCGCCGCCGAGGCGCAGGCTCCGTGTCTCGCTCATGGAGGCCCTCCCCGCTCCGCGCAGAGCAACGCTTCCATCACGTCCTCGATTCCGTGCAGCCCACGCCGTCCGCGCAGCCACTCGGCTGCGAGCACGGCGCCGAGGGCGAAGCCCTCGCGGCCGGACGCCTGATGACGCAGCGTGATCCGATCGAGGGCGCCGTCGAACCCGACCGTGTGCGTGCCGGGCTCGCGCCCCGCACGCACGCTCGCCACGTGCAGCGCGTCCTCGGGCAGTCCACCCTCGGGGTTGCCCGCGACGATGCGGTGGAGCCGCGGGTCGACCTCGAGCAGCGTGGCAGCCAGGCGGAGCGCCGTTCCGCTCGGCGCGTCCTTCTTCGCCGCGTGGTGCATCTCGAGGATCCACGGTCGATGCAGGTCGAGCCGCGCCAGCTCCGCCCCGGCCTGGCGCACCAGTCGGCCGAAGACCCACATCCCGGGCGAGTAGTTCGCGGCGATGACGGCGCCTGAGGTCGAGGCGGCGACCGCGCGCTCGACCGCGGGTCCGGGCGCCCAGCCGGTCGTGCCGCAAACGACGGCCACCCCCGCTTCGAGCAGGGCCAGGACGTTCGCCTCGGCGGCCCCGGGCTCCGTGAACTCGAACGCCACCTCGGCCCCGCCGAGGAGCCGTTGCGCGCACGTCACATCAGCGAGTCGGACCGCGCCGTCCCGTGGGATGGCGGCCACCCGCGCGTGCCCGCGACGCGCCGCAACGGCGTCGATCGCATCGCCCATCCGACCGCAGCCCACGAGCGCGTAGTTCAAGCGGTCGTCCCATCCTCGAAGAACCGGCGATGCAGGCCACCCACGGCCTCGACGAGCGAGGACTCCGGCAGCACCGCGGCGAGTCCCGCAGCCGAGGCGCCGACGCCGACGATCTCGGGCTCGTAGGCGGCGATGCCCTGGAGTGCCTCGCGACGCGCCGGGCCGGCTCCCGCGAGCCCCGAGCCGACGATGCACACGAGCGCCCGCTCCTCGCGCAGCTCGATCGTGCCGCAGCGCTCGAGCTCCGCGGAGAGCTGCGCCGTTGCGCCGTGCGCCGGGAGCGCGGCGTGGACCGCGACCTCGGAGGCCACGAGCAGGTCGGGCGCGAGCGCGCATCCGCGAAACGCCTCGAGCACTCCCGCCACGAATCCGGCGTCGGCGCGCATGCGCCGGCTGAGCACCCGCACCGTGCACACACCGGCCCGACTGGCCACCGCGACGAGCCGCGCGGCGCGCTCCTCGGCTGGTCCGTCGAGCACGACGCTGCCCGGCGCGTCCGGGCGATGCGAGTTGAGCACGCGCACCGGGATCTGGCGCTCGACGGCGGGGGCGATGCTGTCGGGGTGCAGCACCCTGGCCCCGTAGAACGCGAGCTCGGCGGCCTCGGCGAACGACAGGCGCGGGATCGTCCGCGCCGCGGGCACGAGCCGTGGATCGGCGCTCATCATGCCGTCGACGTCGGTCCAGATCTGGATCTCCTCGACGCCGAGCGCGGCGCCGAGCACCGCCGCCGAAGTGTCCGATCCGCCGCGCCCGAGCGTCGTCGTATCCCCTTCCGGGGTCGCGCCCACGTAGCCGCCGAGCACGGGGAGCTCGCCTTCGCGGACGCTCGGGGTCACGTGATCCCGGCAGCGTCCGGCGGTCGCCGCCAGGTCCGGACGAGCCTCGCCGAACCTCGCGTCTGTCACGACGACCTCCCGCGGATCGACGAACCGTGCGGGCAGTCCGCGCCCGCGGAACGCCGCGGCGACGATCCGCGCCGAGAGCAGTTCCCCGCTCGCGAGCACGCCGTCGGCGGCGCGCGGAGTCGCCTCGCCCAGGATCCGGATCGAGCGCAGCTTGCGCCGCAGATCCTCGAACAGGCCATCGAGCTCGAGGCTGAGGTCGTGTCGCTCGCCGGGGACCTCGACGCTGCCCGCGAGCGCCCAGCGATGCCGTCGCTCGAGATCGGCGAGCAACGGATCGAGCCCTTCGACGTCGGAGGCGCGTGCGGCACGGACGGCCCGCACGAGCAGGTCGGTCACTCCGGCGAGCGCCGAGACCACCACGACGGGCGACTGCGGGAGTCGCGCGCGCACGATCTCGGCGATGGCCAGGATCCGCTGCGCATCGGCGACCGAGGTGCCGCCGAACTTCATGCAGATCACGCGGCCGGCCCGCGCGGCAGGAACCCCCGCGAAGCCAGGATCTCGGCGTTCAGCAGCGTCCCGCCCGCGGCGCCGCGCACGGCGTTGTGCGACAGCAGCTCGAGCTTGAGCCCGAGCGTGGGACAGCGGCGGATCCGTCCCACGACCACCGACATCCCGCGCCCCTCGTCGCGATCGAGTCGCGGCTGCGGTCGGTCCTCTTCGCTCCGCACGACGATCGGCGCGGTCGTGCCCGAGGGCAGCCCCTGCGCCCAGGGGTCGCCGGCGAACCCGGCCAGGGCGGCTGCCGCGTCCGCGGGACTCGCCTCGCGCTCGAGCTCGAGCGACACCGCCTCGAGATGCCCGTCGATCGTCGACACGCGGTGACAGTGCGCGGAGACGATCACGCTGCACGGGCGCACGCGGCCATCCACGAGCGTGCCGAGGATCTTCGTCAGCTCGCTCTCGATCTTCTCCTCCTCGCCCGGGATGTGCGGGATCACGTTGTCCAGCAGGTCGATCGCGCGGGGGCCCTCGGCGCCGGCGCCCGAGATCGCCTGCAGCGTCACGACGACGAGTCGGCGGATCCCGAACGCGCGCTCGAGCGGAGCGAGCGCGAGCGCGAGCCCGGTCACGGAGCAGTTCGGGTTGGTGACCAGGAACCCGCCGGCGAACCGGCGCCGCTGGCGCTCGATCAGCTCGAGGTGCGAGGCGTTGACTTCGGGCACGAGCAGCGGGACGTCGGGGTCCATGCGGAAGGCCGAGCTGTTGCTGATCACCGCGACCCC